>Ga0247803_1002148_pt1 | contig 10032 bp, 10 predicted proteins | sample UWRJL014104B1_FD_180928 | JGI IMG/M metagenome (GOLD analysis project Ga0247803, IMG submission 180928) | Plant litter microbial communities from Arlington Agricultural Research Station in Wisconsin, United States - UWRJ-L014-104B-1 | ecosystem: Environmental > Terrestrial > Plant litter >... | reverse complement strand
GGCGAAGGTTGGGAAGGAGGAGTTCGTGTGCTTTCGCGATGGGGAGACAAAGTTTGAAGCGGTAAGTGAGGGGCTTATTGGAGACGAAAGTTCGCAGTGTGTTGCAGATTATTGGTGTGCTTCTTTGGAAGTTTGATGGTGTTGATTACGATGTTCGTATCGTTCTTGATTTTCTTGCTTTTCCTATCGCACGTATTGTCACTACCCGTATGTTGGTGTTACGTTGGGCAAAAGAGCTGGGAGAAGCTGGCTACGAAGAAATGGCATGTGTTCTTACTGCAGATGTTTTCTCACATCTTCAGATATTATTCTCTGAGTTGAACGCGACGCTGCACATTACGCCGCCGGACTCCCCAGCTGCCACCCATCAATAACGACATATCCATTTCCCGGCTGCAAGATCCCCACAGCAACAATGTTATTCAACCAATAGTACTTTTCATTCCCCGTCTCAAAAGTCATTCTCAGATGCAGCTTGCCATCCGCCTGCGCCGGTCCGTTCGTTTGGATGAATACATTCGCCCCGTCATCTGTCTCCAATTGATACCGTGTGTCGGCGGAAAACGTGCCCTTAGGATCGGTGATACCCCAGTCGGCTCCGAGGTTCAGTACTTTGCCTGCGGTGTGCTTGTTAGCTTCACGATACACATGCAGCTGCGTAATGGGAAGCGGGAAAAGGAAGAACGTATGGCACCATTGAGCTTAGGACCAGAAAATGTTCCGCCCGTGATAGGAATTGCGATGCGGTTACCACGCGGCCCTGCGCCTAAAATTATCGCATCTGCGAGGGTGGCATTGAGCGTGTATAGATACGTGAGCGTTGGTGCTTTTGGCGTGGTGGTCTGCGCGAGGGCGGTGCTTGCGCACAGAGTCGAGAGGGCGGTTGAGAGGCGCATTGTGAGGATTTGTGGTGTGCGTTGCAACTAGAAATGCTATTCAGAGATGCAGGTACCGTGTTTAACGAAGTCGGAAGATTGAGCATCATTTGCCGGGCTGTGTTTCCGCGTAATGTGGGGGATCGGGCCTACGGATAAAGTTGGTATAGTTACAGCTTCGTTCCCCTCACTTGAGATCATCGGGGATGTGATGCAACAGGCTAGTGATGTAGACTATACAGGGTTCCAGTCTTCAAGGTTCGCACTCGCTTCTCGAAATCTCATGACGTTTCTTTCGCCTCGCTTTGGGTGCTGCCACTTGTGGACCGCTCCCCATTAGCTAATCCAGTGTTACTATATTTACATTTACATTTTCTGGAGCCCGTGGTCTTTCAGACACAGCAGTCTTGAAATTTGGTCAATTTAGATGCAGCCGGGCCAGGAACTGCCCACTAATTTTCACGACAATTCGCAAACGCGAATTTATGCCTCTTGAGCCCCGCCATTGTCCGCCTTACGGAATGTCGCGAGATGTTTTAAGAACGGCACAGAACCTTGCGCCCAACTGCGTATCGTGTCAAACAGCACAAGACAAGGTCAGACTTTAGACTGATTGCTAGCTCGTTGTTTGCCCCCGCCAGTCATCGATTGTCTTGATGTACCCGTAGCATATATCCACGGTGAACCTCGTTCTTTTTCCAGCTTCTTGTCCTCTCTGACGAACTATCAACTTGATCCGAAGACTTCCTGGTCCTATCAACTTGGCTCTCTTACCATGTCATTTCTTCCACCGAGGAGCAGAGAGCGGCTTTCATATCAGGATGTCTCAATGATAGGACACTACGCCAGGTCGTCGCAGCGCCCAGTTTGGAGTATATTAGCAAAAGAACGACCGTGGGCTTTCCTCTTGGCGCCCTATCTCGGCACTGATGAAAGAGCTTGGGGAGATCGCCGACGGGCTTCTAGCTCGTAGGGGAGATTGGAAGACATCCGAAAACCGGACGGAACTGATCTGTCGGAATTCTTTCTCCTGGTGCGGTGACATCTATTGGGGCACTTTATGGTCCGTTACTCTGGGGAAGGGATGCGAGATTGAGAGCGCATTTCGTGAAGCCGAACACAAGCCCCGAGTCGAATTATGAACGAGAACTCTATTGGAACTGTTAGCAAGATAATACGATGTAAGCGTACCCTCTGCACACGGAGATGAATAAGAAGCTCATGGATCAATGGTAGCATTCGTTTCCTCCTTCGTTGCTGGATAACGAAGACGACGTATTATCGTATTTGCAGAAGCTCAAAGACGGTCAATAAGGCGCCTTAAAAAGTACTTCGCCGACCTCGTGTGCTATGCAGTGCAACAGCTCCTGTACACAATGTGGTGGAGGTTTTGGAGCCGGACGATGTTTAACTACGTCGAGGAATGTTAACGCCTCCGAGCAGGAGTGCCTTTCGGCGCCGATGGCTCACATGTATGCCACTCCAACGCCAAATCTAATGCCCAATCCGTTACTCAGGTTAGTTGGAATTTATTTTGACGTAAGCTGAAGAATCCTGCGTGGCTGACTACTTCACACAGGAACGTGGAACATCAAAGCACCCGCCAATCATCAACGAAGCGAAGAGCAAACACAAGGTTCAATCCAGACGATATTCTATGGAAGCGACGAAGGTCAAAATCGAATGGGAAGAGACCTCCTATCTACCACGAACAGCAGCCAATGCGGCTTGAACGCGAGCGGGCAACAGCTAGCGACGATGACGAGTCGTACGTTCCGTTGGAGGCCAGCATAGACCCGGAGGAGATAGATGAGCAAGAGGCAATGCATGTGGAGACCAGCAACAGAGCCGTCGAGCCAAAGTCGTTGGATGCTATGTCGGTAGCATCTGTGATGCTGCACTCTTCCACATCCATCGACGTTCCGACCCCACCTAGCGGTACCCCGCAAGCCGATAGGATGATGCGCCGAGAACCGTTCAAGCTGATCTTGAGAAATTCAACAACAAACCCCAGCCGGACGACGCTTCCAAGCAGCGCTTGGACTATCTGCTTGAAAGGTTATTGTGCAACGACAAACACATAATTCAACCTAGGCTTCAAAACTGCTTCTCGGAAGTGGCAAACTTCTTCGGCCAACGGATGGAGTGCCGATCAGCGTGCCTTGCAACTACGGATCTGCGAAGACGTGGTGACGATGTTGGGCTACTTGCCAAAACAAAACGATGTAGGGGGATCTTGCGACGGGGTGTGGGCTGAACTTGAAAACGAGGCCAAGTCGTTGAAGAATACAACGCACTGTTACGTGAGTGGTTCAAGTAGAGCTTGGATTGCTGAATCTTATCTATGCGCAGAGAACCATCAAAGACGCTTCGTTGTAAGCCACATAATTAGTCAGTTCCTCCCAATACGGACTTGGCTGTAGCGCCCAAACTAAAGCGGAACGTCTCCCGGTTACGCGTCGTGAAAAAGTGCAGGGGTCCCCAGCGCCGCAACGCGGCACACAAAGTGGAAAGCGCCACGATTCGCTCTCGGTGCCACAGGAAGCTCCTAGTCTTCTTTAAGAGCGCGCCACGAAACATGGGGGCCGGTCTTCCATCGTTTCAGGTCTTGCATATTAGGCATGAACGAGAATGAATTGGATATTGAGAGCACTTGAGATGGTGTGAGTCAGAACCGGGCGGTTGACGCCCAAGGTGTCAAACGTATGGATAAGGGTTGAAGCAAGCTTTCAGCCACAGGGGCTGTAATTGAGGCAAACTTCATCGTGGAAATTACGAGAAACACGGTCCAATCTGTTTCTTTTCTTCTCTCGTCCCAAAGCTAGCCTTATGTGGGAGTGTTTAGCGAGGCATTGATGACATTCTCTGAACTTCATCGAAGATTTCTAGTATCTATAAAACGACAAACGATAAACGATGGCGAATACTATGCGTCGCTGGTCATACATCTCGTTATTCACCCTGGAGAATGTCTTGTGTCAGTAATGAAGATACACGCTATTAAGTTTATTGCTTCCGTGTTCTTGCTGACCGACTAGGGTGATCTCCTATCCCACCACCCCTACTGCCTGCTATGATTAAATCATGCTCCGTGCTCACATAGCACACAGTTCGATTGCATCCATCCCATCACCCCGTAACGCAGCTCCCAATTGATTCGTTTTGTCTTCACCATTGAAACTGACGTTACGACATGCTCACGTTTCCAATTATCCATGAATACCACGGATTACATCAACATTCAATCCACGGTCGCAGGATGCGACAAAAGACCAGCAAACGACTGCATCGAATCCTTAGGACTGAAAAATTACGCAGGCCCAACTACTAAGAGACCGAGCTTCCGAACGAGTGTAGTCGCAGGACTGTATAATTCCACCCAGACTATTGTAGCCGCAAAAGCCAACAGTCTTAAGAAATGGCAGGTCAAGGCAGCCATCAACCACGATCCAGAATTTCTATATGAAGAAGCGGCACAGCTTCTTGATATCCACGGCAGCAGTGTGTGGGGGACGATGCGTGAGCATCTACTTGATGCGTCTCGCGTTGGTACAACGCTCTATCCCAAAGACCTGAATGCGGAAAATGAGTCAGATCAACAAAGGTAAGAATGCTATCATTGCCCAGCCTCGGATGCAGTATCGTTGACGGAAATATCAGAATTATCTATCTTCTTCGTTGTTGGATGGCCTCACGAGTCTACAACAAGGCCCAATCGAATGTCCAAGCGACCCAGACATCCACCCAAAAAGACCAACATGGACAGAGCGTTCCAACGGAAATACCATCGTTGATAGAAGCCTGGGGCTGCTCTGGAGATAGCTCTGGTCCATTCGGTATCTTCGCTTGGAACGAGTACCACGCCGCAACAACTTCAAATCAAAAGCAAGATTTCAACTCAACGACTGCGCACATCCAAAACGATTACTACTTGGGACCAATCATGACTCAAGTTTCACAGCCGGATGATCGCGACACAGCTTCAAACTCACGCGACCTTTCACGGACGCACATGGTAGTCTCTCCATTGGCCGGACACGACAGGACTATATCCACCGCGTCAACGCGTCCAGAGTCTGAACCCTACCGCTCGGTGAAACACAAGATCAAAGGCACGCCACACAAAGAGCCCATAGATCAGCAGCACTGCTTTGCAAAACGGAGAAGGGGTCAAAAGAACCTGAGTGTCGCCAGCGCGTCGACCACAACAAGTTCAGAGGGAACGCGGATCCATTCATTGGTCGAATCCGAAGGGGTGGTGCCAAACAGCTTCTGCCCTCGAGCCCACGCTTCTGCGCAAGACACGTACACAACCAATATAGGCACACATTTCCAGGATACTGACGAGCCCCCTACCCTCTTAGAGGGGTTGCCAGTTCTCACCTTGGAACGCACAGAAGTCCTCCGCCGAACAATCTTGAGCAAACTTCTGCAGATACTCAGAAGCAGCCAACCCTGTGTAGACGTTATCGACGGGCTTGATCTGATGATCAACGAGGTGTGGACGGCACGCGTGAAAGCGCAGATGGAAGAAGGTGGACGGCTGCCGCTCTTGAAACAGGTCTTGTTTTGCTGGATCGATATGCATACCCATCTCTTCGCGTTCCGGGAAGCAACCAGGTACAACGGCAAAAGCGGAGAAGCGTGGCTGGCATACGTGCACAACTTGCCTGACTGGCATAGTGAAAGCCTTGCAATGGAGGCGTTCAACGTAATGGGCACATGGAAATGGAACATGCTAGAGAGAGGTGAATGGTTCGAGGAGGAACACTTCAATCGCAACCTAGCCATGTTTTTTGCTAGGCTTGGGAAAAGTCCAGGACACTCGGTCGAGTTTCTCATGCGAGGAATGTCTGCGTACAACAAGGAGCTCCTAGTATGGTTCAGTTAGGAACTTTGCTGAACGCCCATATATGTTTTTAGTGCTTCTGTTGCCCGATCCGCTTTCTTTAGCGCTGTAGAGATGGCGATTACACTGCGATACTGACATTCTCGGGTTTGGACAAATGTTCACGGACGGTAGTGAACCAAAATTAGTTCCCGTGCAGATTTAGCCTGCCTATCTCACCGTATCTAACATTGTTTCACCTCGGCGCGTCGCATGCAAGTGGTGTTTCGGGTGGCAACCTCTAGACGAGTTGTGTAGTCCGAACAAAAGATTAGAAGAATTGCCCATGACTCAATTCCAATTCAAAGATAAGGGCATTCACCGATCAAAAGTGCTCCTTGAGTCAGGTGCAGCTGTAGGTGTGGGGGCGATTGGACGTGCGTGTCCGAATCCGCCTGTGCCGCGCCGCACACGTGCAGTCGCAACGTCTCAGGGGCGTGTTTTGGCAGACGCAGGGGTTGTTGGACGTACTTTTAGCGTTCTAACCACAGTGTTGAGCCAGCCGTTGATCGGTTCGTTGGACGAGTTTCAATCTTCGAGTTTGGTGTATTCGCCCCCAACTGATGCATGCGCGCGACCGCCTACGCGCCGAAGAGTGGTCTTGTGTTGCCGCGTATCCGCTTTCACTTATTGGAATATTGGCATCCGTCGAATATTTCGCTTTTCACTTTTATGCTTATATTAATTAGTAAGTTCAATTTTACGCCTTCCACCCATCATTGTACCTCTTTTTATTCTTACCATAGGTAGACTACGGACGGTCTACGACAAGCGCTACGGTACTAGTTCTACGTCTTCTGCTGCCAGCAGGTCTATGTTGATATGAGCCTGCCCACTCTATCCGTTATCATGGACAGCCTTCATCTCGACCCGGAACTCGCAGAATGCCTGTTGAACTGTACAAAGGGAGACGCTCGTCACTGGATGGAGGATCGTCTTGGTCTCCAACGAGACAATGATCCAAAGACCTCCATACCCAAATTCAATTCCCCTATCCTTACACGCCTGCTGCAAGGTACAAGGGACGTGGTAAGCCGCCTAGTGGACACGTACCCATCTTCCGCCGCATTACGCACGGCTGTCGCCGATCCTGGATTTCTGTCTCGATACACGGATGGGTTGCTGGATCAATATGCAAATCAGGTATGGGGAGAGCCGGCGTCCCCTAAAGACGAACGGCTCTGCCATACAGCGCTGAGCTGGGAACTCGAGGAAGATAGAGAGAGGTTCGTCAATGAGTGCTATTGCGATGCGAGGTATGAAGGCTAATAGATCGTGCCCCTAGTATTAGGGTATACCTTCTGTGTTGGATGGTCAACCGAGCACATTCGCAGATCAAGAAGAAAATTCACCCGCAATCAAGAAAACGGCCATCGAACGGAATGATAGGTGTCAAAACTAAGCGTCGAAACATGGCTGCCACGAAAAGTAGTGGTATAAAAGGCATCAACCCGGCTTCATTACGACGATGCGAGACTGTATGGAATGTCGAAACCGGAGCCACCGATGAAACTGCCACTCTTTCCGACACCTCTGCGGCAATAGAACGTAGGTCACGAGGGGAAATTGATAGCGTAGTCCCTGACTCAACAACGCGCATGGAATCCCGCATTGAGGACCGAACTGAGGGTCAACGAGCGCACGACGCTGACCCTGTCAAATCCGCTTCCTTCGACTCCATCGACATTAATCTACCCGCGAGAAATTCTCGTACGAACCTTTATAACGAAGCTGAATTTGACCCAGCGGCCGACTCCGAAGATGACTCGCTCGACGCAAGCGGAAGCGCACAACCGTCGCGAAGCAAGTTGCCGACGGTATATCGCAGAACAAAGGAGCACGGAGATGCTTCCGGCACAGAGGAAAGAGATGTATTCGCCTTTCCAGTATCCCCATCGAAATTGCCCCACGAAGAGCTGCGAAATTTGAATCCTTACATCGAAGCACCAACTTCCCTTGATGAGAGCTTGGTATCGAGTAGTTCTCTCTGTGCTCACCCCTCGCCAGACGCTCACGAGACAACAACATTGTTCACGGTTCATGGACTGCCTGCAACGCCGCCTCTGAGCACACGTGGAGAAGCTGTTCCATCGATTACAGTGTCCAATTTGCACCCAATTGAAGGTTCTGGGGAGGATCAACACAAGCGAACTACGATCGATAGCGAAGAACCTTCCACTGCGAGTGCGAAAGAGCTCGCAAACCGAATCAAGTCGGAGCCGTCTGCGCAGTTAATCTCGTTACGGGACCAACTGCCATTCAAGCTTCTGTCCTGCATCAAACCTGACAGTCTCAGATCGGCAAATTACGATCATTTACTCGAATTGTTAGAGTTACTGAGCCGAGTGCCGATGACAAAGTTAGAGGACTCGACGGAGGATCACCTACAGCTGGAGAATATCGCGCTTTATGCTTGGACGCACATGTTGTACATGTTCAGCAATTTTCGTCGAGACACTGGCTTCTACGGCGATAGAGATGAATGGACGGCGTATGCTGCGACCCTTGAGATGTCAAAAAGATTTGCTGCTACTCTAAGCTTCGCGGAAATGCGCAGTTTTTTGGCAAAACTCAAAAGGAAGTGTGAGAAATTAACCGCAACGAACTTGGGCCAAACGGTCGCTCCATCTCTGTGGACAATGGCGGGGAAGCCTGATTACCTTCCGCTAGAGGACTTGGCTGACTACCTGTGTACTTTCTGTGCCGAACTGTTTATTTGGTTTGAGTAGAGGCAATGGTACAAATTTTTAGCATTCAAGCAACGATGCACGAAAAGCTCCAGACCTAAGCACTCTTGCCAAAGTCCCCCTTCCAATGGGTGAATATGGTGACTTGGAAGCACTCGCTTCTTTGGGTCATGCTTCATCATGAACACAACAGTTCAGAACGACAAAAGACAGTTTCCAGAGTCGATAATCTAAAAGCCGCTGCTCATGGATCATGTGAATGACCGACACGTCGACCTGGCCAAAAGTTGAACGGCCATTGTCAGTGTGGACATTCTTAATCTGCGTCTCGCCAGACTCAGCAAGCCTCGGTATTTTGGCGAAGCAGTACTGAGAGGCACCCTCCAAGCGAGGATCCTGGAAAAATAAATCGCCATCCTACGCCAGTGAGCCCCCACCCCCACACCAAAACATCGACCTTAGGGCAGGATCTTCGAGAAAACCTCTCCGAACGACGCCTAGCATGCCCATTTCATCATTTAACAAGGTCAAAGACCAAACATACTCCAGCGAACTAGGATTAAAGCAAAAGATTTACGGTCATCGGGACCGCGGTAATATTTGAGTACTGCTCATCGTTCGTTGAGTACCGCCCGTCATTCGTTACGGCGGCTCCGGAAAAGGCAAAAACTGTTGAAGAAAGAAAAGTCGCGAGAGAAAGAAGATGTTTTTTGAGAAAAAGAATGCGGATCTCGACGACGCAGCCTCCTTACTGATAGAATTTGCAGAACGTGAAGATGGCCCTAGCAACGACTACTGCGCACTTCCCGAGCGAAGCAGCAGCAACTTCGAAATTTCAAATCTACTCCATCAAGCGAAAATGAACCTCCTCTCCGCAGACGTGCTGTGTAAGAAGGAAGCCGCTAAAAGGCGCAGCGAGAGATAACTCGAGAGGCAGAGGAGACCTCTATTGAAAAGCACCTTGAGGTAGGGAGAGAGAAAAGGTAAAGGTCAGTGTCCTCAAAAAAGCCAAGTACATCTCCAAACAGGAAGCCATTTCAATCGGACCGCCCCGGGGCATACAAATTGGCTACGCGAGCGCCTGTAACCAAAGTTGTCCTTTCAACCGCGATGGCACAGTCGGACAATGCCTCCACGAAGGCTTGCATGGGAAGGACTCGGAAGGCGAGCTGAGGCGTTTGCTTGAGCAGTGGCATGCTCATGTTGGTCCTATGCAAGATCTGCTCTGATGGGTTGGGCTGGGCAGGCTGTCTATGAGGCGGACTCGCGGAAGGAGACTGGATGTGAGGGGAGTGAGAGAGTGAGAGAGAGTAGGGATCAGGCTTGGTGGTGACAAAAGGAACTCTGCTCTAGTGACAGCTAGAAACAAGCAGAGGCTACGCAGATACTCTCAACAGCTAACAAAGTAATCGTAGAAATGCTGCAACTGTATGAGCACCGCAAGAGAGGCACTTGCAATGGTCTACGAAAGTACACCAAGTGCGTCAACAAAGACTCGAATTGATTACAAGGTAGAATATCCACTCTTTCGTCTAGTCTTGTGCCTCCGCAAAACCAACCCACCCCACCCCACCCCTCTAAT
>Ga0247803_1002147_pt1 | contig 10033 bp, 11 predicted proteins | sample UWRJL014104B1_FD_180928 | JGI IMG/M metagenome (GOLD analysis project Ga0247803, IMG submission 180928) | Plant litter microbial communities from Arlington Agricultural Research Station in Wisconsin, United States - UWRJ-L014-104B-1 | ecosystem: Environmental > Terrestrial > Plant litter >... | reverse complement strand
CCCGGCAGAACCGTCAGCCGCTTTCCAGACCTCCCGGACGAGTGGAGACGTGCCAACATGGGGCAGGCGGAGGAACTCTTCCAATGTCAGTGGTGGTAGCGGTCGTCGTATGTCATTTGATAGGCGAGGTTCTGATCTTCCCCCGATGGGTATGTCTATCAACACGCAGAGACGAGAGTCAATGTCGATAAGTGGTGTTGATGCTGGAGCACCAGCCACCCCACGTCACCCACTACCTGCGAAACCGCTCCCCACCGATCATCCTATCGCACCAATGCAGAAGCCGTCTCCAAATGTGGTGCATGCTCAACCGGCTTCACCCCTCGGTTCGGTAGCTTCCCAAGATGCAGTAACTGCAGGCGCCCCACCCCCAATGCAAAATTTGGTGGAAGTGCAACAGCGCCTTTTGCACGGGTCTTTGGATCTCGTAAAGCAGCGCAAGCTGAAAGAGCAGGAAGATGAAGCTAGGAAAGAGGCCGAAAAGAAGGAACGTCTCCGCAAGAAGTTGGAGGCTTTGGCCTCGACTGAAGATGCGAAGCCAAAACCAAAGGAGGAGCCACCAGCGCCGCTCGCTCAGAAGTCTCCACAGAAAGAGAAGGCAGTACCCGCAGCGGCTCTATCACCTCCGAAGCCGCCGGTGCCGACGTCAGAGGGTGAAGTCGCTCAGTACGGCATGATGAAGGTCCACCAGCCTCATCCTGTCAAGAAGCCCTCACCTGCAGACACGGTCCCATCGAAGGCGATTGCTGCCAAGCGCAGCCCTTCACCGAAAAAGGCGCTACCCGAGACGCAGTTGCAGCCTGCAGCTTCACCTTCACCTTCACAAGCACGGCCCTCCTCCGCTAACCCCACCCACGACAGCGTCGCTGCAAAGCCTGAATCGCAACAATCGCCAATTCCAACACAACAATCTAGAGCGCCTGATGCTCAAACAGCGAAATCCGGCCAACCTCCACAAGCTCCTTGGTCGAGCTCTTTGCCACCTCGTGGTGCAGGCTGGACGTCCAATGTCTGGGGACCTCCTCAAGCGATGAATCGAGCCCTTGGTAACGGAACTTTTGCGCAGACAGGCCCTTCTCCTACTCCGATTGGACCTAATCCTGCACTGAGCTCGTCTCCATCGCAGCCCGCAGCTCCGCAGAACCAAGCGGTCATTCAACAAGCCATGTATTCCCAGACAGTTGCCCCGCCCAGCCAGGTCGCTGCTGCACCCAAGCCCGGTCCCATTGCTCCGCCTGCGGCGAATAGAAGCTGGGGCAATTTTCACGCCCAGATCCGTGCTAATGATCGAGAGAACCTCGCGAAGGCACAAGAAAACTTCGAGCGAATGGGTGGTGCATCATTCCGCCCTGAGCTTCGCGAAACTCATATTGATTCACATGGCAAGTCACAAACGACGCTACACAGCAAAGTCGTCCCAATTGAGACCAAGACCCCACAACCCATCGCTCCACCTGCTGCAAAGCCAAAGGATGACACCGTCAAGGTCGCGCACGAAGGCACTTCTCCGCCGCAGGCCATCGCTCAGGGCGCTCAGCTTCAACCAGGTACACAAGGCGCACGTTCCTCGCGCTTCTTCCCTAGGCACTCTGAGGCGGCACCGCAGGCATCGTCTGCTCCGAGCAAAGACGAAGGACCGCCCCCTCCGGAAACAGAGGCCCATCCAGCGTTTAGCGGAGACACCGAGCATCCTGTTGTGAAGATGCCGAGGCCACCAGCGCGTGTACGCTTACCTCCCACCGCTGTCGAGGCCGCCGCTGAGGCCGCTGCCTCCGCCGAAACTCCGGTGAGCATGCCTTCTCGAACGCGCGTTGGAATTGGAGCACGCCCGCTAGCTTTGACGCAAGAATGGCAAGCAAGATTTAACAGCCTTCTTGAAAAGCCATCTGCGCCAGGTGTAGCGCCTATCCCGGTCACTAGGCCACATGCTGCGTCGCCGAAATCTGGCTCCCTTGCGATTGCTCCTTCGTCGAAGGCGCCTCTAGAAGTTCGCTCGAACCTTGCACCAGCCACAGTCTCACTTCCCGCTACTGACACTAGAAAGCCCTTCGCCAACGATCACAGTCCCGACGTTGCAACTTGTGTCGGCACCGAATTTTTGATGGAGGATCGAGAATTTGGTTCGCTGCCCACAGTCCGGCTCTCCAAGGTTCCTCATCTTGCGGCAAACGAACCTCTGGCCGCCTTTCCATCCACACCCAGGCAAAATTCCCGGTATAGACAACCTCGGATGGATGTTCAGAGCATAGTTCCGTTCGAAGTGAGAGGAGCGTACAGACAGACGGAGCAGGATGTTATCACCTTCAACATTCCTGTCAAGCTAGGCAACATGCGATCGACAGTCACGAAGCCCCTCACGAGGAATCGTAATGACAGGAGAGGCCCCGGCCACGCGAAGCCGAAGCGGAACCACAACAGCGGTACGAACGATTCTCCTACCAGCGGACAGAACCAGCGCCCACGCAAGCCCTCCAACTATCAGGGCCAGGGATCAACCTCGAACAGCTCGCCCCGAACTCCGACTAGCAATGCATGGTCCACCAACCGCTCCTCTCCGCAGAATCAGAGCCTTGTCTGGGGCAGGCGACCAGCTCCCGCGGCCGCATCGGTCCATTAGCGGCGAAGCCAAGGATAGTGTGGGATCTCACCTTGCTATGTGCATTGCCATGACAGCTTGAGATTGGGATGCACAAGATCTGAGAAACGCAGTTCGATTCCTTTGATGTCTTGGGTGCAGCTTCAACTTCACGCTCGCTTGTCGACATAGAAGAGCTTTTGCAACATCACTTTTCCGCCTTTGTTCCGCTTCGACCACCTAAACCTGACCAGGCTTCGGTGTTCACTCGGCTGGCCTATATAATCCATGTATTTCACTTTTTCTTCCTCTTTTTCCGCGACACCCTGCACTGTCGAACTTTGTACCAAAACCTCTGCGGTCGGTACATGTGGTCGGATCTCCTGAGATGACGATGGCGGCGCTTCATTCCTGCTCCTAGGTGACACGGGTGGCGTGCTCATACATGTACGCGTGTTGCGACCTTTTCTTCTGCGACATGTTTTTTCGGTCCGCGCCCTTTCCGGTGTGAGCGTTTCTTGCCGCCCTGTGTATTTGGGCTTATTGCTTCGGGAAACCTGCTTGGTTCAGGTATGGAGCAGACTACGACTCTGTGGGTCGAAATGAAGCGTATGCTAAGGATAGATGCTTTTGTACTGCAAATAATACCTGGAAACTCTCCAACCGTCTCACTTTGCGCCTTGTTACCTCGTACTGAACAAACAATGTCTGTGCCCGTTTAGTTCAAGCCGAGGCATCGTTGGTGGTTGCCTGGAGCCTGGACCGATTCGGCTAGTGCGATCCTTTCGCTTGAATTATTGACTCCTTGGGCGACGCCATCGTATTCGCTGACATACAAAGTGCGGGCGCTGTGCTGGCGCTTGCGTATTTTGCCGGTTCAATTCTCCCCAGCCTCGACAATGAGCCAAGTGTGAGCGGAAAGAGATAGCAGAGAGATCCCACCAACAGAGTCTTAACAATTATACTTTAAGAAGTTGGTATTTGTTTACACGTGTTGAGTTGATGTAGCCTGGTAGCATCTCGTACGAATTTTCTGGACGGTATCTCGGACCCTGGATAAGGGGCATCCTGTGCTCTGGAGGGGTTGACGACGAAGGACACAAGCGGGTGTCCCCTTATGTTGGCTGCCGACCTGTGATACCCTTCTTCAAAAGGAAAATCGACCACAGGACCACGTACACCTCCGACCTCCCACATCATCTTCCTGGTCCTCTTCACTTAGCGCGATACCAACACGCTCGCAAGCCACACCAATGCCGTCCATCAAGAAACTCTTCACGCCCACCTCCAGCGTCAAAAATCCGTACGCCAACCGGAATCATCCCACAATCATCGCTGCGACTACACCGGTAGCAGCGACGAAATTCTGTACCCCACAACCGCCTCCAGTGCGCTCTGCTTCCCCACGCGGCTCCTTTGACTATCTTGCTGAAGCGAGGGAGGCTGTGGGTCGGGATCCGGTGACGGGTCGAGCAGGAGCGAGTCAGTCGGCTGCGGGCAGGGCAGGTGGAGTGGCTGAGCGAGACTTTGTTGTTGCGGAGGGGAGTCGTGCAGCTGCATCTGGGTCTGGGTCTGGAGGCACACGTACTGGTGCTGGTCCAGTACTAGAAGGCCCCATCGACAGGACTAGTGCCTATGGAAATCGCAACGAAGGCGTAACGAGGACGCATGGGACGCAATATGATTTATTCGTGCAGCAGATGAAAGATCGGAAGATGGGGGTTTGGAGGGAGCCGGAGGGAGGATTTTATGCACCTGAGAGAAGGCTGGGTGAGTTTTATGCGCCGGGGGATAGATGGTGAGGGATGGAAGGAGGGGAAGAGGGAAGGGGTCGTTTGCTGCGTTGTTTTGTTAGCGAGGAGTTTGGGCGGCGGGGTCGGGCTTTACGTTGGGGAGGGGTGTGTGATAAGGGCTTGTGAAATTGTACTTTGATTCAGCAGCATTTCGGAAAGCGAGAGGTCTATTGAGATTCTCAGATCTCCATTGTATCGAGTGCCGACCATAAGTCAAATTACATATGCTATTGTACCAATGCATGCAGGATGCCGTTAGTACCTTGGTCACTGCCCGCAGGTCTCCCAAAAGGCACGAAAATAGAGTTTTCGTCTGAAGGACCTCGGGATCGAACATTGTCACTTCCAAACATAGTCTGACATGCATACAAAATCATTATGTAAGCAAAAGGAAAGAACCACACGAACCGACGAGTCAGTCCGATAGATTGTTGCTTTAGTCCAAGTAAATTTGTAGCTACTTTCCTGAGATACGATGCTGAATTATTAATTATATATAGCTAAATAGAGAGACCTTGAGTCTAGGATCCGTATGTTGAGTGTGAAGGGCGTCCATCGAATGACTGGCGTGGTCGTGATAGGCAGCAGTGCAGGGATGCGGACATACCTACGCCTTGTTTGCTGCGGGTAAGTGGGCGCATCTGATGGAGCACCTTAACCCAGAATTGATTCTGGTTACGCAGCGTTGACGTTTGTATACTACTTGATACTTGAGCCAGGCACACGTCAACGCACTCTGTGTGAGATGCTAGTCAGATCATCAAGGACGGCGTGCCCGATCACCTCGCACCTGTCACGTGTGCTTTTTCGCTCCTATCGCCTGTCTTTCTCAATGTGAACCTGGTACGCGGCGTAGCCGAGGTAAAAGTTGAAAGGGAAAAGACGGGCAACTCATGGTGGGCTGAACAACGCGTGAACATGGTACGCCTTCGAACCGAGAGGGAAACAATACTTTGCTTCCTTAAATGTATGCACGATATCGGTCGAGACTAGACGCCTCCAACACTAAAGACCGAGTGATCGAGGACCTGAGCTTAAAGTAGTAACGCTTAGACCCTTGCCACGCAAAAGCTATATGCAATGTGCCTTTGACTAGGTACTTCTTCACAGGCTGTCCCGTTCTACCGCAAACCGCTACAACTCGTCCGAGCGGACCTGCGAGCATCCGAGGACTTGAAGTCATCACCGTTGGACCCAAAGAATGCACAAACGCTTCGTTTATCCGTCCACTGGATCGTACAGGTGAGCCTCTACCTGCAAGTAGCGAAAACGACCGGGAAGAAAAGGACGACCGGTCTCAGACTGCCATCATGCCTACAGACATGCCAGAGAAAATGACTCGTCGTACGTTCAAAGAGAGCAGCGCCATGACTGCTCAAACACAGGCTCAACTCCTCGACGCTGCAATAGACAGACGCCAAGAGAACGCTGATATCCAAACGGTCTTCTTCGTCAACTTGAAACCCGAAGGTCTTCAAGGGGAGGTTCTCTTGGACCTGCAAAGTCTTGTCAACAATGTCGGTTCTTGCCAAACTTGGGCTTCGAGCTTAGCTGCCATCAAGACACAAGAGAGGATCAACTCGGGCGCATTGTCGAACGCGACGGACGGTGACTCCACAGCAATTCGGTCTGCCTCCCATTCGATGGTCTTCGATTACTTGATGCGTGAAAGCACATGGTAACTCGCAATACTCAATCTACTCTTTGTGACTCCATGTTAACGATAATTAGGTTCGCGAAGACTTACGATGAAACTCAAACGCACCACTTCGAGTGCAAATCGCTGGACCTCCACCAGCAATTGATCGATGCAACTCTTAGTGGGTTTGGTGTGCCTAGCAGCACCTCTACGCAACTTCATGGAGCCTTGTCTACTATTTCCGACAGCATCAAAGTGGCTTCGGAGAGAACCGACAAGCACCAAATGCAATACTGGATCATGATCACATAATACGAATGGCAACCTGTCCGCCAGACCATCCAGCCCGGTATGAAAGCTATCATGACGACCAAGACATCACTGACACATGGACCAGTCATCCGAACCATTAGCTTCAAAACTGACGCTTCGCTGACACAGCACGCGGTACGAAAGAACGACCACGCAGACGTCAAATGCGATTTCACGTACATCCATTACCAGGCCGACTCCAATAACCAGGTTTTCTCAAGATTCGAACGCAGATGAGCAATCGTTTAGTAGAGAAAGATGCAGCGTTTGTGGACGAGACGCACAAGATAGATGTCCTAGTACCTGCAGAGTAGTATAACTAGATATCTAGTAGTACTATGCCCGAATTCGCTCGGGTGCAATGGCTGCATTCTACAAGCTCATGTACGAACGAACCATATAACTTACCACTTCTCACCACAGTCCCAAAAGGTGCAAAATGTCATCATCCGAAGCGCCGCGGGCTCGAACCTCTCGCCTCCCAATCCAACCCAACCCAACCCCATACCAACGCATGCGCCACTACGCAAGCCTAGAAAAAGGAACCTCCATCTCTGCGTGCAAAAGGAAAGGTACCACGCACAGGAAGACAAGTCAACCCGATAGATGGTAGCAGCGGTTTTTCCAGCGTCTCAATGCAGTGCATTTGGCAGAAAGGTTGTGTTTGAGGTAGCTACTTTCCTGAGAGGAACAGCTGAGATTATAAATAGATATAGACCGTCAAATTTGTTTGATTTTTTTGGCGTTCAGAGGGTATCTCTTGAATCGATGTGGCACGGTGGGCGTTGGGATGGCTGTAGGCAGCAGGGGGGTGCGTGAGACGGGTGGCCTTGTTTGGGTTGTGTTTACTTCTGGATGTTACTCGATAGTGAGTATTCACGATACATGCATTGGTAAGATTCAGAGATAGTTCGAAGATGTATGTTCTGAGTGTGTCCATGCTATCGTCGAGGTTACGTTGATGTTAGCTTGATATGTCCGACGGCACGTGATCCATCCCGTCCTTTGCAATTCATTTGTTTAGAAGACCAATGACGCGGAATCATCATTCTTCTAATGCAATGTGAAAGCTATTGATCTACGCGCGAGCGGTGCTTAGCAATAGTCGAGGTGTCTGCAGCATAGAAGCCCACTCATTGTGATTGACGCACGTTCTAGTGTGCACTTCAAGCCTCACCAAGTCTATTGAACATCCTATGCTCAAAAATACCCACAGAGAAGAAGAAAACCTACCTGCACAAGCGCACCCGCCCAGAAGAAGGGCCCACGTGTTCATCCCAAGTGGCGAGAGTGGATCTTGCTTGCTCATACCCCGCCCCCACTTGGCAACCAGCCCACGTCACACAGGAACACTTCACATCACACCATTTCCACGCAGCATTCTCATCACACCTACAACATGGACAAGACAGCATGTAGTTTCGTGCTCGATATTGTGTTTATCTCGAGCGACATCTCATTTCGTAACGAGATCATAAAACCTCCCCATTCCAGAGCCAGTGCCGCATGCGGCGGTCGTGGCTACTTGTGTTGTGATACATCATACATAGTTATGAGAAATAAATAAAGGTCCTATCCGTAGATACAGACAGACTCCCACCGTCCTCCCCGGTTCGGCGTGCAAGTGTCATTCGTTGCGCGAGATGCATTACTTGGAGCCCGTGCTTCCGTGCCAGCCCTATGTCATGTTAGCACTTGAACCCTACTTCTATGCATATGCCATGTCACTGGAGCTCGGAGGCGCGATGCCCAGAGCTCTCCCGGACGACACCAGACGACGTACCTTCTCCTTGAGCTTCTCCCAGTACGCCTGGTCTCGCGAGCTGCCCTTGACATGGCCGTCCCGCGAATTGGGCGTCGAGTAGATGCTGCCCTTGCGGCGCTGGAACTGTGATGGCGGCACCTTGGAGGCGTCCCACTCCTTGCTCTCGCGGCGGTTGCCGTCGCTCGGCGGCGACGAGGAGAGGGCCATGTCGTTGCTTCCGGCGATGTTGTCGAGCTTGTCGCCGCCAAAGGGGTCTGCTGCGTGTTAGAGCTGCTCGGAGGACTCAATGAGCGAGCGAGGACTGTGACGTACCACTGTTGTTGCGTTGTGTGGCAAAGGGGTCTTTCTCCTCAATGTTGACGGAGGGATTGCCCGTGGGCGTGGCATCGATGCCTTGAAGCTGTTAGTGAGTGTTGACTGGTACAAGCAGCAGTGGGAGACGTCGACAACATACCGTTGGATGCCATTGTTGCAGCTGGAGGAAGTTGGACTACGGATCTCAGAAAGACAGACAGGCGTTCAAGGTAAGGTTGATGAAAGATGTAGCACTCGGAGCGTCGTACTGGAGAAAGAAGGGGGAGGACGGCGGGGCAAGTTATACCACCAACACAGGCACAAGCCGGCCGGCGCCAACCACAGCCCAGCACAGGTCGATTCGCCCCCCTCAAAGAGAAGCAGACGCTCAACCACTGCCCCTCATTCCCCGTAGCGGAACTACCTTCACACATGATGCAAAGCCCACCCCTAAGCGCGCCTATCAGCGGCGCCTCACGCAGCGCCCAAAAGGCTAGATGCTTGCCCGCAAGGACGCCTCGTCGCCCATGTCGACGACGGGTATCTCTCCCCCAACAGGGGCCATGCTGCTGTCGCAAAGAGCTAGCGGAGCACGCTGTGAGCCTTCGACGAACGCGACGAGAACATTACGTCAGGGAGGGTAGGGAGCCACTCAATGCACGTTGCCGCGGGTCAGGCGGGGCAGCTCCAGCGTGGCGATTCGCTGGGTAGCATGTGCACTGCCTCAATCGGAGACCCGCGAGAGTGGACAGGCTGGGGTAGCGGCCTGTGGTGGTGAATGGACGTGGTCGCCATGGCGGGTGGTGCTGATTGGGTGCGTGGCCGTGGACGACGGGCCTTGGCCGAGATAAGGTCGCGAACGCATGCAGACGATGACGGCGCTGAGCTGAACCGTTAGCGAGGAGCCCAGCATATCATGTTTCACGGAATCGTATTCAACGGTGCTGTGCCGTTGGCAGCCGACGGCTGTCTTCGTCGCCTTGCGTCCTCAAAGCCCGACTGCTCCGCTCGCAGTGCGCAGGCTTCGCACCACCTCGCGACTACACACGCCGTGGGGTCGCCGGCGCCCCAAGGCGCATCAGATGCTTCGTGCCACTCTAGACGAGAACGAGCCCGTACTCCAACCGTAGTGGCACAGACGCCCAGCACACCTAACGCATGCAGCCCCACTAGCTCCCTTGGTCCTGCGCACCCAATTCACCCAACCCACCACACGCCCACGCCCAAGCCCCCTTGAGCACCCCTCAAGCACGCGTCCAGCGTCCCCCAAGCACGACGCGAAGCTTGAACGCTCTCTTGTCCCTCCCCGACCACGCCGCGACGGAACACGGAACCTCTGTCCTGCAGATCCTCCGATCCCCTCGTCTATCTAGACAACCCGCCGTGCCTCTGTCATCATACCTTCGCCATCCCGCAGCAAACTTCATATCGACGCCTGCTTACCCATCTAATCAAATGCCCGAAATGTAGGTACAGACGAGCTGCTCTGTCCATCCCCATTTCCCGCACGTCGGTATGGGCAAAGATCCTCCTTGCCGCGGCCGCCGTCGTGTTGTCGTCACTGCTGCGGTGCAAGCCGCAACACGTCGCTAGAAAAGCAACCATACTCATACCGAGATAATCACCGCGGAGTTGTGTGCCCAATGCAGTTCGCG
>Ga0247803_1002146_pt1 | contig 10043 bp, 7 predicted proteins | sample UWRJL014104B1_FD_180928 | JGI IMG/M metagenome (GOLD analysis project Ga0247803, IMG submission 180928) | Plant litter microbial communities from Arlington Agricultural Research Station in Wisconsin, United States - UWRJ-L014-104B-1 | ecosystem: Environmental > Terrestrial > Plant litter >... | reverse complement strand
CACCGCCAGCACCGCCGCGAGCACCGCCAATGAGAACTCCCACTGGAAGAAGGCGAAGAAGCCCAGGATGATGACCACGTCGTGCAGGTTGGCGAGCACGGTGGAGAGCGCGAACTTCCACTCGAAACGAAACGCCAGGTAGATCATGATGCCGACGACCACCATGGCCAGCGCCTTGATGCCGTTCGTCGTGAGCTCCTCGCCGACCTGCGGGCCAACGAACTCGTTGCCGCGCAGCACGGCGGTCGAATCGACCGCCTTCAGTGCGTCCATGACCTGCGCGCTCTGCTGCGCCGAGGTCTGGCCCTTCTGCACCGGCAGGCGGATCTGCACATCGCGTGAGCTGCCGTAGTTCTGCACCTGCACTTCGGCGTAGCCGAGCTTGCCGATGGTCTCGCGGACCTTGCCGACGTCGACCGACTGCTGGTAGGCGACTTCCATCACGGTCCCGCCGGTGAACTCCACCGACAGATGCAGCCCGCGGTGGAACAGGAAGAAGATCGCCAGCGCGAAGGTCGCGAAGGAGATGATGTTCAGCACCTTGGCATGGCGCATGAACGGGATGGTCTTGTGGATGCGGAAGAATTCCATGGCCTGCGCCCCTTATTTCGCTTCGACCACGGTCGTACCGTCGGTCTTGGGCCGCCATACCGTGCCGATGGACACAGTCTTGAGCTTCTTCTTGCCGCCGTACCAGAAGTTCACCAGGCCTCGTGAGAAGAACACGGCCGAGAACATCGAGGTGACGATGCCGATGCAGTGCACCACCGCGAAGCCGCGCACCGGGCCCGAGCCGAAGGCCAGCAAGGCGATGCCAGCGATCAGGGTGGTGACGTTCGAGTCGAGGATGGTGCCCCAAGCGCGGTCGTAGCCGGCGTGGATCGCCGCCTGCGGCGAGGCGCCGCTGCGCAGCTCCTCGCGCACGCGTTCATTGATCAGCACGTTCGAGTCGATCGCCACGCCGATCGCCAGGGCCATGGCCGCGATGCCCGGCAGCGTGAGCGTGGCCTGGAGCATCGAGAGGATGGCGACCAGAAGCAGCAGGTTGACCGCCAGCGCGATCGACGAGAACACGCCGAACAGCGCGTAGTAAATGCACATGAAGACCATGATGGCGATGAAGCCGTACATCACGCTCTTGAAGCCCTTGTCGATGTTGTCCGCGCCCAGGCTGGGGCCAATGGTGCGTTCCTGGATGATCTCCATCGGCGCGGCCAGCGAGCCGGCGCGCAGCAGCAGCGCAAGGTCGTTGGCCTCGACCACGTTCATCGAGCCGGAAATCTGGAAGCGGTTGCCCAGTTCGCCGTTGATCGACGGGGCAGTGAGCACTTCGCCCTTGCCCTTCTCGAAGATCAGCATGGCCATGCGCTTGCGGTAGTTGTCGCGGCTCACGTCGCGCATGATGCGGCCACCCTTGGCGTCCATGGTCAGGTCGACCTTGGGCTGCTGGGTCTGGGAATCGAAGCCCGGCTGCGCGTCGGTCAGGTTTTCACCAGTGACCAGCACCTGCTTCTTCACGATGACGGCACGGCCTTCGCGGTCCTGAAAGCGTTCGGAACCGAAAGGCACCGGGCCCGTGCCGAGCTCAGCAGCGCGGCCTTCGGTCGACTCGTCGACCAGGCGCATCTCGAGCGTGGCGGTGCGGCCCAGGATGTCCTTGGCCTTGGCCGTGTCCTGCACGCCCGGCAGCTGCACGACGATGCGGTCGAGGCCTTGCTGTTGGATCACCGGCTCGGCGACGCCGAGTTCGTTGATACGGTTGTGCAGCGTCGTGATGTTCTGCTTGAGCGCCGCGTCCTGCAGGCGACGGGCCGCCTCGGGTTTGATCGAGGCGGTGAGCTTCCAGTCGCTGCCTTCCTGGCTGTCGACGGTGCTGAGGTCCGGGAACTGGTCCTGCACCAGCCGCTTGGCCGCCTCGAGGCCTGCGGCGTCGCGGAAGCGCACTTCGATCGTCTGGCCGTTGCGGCTCGCCGCGCTGCCGCGGATGCCCTTGTCGCGCAGCGCCGTGCGCAAGTCGCCAGCGAAGGATTCGGCCTTCTTGTCGATGGCGCCCTTCATGTCGACCTGCAGCAGGAAGTCGACGCCGCCGCGCAAATCCAGTCCGAGGTACATGGGAAAGGCGTGCAGTGCCGTCAACCAGGACGGCGAGCGCGACACCAGGTTGAGCGCCACCACGTAGGGCGGGTCGGCCGGGTCGGGGACCAGCGCACGCTGGAGCACGTCGCGCGCCTTGAGCTGGTCGTCGGTGCTGGCGAAACGTGCACGGATCGACGTTGCATCCATCGTCAGCATGTCGGGCGTCAGGCCGCCTGCCTTGAGCGCCTCTTCCACGCGGGCCTGCGTGGTGGCGTCGACCTTGACGGTCGCCTTGGCCGACGACACCTGCACAGCAGGCGCCTCGCCAAAGAAATTAGGCAGGGCATAGACGAGCCCCACGAGCAGCACGACCACCAGGATCGCGTACTTCCAGACCGGATATCGGTTCATCTTTCAGCCTTGAAACGCGTGTCGCGTTAATTCGTGGGCTGCCGTGGAACCAGCTTTGCCGGGCCACTGGCAGCGCCCCCGGTAGGAGGTAGGCGAAGCGGACACGAAGTGCCGCGCAGCCTGGGGGCGAGCATTACTTGATCGCGCCCTTTGGCAGCACCTGAACCACAGCGGTGCGCTGGATCTTGACTTCAACGCCATTGGCGATCTCGAGGCCGAGGTATTGGTCGCCCAGCGAAGTAATTCGGCCGAGCACGCCACCGGCGGTCGCGACCTCATCGCCCTTGGCCAGCGCCTCGATCATGGCGCGGGCTTCTTTTTGGCGCTTCATCTGGGGCCGGATCATGACGAAATACAGCACCACGAACATCAGCACCAAGGGCAGCATGCTGCCGAGCGAGGACAACATGTCGCCGCCCGCGGCAGCGGGTGCGGTCTGGGCGAAAGCAGAGGAAATGAACAAGAGAGTCTCCAGCGGGAAAAGCGGGGGGTGAAAGCGACGCCGAGACGGCGGCACTGGCTGCGGCCGCCGATGGCGGTCACGGGCACAACGGGGGTCGCGCGCAACACCCGGCATTGTATTCGGCGCGGCGGGGGTCTTGCCGCCGGTATCCAGCGCCAGCGCCGGGAATTGCCGCCTAAGACGGTAAGTCGCTGACGGATCGCTAAGACGATGCAGCGACCTGGGAACAGAAGGACCGGAAGCCCGGCAGGCATCACGCCGAACCCGAATACAAAAATGTTGCGAGGCGCCCCGACACGAAGGAGGAGGAGGGAGGAGGAGGAGAATCGCCCCGGGATTTCGACCGGTCGACAGGCGCCCGGAAGACCTCGCAACATAAAAACAGCGGGATGCCTTGTCGGCGATCCCGAGCGGTATGAGCACCCGAAGCAAAAAGCAGTTCCCAGAAAAACGGATTGCGTTTGTGACCAGATGCATCCAGCTCGGGCAACCGTCCGACCCTGCAACGGGCAGGGTGGAGAAAGGCAGTTCGTGTCAAAGGCGCTTAGGCTGAGCCATTGCCTTGACGCCAGGCGGCAGTCTTGTTTCCGTCGTCGCCTAAAATTCGCGCAGGTTCACGAAAGACGCCCATGCTCTACCCCGAACTTTTCAGACAACTCGAATCCGTCCGCTGGGACATGGACAAGGACATTCCCTGGCAGTCCTTCGAAGGCACCAAGCTTTCGGAGGAGCAGGCGCAGACCATCAAGATGAACGCCATCACCGAGTGGGCGGCGCTGCCGGCCACCGAGATGTTCTTGCGCGACAACCGGCACGACAGCGATTTCTCCGCGTTCATGTCGATCTGGTTCTTCGAGGAGCAGAAGCACTCGCTGGTGCTGATGGAATACCTCAAGCGCTTCAGCCCGCAGCACGCGCCGACCGAACAGGAACTGCACGACATCCGCTTCGACTTCGACCCGGCGCCGCCGCTCGAAACGCTGATGTTGCACTTCTGCGGCGAGATCCGACTCAACCACTGGTATCGCCGCGCTGCCGAGTGGCATACCGAGCCGGTCATCAAGCACATCTACACGACGCTCAGTCAGGACGAAGCGCGCCACGGCGGCGCCTACCTGCGCTACATGAAGCGCGCCATGGAAAAGTTTGGCGACGAGGCCCGTGCCGCCTTCACCAAGGTGGGCGTGCTGATGGCCAGTGCGCGCCGCACCGCGCAGGCGCTGCACCCGACCAACCTGCATGTCAGCAAGGCGCTGTTCCCGAACGACACGATCCAGAGCCGCATGCCCGATCCCGACTGGCTCGAGCATTGGCTTGACCACCAGATCAAGTTCGACGCCGCCTGGGAAATCAAGGTGGGCGAACGAATCCTTCACAACCTGAGCCTGCTGATGAACCGCAGCTTCAAGAGCGTTCAGGAGCTCAACAAGTACCGCAAGGAACTGGCCGCTTCCCTCGGGCCGAAGCCGGAGTACCAAGGCGCCTGAACGCCTGGCGCTGTGCGATGACGCCGCGCCGAGCTATTGCCCAGACGTTTGCGTGTCACAAGAGGCGTGGTCGACCCGTCTGACAGGCATGGACGACGCCACCCTCGCCTTCAGCCGCCACCGACCTCGCCTCAAGGGCATCGCCTATCGCATGCTGGGTTCCGTGGCAGAGGCCGAGGACGTGGTGCAGGATGCCTGGTTGCGCTGGCACGAGGCTGCACATGACGCGCTCGACAGCAGCGAGGCGTGGCTCGTCACCGTGACCACGCGCATCGCCATCGACCGGCTGCGCGCCGCGAAGGCGCATCGCACGCACTACATCGGCACCTGGCTGCCGGAGCCCCTCGTGAGCGACAGCCCGGCCACGCCGGAACAACTGCTGGGACGCGCCGAAGATCTCTCGATGGCCTTCCTTACGGTGCTGGAGCGGCTGACACCCGAGGCACGCGCGGCGTTCCTGCTTCGGGAAGTCTTCGACGTGGACTACGACGAGATCGCGCGGACGCTCGGAAAGACCGAAGCGGCCTGCCGCCAGCTCGTGCACCGCGCAAAGACGCAGGTGCGTGAAGACGATCGCCCCAAGCAAAACGTGTCGCGCGACATCCATTTGCGCCTGCTCGGAGGCTTCGCCGAAGCGGCACAGCGGGGCGACATCCACGCACTGAAGGCCCTGCTGGCGGAAGACGTGGCCATCGTCAGTGACGGCGGCGGCAAGGTGGCGTCCTTCGGCCAGCCGGTCGTCGGCGGCCAGCGCGTGGCGCAGATCTATTTCGCTGTGGCGCGCCGCTTCCCGGGGGCGGTGCGTGTGGAAGTGGCCGACGTGAACGGCGCACCCGGCCTGCTGCGCTGGGTGGACGGCGTGCTGGAGTCGGTGCAGAGCATCGAGTGGGACGGCGAGCGCATCGCGCGCATCCATGCTCAGCGCAACCCGGACAAGCTGGCGCGGATCGCCACAGAATTTTCACGCTGACCGTCACAAACGGGGAAGCTGGCGCGTCTTGAGGGTGTCATCACTTTTTCAAGACAAGGAAACCGCCATGAACAGCCCCCGTCTCCCTTGGTTCAAGATCGCGCCCAAGGTCTACCAGGCCATGGTCGGCGTCAACGCCGCCATCGCAGGCCACACGCTCGGCCAGCGCCTTTACGAGATTGTCCAGACGCGCGTCTCGCAGCTCAACGGCTGCGCGTATTGCCTCGACATGCATGTGCGCGACCTCCGCAAGGCCGGCGTGCCATGGCAGCACATCAACAGCATCGCCACATGGCGAGAGGTCGGCTTCTACGACGCCCGCGAACGCGCAGCGCTGAACTGGGCCGAGAGCATCACGCGCCTGGTCGAGCACCACGGCGACCGCGATGCCGACTTCGCGCAGTTGCAAGCAGTGTTCAGCGATGCCGAGATCGTCGACCTCACGGTGCTGGTTGCGCAGATCAACGCCTGGAACCGATTGGGTGTGGGCATGCACCTGCCCGTGGCGGACAAGCCGATCGACTGACGCCGGAGTCAGCGGCGCTCGACAACGATCGCGGCCATGCGCATTTCGTCGCGCAGCTGCGCCACGGCGACGGAGGCCGCCTCGCGCGTCGCAAAGGGACCGGCCTGCAGGCGGTGCGTGTCGGCGTCCGTGAAGACGCGCAGCAACGGCGCCAAGGTGGGCAGGCCTCGCGACGCGCGCGTGCGCAGGGCTTCGGCCCCGTCGCGCTCGCGGAAGGCGCCGAGCTGCACCCAGTAACCCGCCGCGGGAACCGCGTCGTTGGCCGCCGGCACCGCGTCCACCGGCGCGGACGCCGCTGGAGCCGCCAGCGGCGGGGTCAAGGGTGACAGCGGCGGCAGGTCGTTCACGATCAGCGGTGCCGGAGGCGCCGACGCCGACGTCACTGCGGGCTGTGGCGGTGCATCGACAGGCAGTGCGGCCACGTCGGCGCGCCAGGCCGTGGGCACCGGGACCGAGGTGGAGGCCGCAGAGGTGCCCGGCGCAGGAGTCGCAGACGAACGCGCAGACGGCCCGGCTGCCGGCACAGCAGCCAGCATCGCGTCCCCACCCCGCCGCCAGGCGCCGGTGCGGATGTCCTCGTTGGTGATGCGCTCGATCTCCACCGGCGCCACGCCGCGCAGCAGGTCGAGCTTGAGCGCCGCGGTGTAGCTCAGGTCGATCACGCGACCGTCGTGGAACGGGCCGCGGTCGTTCACACGCACGATCGCCTCGCGGCCGTTGGCCGGGTTGCGCACGCGCACGTAGCTCGGCAGCGGCAGGGTCTTGTGCGCGGCCGTCATCGCGTACATGTCGTAGGGCTCGCCGCTGGCCGTCGACCTGCTGTGGAATTGCGTGCCGTACCAGGAGGCGAGGCCGCTCTCGCGAAACGGCCGGTCGTCGGTGATGGGTGCATAGGAGCGACCCAGTACCGTGTACGGCTTGCTGGTGCCGCCGCTGCTTCGCACGGCTTCGACCCGCGGTTCGGCGTCAGGGACGCTGCCCAGGTTCGACGGTGGCCGCGCCGGCGGCCCGTCGCGGCCCGACGAGGTGCCCTTCGGGCCGCTGGCGCAACCGACGAGCGCCAAGGCCGCCGCGATCAGCGTTGCCCCAAGCGCGCTGCGCTGCATGGCCCGCTCAGCCAAAGACCGCCCGCCACAGCGCCAGCATGGCTTCGCGTTCCGTCGCCAGCGCCGGCAACTGGACCTGCGTCGGCTCTTCGTTCAGCCGCGCGCGGTGCTGCACGCGGCGCAGTTCCCGGTAAGCCGCCGCCGCGTTCCGGCCGACGCCCTCGGGCAGCAGGCCGGCCGTTTCCGCGCGCTGCAGCAGCGCGATGTTGCCCACGTTGGGCACCAGTTCCCGGTGCTCGCAAGCCTGCGACAGCACCAGGTACTGCACGGCGAATTCGGCGTCGACCATGCCGCCGGGGCTGTGCTTCACGTCGAAGCGCCCCGGCTTCACCGGCCGTGCCGCGCGCACCTTGTTGCGCATGGCGAAGATCTCGGCCTTGAGCGCGTCGCGATCGCGCGGTGCGCAGATGACGGCCTCGCGGACGCGGTCGAAGCGCTCGCCCAGCGCGGGGTCACCCAACACGTACCGTGCACGGGTCATGGCCTGGTGCTCCCAGGTCCACGCGGTGTTGCCGCCGCGGCCCAGCTGGTACTTTTCGTACGCGGCGAAGGTGGTGGTAAGCAGGCCCGAACTGCCGTTGGGACGCAGCGCGGTGTCGATCTCGAACAGGTCGCCCTCGCGCGTCTTGACGGTGAGCCAGTTGATGAGCCGTCGGATGTACGCGGCATAGACCTCGCCGGCGCGCTCGTCGTCGTCCTCGTAGACGAACACGATGTCGAGGTCGCTGCCGTAGCCGAGCTCTTTGCCGCCCAATTTTCCGTAGCCGATGATCGCGAACTGCGGCGTCTCGCGGTGCGTGTTGCGCACGTGCTGCCAGCACCAGCGCGCGGTGATGCGAAGCACGGTGTCGGCCATGGCGCTCAGGTCGTCGGCCACCTCTTCGACGCTGATGCGCCCCTCGACGTCGCGCGCGAGGGTACGAAACACCTCCGCATGGTGCGCCTGGCGCAGCAGGTTCAGCAGGCGCTCCTCGTCGTCCTCGCCGGTGCGACGCAATGAGACGATGCGCGACTCGAGCTCGCGCTCGAAGTCGGCGGCGACGAACCGGCCGCCCAGCATTTCGTCGCTGGCCAGTTCGTCGATCACGCCCGGATGCTGCATCAGGTAGCGCGCTGGCCACCTGGCGGCACCGAAGAGGCGCAGCAGCCGCTCCTGCACTGCGGGCCTTTCGACCAACAGCGCCACATAGCTTTCGCGGCGCAGCAGCGGCTCGATCCAGTCGGACCAGCGCAATGCGGCGTCGATGCGTTGCGTGGTCACTTCGTCGGGCCCCGACGCGGCCTGGATCCATTGGCCGGTGCGCCGCACCAGCTGGCGCAGGCGTGCGCGCGTCTCGTCACGCAACGCCAGGATGCGCGGATTGCCGCGCCAACGCTCGACGCGTGCGGCGAAAGCGGCCGGCAGCTGCGCAATGAGATCGTCCAGGTCGACCGGTGGCTCGGGCTTCGTCTTTCCGTTGCAGCCGACGCACTGCTTCTCGCCGCCGAGCAGCTTGTCGAACTCCTGCGCGACCAATTCGCGGTGGGCGTCGAGCTGCGCCAGGAAAGCGCATTCGTCCAGGCCCATCGATTGCGCGATCCAGCGCACATCGTCGTCGTCCACCGGCAGCACGTGGGTCTGCTGGTCGTCCAGGTACTGAATGCGGTGCTCGACGCGCCGCAGGAACTCGTAGGCCGACGCCAGCGCGTCCGCCGCGTCCTGCGGCATCAGGCCGGCGCGCGCCAGCCGCTGCAGCGCATCGAGCGTGGGCCGGGTGCGCAGTTCGGGAAACTGCCCGCCACGGACCACCTGGAGCAATTGCACCGTGAACTCGATCTCGCGAATGCCGCCGCGCGACAGCTTGACGTCGTTGGCGCGCTCGGGACGGCCGGCACTGCGTCGCGCCGCCTGTTCGCGGATCTGCCGGTGCAGCGTGCGCAATGCGTCGAACACGCTGTAGTCGAGGTAGCGCCGGAACACGAAGGGCAGCACCACGCCGCGCAGCGCCTGCGCCGAGCCGTCGGCCACCACCGAGGCAGGCGCCACCACGCGGCTCTTCATCCACGCGAAGCGCTCCCACTCGCGGCCTTGCAGCTGCAGGTATTCCTCGAGGGCGTCGAGCGACACCACCGGCGGCCCGGAGGCGCCGTTCGGTCGCAGCGCCAGGTCGACACGGAACACAAAGCCGTGCTCGGTGGTGTCGCCCACCAGCGCGTAGATCCGCTTCACGGCCAGGGCGAAGTACTCGTGGTTCGAGATGCGCGCGCGCCCATCGGCGTCGCCAGCGGTCTCGCCGTCCTGGTCGTACAGATAGATCAGGTCGATGTCGCTCGACACATTGAGCTCGCGCGCGCCCAGCTTGCCCATGCCGACGACCCAGAACTGCGCGCGCCGGCCGTCGGCCCCGATCGGCGCGCCATGGCGGGCGTCGAGCTCGGCCGCGCTGTCGGCGCAGGCGATGTCGAGCGCGAACTCGGCGAGCTGCGTGACCGCGGTGGTGACGACGGCGAGCGGCGCCTGTTCGTCGCAATCGAGCACGACCAGCCGTTCCATGACCAGCTGGCGCACGATGCGCAATGCATCGGCCACGCCGTCGCCGCGCGCGCGCAGCCGCTCGTAGGCCTCCGCCATGGCGGGCCGCAACGGCGGGCCGGCGGGCAGCAAGGAGAGTTCGTCGGCGTAACGCCGGCGCAGGCGCTGCACGAAACGCGAATGCGCCGACAGCGGCGGTGTGCGCTGCGGCGTGGCCGTCGCTCGTTGCGCGACGGCATCGATGAGCGGGGAACCCGTCGAGAGGCTGGGGGTCATAATTCCTGCACAGCGCGATCCTCAATGAACGACACGGCGTCCCACCCTTCCAGGCTGCTCAAGATCACCGCTGTCACGGCGACATGGATACTGGGTCTGCTGATCGCCGCGTGGTCGCTGTTCGCTTTGTCAGTCGTTGTCCTACACGGCTGGATTGTGCCGCGAATCGGCGATTACCGTGAAGCCATCGAGGCGCAAGCCAGCCGTGCTATCGGG
>Ga0247803_1002145_pt1 | contig 10051 bp, 9 predicted proteins | sample UWRJL014104B1_FD_180928 | JGI IMG/M metagenome (GOLD analysis project Ga0247803, IMG submission 180928) | Plant litter microbial communities from Arlington Agricultural Research Station in Wisconsin, United States - UWRJ-L014-104B-1 | ecosystem: Environmental > Terrestrial > Plant litter >... | reverse complement strand
CGCTGATCGCAATCATACGGATTGGGCACGCCTGGCATCGTCAGTGGGACGGGCGCAATCGTGCATCGAGATTCGCATCGTCGGCGCTACGCGCGAAACCCTTGGCACCGGGCAGCCCGGAGAAATCGCAGTGCGCGGGGCAACGGTGATGCACGGTTACTGGCGCAACGACGCCTCGACGCGCGAGGTCCTGGTGGATGGTTGGCTGTTCACTGGCGACATCGGCTACCTCGACGCGCAGGGTTATCTGACCCTGACTGACCGTTCCAAGGACGTGATCATCACCGGCGGCAGCAACGTGTATCCGCGTGAGGTGGAAGAGGTGCTGGCAGCACATCCGGGCGTATTCGAAGTGTGCGTGGTGGGCGAGCCGGACGCGGATTGGGGCGAGTCGGTAGTGGCGTTCGTGGTCGCCCGTGACCAGAACAGCCTGGATGAAGGTCAGCTCAACCACTGGTTTATCGAGCGTATGGCGTCGTTCAAGAAGCCGAAGAAATACCTGTTTCGCACCGAGCTGCCAAAAAACAGCTACGGAAAAATCCTCAAAACCGACCTGCGCCAATGGCTCAAGGAGGCCGCGAGCGTTGCTACATCCCAGTGAAGCGCCTGTTTCCATCAATAGAAATTTCCATCAATAAAAACAAGACAGGAATACGACGATGGCTACTCAACAACACAATCTCGCCCGGCAGCGCCGCCGCGCGTTTATCGGTGCGACGTCCGGGCACCTCATCGAATGGTATGACTACGGCGTGTATGGTTTTCTGGCGGTGTACATCGGCCAGGCGTTTTTCGTGTCGGATGACCCCGCCACCAGTTTGCTCAGCAGCTTTGCCGCGTTCGCGTTGAGCTTCTTCATTCGGCCGTTGGGCGGCCTGTTTTTCGGCCCGCTGGCCGACAAGATCGGCCGTCGCAAAACCCTGATTACCGTACTGTTCATGATGGCTGGCTCGACCTGTTTGCTGGGTTTGCTGCCCACTTACGCGTCCATCGGCATCGCGGCCCCTATCCTGCTGGTGCTGATCCGCTGCGTGCAGGGTTTCTCGGCCGGAGGCGAAATTGGCACCATCACCAGCTTCATTTCCGAGTACGCGGGCCCTGGTCGACGCGGGTTCTCCACTTGCTGGCTGATGGTGACGGCCGTGCTGGGGCTGGTGCTGGGCGGTGCTGTCGCCAACGGGATGACCTGGGTGCTCGGCGCCGAAACGATGCAGGCCGGAGGCTGGCGCATTCCGTTCCTGATCGCGGGCCCCATGGGCCTGATTTCGATGTACATCCGCCTCAAGCTGGAAGACAGCCCGGAATTTCTGGCGCTGCAAAAGGCCGGGGAAACGTCGAAGGCACCCTTGCGTGAAGTCTGGCAGTGGAAGCGGGCAATTACCTTGGTGTTTTTCATCATCACCTTGCACAGTTCAATCTTTTACCTGGTGCTGACGTTCGCCTCGACCTATATGTCACGCATCCTGAAATTCGACAGCGGCACCACATTGTTTTACGTGTTCATCGCCAGCCTGTCGGCGGCCCTTGTGATGCCGCTGGGGGGAGCGTTCACCGACAAGTACGGGCGTAAACCATTCCTGATGGTAGTCGGGGTGTTGGCGACGCTGGCGATGTACTGGTTCTTCAAATCCGCGCCGGACGCGACGCCGGCGACGTTTTTCCTTCCGTTGATGGCGGTGGCGATCACCTTCGGGCTGTACGCCTCGTCGACCTACGCAACCATGAGCGAACTGTTGCCAACGCGTATCCGCTCGACCGGCATCGCGGTGGCCTACAACGTTCCGGTGGCCGTATTCGGCGGCAGCGCGCCGTTTATTTCAACGTGGTTGATCCAGCAAACCGGCGACATTACCTCACCGTGGTATTTCTACATTGGCACTGGTGTGATGTCGTTGATTGCCCTGACGGCGCTGCGCAAAGAAGATTTTGTAGCCGGCTCGGGGGTGGTGCAAGCACGTTCGAAGGCTTGCGAGGGTGCACAGGATTTTGTGTAGCTGGCGGGGGCGATTCGGGCTCCGCTTAAAACGAATAACGGCCCCCAACAGAAAATCCAGGTGCACCTGAGTGGGTATGTCGAGTATCGAATACATCAGGCAACGGCGTGACTTGCATTACCCGTAGCCCAGGGAATGGGCGTCCTTGCCGTCGCCGAAGGAAGCAGACTGCTAACGGCGTCAAGGCGACTGATCTGCTGCGCCGACAGTTCGACCGACAGTGCACCAAGGTTGTCGGTCAACTGGGTAACTGACCGAGGGCCGATGATGGGAACCGAACCATGTGTACCCGCCCAGGCGATTGCGACCTGCCCTGGGCTGACACCAAGTTCGTCAGCGACCGCGATCACTGTATCGAGCACCTTAGTGCGATGCTCGCTGTTCTCCGGTTGAAAAACCTTGCCACCCAACGCCTCGGCACGTCCCTTCTCCCTGTTGCGATACTTGCCGGTCAGCATGCCCCCGCCCAGTGGGGACCAGGTGACGATTCCGAGCCCCAGCGCATGAGAGGCTGGAAACAAATCAGCTTCAGGTTCACGCCGAACCAAGCTGTGCTCGAACTGCGCTGCGGCGATCGGCACTGCATGGGTGAGTTCGGCGAGGGTGACTGCCCGCGACAGCCGCCATGCTGGGAAGTTGGAGAGACCGGCGTAAAGAATCTTGCCCGCCCGCGCGAGATCCTCGAACCCTCGAACGATTTCTTCGGCAGGTGTGACATCATCCGGCCAATGCGCCCAGTAGAGGTCTATGCGATCAGTGCGCAGACGTTTCAAGCTTGCCTCCACCGAGGCCACCATCGCCTTGCGACTGTTGCCGGTGACAAGCCGGTTAGCGTCTGGTTGTGCGCCCGTGGAGTATTTGGTCGCGAGTATGAAGTTCTCGCGCCGCCCCTCCAGCAGGGTGCCGAGCAGCTCTTCTGATTGCCCAAACTGGTAAACGTCTGCGCCATCGATAAAGTTGCCGCCCGCTTCGACGTACGCGTTGAAAATCGCCTTGCTGGTATCCTGATCGGCGCCATGGCCCCAACCAGAGAGGGTGGCGACTATCTGGATTCGGATGCGGTATTCGGTGTCCGTTCGTCCCTGATTGCAGACTGGGTTCGCCATGAGAGTGGAATCGATCCGTACGGGAACTCGATCGACTCGCTTTATTACACCCTGGATTTTTGACTTCATCCTGCACAACGCTTAGCGCACATACATTTCTTGTCTACCAGGCTTGCAGTGTGCAGGCCATAGCAAGATCGATTATGCCTGCGATGTGGTGTTGTATTCGGAGTTTGATTCCATGGAAGCGCTGCAGGGTTAACTGAGAGCGATCCACCGGTTTCCCCCGTTCCTTTAAAGCCAACTTTTGACGCCTGAAGCAGGCTCGGGGCGGCTACCGCAAGAAGCTTTCCAACTTTTGCCAAGACGGAAATTGAGGGTGTTGAGCAAGCCTGTGCGGCTTCAGAAAAAGGTTAAATTTCAATACAGCGGAGCCCCCGGTGGGAGTGAGCTTGCCCGCGATGACATCAGCACAGCAAACATACTTGGTGGCTGACCCACCGCTATCGCGAGCAAGCGCTCCCACAGGGATTGCGGCGCTCCGGACTGCCCGCCCGTCGCAAAGACCACTGAACCTATCAGTTCTGCTAGTACCCACCTGCGGCCGACCGACCGATACTCAATCGCCCTCCCTTTGAGAATCTGGAGCGACCTCCATGGAATCCACGCAACCCATTCTGCGTTGCCGCTACAGCTACGACCCTCTGGATCGCCTGATCAGCCAGCTTCAACCGGAAGCCCCCGCTCATCAGCGTTTTTACTGCAAAAGCCGCTTGGCCACTGAAATACAGGGGGCGATTGGATTCAGTGTCTTTCAGAATAGCGACCTCCTGCTGGCGCAACACAAGAACCAGGGCGGTTCCGTTAAAGGCACGTTGCTGGCGACTGACCTGCAACGCTCAGTGCTGCATGCCGTCACAGCCGATCAACAGCAACACCCCATCGCCTACTCGCCTTACGGCCATCACCAGGCCGAAAGCGGATTGACCAGCCTTCTGGGCTTTAACGGCGAACGGCCGGACGCGGTGACTGGGCATTATTTATTGGGGAATGGGTATAGGGCGTTTAATCCGGTGTTGATGCGATTTAACAGCCCGGACAGTTTGAGTCCATTTGGGAAGGGAGGGACAAATTCGTATGCGTATTGCTTGGGCGACCCAATTAACAAATACGATTCCAGCGGACGATCCCCAAATGAAATTTTGGCCGGAATTTTAAACTTTATGCGTTCCGCAAAGCGTAAACCCAATATATCTTCAACCTACAAAAGCGGCCCTGAGACCCTATTTGAAACAGCAACAAAAACCACAACTCACACCACAAACAAACAATGGGTGACAATGGAAAGTTACGGAGAACAATGGAGAACAGTAACAACACCTGTACATAGAAAGTTAAATAAAAACGGAGAGTATTGGAGTACGCAAACACAAATAACAAACAGCCAGGGCAAACAACTATATTATAAACATGTAAACAGTGATGGAGACTTCATAAATATCCAAACCAGAATTTCCGGGAGGAACAATCGCAGCTTTATGAGAGCAACACCAAACCTACAGGAACTAGCCTACCAAAAAACACCGGGACAACAATTGCAGAATCTTTACAATAATTTTTCAATGCCAAAAATTGATATTGAATTTGAAAAAAAACTCAAAATAACAACGCAGCTCAACTCCCACTCTAAAGCTATCCCAACACAAACGATGCGCTTCCCCCCGAACCGGGTTAGGGAACTGCGACGTCAACTATAATCATGAGCTGGTCTAATGACCCCGGACACCTCAATGGGGGAAACTATATCCATTGAGGAGTCACCATGACCAAAAAGTACAGAAAGTTCGATGCCGCCTTTAAGCTTGATGTCTGCAAGCTCATCGTCGATCAAGGCCAGAGTGTGAACTCGGTCTGCCTTGATATGAACCTGAGCGATACGGCGGTGCACCGCTGGGTTGAGCAATACAGGGCCGAGCTATTGGGTGGCCCGGGAATTGGCAAGCCGTTGACCAGCGAGCAACAGCGTATTCGCCAGTTGGAACAGCAAATTCGCGAGCTGAAAATGGACAACGACATTCTAAAAAAAGCTACGGCCTTCTTTGCCCGCGAATTGAAGTGATCCACCAGATGGTTCACCAATTACAACGCAAGGCCTACCCGGTGGCTCGTGTCTGTCGGGTGCTGCGGATCAGTCGCTCCGGGCTTTACGAGGCCCAACAGCGTCGCTTGAAACCCGAGCCCGCCTGCCCGGCAGCGACCAGGATCAAGGCAACCTTTGAAGCGTCAGAGCATTGCTATGGTAGTCGTCGCGTGCTGGGCGCATTACGCAAAGAAGGCCTGTCCATTGGTCGTTTCAAGGTGCGCCGTCTTATGAAACAACAAGGTCTGCGCCCGGTCTGGAAGCGTAAGTTTGTTCACACAACCAACAGCAATCACAACTTGCCGGTGGCTGAAAATCTTCTAAATCGCCAGTTCAACCCTGGCGAGATCAATCAGTCCTGGGTCGCGGACATTACTTATATCCGCACGCGCAGCGGCTGGGTGTACTTGGCAGCGGTCATGGATCTGTTCTCGCGCAAGATCGTGGGCTGGGCCATGGCCCCCCATATGCGGGCCGAACTGGTGATCAGCGCCATGCAGTTGGCCATTGCTCAACGGCAGCCAGAGCCGGGTTTGATCGTCCATTCGGATCGGGGCAGTCAGTACGCAGGAGCGGCCTACCAGACCTTGCTGACGCGCAACGGGATGCGTTGCAGTATGAGCCGCAAGGGTAACTGCTGGGACAACGCAGTGATGGAGCGCTTCTTCCTGAACCTGAAAATGGAGCGCACTTGGAGGAAGGATTACGCCAACCAAGGTGAAGCGATAAAGGACATCACGGACTACATCGTGCGGTTCTACAACGAGGGGCGATTGCACTCGACGCTGGGCTATTTACCGCCCAATCAATATGAGCGACAAGCAGCCTGACAATCACCGATTGAGGTGTCCGGAAAAAGTTGACCACTACATCATCGCCAAATGAACTCTATCAAAGGTCCATTGTAAGCGTCCGCCCAACACCCCACCGCGTCGTCCGCGAAAGGCAAAGTTCTGGCCGCAAAAGGGATCGGCTTCTAGCTGAGTTTGTACCAATGCTGCCAATCCGTCGAAGCCACGGCGCATGTCGGTGACGCCGGCGGCGATCCAGATACGGGTTCCAGCGGGAGGTGAAATCATCGCAGCAACTGCTGCAAGGTGAGGTGCAAGGTCTGCGGGTCAGGTGTGCCGGTGATGCGCAGCTTGGCTTTTCCGACTTCTATAAGGATCTCGGAATGGGATTCTTGCGGCAGCGGCGCTGCGGATGGCAAGTCGATGGGTGCTTTGATCACCTCGACTGGCAAGAATGTTGCGCTCTGGCTGACCGGACCGAATGCGCCGTCCTGGTATTGCTGCCACCAGCGAAAAACCATGTTGGCATTGACGTCGTGCTCGCGAGCGATCATCGACACTGAAGTGCCGGGTTGATATGAAGCTTCGACGACCTTGCGTTTGAATACGGTTGGGAAGTTCGAGCGGCGACCGGGGCGACGAGCGGGAGCTATATCCAAGATAGTGTCCACTAAAAAATGGTGTCCACTATCTTGGCTAATTTGGAGAACGGTCAGGAGAGGGTGCTGATCGGACGGTTACTGAGTATCAGCTTGTGCTGGCGGTCAATGCTCAATGATATGAACGCGGTTGGTTTTACTGTGCTGCACATGCGGCGGTGCCAAACATAAGGTATTGCGCCCCTGCCCCTTGGCTTGATAAAGCGCTGCATCCGCACGCTCAAGCAGGCTTGCCATGCTGTCATCTTCATTTGGCAGCACGCAGCACACCCCCACACTGATGCGCAATGAGATGGTTGCCTGACCGAACCGAGCCGGTGACTCAGCCACCGAAGCGCGCAACTCGTCCAGAACCGCCACAGCGTTTTCGGGGCACCCGCATGCCCAAACCGATCAGGCTGATACTCGAGCCGATGATCAACAGCATGCGCGCACGCCCTTGAGCGGGGACGTAGCGGCGCGTCCAGTAGATGATCAGGCCGCACTGCACCATCAACACCAGCGTGGCGGCGAGCATGCGCGGCTCCAGGGTGTCGATCAGACTCGCCATCAATACCAACATCAATGCAGCCGGCGCGAAGATCTGCCACCAGGCGACGGGCAACTCGACGATCCGAAATACACTGGCCCCGTAGAAAGCCAGGGCCACCGCCAGCAATGTGTTCGCCACCCCGTAGGTCAACCACAACGGGGCATGGCCGTATAAGGTGTATCCAACGTAAGCCAGGGCATGTGCTAGCAAACCAAAGCCAATGGTCAGCAAGCCGTCACGCTGGTTGAACTGGCCGACCAATATCAGACAAAACGCCATGATCGTAGCTACTAAGGCGACACAGGCAAAAAGCGTGGGGGTATGGGCAATCATGAAGTCTCACCAGGCGATGTCAGGAGCAGCTCTGGTCGAGTTTAGTTGAGTAGCCGGTCAGTTTGTCGAACACATCCGCAACTCGCCTGGAACACCTCCCCCAACGTTAATGCCTGTGGGGTGGTGGTTGATGCGCCCCCCTACTGCGCCTCAACCTCGTTGAGCGACAACGAAGCAAACATTTGCGCGCGGCACACCTCCAGGATCTCATCCGCCAGGGCGGAGTCATCCGGGCAGGCACGCGACAAAACAATCGCACCGACCGCACGGGACAGCAGGTCGATCATCTTCTTTCTCCCCTCATCCGCAGCGGCATCCGGCCTCGTCGGGTATTTCTCCCCCAGTGTCTGCAGGGTGTGCTCGATCCCTTCGGCAAACGTCGCTTTCAAATCATCCGTTTGACGCGCCGCGTCGCCACACAACGCCGCCATGGTGCAACCCGTGCCGCGTCCATCGCGATGTTCGCGGGTCACATAGACGTCGATGAAGCCCGCAACATCGAGTGTTTCAGCAGCCGCCAGGGATTTGGCAAGGCTGCAAGCCGAGGCTTCGGCCATCAGGTCGGCTTTCGAAGCGAAATGCTTGTAGAACCCGCCGTGGGTGAAGCCGGCGGCCGCCATGAGATCCGCCACACCGACGCCGTCGAAGCCGCGTTGACGAAACAGCTCGGAGGCCGTTTCAACGATGTGCTCCCGATTGGCCTGCGCCTGGGCCTTGGTCACTCTCACGTGCAATACCTCATGTCCATTGGGAAGTCATGCCCGCAATGATACATAGATGTTGGTCATAATCAAAACTATTGACAGTTTAGATTTCGATCATCATCCTAATTGCACGCACCACCGACCTCCATCAACGGGCACGGAAGACATACCAGATGACCGACCAGAATCTGTTCACCCCCTACACCCTCGGCACCCTTACGCTGTCGAACCGTATCGTCCTCGCGCCACTGACCCGCAACCGCGCAGGCGCAGGCTTTGTGCCAAGCCAGTTCGCGGCCACCTATTACAGCCAGCGCGCGAGCGCAGGCCTGCTGATCAGCGAAGCGACGCAGATCTCCCAGCAAGGCCAGGGCTATCAGGACACCCCCGGGATCTACACGCAGGCGCAAATAGAGGGCTGGCGTGAAGTGACCACGGCCGTCCACGCCAAGGGCGGAAAAATCTTCCTGCAACTTTGGCATGTCGGCCGCGTGTCGCACGTTGACCTGCAGGAAAACGGCGCCGCCCCCGTGGCCCCTTCGGCAGTGCGCGCCGCGACAAAAGTATTCGTCAACAACCGCTTTGAAGACGTCAGCGAACCGCGCGCGCTGGACATCAACGAACTATCGGGGATCGTCGCCGACTTCCGCCAGGCCGCGGCAAACGCTGTCGCCGCCGGGTTCGATGGCGTAGAGATTCACGGCGCCAACGGCTATCTGCTGGATCAGTTCCTCAAGGACAGCGCCAACGTGCGCACCGATGCCTACGGCGGTTCGATCGAAAATCGTGCGCGCCTGTTGCTCGAGGTGACGGCCGCCGTCGTCGATGAAATCGGCAGGGATCGTACTGGCGTGCGCTTGTCGCCGGTGTCGCCAGCCAATGGCGTTTCCAGCAGCGATCCGCAGGCGCAATTCGATTACGTCGTCGATCAACTCGCCGCCCTCGGCGTGGTGTACCTGCATGTGGTCGAAGGCGCGACCGGTGGCCCGCGTGATGTGGCGCCCTTCGATTTCGGCGCCCTGCGCCGGCGTTTCAAAGACACCTACATCGCCAACAATGGTTATGACCTGGACCTGGCGACTTCGCAAGTCGCCGCAGACCAGGCCGATCTGATCGCGTTCGGGCGCCCGTTCATTGGCAATCCAGACCTGGTGGAACGCCTGCGCAGTGGCGCGCCATTGTCCGCCTTCAATCCCGCTACCCTCTATGGCGGCGGCTCGGCGGGCTACATCGACTACCCGACATTGGCTGAATCTTGCGCCAGCGCAAGCTGAGCGTCAGTGATCGCGCTTGCTGTCATCACCCACCCTGCAAGAGATATGACCCCATGAGCACTCGTCCTACTGTTCTTATCACCGGCGCCTCCACCGGCATTGGCGCCGTCTACGCCGAACGTTTCGCCCAACGCGGCCACGACCTGGTATTGGTCGCCCGCGACCAGGCCCGCATGGAAGCACTGGCAGCCCGGTTGCGCAGCACACATCAGGTCGCCATCGATGTCATTCCAGCGGACTTGACCCAACTCGGCGACCTGACAGCGGTGGAGTCCCGACTGCGCGACGACGCCCGTATCGGCATCCTCGTCAATAATGCCGGTGCAGCGCTGTCCGGCCACTTCATCGAGCAAAGCACCGAGAGCATTGCGCAACTGGTCGCCCTCAACACCACGGCCCTGGTGCGACTCGCCAGCGCCATCGCCCCGCGCCTGGCCAAGGCCGGCGATGGTGCAATCATCAACATCGGTTCGGTGGTGGGCCTTGCGCCAGAGTTCGGCATGACGGTCTACGGTGCGACCAAGGCGTTTGTACTGTTCCTCTCCCAGGGCCTGAGCCTGGAACTTTCGCCTCAGGGC
>Ga0247803_1002144_pt1 | contig 10052 bp, 11 predicted proteins | sample UWRJL014104B1_FD_180928 | JGI IMG/M metagenome (GOLD analysis project Ga0247803, IMG submission 180928) | Plant litter microbial communities from Arlington Agricultural Research Station in Wisconsin, United States - UWRJ-L014-104B-1 | ecosystem: Environmental > Terrestrial > Plant litter >... | reverse complement strand
CCTGAGCGATGGCTCGAGTCGAGTACTGAAGAAGCCAGGGATATGCGGAAGGTGTGGGAGTTGATCTTTGGGCACGGTACAACAAAGTGTCTTGGAGAAAATGTCGCCCTAATGATGATGAACAAGGTGTTGCCTGAGGTACGATGGCCAAATGCACGTTAGCTGTCATGCTGACCTCGCGCAGTTGTTCAGGCGCTTCGACCTGAGTACCATCGATCCTCAACGTCCTTGGAACAGCGCGTGTTACGGCGTCTTCTTTCAGAAAGATTTCAATATTCGTGTTACTATACGCGAAAGCAATTAGTAAGCTCGGCCCCTCAGACGTCCCCTCATAACTATGACGGCCTCCCTATCTGGTATCTGTAGACGAGTAAGTCTCTTCCGGCATCTCGTTGCCTGATCACCGTACATTGTGTATGTTCTTTTCCTTGGGGAAGATCCTTTCCCTACGTGGAATTGATGGTCTCCTTCTACGCAACAAAACATGGTTGCCTTGCTCGTCTGTCCGAAATCAGCACGTACGTCATTTACATAGAGCAACCCAACATCTTTACTCCTCAGACTCAGACTCCAAGTCGACAAGTTACTAACCGCCAAGCATGAATCTCCACGATGATAAGTTTCACAAGACTTCTCTCTCTTTCCCGCGCGAGCCTAGTGTAACTTGTTTCCCTTCTTCTGGTTGTTGATAGCTCCTTTGCGCAAGAGGCCGGGGCAGGTCGTACCCCAGGCCCAGTTGGTCTGGCCGCGTATGTTCCTTCTGTACTAACGATGCATTCTTAGCTGGACGGTACCGCGTCAACAGGTCATATGACCCTCTACTGCTGCGTTAAGAGCGGTACGGTGATGGCACCGGCGGAGAATGTAATCGTATGTGGCTGTCATAGTGTAGGACGGAGGCATGTAAGTGCATAGTGAGTAAGCATTGCGGTCTCACATCCAGCGAGGCGAGATCCTCATCCCGGGTAATACCTTGAGTAACTATGTCATGGGCCTCGCTTGTGTACCTTAACACTGGTAGCCGTCCTTCCGATGGAAAGTCGCCATCCGATGATCGTCGCCATTTGAACCGACACGCTCATGATTAATACAACCATCCGAAAGCCGGAAGAGGACAGCTATGCGAAATTCAACCTTCTAGAACAAGTAAGCGACCGCACGACCCACCCCACCAAAGACCCTGCGTTAGTACGAAAAGGCTCAAATCTGAACTCGTGTACCTGTACGGAAATTGGGAAATTGCACTCCAAGGGAAAGCCAAGCACGCGGTCCAGCTGTCAGCATCAAGGTAAACCGGTGCATAGAATGTCCATTAGCCGTGCACGCTCATCAGCCGTATGTCTGCTCTCAACTATCGTGCCGACTGGTAGGGCTGAGACCTACACATGCTCAGTAACCGCGGCGGTTGATTTGAAGGCACGGGAAAGTCGCAGTAGTCGCAGCCTAGAGCGATGTACATATCGATGCGGCATCGTAGAATAGCCGTAGCGTCGGTTGCGCACTCGGGCCCTGTAGTTTCGCATTCGAATTTAGTAGTTGGTGGAATACCTCTGTAGTGGTCCGTACCAATGGTAGGATTTCCTCTGAGACAGGTGTATGTGGGAAAAAGAAGGAAAGACACGCAAATATACACTAGTCAGCAACAAAATATGCAAGGAACGGTCGTAACGTTCTCATCTCCGCCTTTACGCTCTCCGGGGACGGATATTCTCAGCCGCCAACACTCGCGCGAGAAGGAACCGTGGACCCTGAATATTCCACCACATACCCGTTTTCTCTCCTTTTTCCTCCCTATTCCATCATCCTCTTACCCTTGTTACGCCCGTAATGTCCCTTATATCCGCCCCCATGGAGTCAGCACGGCCCCTCAGCCCCAGTCCCCTTGAAATTTAACGACCACACTAGCGACCCGAGGCTGATTTCTGTGATCCCACGGTAGCTTATTGTAAGAGATCTAAATGCAAATTAGGGAGCTTAGAAGGTGCGGAGGTAAAGATTAACTTCTCACTTTTGTGGGCTGGCTGAGCGTGCCGCGGAGCAGTCTTCTGGGATCATCTAGGATCCCGTTGAAGTGGTTGTACCGCAACGCGAAGTGGTCTGGAATACGTACTTGGTGATGTGTGATTGGTGAGTTCTTGGACTTTGCCGCCTTGTTTCGAAGCTATACCAGAAGCACGTCCTGCAAACGAGGTAGCTGATGGTTGAAGATTGTACTTTGAAGCGGCTCGATGCTTCGAGACCCGGGCCTTGAACTATCATCAACACCGATGTCAGCAAAGCAGTAGGGCCGGAACCCTACCAAACCACCGTTACCATTTCCGGAAAGACATCCCCCATGCACCCGCCTCAAGCTCTGTACCCCGCCACGTAGCACAGCACGCCGCTGCTCCTCGGCATGCTACTCCCCTCGCGGCTCAACAAACTGAAGTTTATCATGCACCCAAAGAGGCATGAGTAATGGCGACACGCATTGCGTGCAAGCAGCATGCAGTCTGCATACCCTAGGTGTGCCATCCGAAATGGAGATAGGTCGATGCAGCTCCATGCACCACAGAGCGAAGTATGCATCAAGACGCATGGAATTGCCACACAGTGGAGGAACGTGTTTTAGGCTGTTCAGAGAGACGCGGGAGTCGGAGCAGAGACATGGTCTACGGTTGGCGGGTGAGGAGCGTGGTGTGTACAGTGAACGTCAGGATCGAAATGGGAGTTGCCCTGTGAAACGGACTTAAGTACCATGGGATCCTACAGTTTGGGGACGGGATGGGCCCGTATGATGACTGGCGGGCACGAGCTCACGTGCTGGGAATATCGAGGCAAGAAAGCCTTGGGAAACCGTGAGAGCTGCACAACCCCTCCCTCCGACCTGAAACCAAATCGAACCTGGTTGTCATTGGCCGACGCCCATGTATGTCAATGTTCGTTGCCGGGTTTGTTTGTCTAGCGCTGACAGCAGCACAGAGGAAGCTGGGTAGGGTTCTGACAATGACGATCCGGCACCAAGCAGCTCTCCCGTCACCTGCACGATATGGTGCTCACTGCTCCGCGATTCCAAAACTGAATATGACTGGTGGTGAATAGACTGCATTTGCATCGGGATGCATATGCGGGATGAAAGAAAAGGCTCGAATATCCAAGCGTGATTGACGACAGGATCTAGCAAGGCGGTAGCCACGCAACTCAATGTATCGCAAAACGTAGCCTTCGTTCACGAAGGAAGGAGAGAGGCAAATTTAATGAGACCTCATTTTCGCCAAACAATGCCTGATCCAGACAAGCATGGACGTACCTATTCGACCCAACGTATTGCCGAATGAGGAGAGTGCCTTTCTCTTCAAGCGCTCGGAAACTTTCTGCCTCGTTCCCGACCCAGAGACGCTCTGGCCGATGCACCGTCTGCCCAGTGCACCGTCTCACTCCAAACGATGCTCGCGCAAGTCGCAGTAAGCACCGCACATCGCACCCCGCCGTGAGAAACTGGGGAGCACAAAGGGATCCGACAAGGCCTATTGTGGATAGGTGCTCCCAAAACTCACTATCGTGACCGCCGATCCAAGGTCCAGCTGTCAAGAAGGGGCCGAAGTAACGCCATCGTCCGGCGTACGGCTTGTGAACGTACGGTTTACCGGACAGTGTTCGCCGGGAAGGTCGGAGCCGGGGGGGCATCAGCCCTGAAGCCCCATGCCGTTCACAGTTTGACCCCAAAGAGCGCCACAACTTGTTTCTGCACGTCGAAGACTAAGGACCATGCAGGCAGACCCGGCCGACGTTAGCCTCGAACCTAAGTAAGCATGCCACCCAGGCCGTTTCTGCCTGCATGTGTCTGTGCCCGCCACGACGATGAGGCCGTGGCGGTTGGACCGGGGTGGTCCGTCGCCAGCGGACGTGCGTGCATATGTGAGCCTTCGGCGGCATCGCTGGCCCAGATTCTCACGGTAGCCCGTCTTATTAAATATTGCCCGCGCCCACTTTTCCCAAGTGATTTACAGCTGCTGCTCGAGCTCTGCGACTGAAACGCCTATACTTGTTTGAGGTTGTCGTTCGCTGCTCTCCCGCACCACACCGCACCGCACCCAACATCCACACAACACACTTCACCATGGACTTCAGCACATACTTCTCGTCGGCGCCGCAGCCCTACGCCTTCATGGGCATGCCACCGACGAGTGGCTTTTCCCATGGCCTCGACCCGGAGACCATCCATAGCATCGTACGTCCTCCGCTACTCAGCTGGCTCAGCCCTGCAGACCCCGCACACCTCGACGCTTGACTAATCATATTGCCTGGAACAGGAACCGCTCGACGCCAACTTTCTCCCTACCAGCTACGATGCCTTTCCTTTCCACGGCCTGTCCACAACACAAGGGTCGCCCGACACCGCCGCAGCAGGCACACCCTTGCCCGTTGGCAGTGTGGACAGTGGCATAGGCGCAGATATGGAGGACGGCATGGCGAGTCGGACGCGGAGTAGTAGCGAGGAGAAAGAAGCAAACATGACGCCTGCGCAGAGCAGGCGGAAGGCGCAGAACCGAGCAGCGTATGTCGTGCCATTCCGTCCCATCTCAAGTGGGATTGAACAGAAGAGCGATTGCTAATTGACCACAGCCAACGGGCCTTCCGCGAACGCAAGGAGCGCCATGTGCGCGACCTCGAAGCCAAACTCAACGCCCTCGAAAACAGCACACACTCGCTCCAGTCCGACAACGAGCGCCTCAAGCTAGCTCTCCAGCGCGCCCGCACCGAAAACGAGATCCTTCGAGCTACCTCTGGCGGCTCGCCTACAACATCACGCCCCGTCTCGGCAAGCTACCCCTCACCAGGCGCACACCTCCCCGACGACGAGGTGGACGAGGTCTACAACGTGCAGATCTTGCCCAACGGCAGCGTGGTCAACAGTGCCGACAAGGAGCACTCTGCATCCCGCCGGAAGACGAAGAGCAGAGAGATCCCCGCCGACAAGACATGGGATCTCATCCAGACACATCCCCTGGTCAAACAGGGCCTCGTCGACATCGCCGACGTTTGCGAGCGGCTGAAGGGTGCTGCAAAGTGCGACGGGCGCGGTCCCGTCTTCGACGAAGCCATCGTGTGGGCCGCGATCGAAAGCTCACGGAGAAGCGGCGGAGACGAGCTCATCTGAGTACGCCCCCGGGCGCACACACGGTGGCGAGCAGGAGTTATGTTGTTTCTACGTTATACCCGTCTTATTTCTTTGCCCGTACTTTTCGCCTTCTCAGGCGTAAGTCGTTTCTGACATGTGGAGTTCCGGGTTTCCTCGATACTATTTCAACGCATTTTCATGGCCATTGGAGGTCTTATGGATGGGAAAAGACTGCGCTACCGTGGCCACGGGCGCAGTCATTCGGCAAGGGATATGAACACCTCCGAATATACTGCGGACGTCTTAGACGTCCGTTCACGCTTGTAGCTTTGCAATCACTTTAGAATCAATCTCATCTTGACACTTATCAGAGCTCTTCTCCACTACTTGATACTCTCTACGCCACACAGGACTAAGGGCCCATGGGTTTGACAAACGGGTTATTGCTGTGAGCTGCGAGCTGTACGAGGTACTACACAAACACATTCTAACTCTCTACGCTACGCAACTCGGTACGCCCTCATGCAGAGTGACGGAAGCGGCGTGCTGTATCAGTTGGCACCGTCCCCGGCATATGTCTCGCCGCGTACGCAGTCAGCTCCTCTTTACTATTTGAGAGCACAATGCACATCCAAGAGACTGTTCCCAAGATATTCCCTCTCGCAGCCGAGAAGCCAAGACTGTTGACACTGGAATTTCCGCCTATCATGCTAAAGTCAAAGACTGGGCGGCCACGAGGAGCACGTTGAAAAAGGCACGTAAGCTGTCGCGTTGGGAATTGCAAATAGTACAACGGGGAAGGGTCCGGGTGTAACCTATGGCCGCGGAGATGTCTGTTTCGTGGTTGTTTTCTGGAAACCCGCTCACAAGGCGTGCCTTTAGTTTACAGTCCGGTCGTTCACAGTTGCTCTGCGTGACTCATAAGACACGCTCCCATGTTCGTTGATCTACAGCGGGTGATTGGCGGTCAGGGTCGAATCAAACAGACCCCGCCGCCGGGCCAAGAGAGCCACACAAGCATTTCAAGCTTTCGCGGGTATCGGAGAGGGCGGTGTCGGCCCTTTCGGATACTGCACTGGGGGAAGCTTTAGTGCCACAAGGTTTACTAGCTACTCTGGTGATATCGCCAGGGCAGCACTGAACGAACTACCCCACGCACAAAGATGGATGCCCAAGGAGTCCAAAGCCGTCTTGCCGCAGACAACCAAGACAAACGAGGAAGATCGGATGGGGCGCTTGGCCGTAAGTGTGAATATTCCAACAACTCAAGGCGAGATTAAGCCAGAGTGGGATGAGCCGTCCGTAGCCGACAATGTTGTGCCAGCCGCCATGTACGATTGGCTGTCGAGTGTATACCGTGGCATGCATGGATATGTACTGCATGTAGTTTTACTGCCTAACTGGTGGTTGTGTCGGATTCATGAAGCGGTCGGCATCCCGCATCGACTCTGCATGTTGCGTGCGTGGCCTCGGATGGTGTAACAACTGCATGGTGATAGCCCGCATAATGAGCGCTCTGCTGATGAAAATCGGGAGCGGGTGCTGTCGTGCTGTTGATTGGGGGCTAAAACCAAGTCACTAGGACGCGAATGAAGATGCGGGATGATGCTAGCGATCCTTCCCATGGTGGGCTGCATGCCTTTCGAGCCACAAGTCAGCAGACTCTGGCGCATGTCAGCACTGCGCAATTTGTGTGGACGCCTTTATCTAAGCTGCCACGGACCAGGCTGTCATTTAGATAATCACCGGCCGCATTGCTGCATGGTGGGCTTGCCATGGCGCTGCAGAGTCAGCAAAGGGTGGGATATAGCCTCTTTTGAGTGGCCGATGTGACGCGTAGGGGCATCAAGAGCAGAGAGCTTAATCCAATCATGTTGTTACGGAATCCTATCCGCATTGTACCTCTTAGGTAGCATCGCAATGGTTGCTCTTTCCATCGCTTCACCATTTCCCGCGATGAAGCGCTTTCTTCGCTCAAGGTCGTTGATAGAAAGCCGAAGCCTCTTGCTCAAAGAAAGTTCGAACCGTACCTCCCGCTACAGTAGACCGTTCGATTTCGGCCGCTATGCGTAGCTGGGACCAGATTTCAGAGCTGCTGCGTCTAACGCCTCGGTTGCCTTGCCGGCGTGTATTCCTGCAACGCTCACCGATCCAACTCGTCGCCCAAACGCTTCAAGCTTCAATCCCAATCGCTATCATCGTCGTCTCCGTTCCCGCCTAATCTGCCTTGCCTTATCTTGCTCGAGCTAGCATCTACATCTTCGGTCTTGTTGCGCAGCAGCCGTGTGTCGTTCAGTTGCACTGCGCCAACATCGACAAGGAGCTTTTCAGCATCTGCGGGAAGTCGCACGCAAGTCAGCAAATAGTTCGCACTTTTCCAGCCATATGTGGACTCGTGCAGCAATAGCGTGCGGTATGCAAAATCCTCTTGTACGAGGCCAGTAGGAGCCAGCCAGTCACATGGTGTCTCGGAGGTGTGCCGAATATGAGAGCTGCAGGGGCCGAAGAAGGACGGCGGGGAGGATCGCACTCACCTTCTGCCGAAGTATGTGTCCCGCGAAGCTCGCGCAGCGTTACAATTTGCTTCTTGATATCGCCGTCCTTGTAGATGAGCACTGTGGGCGTGTTCTTTTCGGGATAGCCTTCGATGCAGAGGTCTGCCCGTATCTGACAAAACTTGATGTCCCCGAAGCGCTGAGCTAGCTGTCTCCAGATCTCAATCAAAATTCGAGATTCAGGGTTCGTCCCGTGTGAAGACTCCAAAAGTACCATGACGTATGCCTTGCTCGAGGCCTCAGTGACGTCCCTCGAGTAGTCTGGCTTCTGCAGGTGGTAAACCTGATTGTACACGGAGGCCGTGTTTATGACCGACAGCTCTCCCATGCGCTTTTTCCTGTGCATTGTCAGGGGACCCCTTCAGGTAAGTGCGTCAACGGGTCGGTTGATACCGGTAGTGTTCAAGAAAATCGTCATCCTCGTCGTCCTCTAGCTCGGCCAGCTCATCTAGATCCTTGCCCTCAAGCCGGTTCTCGTGTGCCAACCTGCGTCCCTCCTCTAGTGCCTCCTCGATCATGGGTGTCGGCGAGGGTGGCTTCTCGGGTATAACGCCGTGCTTGCGGAGGATGTCGTTCCTATATTGCATTCGATAAGCTGGAATTGCAGTGCAGCATGTACGCATAGACGCACCATTCCGTGTCCGCGTTTGGGTCGTCCACAGGGACATTGACCGGCATGTCTGGCATCTCCATCTTTGCGAACGTCCAATGGGTGACGCGTTGCGAGCTCGGTTAGGCAGTAAGTTTGTAGACAGATGGCAGCGGTCTAGGACGAAGTAGACGATGAGCTGTTCGCTCAGGATGGGCGGTGGAGTTGGTATACGCGACTGTTGCCTGGTAGCTGACGACGACTTTGGAGCTCTGGTGTCGTGGGTGTCGTGAAAGTCTTGCGCAAGAGCTCGGCCGCACTTTGCACCCCTGCAGATCTGCCCCTCCACCCCACCTACCCTATTCGGACTCGACGTCAACAACCCCACCAACAATTAGCCATAAACATCCACACTCTGCAAGCTCCCACCTGAAACGTGATCCCCACAAACCTATTTTCACCGAAACCACGAATTTCTGACGAGCTCCTTAATATCATAGAGCCCGTCCATGTCTCGCTGACCCGGGAAAGTCATAGTTGTTGTGTTTCTGGATACGTTTCTTCGCTTTGGCCAAAACGTGCACAAGTCTTCTTCCAGTGCTGAAGAGCATTCATCGCTCTTAAGGTCCGGCGCCCAACGAAGTGGTTTTTCGCTGGTGGAGGTTTTGGGAGTACGGGAGTGGGCCTTCATCTAAGCATTGCAGATGATCTGTAATGAGTATTGAGATATTATCACCACCGAGTCATTAGAACAGCGTATTCTGAGTCGAGCAACTTGCGGTGTTGGTACATGTAAATTATTCACAAAAGCTAAGACTGTGATTACGAAACAGTCTCCTATACACAACCACACACACCTCCCATCATAACAATCTGACACCTTTTATCTTCACCTCTAACCTCCGATCCCCACCTCCTCGTCCACACTCCGCCTCTCATTTCAACTCCCTGCACTCGACATCGGCAAATCTTCGCCTAGAAGAACTTCCCACTTTTAACATCAGTCGTGCTCTCCAGCACAGTCTCAGACTCCCTGTCCTCCTCCCTACCCGTATACTGCATCCTCAGAATCGGGCGATCGAGCGCATCGAACCGGTGTCCTCGAACGCGTGACAAGATATACAGAGTAGCGATGCGGAGACCGCAAGCGCCAAAGCCCCATAGGAGGCCGCCAAAGGGAGCGGCTACGAATGCGCCTGGGAAACATTAGCCTAGGTCAAAAGATACAATACTGAGAGGAGAAGAGCAGGGGAGAAGAGCAAAGCTTACCAAAAGCGCTCCAATCATTCGCGTACAATCCACTCTCCAGCAAGAGGAGTTTGCTCGCCAACGTCGCATCCCCATCATAATACACCAGTCCGAACAAAAACACGGTGAAGATGCCGCCCAAGCCTCCGACCACGAAGTCAAACCCACGCCACCAGTAGCATTTGTCCGAGAGTCCAATGACGAGGCACGGAACAACCGCCGCGCTCACCAAATCGCTGACCAGGAAAATCTGCAGGATATCCGGGCTTTTGAGCGCGACGACGACGACAGGAACGATGAGAATGACGACGAAAAGGCGGATGACCCAGATGTTGAGCTTGTTCCGGAAGAGGTCGTTGCTGCCTGTGGATATGATGGCGGACTGCAAGCTGTCAAAGGCGGCGGTGGAAAGCGATACGACCATGACGAGCACGATGCCGACGACCCAGGCTGGTAGCTGTCCGAGGAGAAGGAAGAATGAGAGATACCCGTTCTCCGCATCGTCCAGGGGCCAAGCGCCAGACCATGCAGCGAGCAACCCACCGACACCCACGAGCGT
>Ga0247803_1002137_pt1 | contig 10065 bp, 10 predicted proteins | sample UWRJL014104B1_FD_180928 | JGI IMG/M metagenome (GOLD analysis project Ga0247803, IMG submission 180928) | Plant litter microbial communities from Arlington Agricultural Research Station in Wisconsin, United States - UWRJ-L014-104B-1 | ecosystem: Environmental > Terrestrial > Plant litter >... | reverse complement strand
ATTCAAAAAAGAAAGATTCTCCAAAGAAGAAAGAGCCTACATACAAATCTCAGAAAGTAAAGATGCCTGGTAGAAAAGGTAAGAGCGGAACGAAATGTCCTGTTCTCAGTTAAAATTTGTATAAGTAAAGTGACTTGTTTTTACTGTGAATAAAGCTCCACAGACGTGCGATTTATCTACTCACATGGGGAATTTACAGCTTATTTCTGGGGATTTTTTAAAAAATCAGCCCTCCTGGGAGTTGAAAAGATTCTTTACTTCGACAAAACTGATCGGCTTATCCAGGAAATAATCCGCTCCTTTTTTTAGAGCCTCTTCCCGAAGATTGGTCATGGCGCTCATCATTACCACCTTTCTGTTGTATTCATCACCTGACTTTTTGATGTGCTCAATTTCATTGATGCCTTTTCCGTCTGGTAAATTGTTGTCAATGAAGACCCATTCCGGGTTTAATTGATTAATATAGGCCTTTCCTTCTGTAAGTGTAGTAGCGATCCTGACCGTGTCAGGAGTTTTTACGTTAAGCTGTTTAACCAGAAAATTACGCATCAATATCCCCAAATCTTTTTCATCCTCAATAATTACAATTTTCATGGTCAGAATTCTTAATCTATAATATGTAACTTAGGAAAGTGTTGAGTTGTGGACAGATTTTACAAAAAGCTTATTTTCCAAGTGTATTCAACAGAATTACAATTTGTTTTAACAATAATCTTGCCATTAAAAAGAGATTAGAAGCGCAAAACATTTTTCAAAAGGCAAGCCAAGTTGTAAGGTTACCCATAGTGTAGAAACCTGTTCCAACTTTGTGTAGTAATAATTTTGAATAACTGCGTTTTGTGGTCAATTTTATCTTTGAATTGTTATATTTTTAAAAATAAATAGTTGATAACCAGTTGTTTATGTGAAGGTTTTTATTTGAGATTTTTTGCGGAACAAGTTTTTAAGTATAGAGAAAATATAATTTAAAATTTATTATCATTTAAAATTCATTGTCATGATAAACGGTAAAGTTTTTTGGGGAATAGTGACCGCAGCAGCGGCAGGTGCAGTGATAGGAATGCTTTTCGCTCCTGAAGAAGGAACACAGACAAGAAAGAAGATCAAGAAAAAAACAAATAGCCTTGCAAGCGAGTTAATAGAGGCTCTTGAAAAAAGCAAAGAAAAAGCAGTTAGCTCTGCAGAAGAGTTAAAAAATAAAGGCCAGCGATATAAAGATGACCTTACAGATAAAGCAGAAGAACTTGCGGACGACGCTGCCGATGAGGTGAGCAGATATAACTAATTCAGCTGAATAGCACAACAAAGACCATTTATCCGGGTGACATTCATGTTGCCTGGATAAAAATCTAAACTAAATAAAATCATGAAAAATAAAACGATTGGAAAAGCTGAGCACTCAATTCTTTCAGCTGCGTCTTACACAAAAGATCTGTTGTCTGTATCTGCTCCCGGCGGCGTTGCAGGGAAAGGTGTTGAACTTGGTATGGGAGCAATGCTTGCTAAAACCGCATTGAAAAGACTACCCGTTCCCTTCAATTTTCTGGCGCCGATTATCGTGGAAAAAGTAATTCTGAAGCATGGTGTTGAAGAAGGCAGGGAGATTTTACTGAAGGGTTTGAAATGGATTAAAAATGCCACGGAAGAAACCGAAGATAAAGTTATGGCCCAGAAGTCTACTGTCAATCTCTAACTAGCAGGAGATAGCTTTTGGCTGTAACCAAAACTTGTGTACGTTTAGCACGAGATCTTTTAGTTCCTCATAACTGGAAGGTTTCACAATATAACAGTTTGCTCCAAGCTGATAAGAAGCTACAACATCATCAGGAGCATTGGATGTGCTGAAAATTATGATCGGCACATCATCCCACTTTGTATTTTTTCTGATCACTCTCAGCACCTCTCTTCCGTCCCTTTTTGGCATATTAAGATCCAGGAAAATCAGATTAGGTGCATCTTGATTTTCTTCTGCGATATAGTATTCAAGTAATTGCTCTCCGTCTTCGAAAAAGACAATTCTATTGATCAGGTCATTATCTTCAAAGGCAGCCTGCACAAGGAAACGATCATCCGCATCATCGTCGGCCATCAAAATTTGTCCGTTATTCATGAGGGATAATCAGAATGTAACGCCAGGGAAATTAATTTCAAACATTATGACAATTTCAGGTTAGTCAGGTCAGCATGGATTCTGTCGGCAAATATATATAAAAATTCGACCCTTCGCCTTCCGTACTTTCAGCGAAAATATATCCGTTATGATTCGACACTACTCTTTTGCAGATTGCCAGTCCGATACCCGTTCCTGCAAATTCATTTCTCGCATGCAGCCTTTTAAAAATAATAAAAATCTTGTCTGCAAATTCTTTTTTGAAACCGATTCCATTATCTGCAAATTTTATCTGGTGAAACTGGATATCCTGATGAGAAGGTTTTACGCCAGGAATTATTTCTCCGTCTACAAGTCTGTGCGTAATCCGGATAACAGGTCTGACATTCTCATGACGATATTTTATAGAATTGGATAGCAAATTTTGAAATAACTGAACAATTTGCGAATTATATCCCTCCACCGAGGGAAGTGATTCGCTATGGATGGAAGCTTTATTTTCCATGATCACTTCGGAAAGATTAGACTTCGCTTCGGAAAGACATGTATTTAAGTTGATGATTTTAGCTTCGGTGCCCGTTTTTACAATTCGTGAAAAAGACAGTAAATCACTGATCAGATTTTGCATCCGCTGGGCTGAGTTATCTATTTTTTCCAGCATCTGAAATACCTCGCCCGAAAGCTCAGATTTATATTTTGCCACAAGCCTGTCGGAAAAAGATCTTATTTTTCGCAGCGGTTCCTGCAGGTCATGTGATGCAACATAGGCAAATTGTTCCAGCTCACTGTTAGAGCGATTCAGGTTCTCAATCTTGTTTTCGAGATCAACCCGGTAGAACTTATTTCTTCGCAATTCCCGGTCTAACAGCACGAACGCAGAGGAAAGAAAAACTACGGCAACAAGCATAATAATCCAGTTGTAGCGGTAAACCTGCTGCATATAATTGTCGCGGCTTTGGAGACGCGTGTACATCAGCTGATCTTCCAGTTTATTCATTTCACCGATTAGTTTGATCATCGAAGCAATCTCTTCGTTTTTTCGTTTATAGAGTGCGTTTACGGCTCCCGGATTAATCAAAGTCGCTGGCCGTGAGAGGCGTTCGCTGTAATCACAGAATTTGCCAGCATGTTCTTTAAGAAAATTAAGGCGCTTACGCTGTGCACCATCGTCCTTAATCAGAGAATCTATTTTTTTTGTGATCTCAGGTACAACTTTTATTGCGGCAAGAGTTTTGTTTATATAAACGGTATCTTTTAAAAAAATATAGGAATCAGCATGGTAAGTTGTTTCATATATAGCAGAAGATAGCTTGTTAAGTCCGCTGATTACATGCTGTGTCTGATTGACTTTTTCTGAGTAATTGACCAGTTCCTGATTAATTTCATTGTAACTATATGAAAGTGCAATGATTAGTACCAGAGAAGTGCCAAAAAGAAACCTTGTAATAAGCGATAATTGTTGTTCACTAAGACTTCGGCGAAGAAGCGTGTATGTAGACAGTTTCATAAATTAGGCTTTGTGTGAAAAATCTACATTCCGAATTAATATACTCAGTGTGTGGAAATATGTACGCAATATTTGCATTTTGCTGATTAAGGTTAAGTAAGTTAGGATAAAGTGTAGTAAATTTAAAAGATGTATGCAATAAGTCAACGAGAGTGGCCCTTTTGATGTGAGGTTCCGGTGTCGTCCGGAATATACAGGTTTCAGTTTCAAACGATATCATTAAAGAGAACTTTTAAAATTAGAATAATTGCTCTATGCAAAGACAAACGCAGACGCAACGACAAACCCTTAAATATTCTCCCCTTCAAATTCAAATGCTTAATCTGCTGCATTTGACCACGATGGAGCTTGAACAAAGAATTAAAGAAGAATTGGAGGAAAACCCTGTACTTGAAGAGGGAAAAGAGGAAACAACATCTGAAGATACGGTTGATGAATTTCAAGATGCGGACGATACGTCCGGATCAGGAGAAGAGGATTATCCTACCGTTCAGGATTATCAGGATTGGGATGAGTTCAGAGACGATGATATCCCTGATTATAAAACATATGCCAATAATCAATCTGCTGATAATGAGCTATATACTCGTCCAATGGTGGAGTCTATATCCTTCCGTGACGATCTGAAGCAGCAGGTTCATTTTTTAAGACTAGACGAAAGACAACAGCTGGTAGCCGATTTTATCCTCGATTCACTTGACGAAGATGGATTTTTGAGGCGCGAGAGCGAAGTTATCGCTGACGATATATCTTTTGCCAACAGCATGTTTATCGATACCGAAGAGGTTGAATTGATGCTTCGCGTGATTCAGCAGCTTGATCCTCCGGGAATTGCAGCCAAAGATCTGAGAGAATGTTTGCTGATCCAATTGCAACGTATAGAAAACCAGGACGAATGCTGGGGCTGGGCTTACAAGATTGTTTCTGATACGTTTGATGAGTTAGGTTCGCGGAATTATGATAAAATAATGCGTGTTTTATCAATCGACGAAGAGTGTTTGAAAAAAGCTATTCAGCTCATTACCACACTCAACCCTAAACCTGCATCAGGGCTCCGCAATGATAGTCTTGTAAACGAAAGTATCAAACCGGATTTTATGCTTCGTTACGTCGAAGATGGCGAAATTGAGGTGCAGCTCACCTGGGGAAATAGTCCTGCTTTGCGACTGAATAAACTGTTCACACAAATGGCTGAGCAGAAAATTGATAAGGCGACAAATCAGTTTTTGAAAAATAAAATGAATTCTGCGAAGTGGTTCATCGATGCGATCAAGCAACGTGAAAACACGATGTTAAGCACATTGCGCGCCATTGTGAAACTTCAATACGATTATTTTCAAACCGGAGATATCAAGAAATTACGTCCGATGATCCTGAAAGATGTGGCGGAAATTATTGATATGGACATTTCAACCGTGTCACGCGTCACGACAAATAAATACGTACAGACTCCTTTTGGTATTGTTTTATTAAAGGATCTGTTTACCGAAGGCGTGACCAACGAAGACGGAACCGAAGTTTCAAACCGGGAAATTCAGGAAGCTATCAGGGAAATTACGGCAGCGGAGGATAAAAGACATCCATTCAATGATCAGCAGATTACAGATCTGTTATCGGAAAAAGGATATTCAGTTGCGCGTCGTACGGTTGCCAAATACAGAGAGCAATTAAATATTCCAACCGCTCGACTGCGGGTTACAATTTAATTAAGAAAGCACTTTATTCCACATGAAAAAAATAGTAGTGGTTGATGACGAAGCGGATATTTGCTTCCTTTTAAAAAGATTTTTATCGAAGAACGATTTCATTGTCGAAACAGCTCAGACGGGAAAAGATGGGTTGGAGTTAATAGAATCTTTTGAGCCTGACCTGGTTATGACCGACTTCCGCCTGGGAGACATCACGGGAACCGAATTGCTTAATGCTATTAAATCAAAACGTCCTCATGTTCCTGTATTGATCATTACCGGCTACTCTGATATCAAGGTCGCTGTTAATGTAATGAAACTCGGCGCTTATGATTACATCACAAAACCGCTTTTTCCAGACGAAATTCTTGTTACGGTTAAAAAGGCTTTGGCTGATGCAGAATCAGAAAAATCTGGGGAAACTGAATATGTTGCCGGTAATACCGAAACTGCTACTGTTACGAAGCCAGGTCGCAAAACTACCCACAAGATGAAGGCGGGATATGTGATGGGGCAGAGTGAAATCGCAGACAATTTGTTTCGTCAGGTTGACCTTGTCGCACCGACTAATTTCAGCGTGATTATTTACGGAGAGAGCGGGTCAGGCAAGGAGGCGATTGCACATGAAATCCATAACCGATCGCGCAGAAGAGATATGCCTTTTGTGGCGATGGACTGCGGAGCCATCTCGAAAGAACTTGCCGGAAGTGAACTTTTTGGGCATGAGAAAGGATCGTTTACAGGCGCGCTTCAAACCAAAATCGGACATTTCGAAATGGCAAACGGCGGAACTTTGTTTTTGGATGAAGTTTCAAATTTGTCTTACGAAATCCAGGTTGCATTATTGCGTGTAGTCCAGGAGCGCAAAATGCGTCGGATTGGCGGTTCAAAGGAGATAGATCTTGATGTAAGGATTATTGTAGCCAGTAATGAAAGACTTCTGGATGCTGCCAGAAACGGAAAATTCAGAGAAGATCTGTACTACCGTTTCAATGAGTTCACGATTGAAGTTCCTGCATTAAGAAACCGTAAAGATGATCTTTTACTTTTTGCAACCACTTTCCTGGAAACGACAAATGGTGAATTGGGAAAAAATGTGAAAGGATTCTCAGACGAGGTTATGAAGGATTTTGTAAATTATTCATGGCCTGGAAATTTGCGTGAGCTCAAAAACGTGATCAAACGTGCAACATTATTGTCGGACGGAGAGCTTATCGAGGAGAAATCACTTCCTTTTGAGATCGTCAATTATAGCAAATTGAAAGACCTTGACGAAGAAATATCGGCACCTGTCGTGGCTGCGCCTGCATCTCAGGAGGTTGCTGACACCGAAGATTCCAAGCCAAGTTTGAAAACAGTCGCAAACGAAGCTGAGTATGATATGATTATGCAGGTTTTACGAGACGTTAATTTTAATAAGAGCAAAGCAGCACGTTTATTGAACATCGATCGTAAAACGTTGTATAACAAAATGAAGCAATTTGATATTTAAGAAATTGGAAAATCAATTATGCCTTTTTTCATTTGAGGAGATTTTAAACGCATCAACAACCGGATTCATTGTCTGCTGTGTGCCATCTGGCAAAGGTGACATTGACTCCGGAAATATGAGCTGCGTTTTTATAAATCCAACTGCTCAAAAGCTGACGGGAATAACTGAATCAACCGGACTCACGCAAAGATCAATTTTTGGTGAGCATATAAATCTTAATACATTAGACGTTTCCGGAAGCCTTGATTTTAAGTTTGAGAAATCAGGAGTTTGGTGCAGAATTACCAAGTCTTCTCTTGGCGGCCTTTTTTTATATACCCTGAACGACATTTCTGTTGAGAAACAGCATGAAGTTAAACTGTCACATTTTCAAAAGTTATCCGCGGAAGCGGAAGAGACAATGGAATTTGGCAGCTGGATATGGGATCTCAAAACTTCTCAATTTGAGTGGACCGAGGGTATGTACAAATTAATGGGTTACCGGTCGGAAGATCTGCCGTTATCAAAACTGGATAGCAGTACTTTCAAGAAAAATATTCATCCGGATGACCTGGAAATGATCACCGGAAAATTGAGAAATATCTTGTCATACACTGATACTTATGTTCTCGAATTCAGAATCATTGCCGAGGATGGGGAGGAAAAACATTTGTACGTTAAGGGGCACAATACAATCGATGAGATTACAGGACATCCGATATCTGTCGGGACGGCTTTTAATGTTTCCATGCTTCGGGAAATTCAACGTGAGCTGGAACAGAAAGTGAGTGATCTGAATACTTCTAATGCAGATCTTGAACAGTTTGCCTATGTTGCTTCTCATGATTTGCAGGAGCCATTACGTAAAATCGTATCGTTTGGCGAACGGCTCGATACCAGGTCGAAAGACAGTCTGGATGAGGAAAACCACTTATATCTTGACAGAATTTTAAGTTCCTCCCGCCGCATGCAGAATATGATCAATAATTTGCTTGAATTTTCCCGTGTCACAAGTACTTCAAAATTATTTGAACCAACAGATCTTAACGAAGTTCTTAAAGTGACACTGAGTGATTTGGAAGTGTCAATTCAAAATAGCAAAGCGAAAATCGAAGTAGACAAGATGCCCGTTATTGATGGAAATCAAACTCAGCTGTCGCAACTTTTTCTGAACCTGATCTCAAATTCATTAAAATTTACAAAGCAGAATGTTGATCCGGTAATTTCAATTAAATTGTCTGATGTCCCGGAAACGGAAGTTATAAAGAGAAAATTAGTTGGAAATCAGCAGTATATAAAAATTACGGTAAAGGATAATGGGATTGGATTTTCAAACGAAAATGCGTCCCGGATCTTTACAATTTTTCAAAGATTACGTGGCCGTTCCGAGTATGAAGGTGCTGGTATAGGGCTTTCTGTATGCAAAAAGGTAGTCGAAGGGCATCATGGAATAATCGAAGCATATGGAATTCCTGATCAGGGAGCTGTTTTCGAAATTATTCTTCCAGTAAACCAGAATTAATCGGGATATATTTCATTATTAACCCACCACTTCATTTTAGATATTTAGGTTTCAATTGTATTATAATGAACAGTAAAGTAATAAGCGTACTTCTGGTTGATGATGACGAGGATGACTATTTTCTAACCAGAGAATATTTTAAGGATCTTATCAACTGGAAATTCGATATTACCTGGTGCTCTACCTATAAAGAGGCAATTCATAATATTCAGAACAAGAAATTTGATCTTTACTTCTTTGACTATTTGCTTGGTGAACGTAACGGTATCGATCTGATCGAAGAAGCATGTACACTTGAATGCGAAGAGCCAATTATCCTTTTAACAGGTAAGGGAGATACGAAAGTTGCTGTCGAAGCATTGAGGCTTGGCGCGGCTGATTATCTCATAAAAAATGAGCTTGACTCAGAAAAGCTGGAGCGTACGATCCGTTATGCATTGGAACGCACCTCGGTTTTAAAGGCGTTACGCCATAGCGAAAGGCGTTACAGACGCGTTTTTGAAGAATCAAATGACTTCCTTTTTATCAGTGATCTTGAAGGAGTGATCACCGATTTTAATACTTCCGCATGTACCTTGACCGGTTATTTACCCAAAGAACTGAAAAGTAAGAATATCCTTGAAATGGTGGATGATCCACTTTTTGGGACGGTTTGGGAAGGAATTCAGGAAAGATCTATTCAAGATTTTGAGGTTAGGCTGGTAACAAATGATGGGGAGAAAAAATATTGTGTTTTCTCCGCTTCGATGGAAATGGATGAAGACAACCCTTACGTCCAGGGGCGGCTACACGATATTACGGCGAGAAAGCAGTCTGAAAGAGAACGTCTGTTTTCTGAGAAACTTGCTGTAACGAGCCGTCTTGTGCGTATGCTCGCGCACGAAGTCCGGAATCCACTGACCAATGTAAATCTTTCGGCTGAACAGCTGGAAATGGAATTGGTTGATGAAGATCAGAAATTCTACACCCAGATTATAAAACGAAACTGTACGCGGATCAATGATCTGATCACGCAATTATTGCAACCATCCAGTTCGACGGACGTTAATCTTGTTGATCAATCAATTCATCAAGTGCTTGACGAAGCGATTGCCACAGCTTATGACCGGGTTCAGCTGAAAAGAATTCAGATTGTTAAGGTTTTTGCAGAGGAGGATTTTGCTATTCCTTTGGATTCAGTTTCTCTGCACATGGCATTTTTGAACCTGATCACAAACGCTATCGAAGCAATGGCCGAGGATACCGGTGTACTTCGAATTACAACACGTTTGCAGGCTGACGCATTGCAGGTCATTTTCGCGGATAACGGCTCGGGGATCAGCGAAGAGAATATGGACAAAATATTCGAGCCTTATTTTACAGGTAAGAAAAATGGTATGGGTCTTGGATTAGCTACAACGTTGAACATTCTCCACACACATCACGGACGGATTGATGTGCAGTCGGAAGAAGGAGTAGGGACGACTTTTACGATCAGTTTTTCAGGAAAATAATAAACCGGCCTGAGAAGATTTAATCAAACAAAATATAAGACGAAACCCCGGAATTGCTATATGCTCCGGGGTTTCGTTTTACTTAGTTTCTGCGGTATCCTTTATTGTCGTTTCTCGAATTATCATTTCGGCCATAATGGTCGTTTCTGTCATTCCCTTTTACATATCCACGGTTACGATCCTTTGTTACCTGGTATTTCGGGTGGCCGGCGCTCTGATAATATCGCTGATCTCTGCTGTCACGAATAATCTGCTGGTTGTGATTTCCTTTGTA
>Ga0247803_1002136_pt1 | contig 10069 bp, 10 predicted proteins | sample UWRJL014104B1_FD_180928 | JGI IMG/M metagenome (GOLD analysis project Ga0247803, IMG submission 180928) | Plant litter microbial communities from Arlington Agricultural Research Station in Wisconsin, United States - UWRJ-L014-104B-1 | ecosystem: Environmental > Terrestrial > Plant litter >... | reverse complement strand
TTCGCCTCCGCTTCGTTGCTCCTTGGTTCGTTGCCGGCTGCGTCGCTAAGCAGCCTTGCCAAATACGTCTCCGTAGCCTCTTTGGAAGCCCAGTCCTTGTGCTGCGCAATGATGGGGGACACGCTCAGCACTTGCGTACGGGAGTCCTGGGCCAGCTCTGGTGTGATGAAGTCGGATTCGTGATACATGTTGAGCACCTTGTTAATAACACTATACGCCTCGCTATCCAAGGTGAAAGATCCTGCATCTGGTCCACTGGGTATTTGCGGAGTCCAATTCGGCGATCGCTGGCCTGCCTGACGGTAGAAGGCTACGCTCGCAGAGTCATCCGGTCTCAACGTCTCCCGATGCGAAAAAGGGTTAATAGGAGAGTCTTCTTCCTCGTCTTCTTCCAGGAACGATATCGTTCCGGTAGAATCCAGAGGTTCCACCCGCCATGTCTGAGAGCCTATGCTCAACCTAGGTGAATGCATTGGCGGTCGCGACGATGCATCATTCCATCCCGCAGGCCCGTCTGATCCGAGCATGATAGGTATAGATTCTCTGAAGCCAATCTCGGAAAGTGGTTCCTGTGTGTCGTCCGCGTTAGGGACTTCCGGTGTCCGCTCCTTACTGGCTGGCTGGAAAGTTCGAGCCTGGAGCAACTCGCCTCCTAGCGAAGTGGCTGGCTCTGCCTGAGTTTTCTGAGGTTGTAGGTCTCCCGTTTCCAACGGCGAAGTGATTTGGGGAATGGGAGGCGTCATCATAAAGCTGCCGGGCATCCCAAGTACCGGCGATTCCTCATAATCGAAGCTTGTTGCTGCAGATGTTGGTTGGGCGATTGGTTGGGCGTGCAGACCTTCTGTGGAGAGGCTGAGTGATCGTTGATGAGCAGGGGCGGTGCTGGGAATGCTGCTGTTCATTTCGAAGGCGTCGTCGTTGTCTGTCTCGACAAGCTTGACGGATGGCTTGCCGTCCCCATGCGCTGCTCCAGACGTCTGCGTTTGGGGCTGCGCAGCCGACGTGCTACCGTTGCCGAAATAGTCGTGTGACGCATGGGGGTCGGAGCTCCTGGATCTCGAATCAGGCGATTCCTGCAGCTTTTGCCGCTCTCTCGAGTTGCGCAGACGAGGCGAAGTGGGCTGCAGTGGGGCAGTGATGACAGCTGCAACGCGAGGTCCGCTATTGGTGCCCTGTGGTGACTTTCCGCGTTCACGGTACCCACGGTAGCTAACTGCGGGTAGCGTTGGTTGAGACGGCGCTTTTGATCTTCTCGGGGAAGGAGGCGCCCTTGTACCAACAGGAACTCTGCTCGGTCGAGTGGGTGACGATCTGTTGTAGCCTCCCGCTGGCCGCCATGCTCCGTTTTGTTTGGCTGACCGGGTGGACGAACCCGAGTCTGAAGCGGCACTCAGCCGCCGGCTAGCTACTGGGATCCTAGACGGCGGGGATCTCCTGTGTGGTGTTCGTATGTCCGAGGTTGGGGAGTCTTGTGCAGTGTCACCAACCTCCGCTCCTTGGGAGGCATATTCGCTGGCGGGCAGTCGCTGTGCCGGCGACAGGGTCTCGGGATGTGGATGCTCGGGTAGCGATTGCAGCTCTTCGGTCACGATCTTGATTGTTGATGTCTCGTCTGGTGGCGAGCTTATCGATTGCGAGGTGCTCTCTAGAGTAGGTATGCCGAAGCCGGGACTCGACACATCGTGCTCCCCCACGACTTCTCCAAAGAAGGGCTGTCGGCCTGATCCACGAGTGGGCGAGGACAGCTTTCTCCGGCCCGGGGTTGTTTGCTGGTCGAGGCTGGACAGGCTAGACCGGCCGACATTTGTACGCCGCGTGTTTGCGGGGGAGGGGGGCGCCGGTTGAGGTCTCTCCCTAGGCTTCAGGTGGTTGAACTTGTATGCGCCGTATGAAGCTTCCTTCGCCGGTCGGGCGGGGGACGAGGATGCCGATGTCTGCGAGAGTCGCACTGGCCGGGTGCGGGTGCCCAAGGGCGAAGTCTCGGTGGACGAGGGCGCGTTGAACTTCTGGGCGAGGCTCCGTACGGTGGGCCGATTCGACGGGACTTGAGGCTGTGATTGCGGCGTGGAGGTGGTCGAGGCTACCGAGCCCGACACAGATCGGACGGAAGGTTTTGGGGTAGAGCGCGCGGCCCCGTTGGCGGTTTGCTGGCGCGAGCGTGTGGTGGTCATGTCGGCAGCGGGGTGTGGCGGTTCGCTGTCGGTCGTGTGCGAGGGTGCGGCCTTGTAAAAGTCATCAGGAGACTGCTCTGCGCCTTGGTCCGAGGTGCCGTCGAGGTGTGCCAGCGCGGTCGACTGCACCCAGCTGGCTACGCTGGGGTGGTATGCAAAGTTATGCATCGATGATTGCTCGGGCTCCGCCATTCTGCACCCCTACCGCACCATGGTCCTGATGGCGAGAGGGCTCGAAGCGGCGGCGCGAATCAAGACGGCGCGCAGATACAAGGGAAATAGGTAGGCCAATCAGCCTGTGGCGGTGGGAAGCGGTCTGGAGGAGCTTGAGCGCACTCTGCTCGAGGCGGCAAGGGCCGCAGAAGACAACTCACGCGGTGAAGTCCTCAATCAATCGCGGACGGGCCAATGGCGTGGGGAGGCGGCTGGTGGCCCAAGTTTGCGATCTGGGGCTGCTGTTTCAGGCTGAACTGCGGGCGTGGGCGACGAGAGGACGAGAGGACGGACAGCCGGCGCGACTTCAGACGGGACGAGACGCACGCTGGACGTCTGGATGGAGAGGCAAGGCGGAGGTTTGCGGCGGGGGCGTAGGGGAGGATTGGGGAGGGTAAGCGTGCGTGGGCGACGTCTGCGGGTTGGAGATCTGCGGGTGCACGGGAGGGTGAAGCCTGAGCCAGCCCACAGCGGTGGTGCAGGCGGCGCGGCCAAGCGTGCTCGTCGACCGTTGCTACCGAACCTCTCCCGGCGCCATCATTGGCGGGGTCTGGCGTGCAGAGAGACCAATTCCGCTGCAGCAAGGAGGGCACATGTAGGAGCAAACAATAGAGCGGCTCCCCGGGGGTGGGAACGTGTGGGCCGGCAGACTTGCATCGAGACGCGCTCACTGCCAGGCCTTGACGACGACGACGACGACGACGATAACCGTGTCCAACCCCCATCGCCCCTGAGTGCTGCCACACAGGATGATGGATTGTTTGCCCGTGTTGGTGTTTGTCTTGCCTAGGCCGAGTCTGGCGTGCTATATCAGCCACGCCGCAATCATGCTCGAAGCCGGGCGTCGACGGCGGGTCGCCCGTATCGTGCTCCCGCGCTGCTGGACGTGAAATTACCGGTCACACAGCCTGGCGACGCCGGTCTGCTCTCGCGGGAAAAGTATTGACAGAGGAAACCATCAATCTCACATCCCTGGCGCACGGCCGCATTAGGCAACTCGTCCAGACAACAACACCAAACGCGTACCTCCGAGATATTGCCCACGCCCTCCACATACCTAGCCTGCATCGGCCTCAGGCACGGCTGCGCGTCGTGTTGATGTCTCTTCGCCAGCATGAAGAGGAAACGCAGCGTCCACGTCGGCGGCAGAGCCCCCAAGAGGGCCAGGGATGCTGTCGACCAATCTCCCTCCGCCACAACTCCCGCTGTCGAGCATCCCGTGCTGAGTCGCCTCTATCCACACGTCGCGTCTCTGCGCCACTATCTGCTGTCACGACTGCCGTCCTCGAAGAACCGGCGGCGAAAGCTGGCGCTATTGGGACTGCAGCATTCAAGTCAACATGCCCCTGCACCACTAGACATTGACAACGAGCTTGCCAAGTTGCTAGACTCTGTCGTCGTAGGAGGGCTGCCCAACGCTGCAGACGCGGGAGCAAGAAATGCAGCGGCGCAAGAACGTGACCGCGACCTCGAGAGCTTCTCCCAGCAGCTCCCCGCTGGAACCACGGCCAGCACGTTCACGCCGGGCTACATCTTGCAACCCGAGGTGAGTCATCTTCAACGTCTTCCGTGCCACGTTGCGCACATAGCCGTGTTGTGCGAATCCCAGGCTCGTTGGCTAAGACAGGACAGATTGTGGACTTTGTGATCTGGCGACTCTTTAAACGATCAACCTTCCACAAGCCTTCACATCTGCTCTGCCATGGTTTCCAGCGCTCGGGTAGTCATGGACGTCCGGGGCCGCACCAGATCAATCACTGCATCCCCGGCTTGGTGTCCCATCACAGGAACTCAAGTGTGGAAGCTTTCAAGGGACCATTATGGTGTCGACTCCACGCCCTCCTCGGTCCTGGAGGTGACCGCATCATTATGGATTTGTTGATTGACTGTGGCATCTTCTCTCCGATAGAGGGCGAGCGTGGGAATTACCTCCAGCTGAGTGGAACTCCACTCTCAGAGCTGAAGCCTGTGCCCGTACCTACCACGGGGAGCGATGTCGTGCCAAGCGACCTCAAAGACATAAGCACAGGCAAGAGTCCGCACGCCTTGATAACTGACATTCGGAACCCAAGCGCGATCCGCTTCGTCCGAAGCCGTATGCTGTATGCACGAGCAGCCCTGAATGCTAAAGGCGGAGTTCGTTTTGGCATGCGACATATACGTACGTACGTCTCCCGAACTCAAAACCACAAACTAAGTTTGTGCCCAGATGTGTTGAACCGTTTTCCCGATCTGGAAGACCGCCAGCAGACGATACAAATACTACGGTACATCTTTCCGCGCCAGTATGGAATGCACAATGTTTTTACTTCAAAAGTGGACGTGCGGGAAACCGCAATGCCCTTCAAGGACTACACTTTAAGAGAGAAGGAGCTCCATCTAGCCATGTGCCGTGAACTTCCCGAAAACGTACGCACGCCAGAACAAGTGTCGAGATGGAAATCACGCCTGCCAAAGAGACTCCGGGGTGAGACGATTGCATTGGTCGGTAAGCTGCGCAAACTGAACCAAAAGTGCTCGTACATTGAGTTGTTGCGCCATTATTGTCCGATTGAGGTAACTGTCACGGTCTGCCTGCATGGATGAAGCTGACCTGTAAAGCGCGTGCATTTATCCTCCAAGCCGGCTTGGAGGAAAAGTCCACTTCAGCCGACAGAAAATATTTCCGCTGCTGCAGAGCCAGCACACCGCGATAAGAAAACCGACCCTGCGAAACCGCAGAGCCGAACTGTTGAGCAAACCTGTTTCACAGACATGGCATGTCCGACAGCGCATGTATCGGCATTTTGTCGAGCCGTAGTAGCAAAAGTGATTCCTGATGCCTTTTGGGGCTCCGACCACAACAAGCGCACAATGTTGTTCTGGGTAGACCAGTTCATAAGTCTCCGGAGATTCGAGAGCCTAACGCTGCACCAAGTTACGCAGAAGATCCAGGTAATGCGTCCCTGACAGATTTGGCGCGATGGATGTTTACCCCCGTGCAGATTGCGACTTTAGCCTGGCTCCGAACACCAGGTCAGGATGCAACCACTAAAATGGCCAAGCTCGATTTCGACAAACGTCGCGAACTGTTCCTGGAATTCGTATACTGGGTCTTTGATTCGTTTTTAATACCCCTGATTCGCTCCAACTTCCACGTGACGGAATCAAACGTCCATCGCAATCGCCTGTTCTATTTCCGACACGATGTATGGCGAATGTTGGCGGAGCCATCGCTGTCGAGTCTGAAGCTCAACATCTTCGAAGAGGTGCCAACAGACCGCGCCACTAAGCTGCTGTCTCTTCGTCCGCTTGGGTTCAGCCAGATTCGCCTGCTACCTAAACGGACGGGTGTACGACTAATCACTAATCTTAAGCGCAGGCAGCAGGTGATGCGCAATGGTAACATGATGCTTGGGCGGAGCATCAATGCGGTCATGACACCGGCATTCAACATCATGAACTACGAGAAGGTGAGTAACTGACCAAGTACTTGGCACGTTTCTGACTCCCAAAGACGCTCCACCCTGAAAAGTTCGGCTGCTCGCTCTTCTCCGTTGGCGATATGTTTCCCAAGTTAGCTGCATTTAAGCTTTCACTACAGGGACAAGGTCTATCGGAGAGCCCGCTCTACTTTGCGAAGCTTGATGTGCAATCCTGCTTTGATACCATCCCGCAGAAGCGCCTACTCGCTATGATTGACAGCCTGATATCTCTGCAAGAATACCAGACAGGTAGGCATGTAGAGATCAGTCCGCTTGGCCAACTACAGCGACTTGACGGACAGTATGCTGAGCCGATCCCGCTCAAGCGCTATGTTGCGCACAGTGGGCCGGCTAATTCCGTGGGTTCCTTCGACGGTCTCGTGCGGGATAAGTTCGTGGGGGCGAAGACAAATACCGTCTTCGTGGACACTGCGGCGCAACGCTTCGAGACAAGGGACGATCTGATGCAGCTGTTGCACGAGCACGTGGAGCGCAATCTCGTAAAGATCGGAAAGCGCTTCTACCGACAGAAAACTGGAATCCCGCAAGGGTCGGTGCTTTCGACGATCCTTTGTAATTTCTTCTATGCGGAACTTGAACGCGACGTGTTAAGCTTTGCGCTTGGCAACGACTGTCTGTTGCTTCGACTGCTCGACGACTTTTGCTTGATCACGACCGATCGCGAGCATGCCGAGCGCTTCGTCCGGGTGATGCACCGTGGGCACGCAGACTACGGTGTTGCGGTCAAGACGTCCAAAAGCTTGGTGAACTTTGACATGTCCATAGACAGCGGCTCTACCGTTCCGAAGTGTGTCTCGGAAGTGAGCTTTCCCTATTGTGGCGTTCTCATCAACATGCATACCCTCGAAGTCAGCAAGAATTCCGACCGCACCGGGCCAACAAGTGAGTCAGGCAAGGAGGATGCTGTCGAAATGGGCTGATTGTCGCAGGCATTGCCGATTCTTTGACGGTCGATTGGGCCAAAGTGCCGGGCCAGACTTTCCATCGCAAGGCGCTCAAGTAAGTCCTCGTCGACGCTGCCCACTTGGCTGAGCCGCTACTACATGCATCCAAGGAAACAAGTTCTGTGACGAGACTAACGGGGACAGCGCGTTCAAAATCCAGCTGCAAGCCATGTATATTGACACGTCTTTCAATAGCGTGCCCGCTGTGCTGGCCAACCTGTACCAGAGCTTCCAAGAAGCGGCGGTGAGGTGCTTTGAGTATGCACGCAGTCTGACGAGAACAAGGCCGGTGCGTCCAAGCTTGCTTATCAGTACGTGTATTCCCCAAAGCGGAGAATCTTGAATCGGGAAGCGCATCATATATCCGCACTGCATTGTCGATCAAGCCGCCACTAACCCTGGCGAGCATCACTAACAACAAACTACAGAGACGGTGGACAGCGTTATCGCACTCGCATTCGTGATGTTGCAGCGGCGCACGCGCAGCCGGGGACCGGCCCTGAACGCGGAGAGAATGCGCAATGTCATCTCGCGGAGGATTGTCCAGTGGTAAGTGTGGCTGAAGGGCGGTCTCACAGTGTGCGGCGCGGGCTGATGTACGGTGGTAGGCTGGCGTGCAAAGCCTTCAACGTTGCGTTTCAGCGGCGGCAGACGCAGCACGGCGCGCTGCTGGCGTGGCTTCGAGTGCAGATGGCGGCTGTCCGCCCGTCCTCAAGCGCGGAGAGGCAGATGCTAGAGAGCGCCGTCGCTTGGCGCACGGCAGTGTCGTCTGGGAAGCCGGTGGTGTAGTGGTACACAATGCGTGCGACGCGTCGGTGGCTTCGGTGCGCTCGCTGCTCTCGCCAGGATCGATAGTTAGTTTGCGGGTCGTGGCAGGCCGAAAGCAGAACAATTCATCGACTGGCTGGCCCAATTGATCTGTCCATGCTGCCATCGTGATGTCAACAGCTGGGAACGGCGTGGTGGGCGCGGCGGGTACCAGCCACACCAACCCTCAGGTTTCACATCGCTCCACTCTCCAACGCCGTGGGCTTCTGGAGACGCCAGGTGCATGCCTCAAGTCCGCCGGTCCCCCCCTTGCAGCCTGAGGAACCCTTTCCGATCTCCATCCATCTTGTACACCTGCAACATCCTCCTCAATAACTTGTAATTGCACCTTTGCACGCAATTTATCAAGTCGCGCCGCCGTTCCTGCCTTTGCTCACGTCCGTTCCCGGTATTTCTGGCAGGGGTTATGCTCGCGCTCTCGTCAGGGGCTTAGCTCATTTGCCTACCCCCGAGATTGCATCCAACCGTCGAGATGCCAACGGCCCTCTTCGCAACCCACCACCATTCTCCGTTCGGCCCTGGAGCGGCCGAATCTGCAGACCTACACTATATTCATCACTCCCAGAGCCTCTCCATCATATCCGAACACGATTATGTCCACTCATTGATCCCCTCCCGCGACTTCTGTGCGCAAGCCGCCCCGAACCGAGCCTCCTCGCGCCGCCGCATCGGGGGCATCGAACAGCAAAACGCGAACAGAAAAGAACCGCGACCCCTCATGACGACCCTCACGTACTCGCCCGACACAATGGGCCCCCCTGGCAGCCCGCCGGACCTCACCAACTCCAAATCCTCCAAGTCGTCGAGCTTCCACTCGTCGGGCATGTCAGACGTCATGGGGCCCAGCGACCTGTCGCACTTCGAGGACATCAATCTGGACGACGGGCAGGGCCCGAACTCTTTCCCCATGCCGCTGCCGTCGCCGAACCGCCTGCTGTTCGAGGGCTCGCGGAGCTCCATCCCGAGCTCCCGCAACACACCGCATGCGGCACAGCATTCCTTCCGCGACCTCACCGGAGGCTCGAAACCGCGATACCCCAACCTCAAAAGCCAAGGGAGCAATGCCTCTCGTTCGCAGTTGCAGTTGCATGCGCCAGGGAAGCATATGAAGCGGGGCTTCACGTCGCCTTCTGCCCCTTCGCTCGCAAATCTTTCCGCCCCCACCCGCCGTTCCCGAACTCCCTCGCCGGCCAAACCGCAATCGTACACCTCCGCACCGCGCACTCTTTCCCGAAAGAGCTCGCGGACTCTCGAAGTCTCGCCGTCTTCCTCATTGGGTACCCGAAGACAGTCTTGGGGACACGGCGTGCGCAAGACCGCCAAAGAGCGGGAGGCTGAATGTGACGATGAAGACGATGAGGTGCCCGAGGATGCCTACATGTGGAACGTGCCAATGTCGCCGCGACCCGTGCAAGAGCGATCACCAGCCCCGTCGTCCTGTGGAAGCCCACCGCAGTCTTCGCACAGCCCCCCGACGAGCCGCCCAGTCTCCCTCAAGGATGGTGCTTCCTCGGCAAAGACCTCTCCAGCTCTCTCAGATCGCCGATTTCCTCCGCCGCTCTCGCCGAATCCTGAGAGCACAGAGAGCAAGGAGAGCTTCCCGCCTGTCCCGCCTGCGCTCGAGCGGCAACGCACTTGGGAAGAGACATACACAACCCTTGATCCTGACGCGAGGAAGTTGACGGAAGCTCTGGAAGAGTACCAGACGGAGATTGATCACCATGAGGAGATCAAGCGACAAAAGCCGGGTCTCTCTCGCTCAGCGTCCCTGGATAGGGCCGAGCCGAAGACCAAGACGGCAGTACTGCCTCCAATCCGCAAGAGTGACCCTCTTATCGATCCTTTTCAGCCTTCCGAGGAAAAGACCAAATATCTCTCCCGCACACGACCATCATGGCTGCCTCCCAAGAACCCAAAAGAGGAGAAGAAGCATCTCAAGGAGTACCAGAAGATGCTGGCTCGCATCGAGGAGATGGGTAAGTCCTCAATCTATCCTCGTGTGACCTTTAAACAGCGACTGATACATCCTAGAACGCCTCGAAGCACAACGCCTAGAGCAAGAAGCCATCGCCCGCGAGAAAGCCGAACGCGTCAAGGCGGAATACTGGTCTACACTACTGCTTCCGAACTGGGATACTGAAATGTCTAGTCGTGAACTCAAAGGATCGCACCGGAAAATGTGGTGGAACGGCATCCCTCCCAAGCTACGAGGAACTGTGTGGCAGAAAGCAATCGGCAACGAACTCGGGACTGCCGAGATTACCTACAACGTCGCCCTCGAGAAGGCACAATCGGAGGTCAAGGAACTCGGACAGGCCGCGCTCAACGGCCGGTACGCGCAGATTGTCGAGAACACAAAGAGCGTCTTCCCCGAATTGAAGATGTTTGCTCCCCAGACAGAGAACTCGCCAGAGCAACCGCTTCACCA
>Ga0247803_1002134_pt1 | contig 10071 bp, 9 predicted proteins | sample UWRJL014104B1_FD_180928 | JGI IMG/M metagenome (GOLD analysis project Ga0247803, IMG submission 180928) | Plant litter microbial communities from Arlington Agricultural Research Station in Wisconsin, United States - UWRJ-L014-104B-1 | ecosystem: Environmental > Terrestrial > Plant litter >... | reverse complement strand
AGCACCGAGACCCTGCAAAACATCCACCAAATCGACGACCAGATTGTCCTTCTCATGGGTGCCATCAGCCGCTCCAAGGCCAAGCACGCCTTCTTCACCAGCATGTCCAAGGACCCAGTTGCCTTTGTGAAGAGATGGCTGTCTTCCCAGAAACGCGACCTGGAGGTGCTACTTGGCGATGCCACGCGTGGTGGCGGCGAAGATGCATCCGGCGAGGAATGGAAGCGTGGAGGCGCGGATGGTGTTTGGGGAAGCGAGGTTGCAAGGGAGAGCGTGGCGTTGTGGTTGGCACGCCAGAGTGTTCCCAAAGCGCATTGATCGGAGGCGGTTGTGTAAGCTAAGGAAGATGCATGTTCTTTGCTTCTGGCGTTCTTTAAAAAGTACCCCATGCGGATGGACTTGGGAGTTGGGTGTTTTGGCTTGCTCGGAGAAGAATCGATGCTTCGAGGTGGGCGTTCAGATACCCCGCCAGCTGAGCAGGAAATGCCATGATTGAATATGTTCCATTGTTGCCATTCTTGTTCATTTGCCTGCTATCCCTTACATTATGGCTTGGTTAATTGTGATCACGTCCGTCATATTCCGCACTTCATCCTGAAAGCGCAATAACCATGCCCAGACAACACATCAACATCACAATCACCAGTACATCAACTTGGTTGTTGCAGTTGACTATTTTCATTGAGACATCACATCCAATTTAGCCTCCCACAAGTCTTGCCCACTCTCATGCAAAAAGTACACAAGCCTCACGGCTCCCAGCCAGACGCTCGCTGGGCGCTAACGTGCCCGTATGCCGAATACTTCATACCAACTAATCTTACAAAAAGAAAGGCTCTGTTCGTTGACAGGCTTCGAGGCAAGGTTCGCAGCGAGAGGAGGGAGCACATGCTTTAGAAACGCCATTCGCCTCATATGCATGCACAAAATGCAATGTCCATCCAATCAATCACTTGTCTTCCTTCAGCGCATCCACACCCCCACTACTACCGCCTAGCGGTGGCTGCACCGAAGGCGGAAACGGCACCTCTGGGATCTTGATCGGCGTGTTTGGCATCGCCTCTAAACGATCCGGTAGCTTCTCGCCCTTGATAACCTTCATTATCTCCTCTCGATCGAGAGTCTCGTACTGCACGAGGCCTTTGGCTAGCGCGTCTAGTTCGCCCCGATGCTCCAGCAAAAGCTTCTTCGCGCTTTCCTTCGCTTCGTCGATCAGCCGTCGTACCTCGTTGTCGATGAGACGCTTCGTGTCAGGAGACACGTTATCATAGTTGGAGCGGAAGTCGACGTTTCCGAGAAGCTCCGAAAAGCCAAACTGGGTGACCATCATGTATGCGAGCTGAGTGGCTTGCTGAATATCGCCCGAAACTCCATCACCGACGTTCTCTCCGCCAAAGACAATCTCTTCGGCCATCTTGCCGCCCATACACACCTCGAGATGTCGGATGTAGCCTGCCCTAGATCGATGTTGCTCTTCAACGGGGAGAAAATAAGTGATACCGGCAGCGTTTCCGCGGGGAAGAATGGTCGCTTTATGAACGTCGCTGTATCCCTTCCTGTAAAGACCCACCAAAGTGTGTCCACCTTCATGATATGCCGTCTGGAGCTTGTCTTGGAGCGGCACAATCCTGGTCTTCCTTTCTGATCCCATCATGATCTTGTCCTTTGCCCACTCAAGGTCAGGGAGCCCGACGTTCTTGGATTGGTGCTTTGAGGCTTGGATAGCTGCAGTATTTGCAAGATTCTCCAGCTCGGCACCGGAGAAGCCAGGGGTTCCCCTAGCGATCTTGGAGAGATCGGCATCAGGAGCTAGACGAATCTTCTTGGTGTGGTGCTTCAAAATGGCAAGGCGACCCTTGACGTCGGGAAGTTCGACTTGAACGTGTCTATCGAAACGACCTGGTCGGAGCAGAGCCTTGTCCAGAATCTCCGGGTGATTGGTAGCGGCAATAAAAATGACACCGGTAGATTGGTCGAACCCATCGAGGTCGTTCAACAGCTGGTTAAGAGTCTGACGGTGGTAGTTTGCATCTCGGGACTGTCGCTTTCCACCAACTGCATCAAGCTCGTCGATGAAGACAATGGCGGGGGCCTTCGATCGAGCAGTAGCGAAGAGCTCGCGGACGCGCTTAGCACCAACACCAACATAGACTTCGTCGAATTCAGAGCCAGACATGTAGAAAAACGGGACACCAGCCTCACCCGCCACGGCGCGAGCTAGGAGTGTTTTGCCGGTTCCAGGAGGGCCAATGAGCAGAACACCCTTCGGGAGTCTGCCACCAAGCTTGTTGTACTTCTCAGGGTTCTTCAAAAAGTCGACAACATCGGTAAGTTCCTCTTTCGCTTCGTCACAGCCTTGAACATCGGTGAAGCGGGTGTTTTGATGCTCGGGGCGCACCTCAGACGACTGGCCACCTCCAACTTTCTTCAGCACGCCGCTGGTCTCGACGAAGAGCGTGATTAGGACCAAAGCAAAGTATGCAGCCAAGGCGAAGCCAACAGCCCATTTGACCCACGAGCCAATGGTTTTCGATAAGGGCTCTTCGACGACAACGTAGAGCGGGTCTGCTTTCTGGCCAGATCCCGCCCGCAGCTTTCCAATTTGGCCCCCTCCAGCATGTGCACCCACAGCCTGTCCTATAGCCTGTAGTTGCTGGGGCGAAAGACCATTGCCACTTTGTGTGTTTTGTCCAACCACGTCGGTCTGTCCAGTCTTCTCTAGAGCCTTGTGATAGGCTTGTTCGGCAAGGGCGTTTGTAGCGAATTGTCCAGTCCGATATCTGTCGATGACAATCTGGGGCATATTCGCCTTGATCAATGCCTGGTAGAAAGCTGACTGTGCTGCCGCGCTGTTGGGACTGTTGTTTGCCGACTGTTCATATCGAGCAAGCTGGCTCCGCGATGGACCGCCGAAGAGCATGCGTTGTTGGGAAAGAGCCAACCCTAGAGTTCCGGCACGCGGTATCGGACGGAGATGCGACAAAGGACCGTGACGTGACACTGTGGAGTATTGCCGGACCATGAACGAATTGAATGGCATGTTGCGTGTGACGGGGCTGCAGAGCCGGAGCGCATTCTGTGGGACTAGACATTGTCAGACATGTTATCCAGTTTGTCCCATCACGTATCTTACTGACCTGCAGACATACTCCCGGCGACGGTGGGTATCGATTTCAAGGCTTGCGGGGAGTACGATTGACGTAACGCAGGTATGGGAATGGACTCGAGACAGTCAGGCAACGCGAACGAAGAGCGACGCTGGCGTGCTGTTAGTATGCGCTTCACTTCGGGCAACGGTGGTGTTCCTACCTGTGTTTGGGTGGCTTCGGAGGCCTGCGCCGGTTGACGCTGTCTCGCGCCGCCAGCCGTCTGCCTCCCAAAGCCTTGCCATGGCGACTTGATAACAGCGGACATGGTAGGCCAGAGTCCACTTGTGGCGGAAACGACGTTCTGTGGGCTTATTAGCAACGTTGCGATATCGCCGCGACGCGACATGAGTAGCCGTGGCGAAAATGTACCTGAACAGCGATGGGCGCCTGGAAAGCCATGGTCGCGGGTGGTGCGGCGAGAGCCGCTTTAAGTAATGAAGAAACCAGCTCGTATGTCGAAAGAACGAGGTCACAGCAGTTGGCGGCGGAAAGATTGCGATGCCCACGCCTTCGTTGCAGAAGGTGATGGTGGTAACTAGAATTAGTCCGTATACGCGCGGCTTGGCGCGAGTAGTGCCATCACATGACGTCTTCCATTCACTAGTCAGCGTTGAACTGCCACAGCCCTTCATACCCTAAATGCATAGGTTCCTATCTCCCAATGAGTGGAAATTGTGTAGTAGACAAGATGGAAAGATACGATTGCTTTGCTTCCATCACCTTACCATGCTAAGAATGCCAACATAAAAACAATCATCGCTGACAAAATGCCCACCCCATGCCATCGCACGCTATGTAACGCCACAGACAGTAAACTGAAAGAAACCACGCCTCCCGTGGGTTTGCACGGAGCTCACCCGACAACAGTCTCCATACTCAGCCGCTGCAAGAACGGACTCAAATCATCCTTCTTGATCTCTATGACACAAGCTTCAAAAGAATCCATGCGAACCCTTGCACCCGTCTGTTTGACTACTTCCTGGAACGCGTTACCAAACTTGTTCCGCCCGGAACCGCGCTCCTTCTCTTCATCTTCGTCATCACTCTCCTCCTCGCTTTCTTCTTCATCTTCGTCTGAGTCGTCTTCGACTTCGTCTTCGTCCAGCCCGGCGGCTTCGAGACGAGCGAGCCGAGCTTCTCGTTTCGACTTCTTCTCCACGACTTTAGCAGCTTTCCTAGCTTCTCGAGCCTTGAGGCGGGCATCGCGTTTGGCTATTCGCTCCTTGGCTGATACGGTGGCCCCGCCGCCGCCGAGGCCGACCACCACGTATCGACCCTTTACTTCGTCAAGACCAGCCATTACAAGCTCACTCCCCTTGTTCTTACCCTTCGTTCCGTTCAGCTCAACGATGGCTTCCGCGATCCAGAGCGCGAGCTTCGTCAATGCGCCCGGGTGCGTGAAAAGCTGAACATCGGGGCCTTCTTTCACAACGGCCATGCGGAAGGAGCGCAGGTGGCGAATCTGCTTCTTCTCGATGAGAGCGGTGCCTGTGCGGAGGATGGCTTTGTGGAGGTATTGCGCTGTGGAGATATGTTCAACGAGGAGATCGATGGAATTTAGCGCATCGTACGCTGTCCAGAAACGTGCGGTTATGTGTTCTTGTGCTTCGTTGTCGGCAATGGCAGGGGCTTGTTCGATATGATCCTGTGGCATGGCAAAATTCGACGGCTCGAGGGAGGATGCCGAGAGCGATTTTGCATCGCCGACTTCAAGGATGGCGCCGAGGATGACGCCAGCGTCTATAGCAGATAGACAGGCTTTCCAGCCCCAACATCGGACAAAACCCCACCCATCTTTGGAGTCGCTGCCTCGTGGAGCAGGAGGTACAAGTCCGTCAAGACCATATACCGGCGCGAACTTGAGCAGTCGTTCACGCAAGCCTCGCTTCAACTCCATGTCCATGTGCGTGTAATTTTGCTTACATTGAGTGAGGCTGACACCCATCTTTGCCAGTAATTTGTCGAGACGTCGGCGCCCAATATCACTCCAGATATGCAGACGAGCAGAAAGGTAGGGCGAATGCAGCATGCTCTCGTATAAGCTCCAATGCCGGAGGAGAAGGAAGCGAGGCTCAGGAGAGAGGCGGATGGACTTGTCCGTGGCCGAGCGAGCACTGGTAGGGATGACGCCGCTTGCATCACCAATAGTGGCATCCCTGGCGTTCTCTCTGGCGTCAAACACAGGGTTCAAACGGCGCACTTCGTCACGGAGGACAGAGCGAATGCGTTCTCCCCTGTCGCCGTTCCATCCCGCTGAACCTCCTGCTGTCGATAGCGGGTTGAGACCCACACCACTGCCTGTCCTGCCATATAGCTCGAGACTGCTGACACCAACGATGGCGTTCCAGAGGAGATCGTTGTCTTCTCGACCAAGCTCGGATGCAAGGGAGTAAACGAGAGAGGAGACAGGTTCCGAGTAGGAAGCACCCAGCTGGTAGTACTTGTCTAGCACGTTTGTGTATTTGTGCCGCAGAGCCGTCAACTGCTTTCGCATGCTCTTGACAGATTTTCCCTTTGATGCGGCAACTGCTGGTGATGGCGACCGGCTGTGGGAGTCGGAGCGTGAAAAGTCGGAGGATCCACCCAGAAGCATGAGACCGCGCCGCGGTGGTCTCCGCTCGGGTGACGACGGTATTGAACCTCCCTGATAGCACTTGTCAGTTTGAACTCCACCCGGACAAGATGTGTGAACGTACTGAATTGCTCCTCCGTCGTTGCACGGGGCGCTCCTCGCCCGACATGTCCTCGTCCGAGTCCTCGCCATCGCTCCAAGATTTCCGCTTTTTTGATTGCTGACCCGACATGGGAGGTTCGCCCTCCTCCTCCTCCTCCTCCTCCTCCTCCTCCTCATCCTCTTCGTCTGACCCGGTGTCGTCTCCCACCTCTGGCATTTCTTCTAGCGCGCAATAAGCTTGCCGTTCCGCACCCAGCTCTTCCTCAATGTCCCCGTCGTCAAACACTATTATGCCTCCTTTTGACGACTGATATGTCTGTAGCAACCGTCCCCTGTCCACGCCGGCCCGTCTCCTGACCAGCTCGCCCGTGGTAGGATCTTGGCTGGCAGGTGTCCCAAAGACGTTCGACAAGTTCCACGGCCGCCGCGCATCCATAACCCAGACCTCGACATCTCCAGTCCCACCGTTCCCTTGCTCGTCCACGTCCATGCCGAAGATCTCTTCTAGATCTACCATGCCGCCGACACCTAGGCATACGACGACACCGCCGCTGCCTCCCTCTGTTGTCCGCATAGGCTGTATAAGGTCTTCGGCGGCACGATACAGGTCGCCATATCCAGCAATTGGCTGAATCTTGTGGGGGATGTAGTCGCGTTTTAGCAGCGCGGTGAGGATACGACATGCGCAGAGCGCGTCGGGCTCGAGGGCGACGAGTAGGAGGACTGGAGGAGCGGCGGCATGATTCCGTTTGACGAGATTCTGGTAGAGGTGTGCTACCAAGTTCCGAGGAAGATGCATGGTGGTGAAGAGCGGGCGTGGGCGTGGGCGTGTTCGCGGGACGCTTGAGCGAGACGCGCAGCGAGACGCGTCGGGACGGTATGGATGAAATTCTCCTGCAGATCAAGGCTCATTACTCGGAAAGCGTCAACGTGAAAACCAACATGAGGCTCTACAAGAACACGGAGCGGAGAGAACGCGGTTGCTGGGCGTGGATGCGGGAACTTTACACAGCTTCGCGGAAGTGCATCGTGCTGTGGTAGGGAACGCGTTTGCACTAGTGTGTTTAGCGCGATGGGACGTGCCGCCATCTTTCCGCGGCTCGTGTACATGATAATAACACTCTCTTGATTGATGATAACCGCACAAATCCCGTTGGCATTCAAACGCAATACTCGAGGTGAATTATATCCGCCCACTATCTCCAAAATGCTGCAATGCACAAGTCCTCAACAGTCCTGTGAATGCAGCTAGTAATCACAATCTCAGACAATACCGTCTTCCTTCGCCCTTCTTTTTCTCTCTCTCCGCACTTCCCGCAAGTATCCCGGATTGAAGATATGTTTCATACCGATCCAGGGTGTGTTGACCGGGCTCGGCCCTGTGAAGATGAAAAGATCGTAGAGGAAGCCGCCAAAGGCGCATCCGCAGAACGGCGCAACCATTGGGATCTGATCAATATTAGCAAGCCTGCCTGGGAGAACTGGAGATAGAGTGGTGTGCTTACCCAGAAATAGTATCCGCCTGCGGACCACACCTCAGGGCCATAGCCGACCGCGTAGGACATCAGTCGAGGGCCAAAGTCCCTAGCCAGGTTAATGGCATACCCAGTTTCCCAGCCAAAGCATGCGCCTAAACCGAAGATCAAGAAGAACAATGCCAGGGGAAACCACTTGTCGCTCTGCAAACCGTCAGTCACTACTGTCTCCGTCTAAGTGCCGGAAGCCATACCTTTCCAACCCCGTTATTGTTTGGGTCCTTCAATGCAAAAATGACAAACATAAGGATGGCACTTGCGATGAACTCGGAAAAGAATTGACCGGTCTTGGTGAGGTAAGCCTGCGGGTAAGTACAGAATATTCCCGCCGTCGCCTTCGGGGCTGGGGGTACCGTCCGGATGCCATGGCCTTCGACGAAATCAATCGCGCTGATATAGTTTGCGTAGACGATGCCAGATCCAACAAAGGCTCCGAGAACTTGTGCTATGAAGTAGATGGGGAAGCGCCGCCATGGAAGCTGCCGAAACAAGCAAGAGCAAAAGGTTATGGCGGGGTTCAAGTATGCTCCGGAATCTACAGGTTGGGGTACTGGGTCAGCAAAGCTAATCGACAGGAGTGTCAGTGCCCATAATCCTTGGACTATGGGCCGTATTGTCTTGGATCTACGACGCAGTTTGTACCGCCGAATTACGTACCGCCGGCAACGTAGATGCCCAGCATTACGCCTAGACCCCATCTGTCCAACTCGGTCAGCCTGCTTCATGCTGGCAGCTTCAACAAGCATGGCGTCACTCACCCCCACGAGATGCTTTGGTATCCGCCAAATCCGTTTGCGCCTGGAGCTGTCGTCTGGCCCGTGCTCAACAGGACTTGCGCCACGGATCCATCGCCAAACAGTATCATGATGACAACACCCCAGAATTCTGCAAAGGGCTCCCGTAACGCAATCCGTACTCGACTCCACCACAGCTTCTGCCGTTCATGATAGTCATGATCTTCGTTGAGGGGGGCTGAGGGGTGGAGGCCAAGTACCGAGCGCGTACGGCGAAGGGTTGAGGAACTTTTGTGCGAAATATGGGAAGTGTCATTCGTATTTGCGGAGCTCGTGGTCGGTATTTCGGTTATGGGAAGGTTGAGATGCTCCTGGTGAGTGTAGCCCTGAGGATTCTGCGTGCGTGCGAACTCAATATGGTGGGTATCGTTATTGCCGAAGTCGTGCGTTTTAGGACGATGCTCTGCAGGATATGACAGCTCTTTAGCGGTAGCCATGTTCTACGAAGATTAACGCTGCAGATAGAAGCCACAAGCGTGCATTCGAGAAATTGAGTTTTACAAGTCCCGAACCAGCAAAGACAATCCAGGAGATAACCCTCACGCGGTTCCAAGCTGCTGCTTAAGTCTTCCTCATGTCCTCCTCGGCGCTGCTGTGTGCGACGTCACTGAGAGGACTCCGCGCCACATGCTAAGCACACGAAAATTGCGGATTGGAGGAACTGACGAGCGGCATTGGCAGAGGATGCACGCGAGACCCGTCCGGGATATCAGCAGTCGTTCCCCGCATCAGCAATGGTGCGGTGACCGTTGCACAGTGATGGATGGAGGCGAGATGACGTCTAATGCGTCGGATGCGGTAGTATTGCCGCCGCTCAGTATGACTCGGCGTGCTTGTTATGCTTCCCCCCCATGTTTATCTAGGAAGAAAAACATCAGCTCGAGACGGATACTGCCGCAAGCAGAGTTGCTGCAAAAAGAGATCCTCGATGTCTTTGATGCCATCGTGGCCTATTCTTGTTTAAGTGGGGAAGTGGAGCGTTCTGTGGGGAGAACTTGTGGAGTACCCGGGGTCGCACCCGGGGGCGCACAGGAGTCGGAGTTTGTGAGTGGCGGGTAGTATTCAGCAGCTAAGCGAAGGTTGGTGCAACATCAACCTGCACTGTGTCAACTCTCGTTGTTAAGATCTGGACGCGCTTACATCCTTAGCGACAACTAGTTCAACGTTCACTTGGCCGAGTTCATAGTGCAGATCCCTTTGCAATTTGAGCTTGTGACACGGGTGGAGGTAACAGATACTAACTGCAACAAACGATTATGTACATTGTGCAAATAAGGGCGCTAACAGCGGAGATTGAATTCGTTCTGCAATATCTCTTTCAACTCTAGGTCCAGATGCAAACGCAATTAGTGTGCGAAGCATCTCTAATGTAGTAGCACCTAATGTCCTACACTGCGGGCTGCATTGGTTTGTTTCCCAAACGCAAGTTAAGCCTTAGGCTAGGCCAGCCTACAATATGTTATGAGTCTTCTACTGTTTGCTCAGTATCTTAATACTTACCACCTATCCTTTCGTAGCTGGCTTTCCATTTGACTACTACTTCTCCCGTTGTGTCCATACTAAGTTCGCTGTCACCATAACTGTTCAATACGTTGTGATCTTAGTAGGTCTTCAAGGTCGCTATGTGCTCCTCGCCCAGTTCCCTCTGTGCGGGGCTAGGTATGCACCTACCTTGTCATATTGTTCTTCTAACCATAGACAAGCAGCCCCGTTATGTTTGATAATAAATCACTATACCGTGTAGTAGCAACCACACTATAAACACTTACGTTGATATAAGATTAGCCTTCCCCCCTATGAAACTTCGTCTGCTCCTCTTCTACCCAATACTACACACTTTAGTGAAAACAACCCAACGCACCTCCGTTAGCATCTCCCTAGCATGTCGATTCTTACTAAGGCGGATCTTCAGGATTGCG
>Ga0247803_1002133_pt1 | contig 10071 bp, 8 predicted proteins | sample UWRJL014104B1_FD_180928 | JGI IMG/M metagenome (GOLD analysis project Ga0247803, IMG submission 180928) | Plant litter microbial communities from Arlington Agricultural Research Station in Wisconsin, United States - UWRJ-L014-104B-1 | ecosystem: Environmental > Terrestrial > Plant litter >... | reverse complement strand
AACATTTCTTTAGAACCAACGTTTATGCCCTGCAATTTAATTTGTTTGCTCATTAATTGTGCGGTATTTATATTTCCGGTCAGTCCGTTCATTATTCCTATTACAGATATCGTACCGTCGAGCGCAACAGCTTTGATAGATTTGTTTATATGATCACTGCCTACAACTTCTACAATGTGTTTTGCTCCAAGTCCGTTGGTGATTTTTATGACTTCATTTTCCCATTGCGGTACACTTTTATAATTGATCAAATGGTTTACTCCCAGTTTTTTTGCACGTTCTAACTTGTCATCGCTTCCGGATAATAAAATTATTTCTGCGCCTGCAGCTAATGCAAACTGCATTGAAAATAAGGATACTCCGCCAGTTCCTTGTATCAATACGCTGTCGCCGGCTTTGATATTTCCTTTTTCCATTAAGCCATGCCAGGCAGTTATTGCAGCACAGGGCAGGGTAGCTGCTTCTTCATTGGTAAGATAATCAGGAACTTTAATTACCTCATCTTCTTTTAAGATAACATATTCCTGAAGCATTCCATCATTGGCATTTCCTCCCAATGAATTGACTAATTTTTCAGAAGACAGTTTTCCATCCATCCAATTGGGGAAAAATAAACCTGCGACACGATCATTTACGGATACTTCCGTTACCTGATTTCCAATTTCAACCACAATCCCTACACCATCAGAAACAGGTATTCTGCCAACTGGAGGCTTCCATTTATCAACGCCTTTAATAACCAGCAAATCCCTGTAATTTAAAGACACAGCTTTTATCTGAATTAAAATTTCGTGTGGGAGCAGTGTGGTATTATTTTTTTCAACTTGCTTTAAAGTTTCAATGCTGTAGTCCTTCGTTATTTGATAAGCTTTCATATGATTAAAAGTCAATGAGGATATACAAAATCTGATTACTAAATACAACATTCCAGACTTCGTTTCTCAATTGGCACTACAAATGTAGGGCTTAATCAAAGCTCTTAATCTGTGTTTGCCAATTGTGAGTTACTCATAAATAAGTGAGTAAGGGGTATTACAGCCTGTAAAACATTTTATTAGTTTCAGGATATAATAATTGTTTTTTTAAAGAAGAAAAAAAGCTGAAATGATAACAGATAAACCTTAAGATCTTTTCAGTGAAGTAGTTGGCTGAATACGAATTTCATAAGGAATATGCTGTTTGCCCCAATTACAAAGTTCATGCAAGACTTTAACTAATTCCTGTCCACTGTCTGTAATACTGTATTCTACACGAAGTGGAATTTCTTTAAAAACTTCTTTTTCAATTAATTTTTCCGCAACCAATTCGTTTAAAACTTTGGAAAGCACATTATCCGAAATGCCATTTAAACATTCCTTCAAACCAGAAAAACGTGTAACATCTTGTTTTATAAGTACCAAAATCTCCGAGACCCATCTTTTTCCAATAATACGTACTACCTTGTTTAAAGTGCATCTTTCATCAAGGTAATATTCATTTAAAGTATTTGTAGAATTTAATTTCTTTGTGCTCATAATATATTTTAGTTAATGGCAGTCAACATAAGAAAGTCTAAACAAAAATAATTAAAATTTTTCCAATGTACTTTATTAATTCAATTGGCCTTAAAACAAATCAGACAATGTATAATTGATTTAAATAAAATAAGCTATTTCTCCTTTTGGTACACGCCACTCAATATCCCGTACCGAAATAGGTCCGATAATCTGATTATTGTCTTTTAGAAATATTCCGCCGGCTAAACCTTTATTTTTCTGCCAGTCAAGACTTTTCTGTTCGAGTTATTTTTCAAGTGATTCGGATGTAGAATTATTTTAAGCATAGTAGCAAAATAATCTAATAGCTGTTCGTAATTTCCACTTCAATTACAAGACAAATTTTCAGTATCGTTCCTCTTATACCGTCTTAATTTTTCGTGATAATTAGTTTCTCCAAATATTAATATATGTTCCAAATTTTAATTATTGTTTCATTTTATAATATGCAACGATTTTTTTGGTCAAATAAGTTAATTTTCTTACATTTTCATTTCCTTTGTATACTTTTTGAATGTAATATTCATATAATTTCCTACCTGCACTATTCTATAAAGTTCTACCTGATAATTTGTTATCTCTGCCTATTGACTTATTTTCTGCTTATTATTATTTCTGTTTGAAGCGAAACCATTTAAACTAGATCATTTAACAGTTGTATTAAAATACTAATCCAGCTTATTGAAATTTATCTGGCAATTAATCAAAATAAATCAATTATGAAAATAACATTACTTTCCTTCTTTTTGATATTGACGGCTATTGCAAGTTATGCACAGCAGGATGCGCAGTATACCCAATATATGTATAACACGATAAATATTAATCCAGCTTATGCAGGTTCTCGTGGCGCTTTGAGCATTTTTGGCTTGTATAGTACACAATGGGTCGGGCTGGATGGAGCTCCTGAAACAAGTGCCTTTTCAGTTAATACGCCTATCAACAATAGTAAACTGGGAATTGGTGCTTCGTTGGTAAATGATAAAATCGGGCCAACAAATGAGAATAATATTTCTGTTGATCTCTCTTATACCATCCAGACATCCGCTAGTTTCAAACTTTCATTTGGTATTAAAGGGACAGCGAATATCTTCAATTTGGATGTGAGTAAACTGAATCCGGAAGATCAGAGAGATCCTCAATTTCAGGATTTAGATAATAAATTCTCACCCAATGTGGGAGCCGGGATTTATTGGCACTCTGATAAGGCTTACATTGGTTTTTCGGTACCAAACTTTATAGAAACCAATCGATATGATGATAATGATGTAGCGATTTACAAAGATAAAATCAATTATTATTTGATGGCGGGTTATGTTTTTAATCTCGATAAATACCAATACATAAAATTTAAGCCTGCTGTACTTACCAAAATGGTAGAAGGCGCAACCACTTCAGGTAGATATATCAGCCAATTTTATGTTCTATGACAAATTTGTAGTAGGTCTGGCTTACAGATGGAGCGCTTCATTGAGTGCTATGGTTGGATTTCAGATTACTGACGGACTTTTATTTAGGTTATGGTTATGATCGTGAAACCACAAACTTAAATAATTACAATTCAGGATCACACGAGATATTCCTTCGTTATGAATTCTTCAAAAACTATGGTAAAATGACAACTCCTCGTTTCTTCTAAAAAAATGCGTGATGAAAAACTATATACTATTTGGCCTGCTGTTTCTAAGTATTTTCAAATTTGAGGTTTATGCTCAAAAGTCAAAAGTTGCTGCTGGTGATAGAAAATATGAAAAGTACGCTTATATCGATGCCATTAAGACTTATGAAATAGTTGCAAACAAAGGATATAAGTCTGCGGATATATTTCAGAAATTGGGCAATTCCTATTATTTTAATTCCAATTTTGAAGGAGCTGTAAAATGGTACGAAGCCTTATTTGCTATGAATACTGCTATTGAACCGGAATACTATTACCGATATGCACAGTCTTTAAGAGCAACGGGGCAAACAGATAAAGCCGATACAATCCTTCAGGAATTTGCTTCAGAAAATAAAAACGATAGCCGAGGAATATTATCTCAGGGGAAAAGAAATTATCTGGCAAGGGATATGGCGAAACTCAGCTTGTAAACAAATGTGCCGATGGTGTTGCGTGTACAGAAGATGAACATCAGGAAAACAGACGAAGCGAATTTATTATAACTGATTTGTAACAGATACAGTCCCGCTATAACAGTAAAACAATTAATCAAATCATTAACCAGATATAATCAAAGATTTTACCCTTTAAAATTTTACAGACAGATGCGTTAATTTTTAATCAAAAAGTAAAGCCATGGAGTTAAAAAAAAGAATTTTAGTAATTTTTGCAATAGTGGGATTTTACTCTGTTTCCCATTCGCAAGTAGGAGTAGGAACGTTATCTCCAGCTAGTTCAGCACAACTGGATATAACTTCTGCAAATAAAGGATTGCTTATACCAAGAATATCCCTGACAGGAACAACAAATCAAAATCCCGTTACAGGCTCTTTAATAAACAGTTTGTTAGTTTACAATACAGCGACTGTAAATGATGTGAGCCCTGGTTTTTATTATTGGGAGGTAAATAAATGGGTTAGAATTATGGCGCAGAGCGATCCTGAAATCTTAACTTCATTAAACTACGATGTAGTGAATAATCGGTTAATATATCTGGATGAAAAAGGAATTACTACCGTTTTGCAACTTAAAGGACAGGTGGGGCCTGAGGGGCCTCAAGGGCCTACTGGATTGACGGGAGCAACTGGACCACAGGGACCACAGGGAATTCCTGGTAACGATGGAGCAACAGGACCTCAAGGACCTATTGGATTGACGGGAGCGACAGGACCTCAGGGGCTTACCGGAAATGATGGAGCCACAGGACCGCAGGGGCCAATCGGATTGACTGGATCAACTGGGCCTCAGGGACCAATTGGATTAACTGGTACAATAGGTCCACAAGGTATCCCGGGGAACGACGGTGCAGTTGGTCCTCAGGGTCCACAAGGACTTCCAGGAAATGATGGCACAATAGGACCAGCAGGTCCACAAGGTCCAATAGGATTAACGGGACCAGCAGGTCCACAGGGAATTCCAGGAAATGATGGAGCTATAGGCCCACAAGGGGGTATCGGTTTAATTATTAATGGTACAAATACAACTGTGACAGGGACAGGAACGGCAGTTGATCCTTACCAAATCAATACGCCGTTTCCGCCAACAACTGTATCTAATACTTCTTTGAATAATACTTTAAGTACCACTGTAAATGGTGTGGTAAGTTCAGGAGCCCCAATTGTAAACAGTAACATAGTAAGTTTAACAGGATCAAGTCTGACCACTACAGTAAACGGCGTTGCCAGTACAGCTTTGGATTTGGCACCGGCAATTGCAGCTGGACAAATCACCACCAATCTTGGCCAGGCTGCCGCAACCGGAATTATTACCTATACCAACGAAGAGGGAACAGCTCAAACCGCTTTGCTTACAAGCACCGATCCGGGAAATATAATTGCTATAGGAACTGATGGCGGAGCTTTACTGACTGCTGCGGACATTCCGGCCGTTACAAGTGTTTCCAATGCATCAACTGTAAATACATCAACGGTAACGGTAAATGGCGTTGTAAGTTCAGGCGCCCCAATTGTAAATACTAATGAAACTTCTATCATCGGAACTAATTTGATAACAAGTGTAAATGATGTGGCTAGTGCTCCTTTAGATTTGACACCATTACTTCGTTCCGGAACTACCAATGTTTTAGAAAGTATAAATGGCAATCTTTTCTCAATTGTAAATGGAGTAGCAACAAATCCAACCCCAGTGTTATTTAGTGCCACTAACGGCCTTAATTCGACTGATGGAAAGGTAGGTTTAGGAGGTACGCTTAATACTTCAACGGTAATAAATACTTCTGCAATTAATACATTGGCTATTACAGGATTGCAAAGTGGTATCCCTTCAGATAATATTGTAGTGGTAAATGCAGGTGGTGTTCTACGAACAATATCGCCAACTTCTATAGGAGCGATTACCTCAGTTTCAAATACCTCTCAGGATAATAATTTAAATACCACTGTAAATGGGGTTCAGGGTGACGATGTAAACATTATCAACTCAAATAGTTTAGATTTAGTAAACGGATCACAATTGGTTTCGAATGTGAACGGCGTTCCCTCACAGCCCGTACCTATTTTAATAAAGGCTGTTAATGGACTTACTTCTGATCCATTCCAAGGTGGTGTTGTTGAATTAGGAGGGCCTTTGGAACATCAAACTGAGATAATCACAAACGGTCAGCCTTTTATAATTTCAGGGCTTCCGCCGGGTTCGTCAGCAGATAATATTATCGTCAGCGATCCACTTGGTATACTAAGAACTGCTCCACGTATTGCAGCATTTTCGGCTAAAACTCCAATTATAATAGGAGCAACCGTCACAGCGCCATCGAAAGCATCTTCACCAGAGAATGATTTTATACGTTACCGTGAACTTGGGAATAATGAGGTTGAAGTAGATTTCTTATATTCGGCAACAGACCCGACAGGGGCAACAACAGGTACTGGGGATTATTTGTTTACATTGCCAGGCGGCCTTCTATTTAACCTAATTGAACATCCCTTGTATACTGGACCTATTGCATCAGGTAATGCAAGCATAGCATTTTCAATTAGGAATGTCCGTTCAATAATTGTAGCTGGAAACCTTAATTTTAGCAGCTATAGTTTTATAATTCCTTTTAGCCCAAACCAATTTCGGATAGCTAATTATATATCGGGGCCGTTTGCTGTTAACGATGCTTTTTATCCGCTAAGCAGTAATAATGAAGCGTTAGGGGGGAGTTTTGTATTTGTAAAACAATAAAGCTAATTTTTAATTAAATCCAAAGATTATGAAAAATGAGACTTTAACTTATATCACAAGTATTCTAACGACCTTTTCCTTCTTTGAAGGTCATGCTCAGCTTATCAATCAAGGAGCGCTAAAAGTAAATGATGGGACACTGGTATCGGTATTTTTTGATTATAAAAATACGACAGACGGAAATTTTATCAATGATGGCGAAGTGCATATTTTTGAAAACTGGGCCAATGACGGCATAGTGTCTTATAGTAATACCGCTGACGGGAAAACTTTTTTCACAGGTTCAACCGAGCAAATTATCGAAGGCCTGAAACAGTCCGATTTTCAAAATATAATATTTGATAATACGACAACAGCAATGCCTTTTCATTTGGCCTCGACCCTTTCAGTGGGCAGGCTCGCAGACTTTAAAAACGGAATTGTTAACGCAGAAGATTATGACGGTCTTGTTATTTTTAAGGAAGGTGCATTTCATACCAACGTGTCCGGTAAAAGTTTTATAGACGGAAAAACCGAGAATAATATCGATGCGCCTTTTGAATTTCCGGTTGGTGATGCGCTGCATTACAGACCAGCATTCTATTCGTCCAATTCTTCTGAGCGGACAGTTTATACCTCTGAGTACTTATATAAAAACGCTACTGTACTTTATCCGAATACCAGTAAGGAGGAAAGTATTGTAAGTATTAACGATGCAGAGTATTGGGAGATTATACAAGATGAGGGAACTGAAAAGATAGTTTTGAGCCTTACTTTGAGTACTAGTACAACTCCATCCGTTTTTTTTGAAGATGATACGGAAACCACACTTGCAATAGTTCGCTGGGATGCAGGAATTTCTAAATGGGTTAACGACGGAGGTGTTGCAACTGATGCCATCTCTGGTTCAGCGTATTCGAAATTAGTAACATCACGGGTTAATGGCTATGGAGTTTTTACAATAGGCCGTGTTAAAAAAGAAATTCCTGATAATGAACTTATAATTTATAATGCAATTTCTCCAAACGGTGATGATTTTAATGACAGTTTCAGAATTAAAGGAATCGATAAGTATCCGGACAATACAGTCGAAATATACAATAGATGGGGAGTGAAAGTGTATGAGGCAAAATCCTATAACGAAAGTACTGTTATGTTCAGTGGATATTCAGACGGAAGAACTACAGTCAGTCGCGACGAAAAGCTGCCGGCAGGAACTTATTTCTATATTTTAAATTACAATAATGGGACAGGCTATGTTAAGCGAATTGGCTATTTATATGTTGATAACCAATAAGATATTATGGTATTGAACAAAAAAGAGGGAGTCTCAAAACTATGAGATTCCCTCTTTTATTTTTTTCTTTAACAGAAAATCATCAGAAACTGAGCAAGTATCTTTTCAATATTGGTTATAACGCCAAATTTGTTGCAGAATTCTCAACAAATTTTTCAATTTTTGAGTTCTGAGACAGCCTCTTTTTGTTTATAATCTTATTAATTGTATTTTATTTTGATTATTTTTTATGATTGTGATTGTTTTCAGTTTTTATTTCTGTAGGTAATTTTTGTTCATTATAAACTACGAAGGTTGTGTTTTCAATATCACTCAAATATTTATTTATTTTAGCGTTTTTTCTTTCAATACTATTATTTTCATTTACGAAATCGGAATAAAAATCAAATAACGGAGGCTGACATACTAATGAGGTAATGAAATATTTGTCACCAAACATATTATAAGCGATAATTTTGTTTACACTTTCGCTGTTGTCAAATTTATAATCGACAGAATGATTAAATTTAGAAGGACTTAATTGTTCTATATTAATCATATTCCCATTTTGCATGGTGTATTTATAGCTTCCTCCTTTGGTAGTTTTTTTCAAGATATTGCCTTTCATTTCAAAAGTGTCTTTTTGGACATATTTACTATTGTCAATGTTGCCAGAAAAATCAATATTTCCGGAAGAGCTCTCTACTGTGTAATGATCGGCATCTTTAATATTGTAGGTAATTACTGTTTTGCCCCAGGGTTTAAAATCTGATGCGCCATTTTTTTTCTGTTCTTAAAATTTCTATTAAATAACCATCGTTATTATACGCATAATAAACGTCCTGTATATCACCATCATTGTATGTTTTCGATTCTTCTTCTAATAACCCTTTTTGATTATATGAAAATAGGCTGGCATTTTCTTTTCGACATTTTTCGAGATTAATTTACCGTTTTCAAATTTATAAGAAGTAGTTTCTGTTTCATTATAAGTGGTAGCTTCTTCTATAGATTCAATTTTCGGTTTGTTTTTTTGACAATACGCTATTGAAGAAATTAAGAAAATAAGGAGTAAAGTTTTTTTCATGTTTTGCGATGTTTTTATAATAAATCTGGTTAAAAATGTTTTTGTGTTTTGAAGCAAACCTATAAGAAAATTACAGTATTTGCAAAAAAAAATAAAAAACTGTTCACTAAAATGTAGAGCGGGAATAGGACCCGAACCTATCAAGAATACAATCAAAACAAACAGCGTAATACAGTTTCGTACCTAATGCTGTAAGGTCTTATTTTTGCTGACTTTCTACTTTCTAAAAAAAAACATGTGCAACGATTTTGCCATAAATTTCTGCTTGCTAATTGTTATAACCGTTTTTAAGGTTCTGTCGCATCTTGGAATAACTTTTATCTTTAGAATTTTAAACCGATCAAAGGATGAATACTAAAGGTCATTGTTATCCATAATATATAATTCTTCAGGCAGTATATTTCAATCTAAGATTTACACTTAGTTACCGGGATGTTGAAGAACTAATGAAGATTAGAGGAGTTCATGTTGATCATACCACGATTCAGCGTTGGGTTTATAAGTTTGCACCTTTGCTTGAGGCAGAGATGAAGAAGAAAAAAGGAGAGTATGGTCTAGTTGAAGATTGGATGAGACATATATCAAAGTAAAAGGTATTTGGTGTTATTTATGTCGAGCAGTAAATAAATTAGGCAATACGGTTGACTTTCTTTTGACCAGAAAAAGACAGAGAATGAGTGCTCAGTCATTTCTAATTATAGCAATTGCTAATAATTACCGGCCAAGAGAAATAAACATTGATAAAAGCGGTTCTAATATCGCAGCGATCAAAGTATATAACAAACGTTCATTCTCAAAGATTAAAATCCGGCAGTGTAAATATCTCAACAATATTGTAGAACAGGACCATCGATTTATAAAATGGCGAATACAAAACGGGTTAGGTTTTAAAAGTTTTGAATCGGCTAGGCGAACATTGAGTGGAATTGAAGTTGTGAATATGCTTAGAAAGAATCAGATTGTTAAACCTGGGAAATCTATGTTTAAATCATTCTGGAGACTAACTGTACTTCTTTAAATTGTATCTTACTTGTACCTCAATTCCATATTATTTAATCGATAGTCTAAATTTAATTTCTGGAGTTGTAACTCGTCAATATTTCATGATATCTCATGATTCGCTTTAGCTATAAAATATAAACGAAAACAAAAACGAGTTAAGTTATTAATAGGATAATAAAAAATGGCGTCAATTGTCTTCAATTGGCGCCATTTGGCTTTGTGACCTCGACTGGATTCAAACCAGTAACCTCTTGAGCCGTAATCAAGTGCGCTATTCAGTTGCGCCACGAGGCCTTTTTGTTATCAATTAGCTAATTTTTCGTAGCTTTGTTGATTGCTTATTGCG
>Ga0247803_1002132_pt1 | contig 10072 bp, 9 predicted proteins | sample UWRJL014104B1_FD_180928 | JGI IMG/M metagenome (GOLD analysis project Ga0247803, IMG submission 180928) | Plant litter microbial communities from Arlington Agricultural Research Station in Wisconsin, United States - UWRJ-L014-104B-1 | ecosystem: Environmental > Terrestrial > Plant litter >... | reverse complement strand
AAATTTTATCCCGCGCTTAACGAACGCCACCAAAAGCAACTGTTTAATTACAGCCTGCTTTCGGTAGGTGCCGTGAGTATTGTAACCTTTGCGCTTGTTGCCACTTATATGCAACTTAGCGACGATGCATTTAAAAACCTGATTTACTACGCTTTCCCTATAGCGGTCACCCTCGCCTTTGTAGAGCTGTTTAAAAAGCAGCTACAAGACTTACAAAAAATAGCTGTACCCACGCTTTTTGAAAAAATTATCCCTAAAGTGGTTTTGCCTGCTGCGTTCCTGCTGGTGGTTTATAATATGGCAAGCAGGGAAACCGGCATCCTGCTATACATGGCAGGCTATGTACTGATACTGCTGTTTACCGCGTTGTACCTTTTTAAGCGTTACAAGCCGGGATTTAATTACCGATTTAAGACGCTTTTTGGCGAAATTTCACGGAAAGACTATTACCGCTACAGCCTGTATTCACTGGCCGGTAGCCTGGGTTCGCTACTGGCGTTTCGCATAGATGCCATAATCATCCCGAGGATGATATCCTACACTGCAAATGGCATTTTCAGTACGGGTTCTATCCTTGCAACCACGCTGCAAATTCCCGCCGTGGGGATGTTTGCACTCTACGCGCCTATAATTTCCAACTACCTTAAAGACCATAACCTTAAAGAGCTAAGCATAAAGTACAAGGAAATTGCCCGCCTGCTGTTCTTCATCGGGGCGGTGTTGTACGGCTGTATCTTCCTGGGGCTGGAAGACCTTTTTCGCCTTATGCCTGATTATGGTAAGTTACAGGAAACCATGCCGATAATATTGATACTGGGCTTTAGCGTACTTATTAACATGGCTACCGGCTTTAACGGCGAAATAATTACCTACTCTAAGTACTACCGCTTTAACCTGGTGGCGGTGCTGCTGCTCATTGCGGTAAATGTATCGCTTAATATACTGCTTATCAATGCCGGATACGGAATAGTAGGGGTGGCCTGGGCATCGTTTGTTAGTATGACGCTGTTTAACATCAGTAAGCTGATTTTCATTTACAAGAAATTTGGCCTGCTGCCTTTTGATAATAAGTTTTTGAAAATGGCGGCCATATTTGGGCTGGCTATCACAGGCGTTTACTTTTTGCCTTTTGTACAATCGCACGTTATCAACCTGGTTTATAAATGTGGGCTATATGTACTGATTACCTTATTTGTAGTGTACAGGCTAAAACTGGTGTATCAACTTAATGTATGGGTAGCACAACTACTTAACAAAATCAGGCCGTCATAAATTTTCTGAATTTTTGCAAAAACGATTTGAATTATTGATACTTGGCATAACAAAATCAAACATCATGAAAAGCAAGAAACCGGCCGAAATGACCAACGAAGAACTTGTAAAAAGCAAAAAGTTATTAGCCCCTGTAACGTATATGCTTGCAGGAATGCTGGGCTTGCTGTTTTGTTTAAATATCTACAATTCTATTACTAAAGGTTTTAGCGCTTTAACAGTTGTGCCGATAGCATTATTACCCATTTTGATTATCAACCTAAACGCTATTAAAGAAATAAACAAGGAGATAAAGGTGCGGAATTTGTAACGTTTTGACTTTATTTAAAAAGGGTTTATCTATTATAGTGATAGATAAACCCTTTTTAAATGAGGATTATTACTAAACTTATATCTGATATATAAACGCATTAATGTTCATGCCCGCGCCCACACTGGCAAAAAGCACCACATCGCCTTTGCTAAGCTCCTGGTTGGCCAGCTGGCCTTTAATAAGCATGTCATATAACGTGGGTATGGTTGCCACACTGCTGTTGCCCAGCGTATGGATGCTCATGGGCATAATACCTTCCGGTGGGGTAGTGTCGTGCAGTTTATAAAAACGCTGCACTATGGCCTCATCCATCTTTTCGTTTGCCTGGTGAATCAATATCTTTTTTACATCGCTTAACTGCAAACCGCTTTTATCAACGCATTCTTTCATGGCCTTTGGCACATTGCTTAGCGCGAACTCATATATCTTGCGGCCGTACATTTTTATGTAGCGCACATCAGGGTCGTGGTCTTTATTAAAAGAATTTCCAAAGAACAAAAAATAGGCCTCATCATACGTAAACGAGGCGCTCGAATGTGCGAGTATACCGCCTTCGTCATCAGTGCCTTCTATAACCGTTGCACCCGCGCCATCGCTGTATATCATGCTGTCTCGGTCGTGCGGGTCTACTACGCGGCTTAGCATTTCGGCACCTACCACCAGGCATTTTTTTGCCATACCGCTTTTTATAAAAGCCATGGCCTGCATCACGCCCTCTACCCAGCCGGGGCAGCCAAAAAGGATGTCATAGGCCACGCAGCGCGGGTTTTTAATGCGCAGGCTGTGCTTTACACGGCTGGCAATACTGGGAACCAGATCGGTTTGTATGGCACCGTGCTTAACATTGCCAAAGTTATGGGCTAATATAATATAGTCAAGGGTTTCGGGGTCAATGCCGCTGTCTTCAATGGCTTTTTGGGCAGCAAAAAATGCAATGTCGCTGGTAAGCAGGTCATTGTCTGCATAGCGGCGTTCGGCTATACCGGTTATCTGCTGAAACTTCTCAGCTATTACTTCGTTAGAGTAGGGCAGGGGCTTACCTTCTTCGCTTAAAAACTCGTGTTTTGCGAAATCAGTATTGGGTACGATACGGTTTGGGATATAGCTTCCTGAACCTGTAATTTTAATATTCATTGTTTTAAAGGCCTGTTTGTTTTACAATAGCTAATGTAACGATAATATTAATGCAATCACGTTAAAAATACTATGCAAGCATATTATTTTATTACGGGCTGAAAAATACGTTTATTTACTACATTATGCAAGTTTAATTTTCATAATAGTAGCGATAGAAAGCGCACGTGTTTTAGCATTTTCAGCATTTTCTCCTGCATAAAGGCTGTCTACAGTAGTATCGAAATGGTTAAGCCAAACCTCAAAATGCGCGTTGGTAAGTTTTTCTTTAGCATTAAGGTCAAGGTGCAGCTGCATTACATTTTTGCGGTAGCCACCGGTATGAAACAACGCTTGTTCCCAAAAATCGACAAGGTGCGGCAGGTGTTCTTCCAGGTTTATTTTAGCCACATCGGTAAAAATATAGCTTATGGCAGGGTCTAGTAAAAGTTTGCCGTAAAATGTTGATAGGAGTACTTCGAGGTCGTGGCGGTTTTGGATGTCGTTCATCATTCTTCTCAGTGTATTCCACATTGTATTTCACAATGTTCCACAAAGTTAAACGAAGGTGGTGCAAGTTGTGCAAAACCTTTTTCTTTCTTTTGTGCCTTTGCGATATAAAACAAAAAGCTGCCCGAAGGCAGCTTTCAATAGTATAAAAAATCTTAATTCTCCATATACGCCTCTATAGGCGCGCAAGAGCAAACCAGGTTACGGTCGCCGTAAGCATCGTCTACGCGGCGCACGCCCGGCCAGAACTTGTTCTCATGAAGATAGTCCAGCGGGAAGGCAGCTTTCTCACGGGTATATGGCAAATCCCATACATCGGTAGTTAGCATAGCCAGTGTGTGCGGTGCATTTTTAAGTACGTTGTTTTTATCGTCAGCGCTTACTTCGTCAATCTCTTTACGGATGGCAATCATCGCGTCGCAAAAACGGTCAAGCTCCTCAAGGTTCTCACTTTCGGTAGGCTCTATCATCAGCGTGCCAGCAACGGGGAACGACACCGTAGGCGCGTGGTAACCGTAGTCCATCAAGCGCTTGGCAATATCGGTAACCTCTACACCATTCGCCTTAAACGGACGGCATTCCAGTATCATTTCGTGGGCAGCACGGCCCATTTCGCCGGTGTATAGCGTATCAAAAGACCCCGCAAGGCGCTCTTTAATATAGTTTGCGTTAAGTATAGCGTACTCTGTAGAGCTCCTAAGGCCTTCTTCGCCCAGCATGGTAATATAGCCATAAGAGATAAGGCACACAAGAGCCGAACCCCATGGCGCTGCTGATATTGCAGTAATAGCTTTATCGCCGCCTGTAGCAATAACCGGGTTAGTAGGCAGGAACGGTACCAGGTGTTTTGCCACACAAATAGGGCCTACGCCCGGGCCACCGCCACCGTGAGGGATAGCAAAAGTTTTGTGCAGGTTAAGGTGGCAAACGTCGGCACCTATGGTGCCAGGGTTGGTTAAACCAACCTGGGCATTCATGTTGGCACCGTCCATATATACCTGGCCGCCATTTTCATGGATGATGTTTATAACCTCGATGATAGAAGCCTCATACACACCGTGTGTAGAAGGATAGGTTACCATAAGGCAGGCAAGGTTATCCTTGTGCAGTATGGCTTTTGCCCTAAGGTCTTCTACGTCGATGTTTCCGTTTTCAGATGTTTTTGTAACGACAACCTCCATACCGGCCATATGCGCGGTAGCAGGGTTGGTTCCATGTGCCGAGGCCGGTATCAGGGCAATATTCCTGTGGCTTTGGCCGATAGATTCCTGGTACGCGCGGATAACCATAAGGCCAGCGTATTCGCCCTGGGCACCGCTGTTTGGCTGTAATGTAGTGCCGGCAAAACCGGTTATCTCGTTAAGCTGTTGCTCCAGTTTTTTAAGCATGGCCTGGTAGCCTTCTGCCTGGTTAACGGGCGCAAACGGGTGGATGCTGTTCCAGTTGGGCTGGCTAAGCGGCAGCATTTCGGCAGCAGCATTTAGCTTCATGGTACATGAGCCCAGCGAAATCATACTGTGGTTAAGGGCAAGGTCAAGGCGCTCCAGTTTTTTTATGTAGCGCATTAATGCCGTTTCGCTGTGGTATTTGTTAAACACATCGTGCTTAAGGAACTCGGTAGCCCTTACAAGGCTTTCCGGTATGTGTACCGTTTCGGTAAGAGCGGTAACCGCTTCGGCAGTTTTACCGGTAACTTCGGCAAATACGCTAACAATATCATTAATATCTTTAAGCGAAGTGGTTTCGTTGAACGAAATTGATATGGTGTTTTCGTCAACGTAATAGAAGTTGATTTCCTTAGCTTCGGCAACAGCCTTAACTTTAGCGGCATCGGCTTTTACTACTATGGTATCAAAGAATGAGGTATTGGTTTGGTATACGCCAAGGCTGTTTAGCGCATCGGCAGTAGTAACGGCACTCGCGTGAACCTTATCAGCAATATACTGTAAACCTTTTGGCCCGTGGTATACTGCATACATACCCGCCATAACGGCAAGCAGTACCTGTGCGGTACAAATGTTAGACGTCGCTTTTTCGCGTTTAATGTGCTGCTCACGGGTTTGCAGCGCCATACGCAGCGCGCGGTTGCCGTTCATGTCGATGGTTACACCGATGATGCGGCCCGGCATAGAACGTTTGTACTCTTCTTTAGTAGCAAAGAACGCCGCGTGAGGTCCACCGTAGCCCATAGGGATACCAAAGCGCTGGGTAGTGCCCACTGCCACATCGGCACCAAGTTCGCCCGGCGATGTAAGTTTTACAAGGCTCAATATATCGGCGGCAACAGCTACTTTAATATTGTTTTCTTTTGCTTTAGCAATAAAAGCGGTGTAGTCATGCACCTGGCCAAATTTGCCCGGGTATTGCAGTATGGCACCGTAGAAACCCTCAGATAAATCAAATTCCTCGTGGTTGCCTATAACCAGCTCTACGCCTATAGGGGTAGAACGGGTTTGCAGTACGCTTAGGGTTTGCGGCAGTATCTCTTCGCTAACAAAGAATTTGTTTACGTTATTTTTTTTCTGGTCGCGGGTGCGCACATCAAAAAGAAGTGCCATAGCCTCAGCAGCAGATGTACCTTCGTCCAGCAGCGACGCGTTTGCAATCTCCATACCGGTAAGTTCGATGATAGTGGTCTGGTAATTAAGCAGTGCTTCAAGGCGGCCCTGCGCTATCTCGGCCTGGTAGGGCGTATAAGCAGTATACCAACCCGGGTTCTCAAAAATGTTGCGCTGAATAGGGGCGGGAACTATGGCAGGGTGGTAGCCCAGGCCGATGTAGCTCTTAAAAATTTTATTTTTATTGCCCAGCTGGGTAATGTGGTTCAGGTACTCATACTCGGTAAGTGCCGGGTCAAGGCTAAGCGGCGCTTTCAGGCGGATATCGTCCGGAAGTGTTTCGTATATCAGCTGGCCCATATTCTCTACGCCAATTGTTTTGAACATGTGCTGAAGGTCAGCCTCCCGGGGTCCAATGTGCCTTAAAGCAAAAGCATCTGTTTTCATATATTTAGTTGCGTGTTTTAGAGGCACAAAATTAGTGATTTATCTTCAAATTTTCATGCCCACTTAAAGGGCAATTTGTGAATTTTTCAACACAAGTTAATAACTGTTGCCATATTGACTAAATTTGTAAGATGAAGGCGATAAAACAGATTTTTTACCTATATATACACGGCAGCATACACGTAGCTGTGGCCGTACTGTGCCTTGTGTTGATGACAAACCATATGTTTAACCTGCCCTTTAGTGCGCCAATGGCAGGCTTTGCTTTTTTCGGTACTGTGTTTGGCTATAATTTTATAAAGTATGAAGAACGTTTTATAAGGCATTTAGGTATTAGCCGTTACCACAAAACCGTAGCGGCTATCAGCATTTTGTCGTTACTGCTGGGCGGATGGTGCTTTTTCCTGCTTTCGATAAAAGCGCAACTTGCCGCACTAATTTTGGGAGTTTTTGCTGTGCTGTATGCTGTGCCGGTTTCGCCAAGGGGCAACCTTCGCAGCCTTGCCGGGATAAAAATTTACATCGTAGCCCTGTGCTGGGCCGGCGTTACTACCCTTATGCCACTGCTTAATGCGGGGATGGAGTTAGGACATGATGCCTGGCTGAAGTTTTGCCAAAGGTTTTTACTGGTAATTATCTTAATCCTGATTTTTGAAATAATCGACCTAAGCGTAGACGGCCCCAACCTGAAGACTGTTCCGCAAAAAATAGGGGTGAAGAATACGCGTGTACTGAACATAATATTGCTTGGGTTCTTTTATTTTCTCGAATTTTTAAAGCACACGATAGACAACAAGCAGCTTCTGGTTAACGTGATGCTGATACTCGCGGTGGGGTTATTTACCTTAGGTGCCTCGCCTTACCGGAATAAGTATTATACCTTATTTTGGGTGGAGAGTGTGCCGGTTTTTTGGCTGTTGATGATAGTGGTGTAGTTATAGAATTTCGCAGAGATTCACAAATAGAGATATAAGAGTAAGCGGGCATGAGTGTTCCCCTCTCAAGAGGGGAACCAGCTACACTCTTTCCCTAAAACTATAATGCTCTGTTTGCGAAATGATTTCTAAACCAAATCCGCGAGCGCCTTTTCCACATTCTTATACTCAAACTCAAACCCAGCCTCCGATAGTCTTGCCGGAACTACGTTCCTGCTTTTAAGCACCAGTTCGGTTTCGGTGCCTATTACGGCTGCACCTATTCTTAACAGCCATTTGGGCTGCGGAATGCCTAACGGAATGCCCGCTGCGTTGCGCAGCGTCCTCATAAAATCACGGTTTCTTACCGGCTCGGTGGCTACTACATTTACTACACCTTCCATTTTATTCAAGATGATAAAATCTACCGCTCGGGCAAAGTCGGTTTCATGAATCCAGCTTACAAATTGACGACCGTTGCCTTGCTTTCCGCCAAGGCCCAGTTTAGCCAACTTTAATAATGTGGGGAACGCCCCGCCCCCTTTGCCTAATACGATTGACGTACGCAATGCAGTTTTAAGCGTAGTAGGAGTATGTGCGCTAAAAAATGCGCGTTCCCACATTTTGGCTACATTCATGCTAAAGTCGGTGCCAATTTCTCCGGTCACCTCGTCCATTTGTTTGTCTTCGCTGTGGCGGTAAATGGTGGCAGTGCTTGAGTTGAGCCAGTGCAGCGGAGGGTAATCGCACAGGGCAATGGCCTTGCCTAATATCACGGTGCTGTTTACCCGGCTTGCGATTATTTCACTCTTGTTCTGTTCAGTATACCGGCAGTCGACTGATTTTCCGGCGAGGTTTATGAGTACATCGGCGTGTTCCAGTTCGGTTTCCCAGCCGGTTAGGCTTTTGGCATCCCAATGGATGTATTTTATATTGTCTTCGGTGCGGTTTTTACTACGGGTAAGTATGATGATTTCATCAACAATATCTTTAAAATGGGCAATAAGCGCCTGACCGAGGAAACCGGTCCCTGCGGCAATGACTAATTTTTTCATGGTAACTAATATTTATGGATAACGAAAATGTACAGCAGCATTGAAGCAAGTAGGAGCAGCCTGTAAAGGAACCAACCGGCACAAAGTCCCGTTGTAAGGTTGAGTAATTTGATCCTGCGGTAATGTTCTAAAAACATAATCAGCGCGGTTGTTAAAAACCATACCAGCAATAAATTGCCCGGCAGTTTAAAAACCATATTTATAAACATTGCAACAACTAACAGCATTGAACCGAATAGCGAAACCGTCATGAGGTTTCCAAAGTACTCAAACTGTGTTTCCCTGCTGTATTTGCGAACCAGTAACCATTGGAAAGGAATTTGCCCAAAAGCTATAATTAATTCTATAAAATACGGACGTTCTGCAACACCATAAGATGAAGCTTCTGAATACTTATAGAGTGCCCACGCCGTCATCATCCCTGCTAACATAATATACAATACCCTGTATTTAAGGTTAAAGTCTGGTACGCATTGCAGGGCCGTATCTTGCTTTTTATTCGGGATAATAACCTTGCGGTTGTATGAGATAAAACTGTATAGTTTTTTTAGCAACCAATACACCGGCTTTGCCTTGCCCACTTTCTCGATTAAGGGGAACGAATGCCCTACTACCTTCAGCAGGCTTTCAATGCCGTATGTTACCGTTTTAGTTGTATAATCTACAAGGGCAATCTCGTTACGGGCACGGTTGGCGTCGATAAACTGGCAGTCGGTTTCTGTAAGGCTGGTGTAGGGTTTGCGGCCGTTTTTGTCAAGCATGCCTGCTTTTATAAACCCGGCGGTATAGGCGTTGCACAGCGGGCATTCCTGGTCATACAGCAGGGTTTGGTTGTTGAGCGTTTTCATGATTCGGTTTGGTTAAAATCACTATAAATACGATAGGTTACATACACAAAGTAGATGGCTATGAGCATGGGCAGTATAATACCTATACCTATAGCGACAAGCCGAATAGATGAGCCAACTTCTACATATCCGGTAGTATTAACGGCAAGCGCCATAGCTGTAGCGCATACTATCCATACCAGTACAAAAGCCCAATACCGTTTAAGAAGCCTATAAGGTTGTGGTGTTTTCCATCTCCAGTAAGCGTACGTTGCAACAACCGCCACAGCAAGCTGGTAGCATCCTAAAAAGAACTGTATTCCTATGCCGCCACCGTCTACAATTGCATAGCCAATGAACGTAGCCGCTACAATAAAGCAATTTAAAAAGTGGGCTACGGTTACCGTGCGGTGCAGCCAGGTGGGTATAAAAGTATTAGCAGCCATGGCATTATGCTTTAAAAACGATTGTATTTTCTGCATTGTTTTCCCTTGCTTTTCTTTTTCCTCTGAAGAAGAAGTACAGGTTAAAGAACAGCATCACGCCCAGGTAAATACTAAAGCCGCCTATTTTATAGCTAAGCGCTTCAACTAAAGACTGGTAGGTATCGCTGTATAAATTCATTTGCAGTATCATCAGGGCAAAGCCCAGGTTGAGCAGGTAAAAGCCGGTTTCAAAAAGCTTGTTGGTCGCGGTGGCTATTTCCTCCCGGCCTTTAAAAATATCGAGCATAAACACTTTAGCGTTTTTAAACAGGGTTCGGCTTACTACAAGTGTAAGCGCAATGGCTATGGGGAGGTAAATAAAATAACCGATAAGGATTTTTGTAGTTTCCATAATATAAATGATTTATTGTTAGTGAATGATTTTTTTAATATATCGGGTAATGATGAACAGGTTTATATAATGCAGCACGGCAAGCAGTATGATGATGAAACCGGTTCGGTTAGCCAGTACTTCTACAAAGCCGTTACCGGTTTCTATGCGCTGCCAGCGGGTTAGGGTAGTGGCAGTATAGCCCAGGTTAACCAGGTAATAGCCGGTAAGCAATATCCGGTTGATG
>Ga0247803_1002130_pt1 | contig 10075 bp, 5 predicted proteins | sample UWRJL014104B1_FD_180928 | JGI IMG/M metagenome (GOLD analysis project Ga0247803, IMG submission 180928) | Plant litter microbial communities from Arlington Agricultural Research Station in Wisconsin, United States - UWRJ-L014-104B-1 | ecosystem: Environmental > Terrestrial > Plant litter >... | reverse complement strand
CTGATGATTTATGTTTAGACTCAATAGACAAATCGCCATTTTTAATAAATATTTTCACATAATCATTATAACATATATATTCGATTTCAAAATCAAAATATTTCGACGAAAACTCTTTAGCCTCATCAACACGCTCCATGATATCTAAATTTGAAAATATAATAGTTAAAACTTCGATCAGATTAGATTTTCCCAATCCATTTTTCCCCACTAACAAAGTGGTCAAATCAGTATTGAAGCTCAATTTGAGTTCCTCAACGTTTTTATACTTAGATATCCAAAGCTTTTTAATCTTCACTTTTTTAATGTATATGCTTTTATATTTTTCTTATCAACTCTCTTGATCCTCATATTTAGGGATTTGTTTAACTAAAGATCCATCAAATGCTTTACTTAACGCCTTTTTAGATAACTCTGAACAAGAATAATCCAAAGTTGATTCCAAGCTACTTTTTGTGGAAATGAACCACCCTAGAATTCTTTCCGCTTCCGACTGAACTTCAATTGGGGCCAAGGGATAATAAATTTTAATTAGATTTTTGAAATACAATCGAGATCTTACACTTCCTTTTGTAAGAGAGTTAATTTCCATTAAACCGTTCGGTGATTTTAAAAAACTTAATAACAGCTTAGCTGACAAATTCTCTTTTATCCGGAATACAACATAATCAGGGCTTGTGATAGCGATGTCCTCACCAATATATTGAGCAATTGAACCAATATTTATCCGCATCGTATTATAAATGAAATCTCCTGGCTGAACAATTTTATAATTTTCAAAACTTGCTTTTTGTCCAATATTTAAATCTATAATTCCATCTTTTGAAGAAACCCCGATTTTTGGCTTATTATGCCAATTTGTCCCTATTCTTTCAGTACGCTCAAGAAGATATTTTGACAATTCAACTGTTTTATAAAAGTCATGCGTCATTGGATCTAATAAGTACCTCTGCTCCAACTTATTTTTTAAACTTAAAATTTTTAGCCAGCTGTCCTGAATATATTTAACTTTATCAAAAATTACATCCAATTTTTCTACGATACGATTTTGTTCAGCAAGGGGGGGGATAGGGATCTTGATCAATTCATAGTCCTTATATTTTAAATTCCGTAAGTTATTGCTCCCCCCTTGATATTTAACTACTTCACCTGAGATATATAGATATTGCAAATAATAATTTATAAACTTTTTATTTAGCTCATTTGATATTCTTATCAACCTTAAAAAGTTTGTGCAAACTTTAGGTATGTCTGGTTCAAAGCCTAAAACAATTTCATCAATAAAAACTGTCCTACCAACAGGCTGATCAGGACCACCACCTGATATTTCTAGAAGAATATCCCCCTCAATCAGTTGTCTAGATTTTAAACTTGAAAATTTGATTGCCCTAAGGGATGCGGTTTTACCTTTATCGTTTTGCCAGTTTTTTATTTCACCCCCTCTTATACATAAAACACGCTGAAAATCCTCATCTAAAATAGAGTCAATATCTTTTCCCCAATCTCCGCCAATTACATGGCTTACAATATCTTTGAACCTAGTCCAACACCATCCCTCTGGTAGTTCATTCTCTCCCATTAGCCTAGCTCTTCTATTATTTTATTCAATTCATCAGTTATAATTTTCAATTCGATTAAAGCATGACTTGCTATATCTCTTGGTTCATCTTGCTCATTATCATAATTTAAAGTATCATCTGCTATTATTCCAATATCTAAGCTGTCATTTTTAGTAGCAATCTGTTCCCTAGTGAAACATTGCCAGCGCTTATCTTTCTCAGCAATTTTGGAACGTCTAGTTTCAATAATTTCACCTAACCAATCTGTTTTCAGCTCAGTCTCAGCAACTCCACCAGTATACGCTTTTACGAAATCAATAAATGCATTACGAGTAAAAGGTGTCCGTTTACCATAACTAGGTGCGTTTGTACGCATGTCATACACCCACACGTTTTTAGTGTTATCAACTTCTTTGTTACCTCTTGTAAAAAATAACACATTAGTTTTTACACCAGCAGCATAAAATATACCTGTTGGGAGTCGTAATATGGTATGCAGATTGCATTTATCCATCAGATCGCGTCGTATTTTTAATCCGTCACCATCTTCAAATAAAACATTATCAGGTAGCACCACCGCAGCTCGAGCTTTACCGTCAGCCTTCAATGAACGATAAATATGCTGCAAAAAGTTTAATTGCTTATTACTACTGAGGAATGTCAAATCGTCACGACTAGGTCTTTCCCCTCCTTTTTTTGTTCCAAAAGGTGGATTTGCTAAAACACCGTCAAAGTTTTTAAAACCTTTACCTTGCTCGCTTAAGGTATCGCCTAAAACAATTGAACTCTCAATACCATGCAGCTTAGCATTCATTAAAGCTAGACGATGTGCATCTTGGACCAGTTCGCAACCGGTAAAAGCTTCTTTTACTTGAAATTCTCTTTTAGCTGTATCTAATCCATAGTAATGATCATGTTTATCACGTAGATACTCATCCGCAGCAATCATAAAACCAAAAGTACCAGCAGCGGGGTCATTCCAACGTTCACCTAATTTAGGCACCAATAGCTCAACCATAATGTTGATTAAAGGCCTTGGAGTGAAATACTGTCCTGCACCACTTTTTTTCTCACCAGCATTTTTCTCTAATAGCTCTTCGTATATGGTAGCAATCTTATCTTTTTCACGTTCCTCATACCAGTCTATCTCATCAATGCTACTGATCAAAGTACGCAAGTTAACAGGCTTACGTAACGTTGTACTTGCATTAACATAAATTTCGGTCACCATCGCATTCGGACTTTTAGCACTTATAGTAGCTAATAATTCACGATAGGTATCAAAAAGCTCTTTATTATCCTTTATACCTTTAAGGTTATCCCAGCGGTACTCTTCAGGGATGTCATCTTCGAAATTCTTAATTTGCGATAGGCGCAAAAAAAGAATAAAAGTTAATTCATTCAAATACTGGTGATAAGTAACTCCATCATCACGTAACACATTACACAGGCCCCACAATTTTTGGGCAATTACTTCGGCACTCATTTTTTATGCTATTTGGTTTTCGTATAAATATTCGTTCATTTTATCTAAAACATCGCCCAGTTGATTTTCAAATATCTTATCTAAGCGATTAAATCCTCCGGCCTCCGTAAAAGGATCTTTATCAAAATCTTCTTTACGTACAATTGTTTCAGCTAGCATCTGTTTTTCAATCCGCTCCAACCAACTCAATTGTGATCTATTCCAGCTTCTCATTTTGCGGATCTTTACCATTGCATTTTTTATCCGATCATCTTTACTTATTAAAGTATTCCCAATCATTAAAGTGCGAATATAAGAAATGATATCGGCAGCTACATCTTGATGTCTGGCGGCTGACCATGCAGCATTTAGCGTACTTACATTATAGCCCTGCAGATCAAGCTGTAACAATAATTCTTTTAATTCTTTTCTACTCAATTCTTTTGGAGCGGTACAAATTAGCTTTAAAGCACTAATTTCATTTACATTGGCTTTTAAATATGCAGTAAAGCTCTCCAAGTAATCTTCAGGTTTCTTCGCCTTTCCATATCCTCTTTCCATTTCGTTGAAAGTGTCTATATGATCTGAATATAACTGATATGCAGGAGCTGTCTTAAATTCATCTAAGTACTGCCATAAACCAGCTAGGCGATTAATCAACTGGACAGATGTATCAACATCGTTATGTTTTAATTCTTCAATAAGTCCATTTAAATCTCTCCCATCGGCATTAAAGCAAAATGCATCAGCATTAATATTACCCTGGCTTTTTTTGCGCTGTAACTTAGCGATTATCTGCTCGATTTGCATCTGTGTTCGGGCCTCAGAAGTTATTAATGGAAGTTCAGCAACCAGCTGACTAAAGTTAGTCTTTGAATTTACAACAACAGGTTTCATTTGTGTGTAATCTTCTAATGCCTCATATATACCCACCGCATCAAAAATTCTAAAAGTTTGTTTATAAATTTCAGGGCACAAACGTGTAGCTCGACCAAGCATTTGTTCATATAAAATTCGTGATTTTACCCGCCGCAAGAACACAAGATTGCTAATTGTCGGCACATCAATACCTGTGGTTAACAAATCTACGGTGACAACAATATTAGGATACTTCTCATTTTTAAAATGTTTAACCTGTCCTTCAGGATCATAAGACTTACCAGTAATCTTTTCAATAGCATTATCTGGCATTACAGCACCTATAGCGGAAAATTCTTCTTTAAAAAGTTTAACTATTAAATCTGCATGCTCGTCAGTAGCGGCAAACACTAATGTTTTCTCCATACCGTCAGGATCTAGCTCTTTAACGAGTTGCTGAACAACAGTGCGATTAAAAGATTCTGTAATTACTTTTTTATTAAAACCGGAGATTTCAATTTGTAGTTCATCCTCCAATTCATCAAGTTCTTTAATAGTATTATCTTCCTTGTCATACATCTTCGGTTTCTCACCTGTATGCCAAACAATACCGTCCTCCCCCAATTTGGTTTTTATAATATAGGGTGGTTCATGATCAATTAAGAAACCATCAATAACTGCTTCCCGATAAGTATAAAAATAGACTGGCTTCCCAAATATCTCATTGGTATGCAATGCTGGAGTTGCCGTTAATCCAACACCAAAAGCATCAAAATAATCCAACACCTGCCTATATTTACTTACGTAGTCATTCTGATCTTTAAATTCTAAATCTTCTTCTCCCATTTCCTTATCCAACAGATATCCTCTATGCGCCTCATCTACAATAATACAATCGTAGGCATCAACTGAAATAGGGAGGCCATCCTTTTCGGGATCACGATAAAACAATCTTTTAACCATTCCTTGTACAGTTGCAAAATGCAGTCTTGTATCCTTTTCTGGCAAAAGGTCTTTTAAGTGTTTTACTTCATAATTATCAGAAAAGGTGAGCAGATCCTCTACCCTATTATCTTTAAATGAATCTGCTGCTTGATTAGCTAAAAGACTTCGATCTACTAGGAATAAGATCCTTTTAAAGCGATTGTTTTTGATCAAATGGTAACATAAACCAATAATTGTTCGGGTTTTACCAGTACCCGTTGCCATTGCTAATAAAGCTCTTTTTTGATCAGGGTGATTTACTATAGTATCCTCGACGGCTTCAATTGCTTGAATCTGATAATTTCTTAGGCCTAAACCTGCAGGACTTTGTAGGAAATCTAATGTAGAATTTTGAAGTTTAATATTGGATTCTTGTAAATCCAATTCATATAACTTCTTTAATCCTTCTGGCTGGTACCAGCCCTGTAAAGAACGTGCATTATTAAATTTATTTCGGACATCGAGAAACCAGACACCACTTTTTGTTTCAATTTGTTTTAGATAGCTTCTTCCATTAGTGGAAAATAGGAAAGGTACTTTGAAATTATTCCAGTACCCAAGTAAAGAGGTACCCAAAAGCTCATTTAATTCAGTAGCATAGACCTTTGATTGCTGGAGGTTCGTTGAAATATCATTCCCATATTTTTTCGCCTCAATCAATCCATATAACTCTGTCCCGATGAATAAGGCATAATCGACCCATAAATTACCGCATGGCCATTCTGCAATTGCCATATTTTTACCCTTTTGAGGCAGTGTCTTTTGAGTTTTGTAATTTAGGGATATTGTATTAGCTTCCCAACCGGCTTGCCTTAGCTGTTCGTCTATAATTGCCCTAGTTTCACCTTCAGACATACTTAACTTCTTTGCAGCTTGTTCTGAACGTTTAGCGAAAAGCACTTTCTTTTCCTGTGGAACTTCTTTTATAGTTGCTATAAGCGCCTCAAATTCTGCCTGTAATGCAGTATGTTGTTTTTCCAATTCATTTAGCGCATGTCTTGCATCTAAATTATCTGGAACGTGAAACTTTACATCATCTATTTTGTGGTTTTTTACTGAATAAGCTTCGTAGAACCATTTACCTAACTTGAAAGAAGAGAACAACGCATGCTTAGCATCTTCAAACGTGCCGACAAATGTATGGTTGGCTGCATTACCCTTCACACGAACATTATAAAAAAAATCTTTTACATTTTCGGGCAATACTTTTTCATAGCTTAGTTTTTGAATACGAATCTGAAACCTGTTATCTTCAGGAAACTCCATCCCAACAGCTTCGTATATTAATTCAGTTAAATGCTCAGCAAACTGACGTAGCTTCATCAATGCGGTCCCAGGATCAGTATGTAAGTTATACTCCGCAGAATTCCCCAAATTATATAATAATGGAAATTCCTCTTCAAGAAAATGAAAATTAGACGCTATCATTGAAAGAACGTGTTGAACTGTTTTTAAATTATATTACCACTCTACTAAGCTTAAAAAAATTATAAGGTCTACAAACAATTAATAAAGACACAAAATTGTACGATTTGTAAATATATATAACTATTGCATAGCAAGTATGCACTTTTAACCATAATTCTTTTGCATCGCGCGTATTTTTTTAAGAAACTCATTCTTAAATTGCTCAGGAGATTCAATGATTATATTCTCACCGTAACCTAACAACAAAGCAGTAGTCTCATAATTTGGGATTACCTGAAGTTCAATAGACACTCCCTGATCATTTTCGTCGACTTTTCGCTGTGATCCATGCATTGGCTTAGTTCTGATGTAAGGCCATAGATCATGAAGAACTAAAATCTTTATTGTTTCAATTGTCTTTTTAGGAGGTATCGTCACTCCGATCACGTCCTCGAAATACTCACTAAAGTCTATGGTGGTGTTCTTTTCAAATATTTCAGCAACTTCAGTGACACTTACAATTCTGTCTAAAGCTAAATTACTTATATAGCTACTTCCAGTATTGAAACCTAAAAGGAACCAGCGCAAATTATATTGTTTCAAATAGTGAGGATGGAGTAAATAAGTATTGACCTTCTCATCTTTAAAAGATTGGTAATCAATTTTGAGTACTCTTTTATGGTAAATAGCATTGAATAATGGAGTAATGAATTCTAGGCCTTTTAAGAATTGATTTTGCTCAAAGTCAATAATCTTATTTTCATCAATTTTACTTATGCTTTGTAAACGGCTGGCGATTTCATCAACCCATTCAAATTGCGGCATACCTTTAAATCTTGCCAGCGTCAACAAAACCTCATTTATCTGATTTACCTCTGTTCTACTCAAAGGGCTTTTATTAATAGAATAACTCTTATCTACATATCGATGATATGTTTTTCTCCCGTCCTTAGGTCTGTCGAGGTCAATCTGCCATCCTTGAGAACTTTCCATAAATTTGATATCGTCATATACCTGGCGTTTTTTCACCCCATCATGCTTGCCTGTAAAATCATATATGGCTTCATTGCAAGCTTTGATAAGATCTTCTATGTAGAATTTACGCCCAAAATTGCTGAAGCATTTGTCTAATGCGATAAAACGGAGCATTGCATGTTTATTTGTTGCCATATGTTACGATTAATACTAAAAATGATCTGTATGTAGCTATGGTTATTGGTAAAATCAATTTAATAGTTCCAATAATTTAACTCTGTTTTTTAATTCTCCTGTTCGGTTATCAGGATATTCTTCAATTTCAACCCGTATATCCATTTGATCTTTCAAAAAATGATTACTTACTAAATGAGGAGGTATAATAACATTCTCCCCAACAGCATTATGTTTAAAAAATGCATATCCCTTTTGTGCATTAACATTAATCACCTTACCAGATAAAAGTATTGCTCTTGATATTGGTATTGAAGGATCTGAGGATTCCAGCTTGACCCAATTGTCAGTCTTTGGATTTGAGTCTACATAGATCTTAAACCATGTTAATACGTCCAAAAGCTGAAAGAGTACACTTTTTAGTAAATAAGGTGTTTTAATTGTCTTTACGTGCGTGTCAATTATAGATCTATGTGAACCTGCTTGAGTAACATATAATATATTTCTCAAAGAAGAAGCGATTTGTAACGGGAGGTGCGTGCCATCTAAATGCTGGAAGCCTTTTTCTGTGAAAAAACTAACCGGACCTTTCCCTGCCAAAAATTTACTACTTTCATTTAACGCAACACCTTTTGTAACGAATTCAATAGGCAGTAATCTAAATTTATTAAAAGCAGTGAACAGATCTTCGACAATCTTTCGTATAATATTGAAATGATTTCCAACATTTAATTCATCTTTAACCTTTAACAGATTCAGGATATCCTGTCCAGCGAGTTCCCCGATATATTTTTCAGAACAAATTTCAAAAACAAGCTTATTGGCATGACGAATTTGGGTGTCTTCTTGTACTGCTGCTGCGTTCTTGATGTCAGTAAATAACCGATCAATTTCGTCGTCACTACCTTTAGTATAAACTTTTGTAAAGGATTTTTTAAATGTTGTATCCTCGTATGCTTCAGCCTGCCCTGTAAGTACAAAAACTTCAAACTTCTTTTTTAACTGAAGTAACCTTTCTTTAGCTCGATGAACATTATAAGTATCTTCTGAACCTCTTATGTCATATTCATTTTCGAAAAATTTGGCGTCTAATAGCACACCATCGTAAAAGGGATAATTCCGTTCAAGTTCAGCCATTCCGCTATTCAATGACTTGAATGGTATTAGCTTAATCCCATTTCTCTTAGCGCGACCTTTTGTTCCAGCAAGTGTTTCATGCTCATCATCAATCCACAAAATATTGAATATCATATCTTCCATGACTAATTAATCAATTTTATCGAGAATTGGAATTTGAAATTTACAGTGTAAAATGGGTCTTCATTTAGAGCTAGTTCCCAATCGGGATTATTGAAATCACTAGCAATCCTATGAACATCATACCCACCTAAACCAGTACCTGAAATTGAGTCAGCTGTAGAATATTTAGTAATAAACTTCTCTCTAGTAAAATTATTTGGAAACGGCTTACCATTATTCTTAATTTCTAGAGATAGTAAGTCATCAACCTCTGTTAACTCCATAACTACTTCATTGCCGGTATTATTATTTATAAAAGCATATTTATTAGCATTAGTTAATAAATTATCAAGAAGAGTCTTTAAAAGCGTTTTATTTGCAATAATTCCACGTTCTTTTAGTTTTTCACCTTTTAAGAGCAACTTCTTAATTTTAAATTTGTAACCGTTATTAGATAGCTCATTTATGATACGATTGATATCAGAAAGTGGAATAGTGTACTTGTCATATTGGTCCAATAAGAATCCATTTTCCCCTTTTTCGAGCACCTCCGTCATAAAATTTACATCCCTTTTTATTTCCCTGAGAGCAGAGAAAATATCAATTTCATAAAACTCAGCGAATGTCTGATTCAAGGTATCTATACCATCATGTTTTGATTGTAAGAAATGCAGTAAGTTATCTGACCAATCTAGAATATTTTGTCGCGGCCTTCCGAGAGTATGTTTCAATGAAGCAAATTCACTGAACTGTTTAACGGACTGGCCACGTACTAACGCATTGCGTTCAACTTCAAGACTTTTAATCTTGACCGACAGTTCATCAATCCCCTGCACCTTGGCCCTTTGCTCCACCAGAGTTGGAAGTTTAATAATAACTTCCAACAGATCATCTCTTCGTAAAGTGGATATAAACGATCCACCCAACCGATATGATTCAAATTGCTCCTGCACATAGTCAGCGTGAAGCTCATTGATTAAATATGCCTTATGAACAAGCTCTTCGTTAATTTTAAAGGACAAAATGTCCTGCCGTCTGTATATTGGCTCATCGTCAAATTCGAATAGTGTCGGCTTCAATGATCTCCATCTTACAGCCAGCAGTAAACATGATTCATTAATTTCCTGAGAAGCCACTCTATTGAACTCAGTAGTTTCTACCATGGTAATATCCAGTTTAAAATCAACCTTGTCATCTTTCAAATCTCTGATTCGAACCAGTTTACCAGCTTCTACTAGATTAACTCTATTACCTTTTAAAAATTTTAGTATTTCTTTAAGTTTTACTCCTTCAATTTGCTTTTGAAAATACCTTGGAACATTTAGATTATAATTATCAGATCTGATTTGTTCAACGTCTACAATCTGAATAACATCAGTGGCAAGATTATCTCCCCTCAGAACACTGCTCAAAT
>Ga0247803_1002126_pt1 | contig 10092 bp, 8 predicted proteins | sample UWRJL014104B1_FD_180928 | JGI IMG/M metagenome (GOLD analysis project Ga0247803, IMG submission 180928) | Plant litter microbial communities from Arlington Agricultural Research Station in Wisconsin, United States - UWRJ-L014-104B-1 | ecosystem: Environmental > Terrestrial > Plant litter >... | reverse complement strand
CACAAGTTTAGTTAGTGCAGAGGGTGAAGCAGGTTGCCTGGCACGAAGTCTGGTCTGTGGACTAATCTGCAGGATATGATCGACCAGTCGTGAGGAGACTCTTGGAGACGACGCAAACTGCGACAGTGGTATATCAAAGATTGCGTCGTTACAGTACGGTGCAGCTGCAGGTGCCTTAAGGAACTCTTAATTTCTGAGAATCTTACTACTACGATTCACGGTCGCCGACTATACCGTATCCTGACACACTGATTCGTCTACGCGCTCCGCGCTCATTGGTCCAGGAGTCCGGTATACGAGCCTCCCTGCATGCGCGTAACCCAATCGCATCAACTAGAGCCTACACACAAGCGTACCCAAGCACTCATCGTCATGATCTTCAGGCTTTCGCGCTTTGTGGTCGCCGCAACGTGGGGCTCTTCGGCGACGTCGATGGCAGCCCGGCAAACACGGAAATAAGCACAGTGAGCCGCATACAAGGCGGGGGCGGATCTTGAGATACTTGTGGGGTTATTTTTGCTTCGAGTAGGATACTTGGCGATCGCTTGGAGTCGTGCCACTTGTAACGTTGAACGGGAATGTTGTGCGAAGGACACTGATGGGCACTGCAGGAACAAGATGTTGATTGCCATTGAGATTGTCTGCTTTGGGACGCCCGTAGAGTGTCGTATTCGCAAACGCTGGGCCTTTTGAGCTCCACCAACATCAAAGCATTGTAGTCGGTCCGATGAGCTGGTTGACCAGCTCATGTCTTGTTTACGGAGCTTCTTCATTCAGTGTTACTGGCGACCATCTTCTCATCTACTTCGGGTCCTTCGCTTCTATCAAATTGCTGTGCACTGAACCTTCCTTCTTTCATACCTTGGTGTGTCTATCACAAACATCAGAAACAGCGGACGTGCGTGATAGACATACCACGATGCCTCTACGGGACAAGGGATCGACTTTCCAGTAGAATGAATCCACGGACTATGGTCCACCCTCCCGCATAGACGAAGATAGAACACGCAGAGCAATGGTACATCAACAGAGGTACATTGAGCTGAAAGCAATATAAATACAAGACGAAATCACCTCCAAAGTCCATCATCACAACAGCCTCTCAACCAGCCTTCCACCTCAACAATCACTTCAATTTACAACCCATATTTCTTCCCACACCACAACAAACCCCTTTCTCCAATCAAAATGCACGCCTCCACCATCTTCACTACCATCTTCGCGGCCGTCGCCATCGCGGCTCCTGCCTCCACCAATGGCATCACCCCCCGCGCCGTAGCAGACACTACCGAGCTTGCGGTCTCCGCCCAGACCATGCTCGATGCAAAGGCCGCTGCTGGCTGCGATGTCCTCAGTAAGCTCACCTCCTATGGCGACACTCCCTCATCACCATCGATCTACATGAACACAGCGCTAATGCCGTCGCTTTAAGAGTGCATCGCCGCCCTTGCTCCAGCTTCTATTGCATGTGCTGCCGCGTTCGCTCAGGGAGGTCTCAACCCCATTTTGGACGCTGCTTGCTTTGCTTCTGCCTTGAACAACATTGCCAACCCGGTATGTATCTGCTCCACATCTTTTCGCTGGAGTATCTAGACTGACGGCTTTAGCCTTCCGGGTGCAAGAATTGCTAGATGTGCTCTGGTCAGTGGGTGGTTCTAACAGATACGTCGGGATTGGTGGCAAGTGGAGGATCTTCTTTGAAGCTATGGTCACTCGCTACTTTGTTTTCTGCACATGAATTATGCATGTATATATCGATTTTCTTCTGACAGAAATAAAGTTATTGTGCACGAGTTTCAGCTCCCTTGGTCTTTGTGCTTGATCATGACCATCAGAAACCACGCACACAGCCTTCCATCTCAAAGGTTAGATTGAACATGTGTTCTGGAGCGAGAAGAATTCCATATGGGCTGCGTCGCACGATCACTGGTATGGGCGAATGGACCAGTACCGGCTTCGCGCAATGGCCACTCTAGTGGGACAGGGACGAGTTATGCTTTTTCTTTTATAGATTTAGCTCACTCCTGACAAGGCAGGGCATTCCAAGTGCTTCTTTGCGTTTAGCCGGAAGATTTTTGTTAGATCGTCGATGTACTAATGCTCCCTGATAGTATGTAGAAAGGAAATCTTCACAAACTTGTAGTCACCGCAGCTTGACGAACCACATTAGTCCAAGTCATGTCAGAAACCTCCGAGCCTTATGATGAAAGATGTTTCTGTGGCACTAAACTGAAGCCTGTGGCTGATCTCGGCTAGCCTAATGATTTCCTGTGGTTGCAATATTTCCTAAAGTATGCTAACCAGCTACTATCTTCTGTGACGAACAAGTCGGAAAATGGAATCTTGCCTTGAAATCATATCAAATGGGAGGCGTGCAAACGCATACCCACTATCATCGCAAGGCTAGTAAATAGCCACAGTCCTGCTCTCAGCATGCTCGAACACTTCAAAGGAGGGTTGCCAGAACTCGAAATGCCCGACTCTCCGAAATCCGTCACTATTCGACCTATCGGCCGCCAATAACAATCCGATATAACTCTGATAGGCGTCCTGGGAGTCGTAGGGATACTTAGCGATAGGAAAACAGTAAACCTCCTCAGGAAGATGTGGGTTTCGTGTGTCCCAGTCGCTCTCGTTTGCATCTTGCACTAACCTGGCACCACCGAAATTGACAGCATCACTTGGGGCAGTCCAATGAAAGGATGTCTCGCTGCGGGACATAGCTTGGCTCCAGCCATAACAGTGAAGTCGCCCCTCCAATGATATTACCCCACAAATTTGCATCCAAGATGCCACCATTAGAGGGCCTTTGACCACTATATATGCCGACAGCACTGCCCCGTATACGAAACTTGGGTCTTTTGGTTGCACATTAATTTCCAAGACTTTCACCACGATACTGAGTGACCCGGGAGTGTGGAAGGGGTTAGTATCAGAGCAATCGACCGATGCCCAAGACCAGCTCGGAGCGCAATATATATTTGGTCTTTTCATTGGCGGCCCGTCTCTTCTCCAAAGGATCTCTGTTACCAGTGAGTGATTCCAGAGTCCTGCGACATATAGTATCTCTACTTTGGCTTCGAGTCGACTTGCAATTGCGGAGATGGCAACAAGCTTGTCACTAGGGTTGCTTAAAAGGCGTTTTGAGTACTCCGCGACGGTAGATCTTAAGTCGCGGATAAAGCAATCTTTCAGCTTGGCTGTGATACCTTAGTCAGACTTGACTAGAATTCTGCCATCTATGACGGATTGATCGTCATCTACATCGTAGTCTTGGAATCCACCATCATAACAGAAACGGCTGTTACAGATCCAACGAAGTTAGTGGCTTCCAAAATCAAGGAATCGAGAAGATACTTCACGCTCTTGAAGGGTCCAGGCTCTTCTGTAAATTAGGTCATCTTCCTCCTTATTAGGAAGAAGAATTTGTCTAGAACCATCTCCTCCGTTACCCTAGTATCATAGAACAATGTCGTCGCATATTTCGCAATTTCTAGGGTAGAACCGCCTGTCGAAGGAACGTATTGCGAGGAATCCATCGTGACAGATACTTGCGCTCGATGCAGAAACGGTGACGTAGGCATTCGTATATATATCTGGCATGGCTTTGATCTCTTCAACCATATCATCGGCATCGTCCTGAGTCCGTCAGTAACGTCATAGCTCTCAATGCACTACGTGAAAACCTTGGAGATGCTTACTTGGATGGTACATAAGCAATCTATCCAGATGAAATATAAGCTAAGCTCATAGGTAGTTTTAACAGCGTCCTGGAGAGTCTGGGGTAGAGAAGAAATGTCAATGCCTTCCATATGCTGGAGCAATGTTACCTTCGTGGAGGTCACCGGTTGTGCAATACCCCAGCAATAGCTAAGGCAAGAATATTGCGGTCGTGCTGTAGGAATTGTCTCAATCAATACGAGAGCTAGTCGACCTTCGTTGGGGATGATGTTTATCAAACGTTTTGGAAAATGTGTTGCGCCATGTTTGTTGAATATTGGGCACTGTAGATGTGTATCCGGGCCGTGGTTTGCACATTCATCTAACCATCTCCGGGCTAGGTTTAGGGCAGCTTTGGAGCCAACACACCTGTTGATAGGTCTTACGGGAAAGACAGAAGCGGCAGGGCTTGCTGCAATGTCATCAACACGGTACTAATTGTGGGCTTTCCTCAGATTACCTGGGTCGGCGGTAATATTGAATTGTCCACTATCTTGCCACCCGATTCTAAAGGAGATGCGTCCCAACCTACTATAGGCATACCTAAGAATAGAATATGGTCGCCGGAGATCGCTAACAAAACGGAGAACCCCCTGCCTCACATCATCTTCGATTTGCAAAACCAGTTTTTCGATAAATTCTTGCTTCTCCCTTCTTATATAGTGAAACGGCTTGTACAATGAATAAAATTTCGTCAGATGGGCATATAATTTGCACCCGTCTTTTGCTGCTAGATGAGCTTTGAGTTGTGTATACGGCAACCGTTAGCAATCGTTGTGTTCGGTCACCACGATCTTCTGACAATGGCCACAACTGTGAGGCACGAAAGTTCCTTCGATCGCCATCGTCGTTGGGGGGTTCTCTGCGCCGGAAAGCGAGTTTGATGTCAATCACAGAGTGGAAGAGCCTGCTTCAATTTCGGAAGCTGTTGTTCGTTCCTTGGATATTTGCGAATCCGCGGTGTTCTGTGCCATTGTAGACATGAATGTGATAAAACTGGTACGCCAGGCATAGAAGAGGTTGTGATCAGTAGTTGCTGCCATCTCGCATCAAGCGGGGCCAAGAAACAGCCCCCACGAGGCAAAATCCCGCACAATCATGCTGTAGCTCTCCATTGGTCATGTCGTTTAACCGTCTGGATGGACGCCATGTCTTCGTATAGCTGCATACTGCATGCCTAGTCCAGGCTTGGAAGCTCCGACCGAAATACTTCGATGGTGCAGCAAATGGAAAGCGTCAACAGAGTCAGAGTGCTGGCAGATAAAGTTGGCGCATGAGGCCAAGAAAAGCATGATATAGGAGTTTGCCAATCTTGGTGTCGACCTGAGTTTGTGAAAGGTCTACGGAGCAGACGCGACTTGACGCCAATCCCTGTGTTGCTTAGTACATTCAGTTCATGACATCTGATATGTAATCCATGTGATCGCAGGTAATGAGAGCAACACGTCGAACTCGTGTACTCTGCTTCTTCCTCCATGCGGTTCTCAACGGGAGATGGAGGTTAGAGAAGCTGCCTCACGTATGCCCTCCATACTTCGCCCATATCTGGGTACCCTGAATGCACAAACCTGAAGACCTGAAGATCTCCATCAGGCTTTTACTACTGTGACTTTTGCTTCGAGCGCCAGACCCCATCCTCGAGCTTTCAATCCGATCCTTTTGCTTGTAGTAATTCCAAGTTCGAGCAAAAATAGTGTAATGTACAGCCAATCCATTCCTTCTTCGCCTAAAGATTCTGCAAACGACCCTGTTTCTCACATAAGGCTGATCACCTGTATGCAAGCCTCCCGCTTAACTAATCCATCCCTCAAACACTTACAAATCCAAATACAGCTCCCCCTGCATCTCCATCGACATCACTATACCAGACGCTGGTCGAGACAAAGTCGTCGAAGAAGCAATGGATACGATAAATATACCATTCGATTCCGGTACCATACAAAACGATTCAGTGGAGAGACTACCTATAAACAAAGGGTATGAAGCAGAAGAGCGCTCGAGCAAGCGCGTCTGTGTCGCAAACTATGCTCAGCCAAGTAAAGAAAAAGGGCAAACCCGACTTCCTGTACTATCTAGCGCCTGTGAATGCGGGTTGCTATGCGCCCATACAGCAAGACAGTATGAGCGCAGAGAGACCCGCTGCACGATAACTCCTCGCCGATGCAAATTAAAACATGCGGTCGATCTATGCATACTACCATTCTCTCCCTTCCATCACCACGGCCACTGCCTCCCACGTCCCCTCTCTACACCCATGCCAATGAACATGTGTCCGGTTCGTGATCGACGTCGAAGTGGTGCCCGTCTACTTCGTCCCATTCAGCGTCGTATCCGCCATCTTCGTGTCCGCATGCACCTTCTCCAAGTATGCCTTGTTCCCCTCCGGCGTGGCCTTGATAGTCGCCTCGCCGGGGTTCCAATTCGCAGGACACACTTCCCCGTATTTATCTGTGAACTGGAAGGCGTCGATGAGGCGGAGGGTTTCGTCTACGCTGCGGCCGACAGAGAGGTCGTTGATTGTGATCTGTGTGCCAATGGTTAGTCCTCTGCCAAACAGGTCTCGCTACCAGCCCCTTGCGGCACCTTTGCACGCCCACTCCCACTACTCCCTCCTCCCATCTAGTGTCCCGTGTATCTTGTACGTACCTGCCTCACAATCCCAGTCGGATCGATAACAAACAACCCCCTGAGCGCAATCCCCTCCTCCTCAACCAAGACCCCATAGTCCTTACTCAACTGGTGATTCTTATCGCTCAACAGCGGAATCTTGATCGGGCCCAACCCGCCCTCCTTGCGACTCGCATTCGTCCACGCCAAAAGGCTATACTCGCTATCCGTCGAGGCGAACACGACCGAAGCGCCGCGAGCAGCGAAATCGTCCGCCCGGTCACTGAACGCGATAATCTCGGTAGGACACACGAAGGTCCAGGCCATGGGCACGAAGCCGAGGATCAGCCATTGCTTGGTCGATGTGTATTGTGTGAGGCTGAGGTCTGTGGATGGAGGGGGAGGCGTTAGTGGAGCGTGGTACGTGGGCGGTAGTGGTGGAGGTGGAGGGCTGAGCTAGTGATGTGGAATGGATGCGGTCTTTCTCGCGAAAGAGAGTCTCGAACTCGCTCACCTTCGAACGTGCCGTCGACAACAGCCGTGCCGGAGAAGTGCGGCGCGGGCCTCTGCACCCGAGCCTTGGGAGTATATGTAAAAGCCATGTGGTCGAACCTCTCGAATGCGTCTCGATGCCGAGCCTGTGGTCGCAATGTCGAAGCGCGCGTATACTAGTGTGGAAGGAATGAGAGGATCCGAGGTAGATAGGTGAAATAGGTATGTAGGGTAGACGAAGTTGACAGGCGATGTTTCAGCTGAAGTCACCACCTTTAACAGGGAAGTCGCAGATCGCAGTCGCAAGCAATTAAAGACTAGAAACCTCCGAGGGCGTCCAGGCGTCTCCGCGCCATCACATCAGCAGATAAATTTGCGACAGATAATCCGCCCACGCGCTCCGCAACGGGCTTAGTCCTCCCTTGCCGCCTCGTGGTAACTAAGCTCAGGCCCCTCACGCAGACCATCGCACTTCACATCAGCGGCCCGCGATTGTCATCAGATTCTGCACCGTTTGCCGTCGTACGGCCGTACCATGCCGCTATCGGCCAACGACGCAGGGCGCATTAAGATCGAGGCCGCTCGGCTTACGCGAAAGCTTGCAAATTGGTGCTTCATAAACGTTTAACGGGGCGGATGCGCCGGTACTTGGAGGCTCTTTGTTAGCGTGCAGCTTGGCCAATCACGGGTGGCCTAAAAAAAACGTTTTATGGACGCCATGTCACGTGGGATGACTGTCGCCCCCCGGCCCATCATGGATCTTGCAATAATACTGAGGTCTATCTGTATTGCATGCACTACTCGTTCTACAGATATGTGTACATAAATCCTCCGTGTTGCCAATAGCGTATAACTATAAAGGACTACGGAGCGATCCTCCATGCTTTTGGAGGCAGCGCCTGGATCCTCATCACAGCCGGCTTGATGAAGCCCCAGAACGTCACCACCCCAATAACGATACAGATGATGTTAGTAACATAGTATCCATCCTGAGTGACATTGCAGAAGCCACCACCGTCGCGGCAGCGGTGTTTGTCAGCTTCGAGCGCGCACGAGAAAGGCTGCGTAATGAGGTCGCCTTTGAGGAGCTCGGCTTTCGGTGGAGATGAAGGCGGCTCGCAGGTTGCGTAGGTGAAGATGTCAACGAATTTGAGGACAAAGTAGCGCGGGAATGTGCCACCTAGGTTGGAGACACTGTGATTATGATTAGTAAAGGTCAACAAGCCTAGATGTGACAACTTACGTGGCAAGCAGAGTCATGTAGGTGCCTCCGATAGCAGGGTCCGATATCTTGGCGTGGAAAGCCGAGACCGCAACAAACATGACCGTGTTCATGAATGTCGACATAACGTGCTCGCAAATGACCATCAGCAGATACCAGGTCGTCGTTCCGCCGGCAGGGAAGATGGAGACCACAAACTGGGCGAACCCTGCGGCAAATAGTCTCCCCATGAAAGCCCAGCACCAGATATGCATAGGCGGATACGTCTGGCACCACTTTCCGATGTAGTACCCCAGCAAAACCTCGATTGGAAAGTCGATCAGAATCGTGAGAGCGAGGTCTTCCTGGCTGAAGCCCTTGTCGAGTAGCTTCAAACTGGTAACAGCGTCATTGGCTTGGAATCCGATCTTGGCAATCAAGTGGACAACAATGAATGCCTGAATGTTCTTGAGCTTCAGGATGCCCCACATGATGCGGTAGACTTCCATGATACCCTCTCTTTCCTTGGTGCGTTCCTCACGCTTCACCAACGCAAGACCAAGAGTGACTGCAAGGTATGCCCAACCCCAGAAAGTGAGGTAGCTGTCCAGGTTCATAATACCAGTGTCCAGCGGAGCATTGGCGGGACGGAACCATTTGTTGGCGAAGTCCTTCGAATTAAAGGCGAGGAAGACGGTGTGGGAGAGGAAGTGGCCGGCAGTCAAACCAACAGTCTGAGCCGTCGAGGCATATGCGAGGTTCTCGTTCGAGAGAAGAGTCAGAGCCCAGCCTAGACATGTTAGCAAACAACTATGACCACAATATGAAGGCGTCCTCACCATCCACAGCAATGTCCTGCGTGGCGCACAGGAAGACGAGCGCAAACCACCAAAACGTAAAGTTCCAGATACCCCCACTATCCTTCTCTCCAGCATACTCCATCATCTTATTCACCACCGAACCAAGCCACAGCATCGAGAACCCAGACACGCATTGAATTGGCAAAATCCAACTCTTCCTCCGCCCGAGCTTAGGTGTCCACACGGCATCCACGATAGGACTCCAGAGCAGCTTCAGCGAATACGGATACGCAGCGAGCGAGAAGACGCCGATCGACGAATAAGACACCACGCTCTTCAGCAGGAACGGCACTGATCCCATGGCCAACCCCATCGGTATACCCTGCAGGAAGTACAGCAGCACCAACAGCAAGAAATTCCTCCGGTCCTTTTGCGACAGCTCCATGAAGCCCTTGGACGTGCCCTCATCATGATCGGGAACCGGATCGTCTAAGCTGAAGCTTTGTTGCCCCATCAGCGACGCCGCCTGGCTCGAGGGCGAGCTGGGATCCGTCGTGCTGTGCTTTCGCCGATGCTCCAGTATATTGTTCTGCATGGTCGCGCTCGTATTGGCATGCCCGTTGGTATTGGGTGACTCGGCGGGGCTCGAGTCGAGCGCGGTCTTGGGAGTGGCTTTCTTGCCGGCTCGTTTGCTCATTGAGTGGTCGGCGTCGGAGGACGAGTCGTAGTCGGAGGAGTCGGAGCGTAGGAGATGCGCGTTCTCGAGATCGTCTGCGGCGGGGCCACGACGTTGCTTTCGTTTGTTCCTGCGCTTTGTATTGACGTCTGGCAATCGAAATTCCTCAAGTTCGACTCCGTGTTCGCCGGTAGACCGGGGTTGGTGCAAGTGGCCGTCGGGAAAGCGCTGGGTAGGGGAAAGATCCGTCTCGATATGCGTAAGGAGTGACGGGGGGAAAGATGGTTCGCCAGTTGGGGCAGGCATCCACTTATTGACAAAACGAAAGCGCCGCCGAAGGGAACGTGTCTACAACGGAAATACTTTAGTGCGGGCGATGATGATGCCGTTGGTGGGAACGTGGCCTGTCGAGTCAGTGGACCCTCAATGGCTAGCGTGGACGGCCGGTTCAATAAGTGTATGCAGTCGAACACAGAAGCATGGAGTATCTAGCGCGAGGGGATACGGGCTGCTTCGAGAGGCCCGATTACCAGGATGCTCGAGTACTGGGTCTATCGAGGGCAACTGTGTCCAATCCTTCCACGTGAATGCGCGCC
>Ga0247803_1002122_pt1 | contig 10104 bp, 8 predicted proteins | sample UWRJL014104B1_FD_180928 | JGI IMG/M metagenome (GOLD analysis project Ga0247803, IMG submission 180928) | Plant litter microbial communities from Arlington Agricultural Research Station in Wisconsin, United States - UWRJ-L014-104B-1 | ecosystem: Environmental > Terrestrial > Plant litter >... | reverse complement strand
CCCTCTTCCGACCGTGGTGGCCGTAAGGGAATGTTCTACGCTTCTTCGGGGACTTCGCAAATGGGCCCTGGATCGGCACTGGGTACATGTGGAAGTACCAGGGGATGCCGTACATGTCGACGCCGAACGGATCGAAAGAGAAGTCGGTGATCATCTGCTGTGAAGGGACTCCTGGTTGCCGTCAGCCTACTGTACATATCTAAGATTGTAGCCAGAAAAGGCAAATCACGACGGGTTCCTCACCAGCCTCCACTTGCGGAACAAACTCTGGAGCCGTAGCTGAAAGTTCGCTACGGGTTTGCTTCCGGTCGTGCGGTACATAATTGGTGCTTCGGCCCCTAACCGGAGAAGCAACCGGGAGTGACTCTGTAGTCATACCACTGGCATCGGGTTTCTTGCGACAAGACAGCACGGCTGTGTCCTGGAGTACGGGATCATCAACGATAGGTATAGCCCTCGCGGTCGACTCGCTAGTCGGCACCGGCTCCACCGTCTCCAGATAGGAAGCGACCATGGCGTTTTTGTCTAGATCAACTTGAGAGATGATTGGGGTTGCTCCTGTACTGTTCAGAGTCCGGACATGTCGTATAGGTACAGCAATAGGAGTCTCCGGTAGAGGAACATCATGAGGCTTGGCGGCAATGGCTGCTTTGCGTCCGACGGTGCCCTTGGAGACGGTTGATAGGGTCATACTCTTGCCTGCTACGCACAATCTGGCCTGCGTACGCTTGGTGGAGGTAGCTGTCGCGGTGCCATCCATCGGAGTAGCCCGAGGGATTCGCGAGGATCGTAACGGCGAGGCCAGGCCAGACCCAGAACTAGAGGCCGAGCCTAACACGAAGGGAGGTTTGCGGTCAGTCAATGAAGTCGTAGGTGGAATCCGCAAAGAAAGCTTGGGAGCCGCCGGTCTCGTCGTGGTCGCCTTCTTGCCGGCCACCGACGCTTTGACATGCGGCACCAAGGAGGAAGGCGAAAGTGAAGAGGATACCGTACTGACTGCGAGCTTCTGCATTCCATCAGCCTCAGACAGAGCATAATGAGAGTCCCCATCATGTAGCTCGTTGGCTGTTACAAAGCTTGTCGTCGAACATGCTGAGCTTTGCGCTGGATCAGCGTTCTGACTCACCGGCGAGTGCCGAGCAGAGTGGAAGACCGAATCGTCTGTAGAAACCACGCTAAAGGCATCGTTGGGAAGCGAATTCCTGGTCGAAGACACCGTGATTTTGACGGTGGACTTGCTCTTGCGTAAAGGTGATCCAGATGTGCTTCCATGGACCGTAGGTGGGGATACTGGGGAGCTGCCTTGACCTGCCGACCTGCGCTTCTCGCGCTCCTCGCCTCGCATCTGCGTCATCAGGATTGGACCACGCGGTGTAGTCCTCCATTGAGCCGGAATGGACTTGCGCGGCGGGGTGGGCGATTCCGCCTCAGCGGCGATAGACGTAGTCTCTTCGAATGGACGGACAGTGGCGGCGCTCGAGGCGCGGGTGCGGTCGCCGTCTGCTTTTGATGCGTCAGAGCCTTCGCAATCCGAACATGCTTCAAACCGAGCGACGAGCTCCATGACCTTACCGTTGTGAGTGAGCTCCATAGACACGGAAGACTGCGTATCCAATGGAATATCTATGTTGATGTTGCGATAGCTGGGCGTATTCAAGGGGGCTTCATGATGCACGGAACGAGGAACAAGGTCTGCGAGCGGCAGACGCACACGGTGCGGGGACTCGGGCAGCTTGCGTCCAGCCTCTGAGGACGTGATGGTGGTCGACATGTCGAACTTGTCTGCGTCTCTGTTATGCTGTCAGCTAGCTAAAGGGTATCTGGATGAGTTGTATAGTGTACGGAATACATACCGCTGCGGTTGTCCAAGAGCAATCGCGTCGTTGCAGTAGGTGTACTTGTAGAGCTCTGCGTGCTGGCAGCGGGAGTAGTAGACGTATCGATAATAACACATGGTGGGAGAATGTAGCAATGGCCAACCGTAACGTGGAAGTGTCGACGAGGGGCTGCAGGTGTCAGAGGGCTGTGGTGGAAGGAGTTTCCGCTCTTTGTTGTGTGACGTGAAGCAAGCGATAGAAATCGTAGGAAAGAGCGAGAGGGGCGCGCTGTTTGGAACAAAGCGCAGTGAAGTCCAGTAGCATCTTGTGATCAGTGTCGCGGTGTAGGCCAAGTGACCAGTGTCGACTCACAATGGTGCGTTGCTGCAAGCTCGGTGAATGCTGGAAATACAGAGCACCTGAGGTTGGGGCACAAGGCCGTAGTCTGCAAAGCCTGTCTGGAGGGGCATCAACACGTAAGGCTTCATGCTCGATACCTACATAGTCTTGATTTACTACGCATTATGCACCCCAACCGCAGACATCACATGTGTGGTGTTGTCCCAAAAGTAGACTTGATAATCAGCGTGCCACACCAGATGCGAGGACATTGGTAAATTAAGCGTATTTAGACAGGTGCACGAAGGGATGGAAGATTGGACGAGCAAGCATGAACAGGATCAGAATAAGTACAAGGGACAACTTGGTTAATATGTGCTTGGCGACAAAACATACATACCTACTACCAGGAGCCCCATCTCACTAACGTTGGCAACTGTAGGCGTTTTCACATATTGAAAACCGTGCAATCCTTTTGTTTGTTCAAAGTCATTTTGAGTGTCGGAAAGGAATCCATTCCATCTTACTCAGAAGCGTTTCTTCTTCTTGCTCTGTGCTTGTTTCTTCGCCGCCTCTTCGTTCTTCCGCTTCAGCTCGCGACGTTTACGCTCCGCCTTCTCTTCTGCCGTCTCCTCGCGGTCCTCCTCTATTGGTGTAGCTTCCTTCTTCACTCGTGCGGGAACAAAAGGTGCACTTGGTTGCACCGAGGGGCTTCTCACCGCGGCAGAAGCATCACGAATCTTGCCTGAAGACACTGTTGTAGGTCCAGCCTCTTTGACCTCCACTCGGGCCTTTCCTTTGCCCCCGATCTTGAAACTCTTCCGCACAGGCTTTGTTTCGGCTGCGGTCTCCGAGTCTGCCTTTGGTCGTGACGGTATTATGGTACCATCCTCGCATTCCTCCGTGTTTGGTTCTTCTTGCGCGTCTGTGGTAATCGGGGCCGTTGATTCGGACTTCTTTAACTTTCCGCCGATGCGGAAGCCTTTTCCTTTGGGCTTTTCAAGTGGAGGTGACTCCGCCGGGGCCAGCGAAGTGGCTATCAGCGAGGGATCCCTTAATTCCGGGGGAGGTGCAGCTTCTGGCGTCCACGATTTAGCCCGTGACGGAGCTCTCGGATGCGTGTGAATTTGATCTTGACTTTTTGGTGGTGCGTCTAGGTCGTTGTCGTCTTCTTCGTCATCAGTCGTATCAGCATCAGCAACTTCTAGTGGCTTTGATTCTGCAGCTTGGGTGATTTGCTTCGCAACTGGTCTTGACTAAAACTAAGGGTGAGCAGAGAGTACGTTACATCCTGGCACTAGAAGACAAACCTTGAAGTTTTCGTGAACCTCGAATTCATCATCTGTTTCCTCCTCTTCGGTCTCGGAGTCTGCTGTTACTGGCTTCGGCGGTGGGTTCGGCATCGCTTTGGGCTTCGCTTTGGAGCTTGACTTCGGCATCTCGACCGCGGTTTTGATTGTTGTCCACCAAACGTTGCTTTCGTCTTCCGACAACAGCTGACGCGGAACCTTAGGGTTATATTCCAACAGTGCTGCTTGAAACAGCCCAAGGGTAGACACATCGGTATCCTGCAGCTCTGCTGTGTTCCTCTTCCACGAGTCTTGGTCGAAGGCTTGGAGACCGGGCACGTGTCTCGCTGCTTGCTCACGTTTTACTACTCTCCTACCCGACTTTAAACTACCGATGCTTGGGAAAGCTGCAGTAAGGTCCAAATTACTTGATTCGTACTGATCGACAAGTCGTGTAATGGCGCGATCCTTGTCTGCTATGGTCGAAATGAGGCCATTCAAACGATCATGTTGGATGTGAGAAGACACGAGAAGTGGCAAGATGAGCTCGTCCTTCAACGTAACAGCAGTCCGCTTGCGAAGCCGGAACGTCCATCTCAACGAATCCAGGGGCTCCGGTAGTCTGATAGTGGTGTGAAGAGTGACGCCATCTTTGGTATCCCGTGTCATAAGACAGCTGGTATCGTCGTTGCTGGCCAAAGAATTTCGGACATTTTCGAGCAGGATGGCGAGCTGGCCGGTGTCTTTTTTGCTAACTTCGATCGGCGATTCTTCTTCCAATGCACGGTCCACGATACCAGCTAACTCTAGCTCTTCACTCCATATGTTGCTAAGGTCGGTAAGAAAGACTGTGTATGCATCGGTATCAAAGCGGGGCTTGATGAGTAGCTGGGGTATCTGTTCGGCGTTTGGCTGGTCTGATAGTTGTAAGACACGCCAGCACGACATGGTGAACGACTGGCTAAAAGAAGACTGCGTCGTGCCCGTTTCATGAAGAGATTTTGTGCATGGATTTTGGAGAGTTTCTATGAACATGTAGACGCGGAAACGTGCGTGCAGTGAAAGGCAGCAGCTGAGTAAGACGCGCCGCACTAGGTCATTCCGGGAAGCGACGTCACAGCGCGCCAAGCCTGCAGCTGCGGAAGGGTTTCGCGTCATTCCGAGTCTGTAATCATCCCTCACGGCTCACAGCGACCAACCTCCACCCTACGAATCCGCGAACAAACGAAATGGCGTCTCGACCTCCCCCGTGGTGTAATGACGGCAATCGGCCTCCGCAGCGTCCGAGTCCTATGTCCACAGTCCCAGCCAAGCGCTCCGCCAGCTCACGACAAGATGGTCCCAACAAACGGTCTGCCAACGCACAAGAGGATGCTTGGGTGGCCGACGAGGACCGCTTCGTGCTTCAGCAGCAGAAAAAAAAGGCGGCTTTGCGCGTCAAGGGCGGCCGAGCCCGGCCGATTGACTGGCTCGCCGTGACACTCCGATTCGTAGACCCGACAAGGGATTTGCTGGACGAAGAGGTCGAGGACCAGGATTTGGAGATCGTGGACCCGGAAGGTGTCTTGGAAGGCCTCAGTGAGGAAGACATGTCGGTTTTGGAGAAGGAGATCGACGACTACCTCGCTCTGGAGGCGAATCGGAGCAACCGAGATTATTGGAATGTACGTTGGTTTTGTCGGCCGCGGGAGGCTTTGGCGACTCCGCTCACATTTCTAGGCACTAAAAGCAATTTGCAAAGATCGCCGGCGCAAATCGAGGGCGGAGGCTCGCGGGACCAGCTCCGTCTCCGCAGACATCGATAAGCTACTGGGACCAAAGTCCTACGAGGAATTGGAGAAGCTGGAGGGGCAGGTCAACAAAAAGCTGGACTCGGACGAACCTATCGACTACGACTACTGGGAACAACTGCTGCGCAATCTGCGTGTATGGAAGGCCAAAGCGAAGCTCCGTCGGGTGTCACAGGAAATCGTTGGGGAGCGGCTCCAGGCCTTGCGGAAACAACAAGAGGATTCAGCGATTTCGGTTCAGGGCAGGGTACAAGAAATGCTGGATACAGCGCGGGTCTCGGAACAGTGTGCGTCCGCTGCTTGGTCGTACGATGCTGCCTTGGACCCAAAGCCGGCTTTGAAACTTCGCTCTGAAGATAAGTTGCTGGAGCAGTCGGACGAGAGAAAGTGGCTAGACGGCGTAGTGAACGAAAGGCGGAAGATTCTTAAGCTGGGCTACGTACCGATGCAAACCAAGGATCGAGAGATGTCCATCGCCACCAGTAAACCGCAAGCCGCGCAACCAGGCTCCACCAGCGCTTCCAGATTTGCGCCGGTGGAGAAAGAAGACTACTCCAAAGCTACCATGGCCCTGTACGAGAGGGAGGTCGCCCGCGGAGTTGAGGAGGGAGAGGAGATATTCACCGCCGAGGAAGAGGTTACATCAGCAAGGCCACAATGGGCAGGCAAATACAAGCCCAGGAAACCCCGCTACTTCAACCGCGTCCAGATGGGCTACGAATGGAACAAGTATAATCAAACGCACTACGACCACGACAATCCACCGCCTAAAGTGGTCCAGGGTTACAAATTCAACATCTTCTACCCCGATCTCATCGACAAAGCAAAAGCGCCGACGTACAGGATCGAGCGAGAAAATGGCAGGAAGCGCGGGCAATCTTTCGCTCCGGCTGGCGAAGACGACACCTGCCTCATTCGCTTCATAGCTGGCTCACCCTATGAGGATATTGCTTTTCGAATTGTTGATAAAGAATGGGATTATAGTGCAAAGCGAGAACGTGGATTCAAGAGCAGTTTCGACAAGGTAAGCGCCCGCTCCCCGGCACTGTGAGGCTACCGCATCGACAAGATCGCCCCTGTCTCGACGGATCGACCTTCATTTCCACACTAACATCGCCAGGGAATCTTACAACTTCATTTCCAGTTCAAAAAGGTACGTTACTATTGCACCCGTTATCACTATCTCTAGCTCACTCAGCACAGATCTATTACCGGAAATGAGGCGTTCTTCACCCCTCCCGACACTTCTGGTTGCCCCTCCATCTGATGTCTCACCGCCAAAACACTTTCTGCGCAAACTCACCGCTGTACTCCCACGGTCCGTTAGTAGATACGGCCGCAGGCTCTCTACCCGCGATTTGCGTCATGGCCTACTTGTGTCTTCACTGATATGATACAATCCAAATACAATCCAATGGTTGATTGCATTTTCAGAACCTTGGATCACGATCGAATGAGATAATTTTTACCGATGTAAACACTATTCCCATTGTCTTATTAATAACAGGTGCAAAACCACCACATCTAGAGAGCAATAGCGATGTCGAGAGTGCATCCAGCCGAACAACCATCTGCTCTACGCCGTGCAAGCAGCGCGCACCCGTGGGCGTCCCACAATCCGGACTGTAACGCAATCTTGCGCCTTTCAACCTCCGGTGAGATGCTTCCATTGCCCATTGTGGTAGGTCGTACCCATGTTTGTATGTTGATTGGTCGACAAGCGCGACGGCCACAATGCATGGCAGCCTGATCAAAGTACGATTGCTCGCCATGCATGCAATCTGAAGGAGTCTCGCTCGCGCACCGCGTTGTAGACTCGTCTAAGATGAGTCAGTTGTAGACGGCTCACTAGCCTTCCTCAAGGCTGATCTTTTGTGCGATACGCCGGCTTGTCAAGGGCTTTCGCGTGGTAGAGTACCTGGTAATATGGTTATGTTCTTCCTGTGACGTGATAGATATGGTTTTCCGATCACTCTTCTAGAAGTGATGCGTGGAATACGGGCAAAGACAGCGAACAATGACAGGCTGCGCTGTTCCGAGTGGACCTCATTGTTGCAAGTGCATGCGGGCTCCCGCCTTGTATATGCCCGCGCCTTCACACCGTGAAACTGTTGGTCGATAACGTAGGACGATGCGGGTCATCCCATACTTCTCAACGGCGTGCCAGGGGGCTTTGACTAGCCAGGTCTGTGAAGTGCCATTCTCGCCGGAGGGTCTAGAGTATTGGGGAGTTTCCGCCCCGTGACACCTGCATCCGCCATCGCTAGCTTTCACACAAAATTGTTTGCCTTCATGACCGCCCACTTGCCCTTGCTTTGCTCCTGCAGCTCTGCATGTGAGCTGGCATCGGGTGGGTGGGCCGCCGCCTTCGGGTAACAATGAGAAGCCTTTCCATCCAACCCCTGACGACCGGCGGCCGTGAGCGTCCTCAAATGTCTTGGTCGTCGCTTCACTTCCTGAAAGAAGCCCAAACTCAACCCACCCGTTCAGATCTCACCACTGCCGCTGTTTCACACGAAGTATAGTGTTGGCAGCGTTCGTCGCCATACATCGACTATCGATACGCTGGCCTCCCCGCCTACCCGAACCCATCATCGACCACGTCGAACGAGGACATCATGCCACATCCTCCGCCACCCCATCGACCATCATCGGAGGGTATCTCCGGTCGCTTCGCTGCTGTTCACCCATGCAAAGACACGTTTGGTGCGCCTGTCCCACTCCATCCGCAGGTACCTCTACCTCCTGTCTCCCCCAAATCCTCTGTGGCAGCTTCTACCATGACGGCTTCCCTCCATAAACACGCACTCTCCAAAGAACGACCGGGTCTCATGAATCTCACCGACACCAATGCAATGCAATGGGCGCTGCCCAACGACCTCTACCGCATGGGTCAGGATGATGGCGGTTTTCATTTGCCGTTACAATACCCTTCAGAATCCGCTCCCTTCTGCGGTTTTGGAAATGCCTTGCCCTACAACGAGAACTACGACCTCGCCTACTCAGCGCCACTTTCGAGCTGTCCTCGCACGTACGCGAACGGCCTGGATTTGACAGGTCTGCCCATGGACATTCCTGACTCCTATCCTCCTGCTGCCTACCAAATTGAACCGCAGAGACCCCATGAGATGGATCTCGCGGATTCAGCCATCAACGGCAAGTTCATGCAGCTGAGACATGATCATGACCCGTGCAGCCCAGCTATCAAACACGAGGATTACATCGGCACCGGCTACGGCACCCCGTACGACTCAGACGTTACACGCTCTTCTACACCCAACGGCGATCCTCCCATGCCGCCTCATCACTGCATACCCGAGGCCACCGGCGACGATGGCGCCGTCGACAAGGAGCAGCCTTACGCCCAGTTGATCTTCCGTGCGCTCAAGGAAGCGCCGAACAACACTATGATCCTGCGCGACATCTACGATTGGTTCAAGAATAACACTGACAAGGCGGCTGAGAAAGAGACGAAGGGGTGGCAGAACAGTATTCGGCACAACCTCTCAATGAACGGGGTATGCCTTTCAACCATACTCGTCGATCACGGGCCACATCGCTAACATTGTCAGGCGTTTGAGAAGGTCGATCACCCGAGCGAGGAGTCGAAAAAGGGCTTCATGTGGCGCCTAACCGAAGAAGCCATCCGGGATGGCGTCAAATCAACGACTCGATACCGCAGCAAGCAGCCCAACAAACGAGGCCATCGCTCCCACAACCCCCTCCCACAACGACAGGCGTCTGGCGCCAAAGGCGGCCAGGCTTCTCGACGATCGGCAAGAATGCGGCGAGGCAACCGGATGACAGATGCGTACAAGAGCGGGCCCTACCGTTCGGTCCCTGCAGCGTACGAGCCCTGCGCTGTGGATGTTACGATGCCATACTCAGCCTACTACGGGTCTCCCACCGAGAGCGAAATCGTTTTTTTGAAAGAAGATGATTATAGCAGCATGTTGAGGATACCCAATATGAACCTCTTCGACAAGCCCCCCTACACTGGGACACCGCTTTCCCAGCAGACCACAGCATATGGCGGTGATTCTGCGTTCATCGACCTCCCGCTGAACCCTGCAGATCCTCTCTTCACCAACTCGCCTTCGCCGACAGTAGACGAGCCAAGAACTCCTGACTCGCCGACTGGGGGATGGGCGACTGAGGTAGCTATGGCCGGGGGTGGCGGCCCGGAAACCTTCTTCGACGTTGGACACAGCGAGTTTCCGGTCTAATACAATATTGGTGGATCCTTTCGACCTCCCGGATTGGCGCAACTCGGATGGGTCGCTTAGGAATGAAGGTGCACTCGTATCGCACTCTGAATTCGGTGTCTCGTTCTTCTTCGCTCTTCTTTCGGCATTTGCATCTACACATACAAGGGTATGAGCGCGTTTCCCTTCTCCCTCTGCACTGCATTTAAAACCGACCTTATCATGCTACGTGGGGACGGGACTGCTTCAATGCATCTCATATCGATGTCGAGCTGTCCTTGCGTGTTCGTCAAGAGCACTGTCGTCTCGTCCCATTTTGTTCATAGACTCGCCTCACGTATCATGATGGTTGCTTTGGTCTGCGCGTCTCTGTATTATTATTCGGCATTATGAAAATCTGTGTACCGTGTGAACGGCCTTTACGGTGGGTGAAATAGGTTGAAGTGGGGCGTGTGTTTGTATCATGTTCTGCAAATGAGAATGGTAACGAAGTATCTTGCTGTCTTTTGCTTTGTATTTCATTAAGATTTTTCTCACGTCGTCCATTCATTATTTGATACCATGCAGCTGTAGGTGCACGGTCTTATCTTGAAGTACATATCAATTATCCTTTTATGGAGTGTAAGAACTTGGAGCCATATGTAGGGCACAATACCGATCGATC
>Ga0247803_1002119_pt1 | contig 10108 bp, 8 predicted proteins | sample UWRJL014104B1_FD_180928 | JGI IMG/M metagenome (GOLD analysis project Ga0247803, IMG submission 180928) | Plant litter microbial communities from Arlington Agricultural Research Station in Wisconsin, United States - UWRJ-L014-104B-1 | ecosystem: Environmental > Terrestrial > Plant litter >... | reverse complement strand
ATGATTGTTTACATGTACTCACCAGTTGGCGCCAACACTGAACCAGACAGCGAGCGTTGGCCACGAAGCGCCGGGACACCACGAGTGGCTCGATCCTCAGGCAGCAACAAGACGACTCCATAGATTCCAATAACGAGTGAGATAATGATGACAATGATGTTGGTACCTTGGGCACCCTTCTTCTCGGCGTCTGTCAATGTAGCATTGACGTCGTTAGCGCTGATAGTGGCTTTGCTGAGCACAATCAAATTGTAGATCGTGAGCGCAATGATGACAATGGCCGAGACGATCAAGATGATTCCAAGAATGCTTTGAAATTCGGCCATCGCTGCTTTTACTTGCAATCAAGTTTAATGCTCAATAAATTTAAAACTAAAATGATTTTATGTTGTTATTAAAAGAAAAGCCGTATCAAAGCTAACGATCATATTTCAGGGATAGACAATGCAGGCTCAGAAGCAACCTACGATGACTAGGGGTATCATGACTCCTACCAGGGAGGAACTGATGGTCTACGGATTCATTGAGGAAACTCAAGAGTTCATTTCGCCAACGACGGGCATTAAGTATCGCTTTCATCGGTTTGTGACCGGCGATCGAACCTTCACATTTGTGCCGCTGTTCCTTGAGAGTCCTGACTTCACTGTTCAACGCATTTACATTCGCATCAACCCGATGCCCGACAACCAGCCGTCAGATGTTGACAAGTTTTTGGCTGCCGCCGCTGATCTTGGGTTGGCCAAGTATCCGAATGGCTCCAATCCGGCTACACTGCAACGATTGCCTGGGCTCAAAGCTATCGTCGATGCTCAGTATTTCATTGTCGGCCCCGCGTGGTGTATTCAAACACTGGCGCACTTTGAAATCAAGGTCACTGAAGGCGGTTTCGCCGAATCGACCATAGTGGTGCCCGAGTTGTTGATGGCTGGTCAGAACAAGTGGACTCGACCAATCTCTATCATTGCCGGCGTCAAACGGATTAACGATCCTGCAGTGTTGCCATCGTTGGATACAACTATCAATGCGCCCACTGGCAGTGCCGTCTTTACCGGTGCCCAATTCATTGCCGATAGCAGTGCTGCCAGATTCATCAAGGAGCAAGAAATCGTCGTCAACGAGCGAGTTCGAGCTAACTTCATTGGTCGTCCTTACTGTATTGACATCCTGTCCGAAATCATTGTTTCAACTGCAGTGGCCCAACCAGTTGTCGTCAACCCGGGACCGACGGGTTACTTGCCACCGCCAACCAATGCGATGCCTGGGCCCGGCAACAACGTCCAACCTGGATTTCAGCCGGCTCCTGTTTACCAGACGCCAATGGTCGCTGAAGCGGTCAACGTGGTCAGGATAGCGTTACCCAGTCGAGTCCAAGATGAGATTGAGAATGTCATGAACAAGCAATCGATGAGAAACAGTAACGACTCTCGAATTGTTAGCTTGGTCGACGCCATCATCAAGGATGCCACTGAAGGCTACCCTGAAATCAGAAGCAAATTCCTCAACGTCAGCACTGGCAGGTTTGCGGTGACCAAGAACATGCACGCTCGAGGATCTGGCGGCGCTTACATCGGTTCAGGCCAGCGTATGAACTTGATGATGAAGAATGAGATGATGGCATCAATTCTTGAGAACAAGCCGACCGATGTCATTGATGACCGCGACCCCAGAGTTCAAGAGGTGTTCTACCGAATTGGTGACATCATCAACAAGCAGCTCGGTATGACGCTTAGTAATGTCAGCGAATCAATCACGGCAGTGCCATTGTCAATTCTGGAGGGTTTGCCGGCTGGTCCTAGACCCGCTCAACGGCCAGTTATCGTGGCCAAAACTCCATTTGTGGGAGCCATCCCACTGCCGGGCGTTACTGATGTAACGACTCCCATCACCGACGGTAAACGTTGTCTTCCAGGTCTCATGGCGAAAAAAAGGGACTGATAAAATTGAATGCTGAAGAAATGCAAAACCAGACCATGTTGCGTGACCGATTAGCTGCGATTGCCGAGTCAACGCCAAAAGTGGACAAGTTCATTATCGAGCGGGGGCCAGTAACACCGCTGTTGGACATTGCCGCTAATATCGGTGGCGTTGAAACAGTAGTTGATGCGGCGGCGCTCGTCAATACGACCGATCTTCGGTTAACCAGAGCTGAGAAACCGACCGCTTTTGATGTGGCCTTGTTGACCAGAAACGTGGTCGAAGAGAAGGGCACTATCAGTAATCTCCAACATGGATTCGATCAGGGTGCTGAGAATTCCGGTGATGAGGGAAATTCCGGTGGTGAAGACGAGGATGAATGATCAATTAAAAACTATATAACTCCACGTTGGAGTTATGCTAGAAACTGAACTTTGGGTTGTTGTTGGCGATCAACAAAAGCTGCATCGTCATCATGTTCATTTTTGATATTTGTTAATTCACCGGCACTCAAGCTTCAAGTTTAAGCATTCATTCTCAACAGACCAACAAGGCCTATAAACACACAACAATCACAATCCTTTAATTGATTCACCCTAGATCAATTATTCAATTCATATCGTAGTTCTAAAATCATCATGGGAAAGCCCAGATTATAGCCGCTTACACCATCTAATTTTCTGAAAAGCAAAAATTTCAGAATTTCGACCTGTGAACCAAAAGAACTCCCAAGTCGAGTAACATAATTTTTATTTCTATTACAATGTCTATCGCTGTCCAAGAAATCACCCGCTCTGTCGTTGCCGTCGTGGCCAATGACCTAAAGAACAAGATGACCGAGACCATCCAGCAGGCCCTGGCGGCCAACCCTGACAGTTTGAACCAGCTGTTGCCGTTGATCATGGCGTGGTACGATCAGGCTGTCCAGAAGCTTGGCGCCGGCATTGCCAATTTGACAGTGCCTGTCGTCGGTGGAGGTGGCGGTGGTGGAAATTATGGAATGCCAGCCGTCAGTGCTTCGCTGAACATCCCGACCAACAACGCCTTTGGACTGCCTCCTGCTGGAGGTGTGGCGCCGGCGCCGTTTCCGTCAGCCAGCTTGACTCCTCAGGCCGGTCCTGGTTTTGGAGGTGGTGTGCCGATGGGACTGCCGCCCAAGACCGCTGCGACGCTGCAAGCTTGTGGCTTGGCCCGGGTGCCCACAACTCACTCGTCGCAGGGTGCCGTTTGCGGTGTCCAGCACAACGTCAAGTCTTACGGATCGCCCGTCTTTTGCTGCGATGCGGCTACCAAGGCGAATGCCAAGACCAACACTTGGACTTGCGGCAAGCACGTCAACCGCGACACCTTGGACCTTCAGAAGGGTGGCAAGAAGACCAGTGGCAACGGTGCTGTTGTGTCCGCTCAGCAGGGCTTTGGCCTGAAGACGCCCATTGGCATGCCCCAGGGATTCGGAGCTAACCCGGCATTGGCTGGTCAGTTGGCGGGCGCCATGGCTCAGCAGCCGACAGCACCTGGATTTCCGCCCCAGCAGTTTGGGTTCCCTGGAGCCGCTCCTTTCCCGCCGCAGCAACAGCAGCCCGGATTCCCTCCTCAGCAGGGCGTGCAGCAACAGCAGCAGCTGATGGGCACTGTTCAGAATCAGCTTGGTCAGATTCCTCAGCAGCAGCCCGTCTTCCCTGGCGGTGCCGGTATCAACATGAGCAATTTGATGGCTCAGCAGCCCGCAACGGCTGTGCCGACCGGTGTTGCTCCTTTCCAGATTCCGACTTTTGGAGCTGCGCCGCCGCAGCAGATTCAGCCTCAGGTGACGCAGGCCGTTAGCGGTGGTGGCTCCGATGACAGCGACAGCGATGACGAAAGCACTGACGAAGAGCACAAGGACACGCCCATTGATCGATCGGCTGCCGCCCAGGCTGCTGCTTTGGCCGGCGTTGCTAACCAGTCGCCCACCCCTTTCCAGCAGCCGCAACTTCAGTTGCCTTTCCAGCAGCAGCCTCAGCTCCAACAGCCCCAACAACAGCAGCAGCCTCAGTTGCCGTTTCAGATGCCCGGTGGTTTTTCGTTGCCCGGCACCCAACCTCAGCAGCAACAGGCTCCCCAGCAACAGCCCCAGTTGCCCTCGAATCCCATCTTGGCGGGAGCTTTTGCTCAGGGACAAGCTGCGCCGACCCCGTCGCCCTTCACTGGCATGCCGATTCCGATGCAGACGGCTCCCGTTGACTTGACCAGCGTGCTGAACCAGGCCGCCGGACCTAAGTAATCTTAAAAAACAACATTTATAACACCACTTCGGTGTTATAACTTAATGAATCAAAACAAAGGCGCTGCTGATAATGGACTGCGACTGTAGAAGCCGGCTGGTTCATAATTCATCGGTGGCGGCGGTGCTGCGTATTCATAACCTCGCAACATTGTTGGTTCTTCAGTGCGACGGCGAGCTAACAAGGCAATAATGACAATGATAACAATCAATAAAATTGCAATACCAATAATGATCAAGATGGTGGCGATTGATAAACCACCGCTGGTTGACGAATCACTACCTGGCCCCAAAGCACTGCAAGGAACAGGCCTGGGAATACCATTAGCATCTCGCTGGAAACAATTAATATTACCACCGCACTGTTGATCCAAGTTGATATTACCAATCGTTGATTCGACAGACGTAATTGAGATATCGGAAATGTTACAGGTGCAACCGGTGCCGGTCCCACAACTAGAACAAGCCTGTGCAAAATTGATGTCGCCGACATTGGACTTACCAAGAATCGCAATGGTGATGTCATCAATGACACAAACAGTTTGGCTACACCTTAAAGTCGCAAATTGATCGGCCGGGTTTCGCGGTTTGACGGCCGATTGAAGCACGCACGCAGGATCACAGATCTTCTCAACACCAAAAGTGCCACTGTATTTGTCATATTCAGCGTCGGACATGAAACAACCACATAACTTTGCCAGGTTCGGATTGTTGGCTAGATCTTGTCTTGTATAGCCCGCACACACGTTGTTCAACACGACGTCACAGGCACCGGGATAATCTTGGCAGACTTCAACGACGTCTTCAATTGCTGGGTCATAAACTGAATTACCTTGTTGGGGGTAAGTGATCGGATTGCTATCTGTTACGAGGTAACGACGAACATAACCGTCTGTTGCCGGCGTGTATTGTGATTGAGTTCCAAGATTGAGCGCCACAAACCCTCTACAATTAGAAGACACTTCATCGCCTTCCCATTTCTCAAGATAAGTTGGTCCAAGACCTCCATCATCGGTCTGGCAGTAGCTTTCCATGAAGGTTCGACAGGCTGGCGAACTCGCATCCATCTGACTCGATGAACAACTGACTGGGTTGGCCATCGTCAATATTTTATAGTGGCCGCTAAAATGGATGATGGAAACACTAAGACGCTAATTGTGGTGACATTCATTGCAGTTATTATCATCTTCATTATTGTATTGATCATGGCGTTATTGGCCAACAGGAATACTTCATCATCCGATGATAGCGGTGGTCAGACTTGCACGGCGCCGCCACCACCGGGCGGAGTCACGGCAGTCAATTTTCAAACTGTTAACATTCGGGTCAATTGGTCTGCAGTGCCAAATGCTGATGCTTATCGAATTTATGTCGGTACCGTGCCTGGCTTCAATAAGTCCAACGCCTTTGCAACCTACATTGCGAACGGCACCGAATACATTATCAGAAACTTGACACTGGGTCGTACTTACTATATCTTTGTTGAATCGATTGGTGTCTGTGGCAATATCAGCCTCAGTCAGTCACCAACAATCAGCGTCGTCTTAGCTTTTCCAGCCAGATTTCAAATCGTCAATCGAGCCAATCCTGGTCTGGTGCTGAAGATTGCGCCCGATTTGCAAAATGTGGTTGTCGACACGCCTTGTAGTGGTGTTGGCGTTGATACTTTGTGCATTTGGTCTTATGATGCGGGTACTGCTCATATTGTTTCTGAATTCAGTGGTAACTGCATGCAAACGTTCCTTGATTCAGTTGATAATCGAATCAAATACGATGATTGTAACAGCAACACCGGTCAAGATTATGTTTTGCGAAGACAGTGGAATTACACCCCAGATGTTGGATCTCTTTGTAATCCGCAGACAACCCAAGGTCTTCGCTGTGTTAAGATCGACGGTCCGCCAATCATAGGCCAAAGCACTATTAGAGTTCCTTTTGATCAATCAGACCTGATGCAATGGGACATTATTGAAGCGTAATCATCAACTATAATTTCTACTGAATATTCAGTAGAATGCTTGTTATCTTTAATCAGGGCACGACGGCGATTAGATTATTGCTAATCATGCCTTCCATGTAAAGGTATGTCGGCACAACCAGTCGAATTGAGTAACTTTGTCCACTGACAACGACAAATGGCCATGTAAAATCGGCATAACCATCTGGTCCAGGAGCAATTGGATCTGAAATACCGACGGAAGCTGGCAAACAACGATTGGGGTCGCGTAATGGATCACTAGCCAATGTAACTATTGCATAAGGAACCTCCTGGAAGATTTGGTAGTCTTGAGAATTCGGTCTATTAGACCTGATCCTAAATCCCGTTGTGGTGACGTTAGTAATCGCTATTAAGTTCGGAGTGTAAGCAGGTGGTCCGGCAGCCGGCATCAAGACAGATGCAAAAGAACTGGGCAACGTGATGCCACATGTTTGGGACAAGATGGCTTTGAATCGGTAAACGTAACCTGAATAAAATGCTCCAAACAACGGGATAGCAGCTTGTGTCGTGGATTCAATGAAAGCGGTGCCGGTAGCGGTGTAAGCTGAAGTCGTGTACAACAACACGTTGGCCGAATCATAAACTTCAAAAATGACACTGGCGCCGACTGGATTTTGGGTAAAGGTGTAATTAACTGTAATGCCTCTGGCAGCAGGGAAGACACTCGGTACCAGACTAGTGATTGTTGGGGCCGTCGCATCACAACACTGACCGCTACTACAAGTGGCCGGCGCAATACAATTGGCATCTGTGATACATTGAACACACTGACTGACCGCCGGATTGCAAATAGGATTATTAACACCGCAATCAGCATTACTGAGACAGGCCACGCATTGATTACTAGAAGCATTACAAATTGGGGTTACACCATTGCAATCAGTTGATGTTTGACAACCGACACATTGTTTAGTGGTCGAACTACAAATTGGGGCTGAACCACTGCAATCATTCGAATTGATACAACCAACACACTTTCTTTCAGCAGTATTACAAATCGGCCTGCTGAAAGGACAATCGCCATCAACATTGCAATCAACGCATAGGCCTGAATCGGTATCACATACCTTATTACCAGCACAATCAGAATTGAACCGGCACTTAGTTGGATCGAAATTAGTCGTCGTTGATGAGTTCGATGTTCTGAATAAGATCACCAATAGCACAATGAGCACGATAATGATAATAACGATCAACACTGCTATGAACGCGATTCGACTTCCTTGTTGATTCTTAACCGCGACCGTCCTCCAAGGATCAAGTCGTTCAGTCATTGTTTTAATCGCTCCTAAAAAGTATGATCAGCGCATTCCTGGTGGCCATTTTGATCATCGCCTTCATTATCATCATTGTTGTTATCATCATGATTGCGGCTTCGAGAAATTCAACTTTTCGATCAAGTAGTTCGCAGACTGGCGCTGCTTGTAGCCAGCCACCAGTAGCACCAACTAATTTGGTCGTTAATCAATTGCAGCTCGATTTAATCTCATTGACGTGGGATTACACTGCTAACACAGATAGTTATGTTTCTTACCTAGGTGATACCGCTGGTTTTGCTAAAGCCAACGCTTTGATGACTAGGACAACAACATCAAACTCATCTAGTTTCGGCAATTTGGCATTAGGTAAAACTTATTACCTCAAAGTAGAGGCCAACAATCAATGTGGCAGGTCACCAATCTCAAATGAAGTCACTTACAATGTGCCTTATGTTTTTCCGACCAGATTCACGATTGCCAGGGCGACCAACCCGGTTCAGGAACTTTGTGACAGTCACAGTTTTGATCCTAATCCAGTAAGCGGCGATAAGGTCAACGCTTACAATTTTTGCGACTTCAGAAATAGTTGGGCTTATTACAATAGCGGCGATCAATCAATCCGCCAATCTGATCGAACTGGATATTGTTTATCAAGATCAGGCCCTAACATCTATTTTAACCCATGCACTGGTGGCGCCGATCAAAAGTGGGCTTACGATACTGGAGACACTACACTCTGTAATTCCACTAATGCCAATGATTGTTTGTTGAGTGTCACTAACCAGCCTGTCTTGAATCAAGTAACCCACGGACCACCGACGACGCCAACTTTCTCCGGCTGGATCTTCAAGCCCGTTTAAAATGGATGATGTCATTGACTGGGCGCCGGCTCAAACGGGCAAAACAATCTTCTTGACGGTGCTGTTGGTCACAGCCTTAATTTTAATCATTATCATTGTCATTATCTTGGCTAGTAGAATTAAGAAACAATGCACCGGCTCTCCAGCGGTGCCATCGGGCGTCGAAGCTGGTTATGTCGATCGATCTAAGTTCAGAGTCCGCTGGAATCAATCTATAACGGCCGACACTTACACCGTCTATGTTGGACTCACGCCAAACTTTTCAAGAGTTCAATCGGTCAAAACAGTAACTACTAAAAGAATGTACGCTGATGTTGAAGGCCTTAGTCGTAATAGAACCTACTACATATTTGTTTCAGCTTCTAATTCTTGTGGTGAGTCGGCCAATTCACCAACGATCACATTTGTCAACATTGCAGTTTAACAAAGTAATTCAATAGAAATCTCATCATAAAGTGGATTTCTAATTTTTCAATCATGAGAAATAAAAGATCCTGTTGATCTAATCTTTTATCACTATCTCAATCTTCACAATGCGCCAGGCTGCCGACAACATTTCTGACTTCCAGCACGAGTCGATCGTCTTTGACCGTCGTTTGTCCAACGTCCGAACCCAGGCCGGCCACTTGATTTCCTTCGTGTTCCCTACTTGGATTGGCCAAAAGGAAGACGAGTTCAACACTGTCATCATCAATGGCGTTGTTGTATCGCTTAGCTTTGAACTCGGAAAGGAGAATGACAACCCTCAGTTTCCTGGCCACTTTGAGATTCACGGTGAGAAGTTCAACTTGCCCGAGGAAGTCAAGCAGATGCACGAGCAGGGCATTGCATCCTTGAAGCGCTTCAAGGCCGGCAAAGTGAAAACTATTGTTGGTGCAGACATCCCGTCGAAGCCGAAGGTGCTTTATCTGTCCAGTGTCAGAGTCAAGCTTGACACCAAGTTGAAACCCGTTGCTGAGAAAGCTCAGCTGGATTGCTTCGAGGAGTTGCTGGCCAAAGTCAACGACATGACCTCTCGTGACATCAAGATGACAGTTGAGCACAGCCACATCATCCTGGAAATCCCGGCGACTTGGGTTTTGCAGGACATCACGGCGATCACCAAGGCGACCAACAAGAATGCGGCTACTGCATTGCCCAAGATCAAGTACCCGGTCGCTTTCCCATCCTTGAGATCCAGGCTGGTGCTGGCCAGGAACGAGATCGCAGCAACCTACATCATCGAAGATTTCGACATTGTGCCCGGCGACAAACCTGACACTGACAAGGTCGAGGTGTTGTTGGTTGATCCCAACGACAGAACCAACAACCACTATCTCAGTTACTCTTGCGTTTACGCCGAGACCCAGGCCAAGATGCTGCATCCGTTGATCATCAGAGTGCTTCCAGTTGATGGCAGCGATGCTTCTTGCGATTCGCATCGGACCTTTGCCCAGGACTACATCCAGAAGAACCTCAGCAAGTGGGGCCTGTGGAAGATTTGCGATGGCAAGAAGGGTTTCAAGATCATGACCGAGCCTTTGGAGAAAGGTGGCAAGCCGGCCTGGATGACGGTCTCGGATGCCATTGAAGCCGAAGATCACAGGATCATTTCCTTCGAGTCCGGCACGGCAGTCATCAACGACCGAGTCGAACACATCTACCATCCCTTCAAGGATCACGATGAAGGGATCAACTTGTTGGACATTCCGCCGGAGGCTTCGATCACTTCACTGATCTTCAACGCTGTCATCGGTAATGCCGAGTCCAGAAGCGGCAACAAGACCGTTGAGCTCTATTTTGCGGCCAAGAACGGCTACGAGATCGACCTCAA
>Ga0247803_1002117_pt1 | contig 10116 bp, 8 predicted proteins | sample UWRJL014104B1_FD_180928 | JGI IMG/M metagenome (GOLD analysis project Ga0247803, IMG submission 180928) | Plant litter microbial communities from Arlington Agricultural Research Station in Wisconsin, United States - UWRJ-L014-104B-1 | ecosystem: Environmental > Terrestrial > Plant litter >... | reverse complement strand
TGATCTCGTCTGGGACAGAGCCGCCAATGCCCATCTCGTGGTGCGCAAAGTAGATGCTTGGTTGGTCAAATTGCGATCTGAGTATTGGCCGCGATCGAGAGCGCAGTTCCATTCCAACCTGAGCCAGATGAAGGTGTACAGTCGTCGTCTGCCCTGTTTCTGACGCTCGATCGTCCGTCTTGACTACCGAGAAACGAAGACTGCGACCTGTTGAAATGCTTTGAAGATTGACAGTGTCAAGAGAGAATTCGGCTTCCTCCGTAACATAGACGATCTGTAGACTGCTATCGATGGTTCGTTTCTGTTCCTCTGGCGGCAATGCTGGGGTGGCTTGTATGGAATGTCTGAGATTTTGTTCCTGGAACAACCGGATCAGATTTTCTATTAGTTCGCAAATCTCCCAATGGATATGTACTGAGCTTTCATGGGAGCTAATTTGGACGGTTGTGGCATGCTTGGGTATTTCAGCTCCCACCAGCATAAGACCTGTCGGTTCTGGGGTAGGGACCACAGCGACATTGATAGCTAGGATTTTCAACCCGGCTTCGCTCTGTTTCGGCCCCGGGTCTATTATGAGCTTCATACCCTCAGAACGGATGTTGAGATAGAGTGGCGCGGGAAGGGGTGCTTCTGTTGTGTCCGTGGCAAATCCAAATAGCATTCTCATGGCTAGACTCCTCTTAACATGAGCCAAATCCCAGGTGCGCCATTGATCCCACATCGTAATTATTTTTTCCTCGGCATTCTCAGGACAATTAATGTGCGGCTGAGAACAGAGCTCTCGGGTCTTCGCTTTCTCGGCGTCTGATAAGCTCTGCCATATGTAGCGGAATCGGGAGATGATCTTCCAAGAGTCGTGGCTGCGCAAATGGTCTCTGACCGCACGGAGAGCGTATGAGGCCTTGGTTAGAAAAGCTGGATCTTGAAGTTGCTCTTGCACACTCGTGAGGTGCCACGCTAAGAAACGTAGTCGACTTTGCTGTCTCTGTTCAATCTGGGCAAAGTTGGTTCCAAGCTCTTCCCCAAGGAGCGTAGTTCGATGAATCAGCGATGCTAGATATTCGATTTTTTTGCTTGCGGCCGCGGTCTCGAAGGCTCTGAAAGTGACGTTGGCTGATGTTGCCGTGGACTTCAGCACCCAAACTAGCAAGTCCCTCATCTCAGCCTGAATTGCGACATCGTCATTTGGGCCGCTGGGACTCCTCTCTGTGACAGACAAACCAAGCGAGCCGAGAGTGGTATGCAATGACACCGAGTTTTCGCCTGCTCGTTCGCCCGGAAAGCTTTTGATCCTCGCAGCCGTCTTGAGTTGGTTGAGGATGATGTCGTACTGATCTTTGCCGGCGTTGGTCCCTGGACTTGCTGTGTACTCGTTTTGAAACCGGAAATGGGTGAAGGGAATGCGGATATTGAATTCGATTGATTTTCCCTTCCCTTCGCGACGCTTTTGGTGATCTAGGATCTTGGTCATGACTTTGACTTGGAAATCGTCTAGCATATCCTCAGGTCTGCACGGCTGGAGGAGATCCATCAAGTTCGATATACATCGAACGAATTCAGGTGTACAGAACAGTCGTACACCAGCCCCTGTGTCTACAAGGACACTTGTGTGGTCGAAGGATTCATCGAAATGCTTTGATGATACATCGTTGAAGACGAGAGCATCGTCGCTGTCGTTCACAATACGTGACGGTATCGGCGGGAATACGGGGACATCGGACATGTCTGGCTCAATGAGGTCCAACGGGAAATAAGGAGCAGCGAGTGAGCTGGAAAGAGCTACTGAAGATGGCGGTAAGTTGCGTCGTGCTCGTTCTTCTTCACCGACGCGCGCATAGTACCTCTCCGCGCTCTCTGCTCGAGACGATGCGTTCTCTAACAGTGTTCTACTTCTGCTTGAGCTTGCCCTTTTGCCGTTCGCTTGATACTGACGGACGGACCTGATACTGCTCGCCAAAGAGCCGCTGGAAACGGAGCGAGAGGTAAAGGTATGCAACGGCCGCCCACGTGATGATACTCTATCGGAGGAGTACCCTGATGCTGAGGATGAACTCGCACCGGAGCTAGGCTGGAACATAAAGATTGCGTGTGGAATTTCGGGGTACTGCAATGCTGGCGGTCGAACGTTGTCTTGGGCGCCAGGTTGCCCAGTGGAAGGCGAAGCTGGAGAACTGTCTAGCATAAACTGTGCGCGGTTGGTCCTTTGGTCATGCAGACGTATGTGAGACTGCTGCTTGTTGCGGTCCTGAGTGAAGTCTAGTTTACGATTGAGCATGTTGAGCGTTAAGTCGGTCTGGAAAAAAGCGTGGGTCTCCACCAGTTGTCTCTCGCCGAACCGAGTCCTGTGACGTGAGGCAGACCGAGCGTCAACGGCTCCGACAGTCAGGTTTGGTATCCAAGCATTCACGCGTTGGGAGAACGTGGTGCCGGCAAGATCATTAAAGTCTAGCCTGACATGGCCGGTACTGACTAACACTACCTCTTTGGCGATGTGGAGCCAGATATGAACATCGTTGGTTCTCAACCTGAGGAACGTGGAGTCGTGAATAATTGGAAGATCGGCAATTGGCAGGGTATTCTCGTCGTCATCCAAGGTGAAAGCAAATGAACGGATCGCCCCGGCAGCTTTCTCCACAAACTCAGATGTGCATTCCCCAGAAATTCTGCCCACGTCAAAGTCCCAGTTGCAAACGTAAGTTGGTTCAGTGGGAGGAAGACCAAATAGACGATGACCGAAGATACCGACAGACTCTATGAACACTTCGGTCTGGCCACCAGCATCGTGTAAGAGACCGGGGCTAGTAACAGCGGTGCTACGCGATAGACTTATGGGGCTGAAATTCACCATCAAGTCCATGTAGTAATTAGTGAACCTCAGGTCGGCGGACATAAACGGCAGATCTGCGCGGAGGCAATCTTCAGCCGAGTAGAGATTAGTAGGCAGTAGTACACCGGCCTGTTCGACTGAAATACAAAGTATGACATCGAGGTCATTTGAGACCTTCGCGGCGTTCTCGCCCGAGGGTGTTCCGTCGGCCGCAGGGCTTTGGCTGGGAAGACCCTGGAACTCTTCCTGGGTCTTGAAGTGCAGGTCGTCTCCGAAGTAGTTGTCCTTAAGCTTCAGAAAGTGGTGAATGAGCCAACCGTAGAGCTCCACACTGAGCTGGTCGGCAGTCAAATCCATGAACAACCTGTCCGTGTTCATGGGAGATGTCTCTGTTCTGTACGTATGACTGCCGGTCAACATCAGACCACCCAGCTGTGCCAGGTTTTTGTTCGAGACAAAAGTGTCTAACGTGTTTTTCGACGCCATAGAAACGTTCAGGCCCATATCTCGGCCTCGCACGTCGAACTTTATCTCATTCTCGAGCGGTCTGAATTTGTCCAATGGTATAGTGACATCGCCTTGGAGTCGCTGCCCGTACAGAACGATGAAGTTGTTCTCATCAAGCTCGGAGGGGTTGTTGATGATGTTGGAGTCGTTCGTGTTCAGGTATATCTTAAGATTGGTGAAGTCGATGTTCAGAATATACTGGAACGGGACGAACGTGAAATAGTTCGGGGGCGGTCCTGTACCCCAGTCGGCTACAAGATCCGTCAGTAGAAACAGGTGATCCCTCAGGATGAAAAGTTCGAGGTCATGACAAGAGACATTGAACGCCCACTTCCTCAAGCTATTCCAGCCGACAGGGTTTGAGAGGTCGCAATTCAAACCGATAGCCCCGGATCGCCAAAGGAGGCCATGATTCACACTAGAGGTTATCTCCGTGCTAACGATGTCGACGTCTAACTTGTTGTGGAACCCTTTCTCCGCAGCGACCATATCCATCGTGTAATTGACAGAAGAGTTACCGGATACCTTGACGTCAATCCAGGCAAAAGGTCGTACATTCTGATTGGAAGCCGTGGTATCGCGCTGCTTTGCTCTCACAGATTTCCTCCGTGCTCGTGGTTTGGACTTGGACTTGTCTGCGGCTTCTTTGTCGTGACCGGCCAAGGTGCGGGCCTTTCCTTTCCACTTCCAGTCTTTAGATGGCTCGCGTACTGGAATGCGAAGGACTGTCTCTTCCTCGATGCTCAAGTAAAGTTTGAAGAGCGACATAACTCGAAGCTCGCCCGGCTTCAAAGGGGCCACAGGAACGGCGTCAACACTCGCGCCAGGGAAGAACATAGACTGAAAGACGCCTCGATGCCGATCGGTCCAGGGACCGTAGTTGATAGTCCCTCCGTACACTTGAATGTCCATGCCGTATTCAGGCGGAGCGCTGCCGTTGATATCCCCTGGTCGGGCTGAATCGATGTGCATGCTGTTCTCGAGTTCACTTGGGACTAGACCAGGGACATCCCAATAGAAGCTCACGTTGACACAAGGGCAATCTACTATTAGGGATGTCTTCGCGTACTCGACTGGATCCCACTCGCCATGGCCATCACCTTTGCTTTCGTCCAGGTAACGACTAAGACCTTTCCAACGTTCCTGACCAGGAAATTGCCACTGAGGATTCGCGGTTTTGCTATTGCGGCCGGTATGATTGGTGTGCGTGTGGATGGAATCTGTAGATTTGGAGAACAGGCCAGACAGCCGCGGGATATGCAATCTCGGCCTCCTGCGCTTTTCCGGCGCATGAGTGTCGTGGTCCATGTCTTTTTGCACCACATCCTGTTCAGCTTCCTGCTTGAAGCGCGCGGCGGAGTCGAGCTGGGAAGCTTTAAAGTCTGGGTTTGGCTTCATGTGCACCACTGGGTGAGTGAATTGGAAGTTGAAGATTTGCTGATAAACGTCCAGAGGTCCACAAGGAGATGCATCAAATTCGCCGCTAGCTTTCTCGAACTGGGCGGTTATGACGGATGAAGTATGTTCGTTGCCAATCACAATCGCGCCCTTGTTACAGTCAATGTAGACAGGAAGTAGTCGCAGGAAAGACGGGATGGGGTCCTTCTTGGTCTTGAAGGCTGAGGAGCTCGTGTCGGCGCGGGCTACGCCAGCGCCCTGTTGTTGTGCAGCTGTCTTCTGCAACTTGCTCTTCTGGCCTTCGCGGGTATCTGTAGAGGCTCGTGCGGAAGCATTTGTGTCACGCTGGCCCTCGTCCTTCTCCGGCGATTCATTTGACGACGTAGCGCCGTTCGTCTTGCGCTCGACGGCTTCGATGATGCTGTCATAGGCCGGACTGCGATTGTACATGAAGGCCTCGACGCCCGAGAGCTTGATAGAAATGCGGCATGGAAGCCGTTTGGTGGTTTGCTTGCCTCCTTTTTCAGCCTTGTCAAGTGTCCTACTCCGGCTTCCTGTATGGCTGCCATGTGTGCTACTGGGTGTTGCGTCACCCGAAGACGGCTCATGCGCGAACACGCCAGCATCCCTCACCCTGCGAAGCCAGTAGTTCCATGTGATGTATCCACCATGGATCAAGATCGTCTCGTTGTGGCCGTGGTACCGTATGTCTTTGAAGAAGATGCGACCGCCCAAAAGCGATATCTGGAGGGCCTGGATGTCGATGTAGGCATGGTATGCGCGCCAGGTGTAGGCTCGGATTCCATATGATACGAGGGTGGCGAATAGGCGGTTGAAGTAGAAGAGGAAGAAGATGGTGCTGCACCGGTCAGTGAGGGGTGCTTGAATGGTGATGCAGTCGACTCACAGGATGCCAGCAATCAGTAGCTCAACCAAGAACACCCTGTACCAGTTAGCAAGTGCGGAATCCGCGATGCAACACCACAGCATACCAGTTGAAGCCAGCGTGCGCCAACAAGGGCTCCGAGACGATTGACCCGGCCATGGCGGCAGCAGATGGAGCGAGAGCGCGGGATGCAGATCATGGTGGTGCCGGAGGGAAGGCGCGCATCCCAGAAACTTGGGAGGAAGGCGCGCGCGCGAATTGGGTCGTGGAGAGAGAAAGAAGCGGAGTGATTGCGCCGGTGCCCTCCGCTGAAGACCAACGCGCAGAAAGCGGATGACAGAAGAGTGAATGATTCAATGCTGGGGGTGCATACACGTGCATACGAATCGACGGGCGTTCGCGAATCCCCCAGCTGCGCTAATGACGCGTGCGGGCCCAAGCTTGCTATCAGATCCAACACGACGACCGACGGGCCAAACCGCTGGCACGAGACACCGAAGCAGGTACCGTAGAATTGCCACCATGACGGCGCCCGGCTCTTGATACTGTTTCTTCTTCCAGTCTCTCTGCTGCCCTCGCCCGCTCACTGAGCAGCCCCAGCCACTTCTCCCCGCATCTCCACGCCTTCTCCGCCATGTCTACAGGCGATCTTCTGTGGCAGCGGGACACCAGCGACACAGGGCCCGGCGGCACTGGCGACCGCTTTGCCCGCGCTATCATTATCGTCGCCGGCGTCGCCGCCCTCACAGCGAGTCTTATCACCTTCGTGTCAGTCGTTCTGTTCCCATCTGGTCTTGTCCACCACTGACGTAGGCTGCAGCGCTGTATGGTTACAATCGTAAGAGGCGACCCTTGAAAGGTCGCGTGTTCATGTTAATGCTCTTTAGGAAGAACTATCGGAAACCACTTCTCCAGCGATATGTCGTGCGTATCTTGCTCATGGTCCCCATCTACTCGGCGTCCTCTTGGGCTAGTCTGGTGTCCATTCAGGCCGCCTTCTGGATCGGCCCTCTCCGCGACGTCTACGAGGTTTGTATCACTTTGTAACTACAGACGGGAGCTGAGCTGACAATTCCAGGCATTCACCATTTACACCTTCTTCCAGCTGTTGATCAACTTCATCGGCGGCGAACGCGCCCTCATCATCCTCATGACCGGCCGCGCTCCCGTGTCGCATCTGTGGCCGCTAAACCACGTTTTCCCCAAAGTCGACATTTCGGACCCTCATACATTCCTTCGCATCAAGCGTGGCATCCTGCAGTATACATGGGTGAAGCCAATCCTCTCCGTCGCGGCCATCGTTATGAAAGCAACCCACACGTACAAGGAAGGATACCTCGGGGTGACGTCTGGCTATCTCTGGAGCGGCATTATATACAACCTGAGCATCACGATTAGTCTGTATGCCCTCGCTATGTTCTGGGTGTGCATGTTGCAGGACCTGCAGCCATTCCGGCCCATGCCAAAGTTTCTTTGCATCAAGGGCATCATCTTCGCATCATACTGGCAGGGGTTTTTCCTGTCCATCCTGGTATGGCTAGGCGCTATCCCCGATGATGTTCCCGGCTACAGCGCCGACAACGTTGCCGCTGCCATCCAAGATGCCCTCATTTGTTTCGAGATGCCTCTCTTCTCTCTCGCTCATTGGTACGCTTTCTCGTGGCACGACTATGCCGACGACACTATCTCGGCTGCCCGCATGCCTGTCAAATACGCCTTGCGCGATGCCTTTGGACCGCGAGACCTCATCGAAGACACCAAAGATACGTTCGGAAGGGGTAATTACGAATATCGCCATTTCGACGCAAATGACAATGTCCTGGCACACGAAGATTCCTCATCGAGAGCTGCCCGTATGAGAGAGGGCATGCGCTACGAGCGAGGGGGCAAGGGCAAATATTGGATACCGAAACCGGGCCAGGGCGAGCAGGAACCTTTGCTGTCCAAAGTCTCTGGTAGTCGAGCGCGGACCATGAGTCCAGGCGCACATCGTGCGCTAGAGACCGAGTCGGATTACGGAACGACCGAGGGCGAGGAGCCAGAGCTGAGTCCAGAGGACGAATGTCTGTTCGATAACGCTCGATCGTTGGAGTTTGGTGATTGGAATGTGGGTTCTAAATTTCTTGCTTGACCTCTGTTGCTTACTTACCCTGCCACAGTATCCTGTCATAGAGGCGCACCGCGCTTCACGTGAAAGTCACCTATACGCAACCCCAAACATGCTTACTGGAGGCACCAACAGACATCTGTTGCAACCCACAAAAGCGAACGAGCGAAGGCGGAAGAGCAACATTAGAGAAATCCAAGCGTCGGCCGACAAGGGCAAGCACCGAAGCGATTCCAGCAGCGGTGAGCCCTCTAGCTCGAGATCCGCAGTGGCCAAACTCCTGCGGCAAAAGTCTTCTTCCTCGTCCAGTTCAGGAAAGTCGGACAAAAGCCAGCTCGTAGACCTAGTCGTGGAGGACCACGACGCAGAGGATGTCGAGCGTGTTCGGGCGAGAAAGGAAGGCGGGTCCGGTTGGAACGAGGTGGAACCCAAACATTATGTGTGAGTGTTTGCCACACATGTACGCGCTCTGTAGCGCAGAGCCACGTCCTAATTTCTAGACAGTCACACTTACCCTGAGGATGGTCAAGAAGAATCGGTTCGGGAAGGTTTCGACCCCACCAACCCCGAGGCACACAATCCGGAATCAGTGCACAATCTGGACTATCCCTTTACAGTGGAGGAAGGTGAGGAAGGAGAAGATAGTGCTCCGCCCATTAACAAAGCCGCCGAGGAGTGGGAGGAGCGCGGATACAACAGTGATGACGGGCAGAAACGCGACAAGAGTCCTCAGTACGGCAGCTTCAGGGACGAGCGCAATGCGTGGAACGACAGTGACCACTAAAGGACTACTGCATACTCGATGGCAAAATAGCGCATTGAGCTGCTTTGCGCACGATGCTTGGGAGGTTTTAACGGCATCGATTTGCAGCCTTTGAAACGTTTCGTTAGCTTGTGTGATGAATTGTCCCGACCATGGATCACTTGGGCGTGCTGATCGATTTTCGCGTTCATGTTATATACCCTACCTGGTATGCGTGCGGGTTTACGCGTTGCTGTACATACGAAACTTGGCGCGTTTGTTGATGCTTTGTCTTATACATCAGACAGAAAACATGGATTATTGGCTACGGAACGGATTATGCTTGCATGCATTGTGTCGAGCTGTCAGTACCGGCGAGACTTAGTTGACAGCAATTGACGGCACCACATGTGCCTGTCGCGTGCTCCTCGCTCCACGTTATCCAACCAAGGTCCGCCGCGGAGCCTGCGACCAACCAGTCATACCCCACTTGTCACGCTCTGAAGAAGCCGCCTCGCGTGGCAGGACTAACCAAACAGTGTGAACTACTGGGAGGTTCAAACGGATCGCTTCGTTGGTGCCAGCAAATCCTCTGCTGAGCGCCGCGGTGAGGAGCTGTGATGGAGCAATATGAGTTTTGATTGCTGATTGGTTGGAACCTCGATACCGTTCTGCCGAGATGTTTGTATTGCGTTTCTGGAAGATAGCCAATCGAGTTGGAGGGCTGCTAGAGGGTCTATGCAAGTGGGTTGAGCTGCACTTGTTTCGAGGATATTCGGGCTTGGTTGGCTGGTGAGTGATGGGCATGCATCGGCGGTGGTGGTCTGTTGAGGTGGCATCTGATGGAGCGTGCGGCGAAGCCGCGACACGGAGGAAGGGCTGTCGCAACATGCTCGCACCGCCATAATGACACTGTACAACGCCGTACCTTGCGGACCCCAGATCCGCCCCTATGAACCAGGAATACTTCACACGCATCATCTCATCTGTTTCAAGCAATCTCCGCAGCCTCGTCGTCGCAGCTAAATATACACACCTCATCGTAGGTAGAAAACGCAAGCGCGCCGCTGCACACCACGCAACGCCATAAAAAGCTATCCAGAGCTCCTGGGCCAATAAACTGAGGTGGAGAGCGGCAGGACGAGATGGCGCACCTGTCAGTTTAGCCCTGCAAGCGCTATTGCCAATCGATTCGCTGCCGGTCTACACAGCGACCGGGCGCTTACATGCACCTGCAGCCAATGAGATGGCGATCAGCACGCTTTTGGAGACCGCATCCTCGTTTGTCCGGGGCCGTTAACTTTTGCTCGAGAGACGGATATGCGGACTGCAATTTCTATTGGCGCCTGGGGCCGCGTGGGGACGGTGCCGTGTGGTTATATTGTCAGGGCTTGCCGTCGAGGTGCGGGTTGGAAGGTTTGGAAGGGTTCGATATTCTTTGGACTGGAATTCTTGGAAGGTTGAGCTTTGCCGTAAGCTGGATCCTTGCGGGTATTGTCTCTCTTGTCTCTTTAATTTGGACAGCACATTGATACGCCATCTCGCTGGAACGCGTGGGCGACTTGTGTTGTGCTACCCTTCCCAAGGTTCCTCTCCTCCACTCCTCTCTCCCTTTATCCCTCCCTTCCTGACAAGCAACGCTGAAACGA
>Ga0247803_1002116_pt1 | contig 10117 bp, 11 predicted proteins | sample UWRJL014104B1_FD_180928 | JGI IMG/M metagenome (GOLD analysis project Ga0247803, IMG submission 180928) | Plant litter microbial communities from Arlington Agricultural Research Station in Wisconsin, United States - UWRJ-L014-104B-1 | ecosystem: Environmental > Terrestrial > Plant litter >... | reverse complement strand
TTGAACGGTGGGAAGCCCTTTTTCCTGTACATGTTCACTTGAAAAGTACTCGGACAGAATTGCTTCAAGGTTTATCAACAAATCGTTGCTTGCATTTTTTCGGGTTAAAAATTGCCTGTTGTAAAATCGGTTGCAATAATTGAGCAATAACTCGATATGAGAAATCATCACGTCCTGGCTGTAAGTGTCAATAGCCGAACGATATTCCTGATCCACGTTTTGCATGATAGAAGTGATCATCGCTTCCTCTTTTTCCGAAAGATGCAGTGCTTCGTTCGCTGCGTAAGAAAAATAGCCGTAGTTCTTGATGGTTTTACTTAGTGTATAACTTCTGATAAAATCAGGATGCACCACCAGCCACCAGCCCGACAACGACATATCTTCTTCTGTTATCGTCGAAATCACTTGTCCGGGTGAAAAGAACGTCATAATACCTTCGTCAAAATCATAATAATTCTGACCGTATTTCATCTTCCCTTTGAAATCTTTTTTGATGCAGATCGAGTAAAAGTTGTAGATCACGCTACGCAAACGTTCATCGAAATAGCATTTGATTTCCGCCAGATTGATCACGCTCACCAGCGGATGTGCGGGCTTGGGCAGTTCTAGCAACCGATGCAATTCAGAAATTGAATTGATCACGTATGGATGGCTTGCTTCCTTTTTCATCTGGATAAAATTTAAGAAGAGCCGTCCGCAAAGACAACTCTTCCTGCATCATTAATTATCTATTGTCCCCATTGTGCCTGCGTCGTAACGAGCGCCGGTTACTGTTCCCAACGGAATTATGGCTTCTATTTGTTCCATTTCATCAGCACTTAATGTAATACTTGCTGCTGTAATATTTTCCTCAATGTATTTCCTGCGTTTTGTTCCGGGAATCGGCAAAAATCCTTTGGCCACAACCCAGGCAATTGCCAGCTGTGGGGCAGTTACACCTTTTTGTTCAGCGATTTTATTGATTGCATGCACCAGTTCAATGTTTTTGTAAAACTGTTCGCCCTGAAAACGCGGAATACTTTTTCGGAAATCGTTCTCCGGAAAATCCTCAGGGTTTTTTAACTCGCCTGAAAAGAAACCTCTGCCAACCGGCGAATAAGCAACGAAACCGATTCCCAGCTGCTGAATGGTGTCCAGAACTCCCGCTTCTTCAACGCCTCTTTCAAACAAAGAATATTCCGTTTGTATGGCCGTAATCGGATGAATTTTATGACCTTTTTTTATCGTTTCAGAGGAAACCTCCGAAAGACCTATATAACCCACTTTTCCTTCTTTTACCAGTTCAGCCATGGCACCAACTGTTTCTTCAATGGGGGTACCGGGATCCAGGCGGTGCATGTAATACAAGTCAATGAAATCCGTTTCCAGATTTTTCAGCGAACGTTCCAGTGCCTTTTTTACATAATTTGGTTCGCCGTTTATACGCCAGGTAAGTTGCTCATTGTCATCGATTTCGTAGCCAAATTTTGTGGCAATAATATATTTGTCCCGATTTCCTTTGATCGCTTTTGCAATCAGTCTTTCGTTTGCCAAAGGTCCGTACAGATCGGCAGTATCCAGGAAATTTCCGCCCAGTTCCAGCGAACGATGGATGGTCGCAATGGCCTCGGCTTCGTCTGATTTTCCGTAAATGTCCATTCCCGCAATTTTGGTCATTCCCATGCAGCCCAGCCCAATGTTAGGAACTACAAGTCCCTGGCTTCCTAATTTTGTTTTTTGAATATCACTCATTTTCTGAATTTTAATTTGGTTTTTGACTGTTGCAAAGGTCGGCCAGTCAATAGAAACAAGTGTATCCTAATCTCTTGTTGTTGTATCCAAAATGAGGGTGAAGATTTGATCTGAGGAGGGGAGTATTTTTGAAAGAGTAGTGGGGGACAATGTAAATTCAACTGTTTCCTCCACTGTTTTTGATTGCGAACCTACGGCCCGCATCTATTTTAGGTGCTTTATTTTTTACAAACAGGTGGCCTCTCCGAGGCATTCGAGGCTGTTCCATGAAAAAATAATGTCTCCGGTATGGCGCAGACGGGGTTTGCAACCTGTACCGGAGGCACTACCTGTTTGTAGAAAATACATAGATCACGACGAACAATGCCATAGAATAAATACCCCCCATTTCCTTGGTTTGTTATCAGGAATTTTCCTCAGCGTATTTTTTGAAATTATCTAAAATCGCCTGCCAGCCTGCCTGTTGCATTTCGATCGGATTGGTATTCTCTGCGTCAAACGTTTCGCTTACAGATGTATTTCCATCAATATCATTAAAAACAATTTCAACTTTTCTGCCGTCTCCGAGCTGGTAACTGATTAATTTATAATGCTCTACCTCATCGTAAATTCCTTCAAAATCGAATCCCATGCTGCCATCTTTGGCTTCCATTCTGGACATGAATTTTCCTCCTTTGCGCAAATCGTTTTCTGCTTTTGGCGTGTGCCAGTCCTCCGAAGCAAAGCTCCATTGCGTGATATGTGCAGGTTCGGTCCAGAATTTCCATACTTTCTCTAAGGGCGCGTGTATCGTGGCCTGTACGGTAATCGGTGTGTTTTCAGTGGAAGCCATTTTTTAAGCGTTTATAAATCAAGTGTATAAATCCAATATCTCTTTCCAAGCATAGGTTCCAGTTCTTTTACTCTTTTGAAACCGATATTTTCATAAATATGCCGTGCAGCATCCATGAATTCAGATGTATGCAAAGCCATTGTTTTCTCGCCGTTTTCCTTTGCTAAATCGATGCACATCTGCGTTATTTTTTTGCCAATTCCCTTTCCACCGTACTCATTATGAACGCCGACCATTCTCAAATAACACCAGTCTTCCTGAAAAAAACTGGTTGGATTTCCGCTGGGTATCATGAACGCCATACCAATAATTTCCTCGTTTTCTTCACAGACAAAACATGTTGATATGTCCAGCAGGTCCGAATAAGTATTTTCAGCTTGGAGAGATGAATTGAGCTTAGTCCAGTTGGGCTCTGTTAAAACTTCTTTGAACTGCCCAAAGGAATTCAAGCCCAGCTGCCGAAGTTTTTCTTTGTCATGGAGAGTCGCTTTTCTAAACATGCGCAATGAATTCTGCATAACCGATGTTCCGGACGTTAGTTTTCTGGTGGTAAATAATCAACCGAACCGACTTTTCTGACTGGCCATTTTGTGCAAGTCGTTCACGCCATTCCTTATCCGTTTCCGGGTAAAATGCTTTAACTCCGTTTATTATCTCCACTAATTCACACTTACTTTACGCCGCTGATTACCAACGCGCTGGATTCGATTTGCACATTTCCATCCGGATATTTCTGATTCACGGTTCGATATACTTCATCCTTTATTTGCTTTTGCAGGGCTTCATCGGCTTTGCTTAACGCGGCAACGACTGGTGCGGCAACTTCTGTCATTGCATTCCAGTACACATCTGTGGTTTTACAATTCATTTTTCCTGCCACCTCGTCCTGCGAAATGTTGGACAATCCCTCCTGTAAAAATAAACTGGCAATCAGTCCATCCTTTGCACAGCGAAACATTCCGGGCGCGCCGGGCTGCGGGGCAGGAAGTTCCATGATTCTGTTAATCGGGCCCATCATGGCTGTAACCCAAAAATTTTTATCAGGAATATTCCAGACCGATGTTGCGATTTTGCCGCCCGGTTTAAGCACACGGACCATTTCTCTGGCAGCGAGTTGCATGTCCGGAAAAAACATAAATCCAAAGCGACAGCTGATTGCATCAAAAGTATTGTCTTCAAAAGGAAGGTCGCATACATCGCAAGCAACGGTTTCAATATTTTTGATGCCCTTCTGATCGGCATTTTCTTTTGCTATCGCGATCATATCTCCGGAAAGATCGGTGATGGTCACCTTCCCGTTTTTCACAATGGAAGCAATCGTCAGTCCCGGTTCTCCCGTTCCTGCGGCCACATCCAATACGGCGTCTTCGTCTTTTAAGTCCAGTTTTTTAATGATTTCATCGCCCATCGGTTTCAGGAAATCCATAAAAAGATCATCCCATTTTTTCCAGCCAGAAGAAAATTTGTTCCATGACTCTCTCTGCTGATCGCGGATCTGTTCGAGTTGCGGTTCCATAATTTTACATTGTTGTTAGATGAAGTTGTAAAATTATAATACCGGTTTGAAAATGACAGTTCCGTTAAATAAGATCACAGCATTCCTGGCTGTTGCGATTTCAAAACAGGAAACCATGAGGTCACTTCAACTCTTTTTTAAAACACACACTGTTCTCAATACCAACATATTGACCATAATTGGATGTGATTTTGTAACCATTCTTTTTGTAAAGCTCAATCGCGTCCGGCTGTCTTTTTCCGGTTTCCAGAATGCATTGTTCGTAAGATAATTCAATCGCCCACTTTTCCAGTTCTGATAAAATTTTAGAAGCAATTCCTTTGCCTCTGCTTTCAGGAGCAGTGTACATCCGTTTGATTTCCATCGTATCGGGAGAATATTCTTTAACAGCTCCACAAGCAATCGGCAGATCATTTTCGTAAGCCACGATTACATGTTTTATCTTGTCAATTTTATTGTATTGAGAGTAAAATGAATGGTCCGCGCCATCTTTTATGGCCAGATCAGCATCAAGAAATTTCACCAGACTGATAAAATCCGGATCGTCAGAGTTGGTTCTTTTGAGGTTAATCATTCCTTTGTTTGTCAAAATGTAGCTTCCAGGATTATTCTTTTGAATGGATAAAAAACAGGAGATTTTGGGAAGTGGTCTGCCAGCTGTTTTTTATATCGGTCTTTGAATGTCGGCCTGTTTTCGTCTCCCAGTTTTTCCAGATAGGGAATCAATGCGGTTCCCGAAACCCAGTCAAAAAGAGCATTGGAGTCCTGCAATACAAGCGGATAGATCTTTTCAAAAACAGTCATAGACTTGCTTCCGTTTTCAAAAAGTATTTGCGCATACGCCTCTGTGTCTAAAACCGGCGATGTTCGTTTCCAATCTTTCAGTATGGTTTTAAAAGGTTCTTCATCAGCCAGTTCATTCAGGATTTTGTTGGAGATGTTTTGCTTTTGATCAGGAAGCTGAATCAAAAGCTGACCGTTTTCTTTAATTGCTGATATGATTTTTGGTAAAAGTACTTCATGGTTTTCAACCCATTGAATGGCAGCATTGGAAAAGACCAGATCCCATTTTGTACCCATAAGAAGTTGATCTTCAATGGATCTGCATTCAAATTTAATCTGGGGAGTTGAAAAATTCACGGAATGACTTAACATTTCGGAAGAAGAATCAAGACCCAGAACGGTAGAGTCGGGCAGTGTATTGGCAAGTTTGCTGGTTAGTTCGCCCGTTCCACATCCAAGGTCGATCACGTTGAGCCCGGGCCTTACTTTTAGCAATGCCAGCAAATCATAAAATGGCGCAAATCTTTCAGATTTGAATTGATTGTATGTATCAGGATTCCATGCCATGAGGTTGCTTTTTGGTAATATCGGTAAATGTTATTTTGTTATTGAACAATTAACGAAAACCTATAATACGACTTTTGTCTTAAAAAACGTAATTCCCACAACGACCAGCCACACCAGCCAAAGTGTACTTCCCATGAAACCAGCCAGATCCCAAACCGGGAAACCAGGCATGACGGTTGCGAATAATTCAGCCTGAGCTAAAAAATAGATCACTGAGCTCACGTATCCCAACCAATGCACCCAGTTTGGAAAGAGATTCGTTTTTGCAAAAGAAATGGTCATCATGACGGTCCAGGCAATGGTAAACAACTGACCCAAGTGTTCTCCCAAAACGACGCCTGCAAATTGATGAATGGTCTGAAAGCTGCTCATGGCCGATACCTTTGCGGCCTCATTCGTTGCATTTATAAATGCATTGGCCAATACAGGTACTACAAAAGTCCAGCGAAGTAACCCGATCATTTGCACAACCAGACCAATGATTCCCAGCGTAGTAGCAATTCGAACCAAAGGCATCCGGTTTTCGAATTGCTGTCCGATCAGTATGTAAGCAGGTAAGAGGGGAATACCGGTGATTGCAAAAGTAAACCACGTCCAGATCAGGGCATTGCCGCCTTCATGAAATCTGGTCAGGATAATTCCGGTGTCTTCTCTTAAAATATCGGGGTATTCAAAAGTAAAAGTTAGTGTCGTGTAAGGAATGAGTAAGGCGACTGCACCTGCAATCAGTAAGATTCCAATTGTTTTGTTGTTTTGAGCCATGATTCGAAAAATTAAATTTTCTCAGATGATATAAAATGCCGCCAATGCACAAATCTCTGATTGGATCGGGTTGGGTTTATTCTCCGTGGCAGAGACCATTTATTTGAAGAAAAACGAATAGCTGATACCGGGTGCGGGATTGATTTTCAAACTTTCACCTTTTGCTTTCACAGCAATAGCACCGATCCTGAGATTCAGTCCTTTCCTAACCATCCAGCGAAAACCGGCCTCCATGCCCAACGCATTTTTGCCATCATATTCTCTGCTCTGACCGCGCAGATATGAAGCCCCGGAATAGAATGAGGAAGGGTTTTCTTTTTTACCCACACGAAGAAACCACAGCGTAACCCCGGTTTTAATGAAACTTGTGTTTTCGCCTGATTTAAAGGCCGTTGGATAGTAACCGCCATGAACGGAAAGGTGTTTGTAGCGATATTCGGCACCTATGGACGGATTACGAAATCCGTTGATGCTGATTTCTCTTTTGGAAAACTGATCCTGCGCCTGAATGTTGCTGAAAAGGAATGTGAAAAGGATGGTGGTGATGATCTTTTGCATATCATATTTTGTTTAAGTGATGATGCAAAGTTCACGAGCAGAACGCCGCTGTTACTGGACAAATGTCTAAAAAGTAATTGGTTAGCGAATATTATTCCTGATTCTGCTGAGATGGCGGGGAGTGATGCCAAGAATGGAAGCGAGGTGTTGCAATGGGATTTGCTGCAAATGATGCGGCTCGAATTTTAACATTTTTTCGTAACGCTGCTCCGCTGTGAGTACGATCAGGTCATGTCGGCTTGCGTCAATGCCGCAAATCGTATTTTCCAGCAATCCGATGTAGAAATCTTTAAATGCCGGAATGTCGTTTACCAGTTTTTTGAGATTTGTTTTGCTGATCAGGGAAACACTTCCGTCCGTCAATGCCCTTACATTTTCCCTTGCAGGTGCTCCGCTGATAAAGCTCAGGACGGATGCCAGAAACGTGTTTTCAATGGATACGTAAGTGGTTCTTTCTTCACCGTCTTTCAAAACATAATATTGGAACAAACCGGTTTCAACGAAGCCTATGTGTTTACTGATCTTGCCTTCTTGCACTACAAAGTCATTTTTTTTGAATAGTTTAAGCTCAAAAGAGCCAATTATCCGGTCCAGATCACTGCCTTGGAAACCCATTTTTTTAAAATACCGTTTTAGCTTTTCCATGAGATTTAACGGGCTCATTTCTGAAAATTAACCAGTGGAATGAAGGGCAAATTCAATATTAAAATTACTTTTTCACCCTCACATACTTTTCAATATTGATTCTGTTCACGCCCGCGCTTTCTACAATTTCCACGCCTTTTTGCACGAGCGTATCGTCTTCGATTACCACAGTAAACCTGAAATCATTTCCTTCCCAATTGCGGTCATTGCAATATTCCAGATGCTCCGTATATGTGCTGTCTTTCAACGAATAAGATCCTCCGCCAGCGGAAAACATCACTGAATAATCTTTCCCTTTATTCAAATCATGTTGCAGGAAAGCAAAATGCGTTTCGTTAATTATTTTAATGAAAGAGACATTTTTGGTGTAATGAGCAACGACGGTGTCGCCCTTTTCAATTGTTGTACCAGTGATGAGTTTCCACGTTCCCTGGATTGGAATAGAAGTTGATTTCGCATCTTTTTCTTCGGTCTTTTTTTCGCAAGACGTTGTGATTGCAGCAATTGCTAAAAGGGCAAATAGGTTTTTCATACGATGGGTTTAAGGATTGGATTGCTAATCCGGTAATTGCGCTATTCTAAATTTCCCTTATTCTGGGGCTATATTGTATCCAGACATCATTTCAATTCTCCCAACAACCCAGCCAAATCAAGTCTTTTCGTAAACATTTCAATCGAACCGTCATCCAGATACGACCATAGTTCTTTGGGTCTGTCCCAATACAATTCCACTCCGTTGCCGTCCGGATCGTTGAGATACAGGGCTTCGGAAACACCGTGATCACTGGCGCCGGTGACAGGGTAATTGGCTTGCCTTAAACGGTTAAAAATGATTGCCAGGTCTCTTCTTGTGGGATAAACAATGGCCGTATGAAATAAACCGACACCATGCTGTGGGGCAGGAGGGGCATCTTTGCTGTACCAGGTATTGAGGCCGATGTGGTGATGATAGCCACCGGCAGAAATGAAAACAGCCTGGTCTCCATATCTTGCCATAATTTCAAAACCCAGCAATCCGTGGTAAAAATCAAGCGCACGCTCGATATTGGCAACTTTCAAATGGACGTGTCCAATGCGCGTTTGGGCGGGAATACTGTAATCTGGTTGCATGCCGGAGTTGATTTAAGATTCTAAATATACGGTTTGCAATCTTTCCAAACCAAATTCTTACCTGCATCATTTTACAAACGCAATATGTTGAATCGGTGGCATCAGCATCGTATCAGCGGTGCCATGGATTGAGTAATTTTGGTTTTACGCGAAAAGGGAGGACACTTTGGATAGCATCCTCCCTTTTCGTATTTTAAAATTTTCCCTTAATAACCCGGATTCTGCTTCATTCCGGCATTGTTATTCGTTTCAAATTCCAAAGGTGAAATGGGCATGGCATAATGTTCATCGCGCCAGACAATACTTCTGCCAGCTGCAACGGTTTTGTAGAAAGCGGACTCCTGTGCACCCAGTTTCAGGCGACGGACATCTTCCCACCATCTGGTTTCTCCAAAAAATTCCGCCCATCTTTCATACAAAAGCGGGTTGTTAGCCAAATGATCACCAGCCGGTGCTTTGGTTTTGTCGGTCAGGCTAACGTAATCCACTGAGGAGGCGGCGTTGGGAGGAAACCCATAAGCACGTCTTTTGACCTTATTGATGTATTCCAAAGCCAGCGTTGGATTGGACGATTTAATCACTTCTGCGTACATCAGATAAATGTCCGGGAGGCGGATAAAGTAAAAATTCGCTCCGGCAACGTTCTTGGTTTCTTCCAGTTTACCGTCTAAATACTGGTTTTTGCGTAACGGCCAGCCGTAGAAATTATCTTTCTGTAAACCCGTCGCGGCATCCAGATTATACCATTTTCCAAATTCTGCCTGTGCCACTTTATAAAATTTCCCCGCCACTTTTACCGAGTCAAAAAACGGTTGCAATGCGCAAACGAACAATCTTGGATCGGGCCCATCGGCTTGTTTTCCTACCAATGAGCGGCGGTCATTTTGCTGTTTTACGTAAGTCGCTTTCAACCTCCATTTTCCGTCAACCTGTTCCATTTCGGTGAAAGGTGTGTTGTCTGCATACCCGAAACGTTTCAGATTCTGGTCATGCATATATTGGTTGCTGTAACCCATCGCTTTTCTTTCGTCATCAACAGGATCAATGTAAAACGGCGTGTAAAGCAATGAAACGGTGGATCCGGTGTTTTGCGCGCGTGAACCGTTTGAGTTCGGCGCATCCGGCGTGGCTTTGTTTCCTACTTCATAAAACGATTCAGAATTGTACTCGAATTGCGTAGCGCCATTGAACATGTTTTTGTAGTTGGCAAAAGAAACAAGCGTTTTCCCGCTGTTGTTGATACAATCTTCAAGATAAATTTTAGCACTATCCGGTTTTTCCGCGAACAAATAAGCCTTTGCCAAGGCTGCTTTTGCCGACCATTTGGTTGCACGGTGAATGTCTTTTTGTGCTTCCAAAAGCGTCGAAGCCTTTTTGAAATCTTCAATGATCGCCTGATAAGTTTCACGGGTAGTGGCTCTTGGGACAGACATTGCGGTCAGTTCTGTTGGTACTTTTCTGATAATGGGTACGCCCATTCCATTCATATCTGGCTGACCGTACAGGCTTTGTAAATGCCAGAGGTAAAATCCCCGAAGAAATAGTGCTTCACCTTCTTTTGCGTCAATGGCGGCTTTGTCGGATTCCGGTGCTGTGAGCCGGTAAGTGGAAAT
>Ga0247803_1002114_pt1 | contig 10127 bp, 5 predicted proteins | sample UWRJL014104B1_FD_180928 | JGI IMG/M metagenome (GOLD analysis project Ga0247803, IMG submission 180928) | Plant litter microbial communities from Arlington Agricultural Research Station in Wisconsin, United States - UWRJ-L014-104B-1 | ecosystem: Environmental > Terrestrial > Plant litter >... | reverse complement strand
AATTAAAGTATACATGAGAAAAATTTTCTTCCTTTTGTTTTTGTCTTTTGCTTTGTCGGGCTATTCGCAAAAGCCTCGGGTACAAAAGCTTTGGTACAACCAACCCTCCGGTAATGTCTGGGAAAATGCGCTGCCGGTTGGAAACGGCAGGCTGGGCGGGATGGTGTATGGCAATGTAGTCACGGAAAGAATTCAGCTCAATGAGCATACACTTTGGTCGGGTGGTCCGAATCGTAATGATAATCCGGATGCACTGGCAGCGTTACCTGAAATACGAAAGTTGATTTTTGACGGAAAACAGAAGGAAGCGGAAAAACTGGCTAACAAAGCCATCATTACCAAAAAATCTCACGGACAGATGTTTCAGCCCCTTGGTGAATTGCATCTCACTTTTGTTGGGCATGAGAATTTTTCCAATTTCTACCGAGAGCTTGACATTGAACGCGCAGTAGCCAAAACAACATACATGGTCGGCGGAGTCCGTTACACCCGCGAAGTGCTGGCATCTTTTCCTGACCGGGTAATTGTGATCCGGTTGACGGCTGATAAGCCCGGAAGTTTGTCTTTTGGTGCATCATTTTCTTCACAACATGCCGCCAAAGAAATAAAAACGACAACTGCGAACGATCTGACCATAGCCGGGAACACTTCCGACCACGAAGGGGTGAAAAGTGTAGTCAGGTTCAAAGGGATTACGAGGATCAAAACGGAGGGAGGCTCGGTTTCTGCCAGTGACACCGCCTTGATCGTCAAAGGGGCAAGCGCAGCAACTATTTTTATCTCCATCGCAACCAATTTTAAAAATTATCAGGATGTGAGTGGTGATGAAAACGCCCTCGCAGCTTCTTATCTGAACAAAGCCTACCCGAAATCCTACGCTGCCATACTGAATCCGCATGTTGCAGCCTATCAGAAATATTTTAAACGGGTGAAGTTTGACCTGGGCGCTACCGACCTGGGCAATCAGCCGACTGACGAAAGGTTGAAAAATTTCCGGAATGTAAATGATCCTGAACTGGTTACGCTTTATTATCAGTATGGACGTTACCTGCTGATTTCCTGTTCACAACCTGGCGGACAGCCTGCCAATTTACAGGGGATCTGGAACAATAAAATGAGACCACCCTGGGACAGCAAGTATACCATCAACATCAATGCGCAGATGAACTACTGGCCGGCAGAGCGTGCAAATCTGAGCGAGTTGCATGAGCCGTTTTTGAAAATGGTGGAAGAATTGTCTCAAACAGGAAAAGAAACTGCCAGAACCATGTATGGTGCCAGGGGATGGATGGCACATCACAATACGGATATCTGGAGAGCGACCGGAGCCATTGACGGTGCGTTCTGGGGCATGTGGATTGCAGGAGGAGGCTGGACGAGCCAGCATCTGTGGCAACACTACCTTTACCAGGGCGACAAGGCTTATCTGTCCAAAATATATCCGGTGCTGAGAGGTGCAGCCACTTTTTATGCTGATTTTCTGGTGGAGCATCCCAAATATCACTGGCTGGTCGTAAACCCTGGAAGTTCTCCGGAAAATGCACCGGCTGCCCATGAAGGATCGTCGCTGGACGCTGGCACTACCATGGACAATCAGATTGCATTCGACGTGTTCAGCAGCACAATTCGGGCCGCAGAAATATTGAAAATAGATGCCGCCTTTACAGATACACTGAGACAACTGAGAAAACGTTTGCCTCCCATGCATGTAGGGCAACACGGGCAGTTGCAGGAATGGCTCGACGATGTGGACGACCCCAGCGACCATCATCGCCACGTATCACATTTGTATGGCCTGTTTCCGTCAGATCAGATCTCAGCCTACCGCACACCGGAACTGTTTTCCGCTGCCCGGACAACGCTCCTGCACCGCGGCGATGTATCGACAGGATGGAGCATGGGCTGGAAAGTAAACTGGTGGGCCAGGTTGCAGGACGGAAATCACGCTTTCACATTGATCAAAAATCAGCTTTCACCTTTGGGTACGACCAAAGAGGGAGGCGGAACCTACAATAATCTATTCGATGCACATCCTCCTTTTCAGATAGACGGCAATTTTGGCTGTACCTCTGGCATTACCGAAATGCTGATGCAAAGTGCAGATGGGGCGGTGCACTTACTTCCCGCACTTCCCGATGTGTGGCAGGCAGGCAATATAGGCGGACTGCTTGCGCAAGGAGGTTTTGAAGTTGTTGATATGGAGTGGAAGGAAGGAAAATTGACAAAGGTTGAAGTGAAGTCCAAACTGGGCGGAAATCTCCGGTTGCGTGTTCCCAATGAACTGAAATCAGCGGATGGCCGGTCAGTGAAAATTGCTTCCGGGCAAAATTCCAATGCATTCTATCACAATGAAGAAGTAGCTGGTGCAGTAGTTTCACCGAAAGCCAAAATGACGGAACCAAATATCAAAAAAACATTCCTTTATGATGTTCCTACACAGGCAGGTAAAATGTATGTGTTTGTTGCTCAGTAATTTATAAGAAAATAAAATTTGATTAAAATTAACAATAATGATTAAAAAGTTTATCTCCGCAATATTGGTTGTTCTCGTTTTTTTTAGTCACGCTCTGTTAGCGCAAACCACTATAGTCAATCCGATCCTGACCGGTTTTTATCCGGATCCCAGTGTGATTCAGGTGGGAACGGATTATTATCTGGTCAATTCCACTTTTTCTTATTTCCCGGGAATTCCTGTTTTTCACAGCAAGGATCTTAAAAACTGGAAGCAGATCGGTAACGTCATTCACAGGCCGTCTCAGATGGACTTCATGGGCGAGCAACTGACAAGAGGGCTTTTCGCTCCTGCGATCAGCTATCACAATGGCACTTATTATGTCACTTGTACGGATATCGACCATGACGGAAATTTTGTTGTGACCGCTAAAAATCCGGCAGGCCCGTGGAGTGATCCCGTGCGTGTTCCGCAGGTGCGTGGAATAGACCCGTCGATGTTTTTCGATGAAGATAACAAAGCTTACATCATCTACAACAGCGATCCGCCTAAGAGAAAGTCCCTTTATCCCGGCCACAGAACCATCCGGATTTACGAAATTGATCCTGCCACTTTGAAGGTGATCGGGGAAGAAAAACAGCTGGTTAACGGCGGGGTAGACCTGAGCAAAAAACCGGTCTGGATTGAAGCGCCGCATATCATGAAAAGAAATGGATGGTATTATTTGTACGCGGCAGAAGGCGGAACATCGGTTAATCATACAGAGGTTGTTTTTCGCAGCAAATCCGTTTGGGGGCCTTTTGTTCCTTATGAAAACAACCCGATCCTGACACAAAGAGGTTTGCCGGATGACCGCAAAGATCCAATCACTTCGGCTGGTCATGCGCAGTTTGTCGATGGTCCTGATGGTAAAACATATGCCATATTTCTTGCCGTTAGACCATACGAAGGTAATTTCTACAACACTGGCCGGGAAACATTCATCGCACCTGTGGAATGGAAAAACGATTGGCCGATCATTAATCCGGATAGCAAAGAGATTAAATATGAGTACACGGTCAATTATGAGGAGGTAAAACAAAAGGATGCACTGCCTCAGGCTGGTAATTTCGAATACACCTTGACTTTCGAAAAAACGCTGGATCCCGCGCTGCTTTTTATGAGAACCATTGACAGCAGTTCATTTTCCTTATCCAAGAAAAGCGGCCTGACGATGAAATTAAAACCGGAAACGATTCTGGAAAAGGGCAATCCGTCTTTCATTGGAAAACGGCAGCAGCATCTGTACTGCACAACGGAAGTGGAAATTGATTTTTCGCCCAAGTCAGAAAAGGAAAAGGCCGGCCTGACTATTTTTCAGGATGAATCGCATTTTTATTTTATTAGTAAATCAGTTGAAAATGGTAAGCCGGTTATCCAGCTCTTCAAAAGTGGTGCCGATAAAAAAAGCATGGAGCTGCTGGCTGGAATGCCTGTAACGGATGTTTCAAAACCGGTTAAACTACGCATCACAGCCGAAGGCGATTCTTACAGTTTCCATTTTTCAAAAGGATCTACCTGGCAGCTTTTAAAAGATAAGGTTGATGCCAAATTCCTGAGTACGCAGGTTGCAGGAGGTTTTATCGGCTGTTTGTTTGGTATGTACGCTACTTCATCTGGTGAGGCAACTACAAATTCTGCCTCCTTCAAATATCTGAAATATAGCGGAAATGACCCGATGTTTAAAGCGGCATCCAAATAGATTTAGCAAACTCTACTTCATTTTATTCCAATAACAATTTTTGTTCATCTTAGTTAAATAATAGTCAGTTTAAATTATGAAAAAGTCGATTTTTAGAAACCTGTTGACCATTTCCGCAGTGCTCCTTTGCAGTCTGGTTCACGCTCAGTCCAACTTTACTAATAAGTCAATCGGTGTAGGCGTGGTCGTTGCTGACATGGAGCGTTCCCTGGATTTTTATGTCAATGGAATTGGCATGGTAAAAACCGGCAATTTTACGATTAATGAAGAGTTTGGAAAAAGAGGCGGCCTGACCGGCGGAGAAGCCACCAATGTCAATATTCTGAAACTGGAAAACAGCCCGGAAGCCACCGACTGGAAACTGATGAGTTTTGGTAAAAAAGCAGCGCATCCAAAACAAAAATTCATTCAGGATGATACGGGTGCTCAGTATATTACGATCCATGTTAAATCATTAAAACCAATTATCGAAAGGCTGAAAGGACAGAAAGTAGCTTTTCTGGGCAGTACGCCGACGCAGCTGAACAAAGATGCCCACTTTGTATTGGTGCAGGATCCGGACGGCACTTTTGTAGAACTGATCGGGCCGATTGAATAGCAAAACTGGCGTAAGGGCCATTTCTCAATGAAAGAAAAATCTTTGTTTTGCCTGCTTTTTTGTGTTCTGTTTTTGAGCGGTTTGTCCAAAGCGCAAACGGCAAGCAACCCGGTCATTTTTGCCGATGTTCCTGATATGGCTATGATACGCGTTGGAAACTCCTACTATATGAGCAGCACCACCATGCATATGAGCCCGGGACTGCCGATCATGAAATCGAACGATCTGGTGAATTGGCAGCTGGTCAATTATGCATACGACACGCTGGCGAATGTGGATGCGCTCAATCTTACCAATGGAAAAAGCACTTATGGCCGTGGCTCGTGGGCCAGCAGTTTTCGTTATCACAATGGGTTGTTTTATGTGACAACCTTCGCTCAGACAACTGGCAAGACCTATATTTTTACAACAAAAAATATTGAAAAAGGACCGTGGAAAATGTTGTCATTTTCGCCTTCCTATCATGACCATTCTTTGTTTTTTGATGACGATGGAAAAGTTTATCTGATTTACGGAGCCGGAAAAATCAAAATGGTCGAGCTGGAAGCGGATGCTTCGGCGGTGAAAAAAGGTGTGGCTGAGCAGGTTATTATTGAAAATGCCAGTTTGCCGTCCGGTACAGGGGGAGGTCTTCCGGCAGAAGGTTCTCAGCTTTTCAAGGTGAAAGGCAAATATTATCTTTTCAATATCACCTGGCCCAAAGGCGGAATGCGAACGGTTGTGATTCACCGGGCTGATAAAATCACCGGACCTTATCAGGGCCGTGTTGGATTACAGGATTCAGGTGTAGCACAGGGCGGGTTGATCGATACGCCGGAAGGGAAATGGTATGCCTATCTATTCCGGGATTACGGGGCTGTTGGCCGGATTCCTTACATGGTACCGATTATCTGGAATGAAGGATGGCCGGTTTTGGGAAATGAAGGCAAAGTGCCTGAAAAGCTTGACCTACCAGCCAGCAAAGGTTTGATGCCGGGCATTGTCGCTTCGGATGATTTTTCACGTAAAAAAGGAGAATCTGCTTTACCACTGGTTTGGCAATGGAATCACAATCCCGATAATAACCTTTGGTCGGTGAGAGAACGGAAGGGATTTCTGCGGTTAAAAACAGGACGAGTAGATACCTCGTTTGTAAGTGCCAGAAATACACTGACGCAGCGTACCATCGGCCCGGAATCCTCTGCTTCCACTTTGATTGACATTTCAAAAATGAAGGAAGGAGACATAGCAGGATTAGGATTGTTGCAAAAAAACTATGGTTTTGCAGGTGTGAAAATGGGGAGCGGCAAATCGTCGATTGTTATGGTTCGCTCGCTAACAGGCAAGGCCGAGGAGATTGAAAGTATACCATTGCTTCAAAATAAAATCTATTTAAAAGCTAAATGTAATTTCAAAGACAAGAAGGATACGGCCAGTTTCTTTTACAGTCTCGACGGCAAATCCTGGCTTCCCATTGGCAAACCATTGAAAATGTCCTATACCATTCCGCATTTTATGGGTTATCGCTTCGGACTATCAACTATGCAACTAAAAATGTCGGCGGGTATGCAGATTTTGATTTTTTCAGTTTAGAGGACAAAATTGTAAACGGGAGTAATTAAATCATACGACTATGCTTAAAATTTGTCTTCTCTTCATCCTGTCCGTTTTCATCCCGCTTAGCGTTTTGGCACAAAAAAAGAAGCCAATACCGGTTTTGATCGTGGATGGATTCAGTAACCATGACTGGAAACAAACGACCGCTGTTACTAAATGGATATTGGAAGAAAGCGGACGGTTTCTGGTGGACGTGAGCACGATTCCCGCAGATAGCCTGAACAGGAGTGTGTGGAATCCTGATTTTAGCAAGTATGCATTGATTATACAAAATACGAATAACATTCAAAAACCCAGTCTGCGCTGGCCAAGGCAGGCTGAAAAACAATTGGAAAAATATGTAAGTAATGGGGGTGGATTGTACATACTCCATTCGGCCAACAACGCATTTCCCCATTGGAGAGAATACGACAAGATGATCGGACTGGGCTGGCGACGGGCTTCCGAAGGTAATGCACTGGAAGTTGACGGAGCTAAAAACATAAGTAGAATTCCGCCAAATGAAGGAGAGGGAACAGGGCATGGTGAGAGGTTCAATGCATTGATTCAAATCCTGACGCCACACCCGATTAATAAAGGATATCCTGATCAATGGCAAACTGCCAATACAGAGGTTTATTATTTCCCGCGCGGTCCGGCAGAAAATATCAGCGTGCTTTCATGTGCTTTTGACAGTACGAGTACAAAAAGGACCTGGCCGGTGGAATGGGTTGTAAAATATGGAAAAGGACGGGTTTACAATTCAAGTCTTGGCCATCTTTGGAAAGGTGAAACTTACCCTCCCGCTTACCGCTGCATTGGTTATCAGACAACGGTGATAAGAGCAGCAGAGTGGCTGGCGACAGGCAAGGTGACTTATACGGTTCCTCCTGATTTTCCGACAGCGTTTAAACTGAATCTTCGCCCGGAAAATTCATACCAAACGCCTTAGGTACAGTGCATCAATCAGTCAAATAATTTAAAGCAATTACCCTTTCAAACCATGAATAGATTTATCCCAATTCTCACGAGCCTGATGCTGGTTGCTCTGGTAAGCAATGCTCAGGAAATCCTGAAAGAAATGCCCAAAGGTTATGATGTGGTGCAGGCCGGCATTCCGACAGGAAAAATTGATTCGGTGAAATATCAGTCAAAGACCGTTGGAACTACCCGAAAGGCGCTCATCTATACACCGCCGGGTTTTGATAAAAAGAAAAAGTACCCTGTTTTGTATTTGTTACATGGCATTGGCGGGGACGAAAAGGAGTGGCTGAAAGGAGGCAATCCGCAGCTGATCCTGGACAATCTTTATGCAGAAAAGAAAATTCAGCCGATGATCGTGGTGATGCCAAATGGCCGGGCGATGAAGGATGACGCTGCTACGGGAAATATCATGGCACCCGACAAAGTTGCCTCATTTGCAACTTTTGAACAGGATCTGTTGAAAGATCTGATTCCCTTTGTAGAAAGCAAATATCCGGTTTTAAAAGACCGTGAACACCGTGCCATCGCCGGACTTTCTATGGGAGGCGGGCAGTCGCTTAACTTCGGGCTGGGAAATCTGGATCAGTTCGCCTGGGTGGGTGGTTTTTCATCCGCGCCGAATACCAAAATCCCAACCGAGCTGATGCCTAATCCTGAGGAAGCCAAAAATAAGTTGAAATTACTATTCATTTCCTGCGGCGACAACGACAGGCTGATCACTTTCAGCAAACGGACGCATGACTATATGTTTGAAAATCAGGTTCCGCATATCTATTACATCGAACCTGGCGTGCATGATTTTAAGGTTTGGAAAAATGGTTTATACATGTTTTCACAGTTTTTGTTCAAACCGGTTGACAATGCTTCTTTGTCAAAATATACCATTCTGGGAACGCGGGCTGCTACCAACATCCGTACGGCACAGTACCCACAGATTCTGCCAGATAACCGGGTGGTGTTCCGGGTAAAAGCACCCGATGCGCAAAAAGTACAGATTGATCTGGGTAAAAAGTATGAAATGAAAAAGGATACCGGCGGCTACTGGGCGGTGACAACAGATTCGATCAGCAAAGGTTTTCACTATTATTCGCTTTTGATCGATGGCGTCGCTTTGGCTGATCCAGCGAGTGAAACTTTTTATGGCATGGGCAGGATGGCCAGCGGTATTGAAATTCCTTACCGGAATGGCGGATATTATGCGCAGCGGGAAGTTGCCCATGGCGATATCCGTATCAAAAAGTATCTTTCCAAAGCGATGGGCACCTGGCGTGAAATGTACGTTTACACGCCACCTGGTTATGATAAATCAACAGAAAAATACCCCGTTTTATACCTGCTTCATGGGGGCGGTGAAGACCAGCGTGGCTGGGCCTTGCAAGGTAAAACAGATCTGATTTTAGATAACCTGATTTCAGAAGGAAAAGCCAGACCGATGGTGATTGTCATGCTGGATGGAAATATGGGAGGCTCGGGCGGTCTTGCCGGTTTTAATGAAAATGTGCTGAAACAATTTGAAAACGAATTGAAATCAAGTGCTATTCCGTTTGTGGAAAGCAATTTCCGGGTAGAAACGGACGCAAAAAACCGGGCGCTTGCAGGTCTTTCGATGGGCGGACTTCAAACTTTATACGCCGGAATAAAAAATACAGAAATGTTCTCCTCGCTGGGTGTTTTCAGTTCGGGCTGGTTTGCGAATAATACAGCCCTCTCGGATCCGCAGTATGCCTTCATGAAAACCAACGCTGAAAAGATCAATGGCAACCTGAAAAACTTCTGGATATCGATGGGCGGTGAGGAAGATATTGCTTTCAAAAATTGCAAGATCATGCTGGCGAAATTTGATGAACTGGGCATGAAGTACAAGTACAGCGAATATCCCGGCGGACATAGCTGGCCTGTTTGGAGACATGATTTGTTTCAGTTTTCGCAGTTGTTATTTAAATAAAGCTGTCGGCAGTCGGCTGTCGGCGGTGCAGCCTAGACAATCGGCAGTTGGCGAGCACTCATAGAACATGGTCGGGTTGTGTTGTATGCAAAAATGTGACAGCCGAATGCCGAAAGCCGACAGCCCCAATAATTATCTCATTTTTTCAATCAACTTATGTCATGATAAAATCGCAAGGATTAAAGTTTTGGGCTCAATGTGTGGCTGTATCGGCGACGTTACTTTCTTCCAATGAGCTTTTGGCTCAAAAAACGTTAAAAAGTGCCTACAAAGATTTCTTTCCAATCGGTGTCGCAGTAGCGCCCAGGAGCCTTACCGGGCCCGATGCGGAATTAATTATCACCCAATTCAGTAGTCTGACGCCTGAAAACGCCATGAAAATGGGGCCGATCCATCCGGAGCCAGGCAAATACAACTGGCAGGATCCGGACGCTATTGTAGCCTTTGCCCAAAAAAATGGCATGAAAGTAAGGGGTCATACGCTATGCTGGCACAATCAGACACCGAAGTGGTTTTTTACCGATTCTACCGGCAAACAGGTCAGTCGCGAAGTGCTTCTGACGCGTTTGAAACAACATATCAATGATGTGGTTGGCCGTTACAAAGGAAAGATTTATGCCTGGGATGTGGTTAACGAGGCCGTGCCCGACACGAGCACCAGCATTTACCGCCGGTCGAAATTCTATGAAATCATAGGAGAGGATTATATTGAAAGGGCATTTGAATATGCCCATGCTGCCGACCCGGATGCGAAATTGTTTTACAACGATTACAATACCGAAAGCAGTGCAAAAAGAGAGAAGATCTACCAGCTTCTTAAAAAGTTAAAGGA
>Ga0247803_1002111_pt1 | contig 10130 bp, 9 predicted proteins | sample UWRJL014104B1_FD_180928 | JGI IMG/M metagenome (GOLD analysis project Ga0247803, IMG submission 180928) | Plant litter microbial communities from Arlington Agricultural Research Station in Wisconsin, United States - UWRJ-L014-104B-1 | ecosystem: Environmental > Terrestrial > Plant litter >... | reverse complement strand
AACTTTTTGACTTTCTAAATCGTCTTCGATTAAGATTTTGTGCGATACTACAACGTTTTTAAATTCGTGGTTGATTTTCACAACTTTGAATTCCATTGTTTTACCTACGTAAACATCGTAATCACGGATCGGTTTGATGTCGATCTGAGAACCAGGTAAGAAAGCTTCAACACCCATGATGTCAACGATAAGACCACCTTTAGTACGGCTTTTAACAAATCCGTTGATGATTCTGTCATTGTCAAGGGCTTCGTTGATAGATTCCCATGATCTTTGAGTTTTAGCTCTTTTACGAGATAAGATCAATTGACCATTTGCATCTTCCGGAGCTTCAACAAATACATCAACTGTGTCACCGATTTTCAAATCAGGAGTATCACGGAATTCAGAAGTTGATACTAATCCGTCAGATTTAAATCCTACGTTTAATACAACGTCTTTATTGTTGATTGATACAACAATACCGCTGATAATTTCACCTTGGTTGATTTGATTGAAAGTATCGGTATACATGTCTTCAAACTTTTTACGGTCTTCGTCAGAGTATTTTCCGAAAGCTTTATCGTCAGCATCCCAGTCAAAGTCTTGATCTGGTGTTGCCAGTGATGATTTGATCTGCTCGATCGATAATGAATCTGCTTCAGATTCAATAGTTTCTTTTTCAGTCAGACGGGCGTCTGCACCTTGTAATTCGGCTTTTTTAGCCTCTAATTCTTTTTCTGCTACTTGTTTTTTTGCCATTAATCATTTAATCTCCTTTTCCCTTTAGGGACTGCAAAGATAGAAATTAATATTTTTAATGAAAGAATATTTTAATAAATGTTGTTGATTTTGAACAGATTGTCTTTATTTATGTTGAATTCAGATGACAAATGACCCTGGGAAGGGTCATTCTGCTTACGCAGTCTTCGGCAGAAACGGTATTACCTTATTTAATGCAAATTCCAGTTGTTCTTCCGGCGTGATATCCGTATTATCCAATATAATAGCATCTTCGGCACGGACTAGCGGACTTTCTTTGCGTGTAGTATCTGCATAGTCCCTGTGTGCAAGGTTTTCAAATACGTCTTCCAGAGATGTATGGTCATCGCCCTTGGCTTGTAATTCTTTATATCTTCTTTCTGCTCTGATTTTTGGATCTGCAGTCATAAATAATTTCACTTGTGCATCTTTAAACACAGTTGTGCCAATATCCCTGCCATCCATTACAATATTTTTAGATTTTCCCATACGCTGCTGCTGCCTTACCATTTCTGTACGTACTTCTTTTATCGCAGAAACTTCACTTACATTTTCAGAAACGGGCATTTGCCTGATTTCTTCTGAAACTTCTTCACCGTTCAATGTAATATGGGATTCGTAATCTCTGGAATGAAAATTCAGTTCGATGTGTTGCAGCGCATAAATTGCGGCAGCATGGTCGTTCATATCAATGTGGTTGCGCAAGAAATATAAGGTTACTGCCCTGTACATTGCACCACTATCAATATAGATAAAGCCAAGCTTTTTAGCCAGTGCTTTTGCGAGTGTACTTTTACCGCAGGAAGAATAACCATCAATTGCCACAACCAGATTCTTTCTCATATGGTGCAAAGGTAGTGTTTTAGGGCATTTTTGAAATAGGAAGGAGATTAATTCTGGCAGCCATCAATTGATAGATTACCATTTATTCTAGGAAAAGAATTATTTTTGCACCATGATACCTGAAAGATCCGAATTAGTAAAATCGCTTTCCTTTAAAACTTCGAGAAGCGGAGGGAAGGGCGGACAGCATGTAAATAAGGTTTCGAGCAAGGTAGAAGTTATCTTTTCTATTGGATCGGCAGATTTCTTTACGGCAGAAGAAAAAGCATTGCTGGCTGAGCGACTTGAAAACCGTATTGATCAGGAAGGCAATCTGCATGTCGTATCACAGGAAGACCGTAGTCAGCTTGTCAATAAGGAACGCAGCATTGATAAATTGATCAGCTTGCTTACTTCCGCTCTTCATGTAAATAAGATCAGGAAGCCAAGCCGAACGCCGAGAAGTGTGATTATGAAAAGGAAAAGTGATAAACTAGCTATTTCCGTAAAAAAAGAAAGCCGCAAGCGGCCTTCTTTTGATCATTAATTAAAGCGGTAGAACGCACTAATCGTTCCCCATTGATGCGCCCGGGCATTACTTTTTATTTCTTTTGTTTTAAACAGTACGCCATAATCTATTGTGAACCTGTTAGAACTATAATTAAGCCCTAATTGCTGTGCAAATACTACTGGTTTCTGACTAAAAGTAACCGGACTGTTATTATTAAATATACTTCCCTGGATGGTCGCGTCATAGGCCACTACATTTAACTGGGGTTTTGCATAAAAGAAGATTTCCCTTTTTACGAGTGACTTTGTTTTTGCGTTATTACCAATAGCAGCATTGGTATATGCCGAGTTAAATAGCTGATTTAAATTCCCTGTACGGAAAAGAATACCAGCACCTGCGCCATTAAAAGTAGTACCCAGGTTGGCATATCCTTCAAATGAGAACTCAACCGCATTATCGGCAACACGATTGAGCAATCTAGTGTACTGTGCAGAAAGATTTAAGGTTAGTTCATTCTTTATCTGGTAATCCCAGCCCCCGGTATCGTAAAAACCAAAAGTACGGTGCAATAATTTTTGTCCTGCTTCAGCAAGTGAGTTCTTTCCCGTAGTACCAATCTGAACACCTGTTTTTAAGATACTTTCATTACTATAAAACCAGCTCATGGCCCCTTCTGCATAAAGATAACCTGCAAAAGGACGGTCTTGTGTTGTTGGGTCAGGTGCGTATCCTGAATAAGGATTATACATTTTTTGTCCTACAGTAATCTCATAAGTTTTCTTTTCCAGCCCCTCCGGCAGCTTTTGCTGGTCTAAGGCGCGGCGGAAATTTAAAAACAATCCATTCGTGTAATAACGGTCTGAACCTTGCCCCAGATAGGAGTCATTATCGCTTTTAAAGCCAAATTCATTCTTATAAGTTTGTGCTTGTACAATTGCTGCAGAGAGAAGTAAAAAAAGAAGTATTGAAAGCTTGTTGTAATTCATATGGATTCAAAAAAAAAGCCCCGGTTGATCCGGAGCTTTAAAGGTATGAGTTAATATTTTACTGCGCAATTAGTTTAGCGCAGGTTTAACTTTTATGCTTAGATCCTGTGGATCTTTCACTTTGTCTTTCATCAATGCCAATTCAATTACCTCTTTCATTTCAGTTACGTAATGAAAATTAAGGTCTTTAATGTAGCTTTCTTTAATTTCAAGAATGTCTTTACGGTTAGATTTGCATAAGATGATATCTTTAATGTTAGCTCTTTTTGCCGCTAGTATTTTCTCTTTGATCCCTCCAACAGGCAGTACCTTTCCACGTAAGGTAATTTCTCCTGTCATGGCCAGGTTTGATTTTACTTTACGTTGTGTAAATGCAGAGGTAAGGGCAGTTAGCATAGTCACACCAGCAGAAGGGCCATCTTTTGGTGTCGCCCCCGCAGGAACATGCACATGGATATCCCATAAATCAAACAACTGGTGGTCTATATTAAATGAAGCTGCATGTGCTCTAAGGTAAGCAAGGGCAATTACTGCAGATTCTTTCATTACATCGCCAAGGTTACCTGTTAAGGTTAACTTTCCTTTACCCGGACTTAAACTAGATTCGATAAATAAAATATCACCGCCTACTTGTGTCCATGCTAAGCCTGTAACTACACCGGCAACTTCATTTCCTTCGTAAAGATCCTTGTCATAAATAGGGGCGCCTAAAATGCGTTCCACATCATCATTCGTCAGCACCGGTTCATAAGTCTCTTCCATTGCAATTTTCGTCGCAACCCCACGTACCAGTGAGCCTATTTTTTTCTCTAATCCACGAACACCAGATTCACGGGTATAGTCTTCAATAACTTTTTCAACAAGGCCGGATTTAAGCACAATGTCTTTAGTTTTAATACCGTGCTGTTCTTTTTGTTTAGGGAGGAGATACTTTTTAGCAATCTCTATTTTCTCTTCAATAGTATATCCATTCACTTCAATAATCTCCATCCTGTCTAACAAGGCAGGCTGAATGGTGCTTAGTGAATTTGCCGTAGCGATAAACAATACATTCGAAAGATCGTAATCTGCTTCTACATAATGATCGTTAAATGCGCTGTTTTGTTCAGGATCTAATACTTCAAGTAGTGCAGAAGAGGGGTCGCCCCTATAATCTGAACCAACTTTATCTATCTCATCCAATACAAATACCGGGTTGGCCGCTCCTGCCTTTTTAATAGACTGGATAATACGTCCCGGCATAGCACCAATATATGTTTTTCTATGTCCCCTAATCTCGGCCTCATCTCTGATACCGCCAAGTGCCATACGTACATATTTACGGTTAAGCGCTTTAGCAATTGATTTACCAAGAGAAGTTTTACCTACTCCCGGAGGGCCAACCAAACAAATAATCGGCGCTTTCATATCACGCTTCAATTTAAGTACAGCCAGGTATTCAATAATCCGCTGTTTTACTTTTTCTAAACCGAAGTGATCTTTATCTAATACCCTTTGGGCGCGTTTTAAATCGAAATTATCTTTTGTAAAATCATTCCATGGAAGGTCCAGTAACAATTCAAGGTAATTGATCTGAACAGAATAATCCGGAGCAGCAGGGTTCATCCTGCCTAATTTTTCCAGTTCTTTATTAAAATGTTCTTTTACCTGTACCGACCATTTTTTCTTTTTTGCACGGGATTCCAGCGCTTCATATTCCTGATCAGATGAATTTCCACCTAATTCTTCCTGGATAGTTTTTAGCTGCTGGTTTAAAAAGTAGTCTCTTTGTTGTTTATCAAGATCGGTGCGGACTTTAGATTGGATCTGGTTTTTTAGTTCCAGCATCTGAAGTTCTAAAGTAAGCAGCTCCATTACCATCATTGCCCTTTCCCTTAGGTTATCCATCTCCAGCATTTTCTGCTTGTCTTTCACATCTGCATTCATATTTGAAGAGATGAAATTGATCAGAAAAGAAGTGCTTTCAATATTTTTAAGAGCCATTGCCGCTTCACTTGGAATGTTAGGCGATAATTGGATAATCTGGGAAGACATCTCTCTTATAGAAGCTACAAGTGCTTTAAATTCTTTGTCCGTTTTCTTAAGCTTAACCTCATTAAATTTGCTGATCGTTACCTTAATATAAGGGTCAGATTGTACTTCTTCAATTAAGCGAAAGCGCTGCTTTCCCTGGATGATTACTGTAGTATTGCCATCTGGCATCTGCAGCATTTTTATAATGTGTGCTACAGTACCTACTTTATTTAATTGATCAAAAGTAGGGTCTTCTATAGATACATCAAGTTGAGAAACCACACCAATGATTTTGTCGCCCTTATAGGCTTCTTTTATCAACTTTATAGACTTATCCCTACCAACGGTGATCGGGATGACCACACCAGGGAACAATACAGTATTTCTTAAAGGAAGAATAGCTAATATCTCGGGTGTTTCTTCGTTATTCATCTCATCCTCATCCTGTTGGGACATTAATGGGAAAAATTCCGTATCTTCATTTATGATGGGTAGTGCATTGCCAAAATCAAACTGATCTTTTATACTCATTAAATAGGCCTTTCTAAATAAAAAAACGACAATCTGACAGTATGCCGTTTATGAAAATATTAATTATATATAATAGAGTATGTTTTCAACTCCTGTGCCAAATGGCGAATATCGTGTTTTGTCTGTTAAAAAGGCAGAATATAAAATTTATATTGTCGCCCTTATCATATTTAATTATTTTATGCGTTTACAATTACTTAGAAATGATATTTAAATTATAGCTTCTATACCTATGATTTTATATCTTTAGTCCTTTATAAATAAAATTTGATGAATTATATTAAAAATACGCTTGTCCTATTGCTAGTTATTTCTGTGCATACCAGTTTTGCACAAACAGGAAATTATGATAAACTAGGAATGCAGGCTTTGATGAAAGGTGACTATAAAGGAGCCGTTGCCCAATTAGAAAAAGCTGATACAAAAAGCCCTAATAATCCAAGTGTGTTAAAGATGTTAGGGTACTCTTACTTTCAATGTGGTAATTTTGAAAATTCTATTGAAACCTATAGCCGGTTAATTGTTATTAAACCATCAGACTATTCTGCTTATTATTACAGAGGTAAGGCGAGGCAGAATGTAGCTAATGACCCTAAAGAGTCGCTGAACCAGATGAGGGAGAACTTTTATCTTTCTGCAATTAAAGATTTCAGTAAGGCTATAGAGATTAATGGTGAGGAAGATACCCAGTTGCTACAAAACAGGGGGCTAGCTTACAAAGATTATGCAATCTATAAATCTTACAAGATTAAAAAGCGCGCGGAAAAAGAAGCTTGTATAGCACTTTTTAATAACTCCATCGCCGATTTCCAGAAGGTACTGGTTGTTCAGCCTTTGAGAAAAGATATTATTTCACTGATTGATTATGTAAAAGCACAGATTACCAGTTTGAAATAAGTTACGTATGAAACTATAAACAAGAAAAGGCGAAAGTATTACTTTCGCCTTTTCTTGTTTATAGTTTGAAGAGATAATGCACAATGAGCTGCAGAACAGCAGTGCTAACAATCGAGTAAATTGTTTGATTCTTTGAAAGATTAATCTTATCAAATAAAATTAACTATTAAATGGAATAAAGAAATCCCTGCTATTTAAATTTTCCGGTGATCAGATAGCTCTTCTCGTTAAGCAGTTTAATATGCTGTGTTTTTTTTACTTCATATAAGCTATCTGGAAAATAAGAAAGCGTATCATTAGAAGTATAGAGTGTGTTAACAGTGCTAATTAATATTTGAATACCTGATATTTGTCCATTTTTATACTGAATACTTAAGGATTTAACAGGTACCTTTTTATGAGCTGAAACATAAGTTTTCGAATCCTTTCTTTCAGTCAGCTTAAATAGACCTTGCCAGGCGGATTTATTAATATCAGCATCAGAAAATACTGAAAGTTCTTTTTGCCAGTTAGCAATTTTCAACTTTTTATGCTCGCCTGCTTTATTCACCTCCACATATTTATCTACTTCAGGGTTTTGCAGGCTAAGACGTTTGGCTTCTTTAGCGATGTAATCTTTTAAATCAAAGTATTGCAATGCCCTGAACTGTTTTTTTTGAGTGCCAGGAGTACAGGCACTCAAAAAAAAGATCAATAAAAGGAAAGACAGCTTCCTCATTATACCAAATAATTTCCTGTCATGATTGCTGGTTTTTCTATTCCCATTAATTTTAGGATTGTAGGGGCTACGTCGCCCAGTTTTCCATCAGCAATTGAGGTATAATCTGTACCAACTAAAATACAAGGGACAAGATTTGTTGTATGTGCAGTGTTTGCAGATCCGTCATTGTTAACCATAAACTCTGAGTTACCGTGATCCGCAAGTATGATGAATGCATAACCATTCTCTAAACCTTTCTTAACTACAGTTTCTGCACAGCGGTCGGCTGTTTCAACAGCTTTCACTACAGCTTCAAAAACTCCGGTATGTCCAACCATATCAGGATTAGCAAAATTCAGCGCAATAAAATCTGCCCATCCACTTTCCATTTCTTTAACAATAGCATCAGTAATACCCTGTGCGCTCATTTCTGGTTGTAAGTCGTACGTAGCTACCTTAGGCGAAGGCACCATAATCCTTTTTTCATTCTCAAAAACTTGCTCCCTGCCACCCGAAAAGAAGAATGTTACGTGGGGATATTTCTCTGTCTCCGCAATACGGATTTGGTTTTTATGATTTTTCTCTAAAATTTCTCCCAGTGTCTCTGTAAGATCATCCTTGGTAAATATTACTTTGACATCCTTGAAGTTTTCATCATAGCTAGTCATCGTTACATAGTATAATGGAAGAGGGGACATATCAAAATCAGGGTAGTCATTCTGAGTCAGCGCAGCAGTAATTTCCCTGCCTCTGTCAGTTCTGTAATTGAAACAGATTACTACATCCCCGGGCTGGATTGTTGCCACAGGTGTACCATTATTTTGTGTAAGTACGATTGGTTTAACAAACTCATCAGTAATACCATCAGCATATGATTTTTCAATAGCTGCAATTACATCCTGGGTAGGTTCACCAATACCTTTGGTCATCACATCATATGCCTGTTTAACTCTTTCCCACCTTGAGTCCCTGTCCATCGCATAATAACGTCCAATTAAACTTGCGATTTTACCAGTTGATTGTTTTAGGTGCTGATCCAGTTCTTTAATGAAGCCCAGGCCGGAATTAGGATCGGTATCCCTGCCATCTAAAAATCCGTGGATAAATACGTCTTTTAAGCCTTGCTCATTTGCGGCGTCGCATAATCCTTTTAGGTGATTGATATGAGCATGTACACCGCCATCGGAAACTAATCCAATAAAATGAACAGGTTTATTATTAGTTTTTGCGTAATTAAAAGCATCTACTAGTGTTTTGTTTGTTTTAATAGACCCGTCACTGATCGCTTTATTGATCCGTCCGAGTTCCTGGTAAACTACTCTTCCTGCACCCAGGTTCATATGTCCAACTTCAGAATTTCCCATTTGTCCTACTGGCAGACCAACAGCTTCTCCGGATGCTTCCAGTTTTGAGTTTGGATATTGTGCTAATAAAGAATCAAAAAATGGGGTGTTAGCAGCATACGCTGCGTCTGAACTATCTTGTTTTCCGTAGCCCCATCCGTCAAGAATGAGTAGCATCACTTTTTTATTGTTCATTTGAATATAATTGATATTTCAAGGTAAATAGACCCCTGCAAATATAAGCCTATTGGACTTGGATCAATAATAAAATTGAATTTTATGATTGTAGAATGGCATCATTTGTGTGCTTAATTATCGTTACCTTTAGAATATGATTAGATCCCTGTTTCCGGTGCTGATTTTATTGACACAAATATTCAATCCTATGGCCTTTCAAGGCGATATTGTCGATAATTTGTCCTCATTATTTAAGTCTGCGAATTCTAAAGAAATAAGTAAAAACTTCTCCTCATCAGTAGAATTGAAGGTTAATGAAGAAGAAGATGTCTATTCTAAGGCACAAGCGGAACAGATCCTACGGGAATTTTTTAATAAATCTACCCCCATTAATTCCACTGTTATACATCTGATTAATACCAATCCAAATTACCGGTTCGGCATTCTTTCCCTCAGTACAAAAAATGGCAAATTCAGAGTAGCGATTACGCTAAAAAAAGTATCTAATGCTTTTTTTATCACAGAATTAAGGATCGAGGCCGAGAAATAATAATGCTAATTTATGTAAAAATGCTATTTTTGATCTAAAATACTTGTTTTGGATAAGAAATTAATAAACATATTTATAAAAAATGCGATCGCTGAAGACCTTGGCGATGGCGATCATACCTCTCTATCTACCATTCCTTCCGGAGCTGTGGGGAAGGCGAAACTACTGATTAAGGAAGATGGGATCCTTGCCGGTGTAGAATTGGCAATAGAAATCTTTCAAGAAGTAGACCCCTCATTGAAGACTGAAATTTTCCTTAAAGACGGTGATGCTGTTAAATATGGCGACCTGGCTTTTACTGTTGAAGGTAGCTCTCATGCGATTTTACTTGCAGAAAGATTAGTCCTTAACTGTATGCAGCGAATGAGTGGAATTGCTACAAAAACTAACCGTATAGTTAAGTTGCTTCAATCTTATGAAACTAAATTACTGGATACCCGAAAAACAACACCTGGTTTAAGGTACCTGGAGAAATGGGCAGTGAGGATTGGCGGAGGGGTAAACCACCGTATAGGTTTATATGATATGATCTTAATTAAAGACAACCATGTTGATTATGCCGGTGGTATTGCAAACGCAATAACAGCAGCAAATACCTATCTTGCTGTTAAAGGAAAAGAACTGGATATTGAGATTGAAGTAAGAAACCTGGAAGAATTGGATCAGGTACTTGCACAAGGAAATATAGACAGGATCATGTTGGATAATTTTAGTTTTCCGGATCTTAAAACAGCTGTAAAACTAATTGACCACCGCTATACGACTGAAGCATCTGGTGGGATTACTGAAGAAAATATTACTGAATACGCAGATTGTGGTGTTGATTATATATCGATGGGTGCCTTAACCCATTCGGTTA
>Ga0247803_1002109_pt1 | contig 10131 bp, 13 predicted proteins | sample UWRJL014104B1_FD_180928 | JGI IMG/M metagenome (GOLD analysis project Ga0247803, IMG submission 180928) | Plant litter microbial communities from Arlington Agricultural Research Station in Wisconsin, United States - UWRJ-L014-104B-1 | ecosystem: Environmental > Terrestrial > Plant litter >... | reverse complement strand
GGTGGTCGTCAGCTCGAAGTCCGAACGAGAGAACGATGCATCGTATGGAAGCCACCGACGACTTCTAGGGTGAGCGATGGTGGTGAGGAGCGTGGTGCGATCGTCATCTCTGCAGATGCAGGGCATGAATGCGAGCCAAAGTGGCGGGCGGACGGAAACGCCGCTCCGGAGTGCCTTTCAAGACATGACTTTGCGCTCGTCTGGCAAGTGGCTGAACGACGATGTGCACGACGATGTGTCAGAGCAGTCGTGGTAGAGAATCTGGAATGGCAAGTGACGCGCGCAATGGTCCGAATCGGATCGCATCGGGGTTGGAGCAGATGGCTGCAGTAGCAATGAGTTGGACTGGGTTCGCGGGGTTGGTCTTGCAGCGACCGGCAGTAGATCGCGGGGCGAAGCCTGCTTGCATGTGGATTTGGTCTAGCCGGGAGTGTACATCCCGGGCCCCTCCAGCATACAGTATATATGCTGAACATTGCAGAAAATCCTCATTCGAATATTGCAAAGTATTCTACTAATCGCAAGGCATTGTGGCGGAGTGGTTATCGCGCAAGACTAGAAATCTTGTTCCTTTGGGAGCGTCAGTTCGAATCTGGCCAATGTCGTCTTTTTGCCATCGAGATGAACTGCCAACGAATGACATAGACACCGTTTGATTCTTTCTTTTTGCTTCCTTGGTGTCGTGATTGATGGGTGTGCGCGGTTAGGCATCTTTCCCCCGCCAAGACCAGACCTGGCTTACATCATGCGTCAAAGCTTCGAGCTCCACTGTGCTCACAACTCCGATACCTCTCGCGACTTCTGGTCCACTCTCATGCCTCTACGGCCTTTTCCCTTTCCCCTGCGTGTGGGCACTGATATTTGCAGCATTGCACGCATCCGCAAGCTTCTCACCCCAAAACCCGAAGCAACAACTCCTGCTCTCATTCGCTTTCTCCCGAAGCTCTTGACATGGCCGGAACGACGATACTTTTGGGAGCGCTTCACGAGCGTTGAGAATGCACAGAGGGACCTAGATGCCGTCTCACATTATCTGGCGGGAAGGTACGAGTATTGGTCTCGCTCAATTGCATGTTTGAGAGCTAATGATTGCCAGATGGGCAGCAAAGGAAGCTTGCCGCAAAGCTTCTGACCACCTAGCCCTTTCCAATGGCTTCCATTCAATCATGATCCTTCCGATTGCCTCCACTCCTGATGAAGGCACAACCCGTCCTCAAGGCCTCATACTGCGCACGAAGCTGCGAGAACAACCTGCCGACGGTGTTGCTCAGCGAGACCTAGACGGACACACGCGCGCACAATTCGATGTAAACAGAGTGGATGGGCAGTTGTGTGAAGTAAGCATAAGTCATGACACTGACTGGGCCACCGCCGTTGCGATTGTTCCAATCGTCACCGGGTGGTAAATTGGACGGCACAAAGAGCAGGGCTAGAGCTCGCAGGGCCAAGAGATTTGTGTGGTGGACAGCGTTGTAACCCAACATTGGAGACTACTCTTCGGATGCAGATCACGTTCGCGACAGCCGCGTCATGGTCCTGCCCGGGCGGCGTGCAAGATGCTTGTGCATATCAACATGCCAATCTTGCGGCATGGAAGCACGACGATCAGTTGGTCTTCCCTTCGGCGACCGAGTCTCCGCAACTTGTACGACATATAATTCGATGTGCGCCCAAACGACATCGCCCGTCAGGTTTCACTTGGACGCTTGGAGTTGCGGTGCGATGCGGTGCGGCGCGAAAAGGACTCAATTGTACCTGGGCGTAGGTTACCGAGGATCGCGCGAGAGTCCGGCTCAGCTGGGAATCAGCGTCGACCGGATTTCCGAATTTCTCTTGCACGTGCTTCAAAGAGATGCTGTGTTGCCGTAAGCCACAGGTCCACTCCGCCCCATCCCACTCTACCACAACACGACAAATGCGAGCTTGGCACCACGACACCCTCGTATTCGCCGTCCCATCCAGTAGAACACGCACAGGCTTCACCGCGATTAGTCTAGTGTGAGCTTGGCTCTGTGCCGTGCGCGGCGTGATTCGCGAGTCCCTACATCGTGAAGAGGCAGTACGGCCATGATGTGGGCAATAATGGCTGAGCAGCAAGTGCCATTGCCTGCAGATCGTGTAGAGGCTGACAAGTCGGTTTAATAATGGAAGCACGCCCTTGACGCGGATTGCATTTCAGCTCAGCTCGCTTTCTTTGCCTGTCGTGCGCGCTTTGCAGAACGTGTGTTTCGACGCGAACGCCTCCTGTGTCCATCATGCGTGCGTCTCTAATCGCAAGCTTCGCGTGCTTTTCGAGCCTCGGTTTTGCAGACCTATTTGCGGCGTCCCCTACGACCTTAGATCCGACAATAACGGGCGCGCCGGACTTCCCTCTCGAGCTGTTAAGGAGACAGAACAATGCTCGATACATAGGATGGTTAAGCTTTGGTGGGGAATGGTCGAGCAGGACCTGCGACATAGGAGGAACGTACTATCAGAGCGGAGAATACTGGCGATGCTGCGCGACGTCGCTAGATGGATGTAATGTGCCGGTTGGGTGCGCCGCTGGGAGCTTGATATATTCCGTCACTACCTCAGGAACCTCAAGGCTTATATCGAGGGATTGGTATGTTGACACTGCTTGATATTTGGACTGGTACGTCGGACTAATCAGGCATGTGCAGTACTTCAGTCTACCCTGACGACCAGTCTGCTACGATTTGCAATACTGGGTTTGTGTATGAGAACTCTGCAGATGCGGATGCTCTGACGAACGTCTTCTGTGGAGTGAGGTCGTTGAACTGGAGTTACTTCCGGGTCTCACCTACATCTACGACTACTACGTCCAGTTCTACAAGTATGAAATGTAGTCATTTCGAACCAGGTGCATCAGTACTGATCTTCTACAGCACAATCCTCGATAACTCCTTCCTCCAACTCAGCGACTCCTACAGTCCCCTTCCAAACCGGAACCTCAACATCCACCCCCAAACCCCGGAAATCATCTAGCAAAGCCTGGATCGCCGGCGCCGTTGTAGGCCCCATCATCGGTCTCGCCCTCATCGGCGCCCTAATCTGGTTCTTCTTCCGCAAGAAGTCCGCTTCTCAGCCCCAACCCCCAATGCAGCACTCCCAAAACATTGGAGTACCCTACCCGGCTAGCCCCCCGCAACACTACGACGCACAGAAGCAACCTAATGCCGTTCCTTTCGGCGTAGCCGCGCATAACAGCTGGGCAGGTCCACCCCCACAGTCGCCAAACTCACAGACTTCGACAAGTCCGAATCTACAGCAGGGTCCGTATGGGCCGCCGCAGGGCCAGCAGCAGTGGCAGCCTATTCCACAGGCCCAGCAAATATATACTCCGTCGCAGAGTCCGCCGCCACAGCAGGGTGCGCAGGTGCAGAATGGGCAGGTGTATCAGCAGCCGGGTGTTGGTGCGAGGCCGTTCTCGGCAGAAATGGATGGCGGGGCGTATCATCAGACTATGGGAGGGGCGACGATGCCACAACAGGTGCAGATGCAATATCCACGGTAGTCCAAGGAATTGTTGGTTTAAGGGAGGTATGAAGCTTTCTGCCCATCAAGAGGCTGGCGGAGTGAATCATTACAGTCAGGACTGGGCTCGTTGGGAGACGCGAAAGGAAGAAATGGTCGGACTATTGCGCTCTCGTGTAGGTCCAGAAACGCAGAGGTATTTTTACCTCGCACCGCGGTCTTTAGTGGTAATGTTTATACCCTGTACGCTCAATATCGAACGTTTGCATGCACGCTTGCAGATAGTCCCAGTGATTCACGTGTGCACTAGATTTCGATCAACGTTTGTATAGGTCTATGACTACTTCTACCGAATGCCTTGCTCAGCATTGACGTGGACAGGAGCCAAAAAGGCGATCGAGCTTGCATCGTGGATGGATTTGCAAGCAGTATCTATAAGCTGATAATTAGCGGTGCCTTGAGGGGGTTCCGGATGCAGTCACCAATCCTTCGCTAAGGACCTGAGAGAGGCACGGATACCCGAATAATCCGCTGAGCCTGCCCATCCATGTCCACTGTTTTTCACCAAACTGTAGTCACCCCGATACACAGCCTTCCCATCACCCAAAAATTGTCCATCAAGATCGCCATCGTAGAATCCCAGAACTTCTTCCATCACCGCATGGGCTGGATCCATACCCTGGTTGTATCGTGGTCCTATATCAGTCCCCACTACATGTCCAATCTCGGGTACCACGACCATGATGCTCATGTCGCGGAAGTAGCCAAGCTGAGCATCTTCGGGTCCGTTGATCTTCTGGTTCATGTACTTCCAAGCCAAGCGATGAATCTCCTTTCGAGCTGCATCCAGCTGTTCATTGTGTGGGTGCTGGGCCGTAATGTTCCAGTCTTCGAAAAGATCTGCGTAGACGTTGTAATCGGTCTCCCTGTGGCGGTCTTGAACCTGGAGAATAGGAACCGGTCTTTTCGCGCCGCGTGGAAGTCGTGGAAGTTCGTACTCGTCGAGGGCTTTCGAGAAGCTCGGGATGATGATCTGTTCCGTGAGCATCTTTACGAAGATGTCGTGCTTTTCGGGCAGATGCGGGAAGACGAGGTAGAGACAAGGCTCATCTGAGTACTTCTCGTTGCGGAGACGGTTCCGCCGGACACGACCGAGATAGATGCTGCGTGAGATCGAATCTTTGTCTACGCATGTGTTGGGTCCACCGCGCTCTTTGATGTCGCGGAGAAGGTGGTAGATTGCGTCAGCTTCGTGCATCTTCAGAGCTCGCACGTAGCGTGGTGTGGTGGATAGGATTAAGCGCCGGGCTACTTCCAAAGATGTCGCATGGAGTACAAGCGTTTCGATCTCTGTTTGCTGGCCGTAGATGTCGAAGGCTTCTGTAAGGCTTGCCGCTGACGTGGAAGCAGACGGTGAACCAGCCATAATGCCGCGGGGGATTCCAAAGAAGATGTATAAGCACTCCCCAACGTCTGATCTCAAAGAGCGCCTGTTTTGTGAATGTGTTTCGGCGAAGTTGGGATTCGCACTCGATGGAATAGTAACAGCAGATGGTAGTCATGGCGTATACGTGTTAAGTCGGAAGAATTTCCGCTTGATACTCGTGACTTTTGAACAGCGACATGAGAAATTGACAGAGAATGTAGATCAAACATGCTGTAGCGTTCACAAGATTGTACTCGTATGATCGCAGTGAAAGAAGCTAGGCTATAGGAACGATGCTTTAGGAACGCAACCAACTGTTTAATCAGATGATAACCATGAGGGTTCTTATATAAGGGTTCTTGTAAGGGTTAGGGATGAGATTAGGGATGAGATTAGGGATGAGATTAGGGATGAAATTAGGGATGAGATTAGGGATGAGATTAGGGATGAAATTAGGGATGAGATTAGGGATGAGATTAGGGATGAGATTAGGGATGAGATTAGGGATGAAATTAGGGATGAGATTAGGGATGAGATTAGGGATGAAATTAGGGATGAGATTAGGGATGAGATTAGGGATGAAATTAGGGATGAGATTAGGGATGAGATTAGGGATGAGATTAGGGATGAGATTAGGGTCTTGCGGTTGCGAGTGTTGTTGACGGGTTATTTCGAGATGCGGTTGTGGTTGAAAGCGATGAGTCAGCAGTTCTCAGCACACCGATTTGCCAACCTTCGGAATCAATGCGAACTTGCGACTGCACCGATGTCGCCGATGTTCTTACGGCTTTATTGCGGGGACATACTGCATATTTCAGCTTCCTAACTGGGAATTCATTACTTCCGTGCTCTCATCCATCTGCTTCTCGGCCCATCTACAGCCCCTCGGCTTTCACACTGTTGTACACATTGTTCTACATCCACGAGAACTTACATCTTGATCTCTCAGGTTTACATCTTCACTTCCGCCCATCCCGGATAACTAGCTCCATCGCTGTGCCGGTTAATGGTGATCATATATACGAACACTGTTATAGCTGCGCCGCGCGAAGACAGCCAGATAAATTCACCTGTAGTTCACAGGTATGACTATAAGAACATCTCTCTTCTTCATCCGGTGCGCTCAGAAGTCAACAAAAGTTGCAGATCAGGCAGTAGCCGAAACCTTAAACGTGCAGATGACGCATGCATTCGGGTAAGCCATCGTTATCTGCGGCCTTATTCGCTTAGCTTTGGGCCACCCTCAGGTTGAAACATTAGTGATCTTCTGCGTTCAGCTTTGTCCCTTCAGCCTAACAACGTTGGCATACACATCCAACCTAGTCCTCGACTTCATAGACCATCACTTCGAGGGAAATAGCGACAGATCTGAGAACTGGTCGAAGCTGACTAGCGCTCTCCTTCGAATCTCGTTTTAGTCTGAGCCCATCGGAGACCATGGAAGGCGCCATCCCCATCGCCACGATATGCGACAGTTGCGACAAGTGGATCAACAGAAACGAAATTGCACATCCTGATAGAACTTACTACGGGGTCAAAAACTGGGCTTGGCACCAATTGGAAGAGGCCGCAGCGATTAAATGTGCCATCTGCACAATCCTTCATCGTAGACTGCGTGCTTTATACCCGAGAAACAAGAGCTTACAACTGGAGTGGATGTATTCCGAGAATGGGTTCAGCATCACTGTGAAACTGGACAAAGCGATCGGACTGGAGGCGGGAAAGGAAAGCTGCCTGCTTGAAGCATCGCCACTCGATGGACGCAACCTTGAATCAGCCGGACGCTCAGCTATGTACGAGTATCCGCGGAGAACAGATGCTTCGTCCGTCATTTCCCTCGTGCGCTCGTGGATGGTACACTGCTCGACTAATCACAGAAGCTGCCACCGACACCCTTCTACATATTATCCGCCTCGGCTGCTCGACGTTCGACATGAACAGGTACGGCTAATCGTACCCAAAGAGATGGATAGCTTCACGGATACATACGCGACATTGAGCCACTGCTGGGGAGCCCGCCCTACGTTTCTGAAGCTCACATCGACGAATATGGGCGAACTATGCCAAGGCATCAGCCTCGGCCAATTGCCCCAGAACTTTAGCGATGCCATCGATCTATGCAGGAGACTGGGTCTCGCATACCTCTGGATTGACAGTCTTTGCATAATTCAAGAAGGAGATGGCAGTGTTGAAGACTGGCTATACCACGTTACAGAGATGCGTCATATTTACCAAGAAGCAACCATCAATATTGCTGCAAGTCGTGCTGCCAACGCGGAGACTGGGATGTACGTGGAAAGATCCTCTCATCACCTCAAGCTTTCAGTCATCAGGAGTCACGGAACCGGCAAGGTATCGTCCGGGCTCTACCTTCTCCTGGAACATAAAATGGCCGAATATGAAGGTAGCTGGCATAAGTCGCCTCTTAATTGCCGGGGATGGGTCTTCCAAGAACGCCTTCTGTCACCACGGTCCGTTTACTTCGCGGAAGAGCAGGTCCATTGGGAATGTTGTGAACAGCAGTTCTGCGAGACATACCCGGCCGGCACTAATGTCAGGCTCGAAGCCGTAGTCCCTGGTTTTAGTCTGCCAACACTCGGAAGCAACCGACATGCAAAAGAGCTCGAGGAATTTATCATCAAATATGAGGACATGATTCACCATTTTACATCTTCGCAGCTTACATACCCGGATATCGGTACGCTTTTTCCCTCCTAGCCGACTTAAGGCACCCATGCTTAACAAAGCTGCAGTATTGAGCTGACTGGGTGTTACTATAGATACATTGCCTGCTTTTGCTGGTATTGCTGAGCATTTTGCTCAGGAGCTCGGCGACGAATACATCGCTGGCATGTTCCGTCGACAGTTGCCTTATGCTCTACTCTGGAAAATTGCAGATCCGCAAGCCGCAACGCCACTGGAGAAACAAAACATGACTTACAGATGCCCTTCTTGGAGCTGGGCCAAGGCCGACGTAGCAGTTTCTATGGTGTCGAATCATAGGGAAGGGTCAATTATGGCTCGTGTAATGGAAGCCAAAACAACACTGCTTGATTCTCTCAACCCATTCGGTCGGCTGATATATGCACATCTCATCCTACGGTGTTGCTTAATACCCTGCGTTACAAGCGAGACCAATGACGACACTGCCATCAACTCCAGAACGTGGAATTCGCCACATGTCTTATACCACACGCCACTGTCCAAGGAAATCCTTTTTGACGAACATTCTGCGGCCTCGATAGACCTGCGGACCGTTTTCATCTTACCTATCGTTCGGAAACCTCGCCAATACGGGAGGTCCGAGGCAATCGCGCTGGCGGTACGTAGGCTTGGTATTGCAGGCCAGGAGCAGTACGAAAGAATTGGAATTGCAACTCTTCGAGCGCACGACCTGGTTGAGGAGATCGAGAAATTTGCAGAGAGGGATGTGCTACTTGTATAGCTGTATCACGCCACGAAACCCTCGATGCTTGAGTTGTAGGGAGAGCCGAATTTTGGGTGATCAAGAAATTCGTCATTGCAAAATAGTGCTTTCGCAGTCCTCGTTAAGCCTCGTTGAGGTCTGCTGGCCTATCAGTCGACCTTGCCGACTGCCCAGACCTAGCGGCAGAAATCCCCTGATCAGAAGCTTATCGCAACAATCACGGTCAACGACTTTCGACACGTTCAATAGTTTACTGGGTGCCCATGCTCACATCAGCAACTAAGTCTAATCGTGAATTTTACTTAGAAAGTACTGAGTATGCGGAAGTGCGCCAGTTGTCTTGAAGACGAGCAAATTGTCCCGATGATCTCATTGGAGATGGGGAGGAGCGCTAAGTTGACACCGGATTCAAGAACGCATAATGTACAACACCTCAGCACCCATAAATACATATCATCACTAACAGGAAAAATGGTGGGGGAAATGTGGGTATCAAGCAGCCCCAAGCTAAGTCAGCCCGCAAGACGATCCCAAGTCCGACATTGCGGGGGCGAAAATGCTACACGTACCGCCTTACTGAGCAGCTCCAGACTCAGTATTCCGCCGCGACGAAATGTCCGGTTCTATTTCAAACAATGGCGTTCTTCTCGCACTTGATGCGCGATGTTCATAAAGCCGCGCGCCAATCCCTCCTTCCACTATCACCACGAAGCAGTCTTGGAAGCCCGCGACGACCTTTCCATCTCCCATCTCACGGCCATTTGTTATATGATTTCTTCCCGCGATCCCGTTTCTGCTTGTCGCGAAGATGATCGGAACGACGACACAGAAGGCGCAGATCGCACTTTACACAGTGGCACTGATCCTTGCTACACTGGCAGTCGCATGTAGGCTATGGGCAAGACGGATCACAGGACTGAAATGGCAGGTCAATGACTGGCTTATGATACTGGCTTATGTAAGTGTCTGCCCCAATGATGCGAGGGTGATCGGGAGGCTGATTGACACGCAGGTGAACGTCGTTGGGCTGGCTATTGCAGCAAATCTGGGTAAGTCGCGCACTCCTCCTGCATAGATTCCACGAAGGGCGACTAACTAACATCTTTCAGCTGTGATCGTCGGCGAATTAAGCATTCGCTATTCCGACATACCTGCGGATATCAAAGGAGAAATATATCCATTCAACATGAAGGCACGACCTTTCCCCACCCCCACAGACCACGGGTATTAACTAGCCCAATCAGATGACCGTTGTAATCCCCTTCTTCCTCATAACCTCCTCCTACCTCACCAAGCTTTCCATAACCCACTTCTACATCACCCTCTTCCCGCACACCACCATCCACGCAATCTGCCGCCTGCAATTCGTCCTCCTCATCCTAACCGGCATCGCCTCGATCATCCGCTTGTTGACACTCTGCCGGCCGTTCGCTTTCGCCTGGAACCCTAGGCTGGACGGCAAGTGTGGTGATTTCAAAGACTTTTCGCTCGAGACGAGTGTTGTCGCGTTGGTATTTGATATCGCTTGTGTGGTATTACCTATACCGGTTGTCTGGCGGCTGAAGCTGGAAATGGGAAAGAAGATTAGGTTGACTGTGTTGTTTGGGTTGGGCATTTTGTGAGTCTTTGCATTTGTACAAGGGAAGTGATGGTACTGATGAGCGTTAGGATTTGCATCATCACTGCCTTGAGAATATACTACACCGAGCGCATGGACTTCGCCGACCTCACCCGCACCGCTGCCCCAGCCGTCATGTTTAGCGTTCCAGAGCCCGCACTCAGTATCGTCGCCGGCTGTCTA
>Ga0247803_1002108_pt1 | contig 10133 bp, 10 predicted proteins | sample UWRJL014104B1_FD_180928 | JGI IMG/M metagenome (GOLD analysis project Ga0247803, IMG submission 180928) | Plant litter microbial communities from Arlington Agricultural Research Station in Wisconsin, United States - UWRJ-L014-104B-1 | ecosystem: Environmental > Terrestrial > Plant litter >... | reverse complement strand
CATTTTTTGGTTGGCAGTATTTATTTTGTTGCACTTATTTCCTCAATAATCTTAGAAACTTCATTGGCATGAGATAGGTGAGCTGTATGGCCTGCATTCAGGCTATAAACTTTTTTCACAGGTGTAGTCGTGATCATCTGGTCCTGCAAAGTAATTCCGATCGCCTTATCATTGACAGTACGGATATAAAACTTGGGCACACTTCCAAAATTAGCGTCTGTAAGCGTAACTTTCTGTGTCAGTGGTAGAAGAGGTTCTGTTCTGTTTTTATCCAATAGAAGCTGCTTGATCGTTTCGGACCCGTCCTGGCAAAAGATAGCTACCAGATTGTCTTTTTTTACAGAAACGGTAGTCTGGTCTGCGCTGAATTCCAACGCTGCGGGTAACAATGTTTGTTTGTCGGCAGATGAAATTTCGAGCAAAGATTGTTGTGATTTCGGAAGAAAAGCAGCTAAATAGACAAGTTTGACTATTTTGGACGGAATTTTCTCCGAGACCTCGGAAATGACCATGCCGCCCATACTATGACCAACTAAAATAACTTTGGACGGCTGCGCCTCAATAACCGAAATTACCTTTGCACTATAACTTGACAGGGTGATGCCGGCAACCGAAGTCTGGTCGTCGCCGTGCGCTGGCAGCTCCACTGCGATTACCTTATAACCTTTCTTTTCAAGATTTGACTTTACCGTTGCCCATGCATAAGCGCCTTGCCATGCACCGTGGACAAGTACTACGGTTTCTGTATTGGCAACTGGTGTCGGGCTGGAATTAGAGTTACAGGAAATTAGTGTGACAGAAAAAAGAATAGTGAAAAATGCAATGATCGTTTTCATAAGAACTGAATTTATGTTGGTTTAAAAATTGTTATCGTTTAACAGTTCAAAGGTAGATCACACCATTTTCAATAATTTTCACGTATGTTAAAAAGCGAGAGCGGGCTGTAAAAAAGCTGGTTGCAGGTAATGCAGCGTTAAAAAACAGTATCTTCGTGTCTCCAAAAAAATGAAGTCAATGTCAGCGGATCCTACCGAAATTTTAAATCAGAATCTGGCTCAGTTTGCACAGCTTAACGACGAAGACATTCGTTTGGCAGCGCGTTTCTGGACGCACCGGACTATTCCCAAAAATGAGTTTTTTAATTTTCGAAATTCTGTTTGCCGGCATATCGGCTTCATCGTAAAAGGGCTTTTCCGGGTTTATTATGTTGACACAGAAACCGAGATTGAACATAATATTTACTTTGTTGCAGAAAATACATTTCTCGTTTCCCTGAAGAGCTTTTTGACACAGACCGCCTGTCCGTATAATATCGAAGCGCTGGAAGATTCGGAACTTATCATGATCAGTCACGATCATTTACAGTCGTTATATCCGCAATCACATGCATGGGAGCGCTTCGGGCGGCTTTTGGCTGAACAGTATTTTGTTTACAGCCAATCCAAATCTGAAGCGTTATTGAGTCAGTCGGCCGAAGAACGCTATCTGTCTTTATTAAACAATTTTCCTGACCTCACTAACAGAGTTTCATTAGGTCACATAGCTTCATATCTTGGAATCAAGGGGCCGTCGTTAAGCAGGATTAGGGCACAAATAGCCGGGAGGTAGCTTTTACTTGTTGTGTGGGAAGTGCAGGTATACGATCAATTAGTTACATTACAATTAGAGGTTTTGGTCATATTAAATGTTTTTGGTTTTTACCCGCCGGATGGTGAAAAAGCCGTCCGGCGGGCGACCGTTTAAAAAATAAACCTGCCAGCCAGAAGCAGTTAGATTAATTTCAGCGAAAGAAAAAGTTCTAATCCAGACAGTATGTCAAAATTATATAGTGTCGTCAGACTGAAATGTCCGCGCTGTCACAAAGGAAATTTGTTTACGAAGCCGAATCCATACAGTTTTAAAAACTCCCTGAAAATGCCGGATCGTTGCCTGGTCTGTAATCAGGATTTCCAGATTGAACCAGGCTTTTACATCGGTGCGTTATGGACAAGTTTTCCGATTGTTATTTTTATTATGACCTTTTTGTCGGTACTATTGCTGGTTTTTGTAAAAATGCAGCTTGAATGGTTTTTCGTAGTAATCACCATCATTTTGTTTTCCTTGCAACCGATTATTATCAGGTTAGGCAGGGCAATCTGGATCAATATTTTCGTAGACTTTGACGTAGAAACTATGAGTAGTGCGGAAAATAAATGAGGTAATCTCTGCAAGTTTGCGGAGATTGTTTATATAATCGCTGCAAAAAGGTCATGAGTTTGTACTTCCAGTAAAGAAAAAACTGGCCATAATTCAATTGGGACGAAGCTGCGCTTTCAACAGAGTTAGGAGAGGTGCGTTATTTATAATGTTTTGTCGCGAGACGCAGATGGTCGGGATAATCAGGATCTGATCGCGAATGGGTTGGTGGTGAAAGGCGATGGAGGGGAAGGATCAGTGCTTATTTACTGTTTTGGTAGATTATAACAGGCAAATTAAAACGTGGTTCAATCCACCTGTAAATTACAATGGTAATAACTTATTATTTAAACGGAGAGGGAGAAGAAAATTTATATTGCCGCATCGAAGATGAGACCGGCAGTGTTTCTTTTTCATTAGGGTATACGGTAGACGAAGACGAATGGGATGAGGAAAACGAAGATCTGTCTCCGGACGACTCCTACTTTTATTCTCTCGTAAGTTTTAAGACGTATCTCGAAGAACGATATGATACATTAAGAATTGAAGGCAAAACAGATGTTCTGGACCTGATAAAAGGTGAGGTCGAAAGGATTTTAGAAGAATCCGGTATCCAGAGCATCGCGCGCAGCATGTTTGATAATGAAAATGGTCACGACGGAATACCGGCTTACGATAAATTCATAACTGCTTTTGAGAAATTTTCCGGTCTTGATGCAGAAGAATATGAAGCACTTGTGATTGATAATACGCTTGAATTTGGTACTGCCGAGGGCGACGATTTTCAAATGGATACCGTTGCCGGACTAAAATCCAGGCTTAGATCTTTCGTTGAAAAAAGGTCTTATGTTGAGCTGGGAACCATGACAAGTAAGTTTCTATGGAGTAAGATTTACAACGAAGCCGGAGGCATTGAAAAACATATTCTCCTTCCTGAAATGCTTCTGGAATGGGAAATATTCTGGGATAACGAATATGAAGAACTGAAAAATACAGGCAGCGATACGGCTAATTTCGAAAAAGCGAAGGAGAAGTCATGGCGGCAATTTCAGGTTTTTATGGCTTGTTACAGCGATTCGGTCGATATAATCCAGCTTGCCTTCGAAATCGACGACATGGAATTATATCCTATGATTGTGACGACAATGTTAAGAATTTTCGATGCGGAAGTTTGTTACGAAGAATATTGTGAAGCAGAGTTTTCCGGAGATGACTGGGAAACGGTCGAAAGTGATGGTGTTCAGTTCTTTTTGAAAGAGGGGGATTACTAAGGTGTTGAGTGCAATAGCTCTAACAGAGTTAAAAAAATGTTGAAAGGGATACTCATTTGATCAGAGTATTCTTTTCTCAATTGCCTTTCCCCAATAATTGCCTAAAACTACAGTTCCTTCTTCATTCGGGTGTAGATAAAATGTTCCCTGTTGCCCTTTCTCAGGCTTTAATAATTTGAGATAATGCTTCTTAAAATATTTAAACGCTTTGGTATCTCCTTTAAAAACGCGCCCAGGGTTGGAAGTCTGGTAATCCGAAATCATTTGGTCGATTTGCGGAATATAGCTTTCAAGCCTTTTAAGCCCCTCAGCCAGGTATTTGGAGCTATTATAGGTATTGGGGCTATACCAGATCGGGTGGTGGACAATCACTTTACTACCCGGATACCGCCTAAGAACTTCAGAAATAATGGTTTTCATATTTTTCTGGTAGTTCTCTTTCGAAACAGGCGCGCCGTTCGGCCCTTGGATGGCACTGTCATTCGTACCTAGTTTTATGGAAAAAACCAGTTGATGATCTTTTTTAAGAAACAGAGTGTCAGCCGCCTCAATCACCTTCATAAAATACTTACCGCTACCCGGCAGCCAATCCAAAGTAGTAGATCCGCTCTTTCCCAAATTAGCAAAAATTATATCCTGAACTTCTTTTTGCTCCTTCAAATAATTGACCGTATAAGTTGGCGGAGGAAATCCATCCGGCCCGCCTTTGCCTTGGGTGATGCTGTTTCCGATGAAGACGATGGCTAGGTTTTGTGCGTTTACTTCACCTATTGTTACGAAAAAAATAATGACAGCTATTACCTTCGTTTGAAGGATATAGTTGAGTGACTTGCTTACCCGTGTTGTAATTTGCATCTATTATCAATTTTATTCTTAATAATTTACGGCACTAATAATTTACCCAACCGCCATCTTAGCAGTTTCCTTCCACATATAGTGCGGAATTGGTTCTTCTAATTTCCAATGAATATTCATCGGCTTTGACCCGTAATGGTCCAGGTAATTTGCGGCTCCAAGGAATACATAGGCGAAAGTGTTTCCAAATTCGTCTTCGTTTCTTTCCCTTACAAAAAGTAAAATGGTTTTCTTCGCCTCTTTTTGCCTGACATAAGTTAAGCCTTTTCCAGTTTCTGGCCCAGCGCTATTTTGAGATTGCCAATGGAATAGCGTTTCACTAACGGCATAATCATTATACAAAGTGGTCGGGGAATAATTTTCTTCTGTTTTTTCAAGCGTTATGAGTAGCAGTTCGGTTTTCTTGCTATCCAGATTTACTACGCCTTCCCGGTTACTGGATTTTCTTTCAAAGGTGCTTTCTCCGAATGCAGCTAAAATTTGCTCTCGCGTATAACGACTGTGGACTTTAAGTGGTTGCGCGTAAGGTAAATCAATGTCTAATTCAATATGAGAAATCCGGTCAATTAAAAGTTCGATAACTTCGATTATCTCTTGTACAAGGACTGGATTACTGCCAAGTTTTCGGATACTCATTTGAAGGTTTTCAGATCCAGAATTTATTTGCCAAAAATCATAATGCAACATGGCGAGCATTAGTTTTTCTGATTCATCGAACGTTGTAATATTTATTTGAAAATTCTTTTTAGCAAGTTTTAAAATAAATGATAAATAGCTGTATGAATTACAACAGAGCCATTTCTTGGCAATTGCTCTTTTTACTTCACTTTCAATGATTGTTGAAAAGTCACCAATTTGATTGGCAAGATAACATAATCTGCTCCAAGTGCCCTTTTTGTAAATAGTTTGGAGAGGAATATGATAGAATTCAGTGAAGTTCCTAAGAGTTAAGTGTAAGGTCGTCTGATGTTTGAAGTTGACAATTTTATTTACCAATTGTTTGCTGTTCAATTGAGTGGCAAGTTTGATGTTTTGCAGAATAAAATCCTTTGCTTTTTTCTCCAAAACGATCGAACAACCCAAAGGAAGATGCGGGAAATCTCGTTCCAATTCATCTTTTGTGGAAGTATTCGTTTTCCCGATCAGAGCCCTGAACTTTCCTTCGAAATCGTATTCTGACCTTGCATTGCCAACAAAATCTAAAACGGTAAGACATTCTTTTCCTTCAGACAATCGTAATCCTCTGCCGAGTTGCTGTAAAAATACGGTCAAACTTTCCGTTGGCCTGAGAAACAAAACAGTATCAAGCTCTGGAATATCCACACCCTCATTGAAGATATCGACGACAAATAAATAATTGATTTCTTTTTTTCTAAATCTGGCTTTAATCGTTGATCTCAATTCCTCACGGTCATTGCCACTGACAAGATAATCGGCTCTCAGGCCGGCCAGGGTGAACTTTTCAGCCATGTACTGCGCGTGTTCTCGTGTAATACAGAAACCTAACGCACGCACATCTTCATAATCTCTTAAATATTTTGCGCAATTATTTAAAATTTCTCCAACTCGGATATCATTTTGAGTATAAATTCTGGTTAATTCTCCTGGTAAATATCGTCCGTTTTGCCAGGAGGCGTTTGATAAATCAATACTATCCGTAATGCCAAAATATTGAAAAGGGCAAAGCAACTTTCGGTTCAGTGCTTCTGGCAATCGAATTTCAGCAGCGATGGTATTATCAAAATCAGCCAGAATATCTTCGTTATCCATCCGCTCCGGGGTGGCAGTTAATCCCAATAAAATCTTTGGTTTAAATTTTTCCAGAATCGGTCGATAACTATCTGCAGTGATATGGTGAACTTCATCTACTATGATAAAATCGTAATAGTTTTCTGAAAGTGTCATTGTTTCTATTCTGTTTTTCAAAGTCGCGACAGAAGCGAAAACAAATTCATAACGGTCAGGTTCTAATCCGTCTACCCAAAGCTCACCAAAATTATTGTCCCTTAAAATTCCTGCAAACGTTGCTCGGGCCTGAATTAGGATTTCTTTTTTATGTGCCAAGAAAAGGAGGCGGGCAGCGGGATTTTTAGCATAATATCTTTTGAAATCAAATGCGGAAATAACTGTTTTTCCGGTGCCGGTTGCTGCTACTAAAAGGTTTTTATACCGGTTATGAATTATCCTCTCGGCAGTAAATTTTTCTAATATTTCCTCTTGAAAGTGAAAAGGATTTATTTCAAAATAAGATGACGATTCATTTTTATCTCTATTTTTTTCTTTTTTAAGCGCAACTTTTAGTTTTTCAGTATGTTCGCCAGTTCGGAAAAATTCAAATTCGTTATCCTGCCAATAGGTATCAAAGGTTTTCGAAAACTTGTCAATGATATGACCAATTTCTTGCGTGGTAACTTTTAAATTCCACTCCAATCCGTTGGTTAATGCACTTCTCGATAGATTAGAAGAACCAATATAACCTGTATGAAAACCAGTATCTCGGAAAAATAAATAGGATTTTGCATGAAGGCGTTCGTTTTCTGTATTGTATGAAATCTTAACCTGTGTATTTGGTAAGCCCGCCAGATATTCCACGGCTTTCAAATCTGTCGCACCCATGTAAGAAGTGGTAATAATTTTTAGCGTCTTTCCTTGGCTAGTGAATTCTTCAAGCTCCCTTTGAAAAATTCGTATCCCAGACCATTTTATAAAGGAGACAAGGAAGCAAATTTTATCCGCAGATAAAATTTCTTTTTTTAATTCGCTTTCCAGGGAAATGCCAACATTCGAGCCCGTAAATAATTCGCTCTGGCTAAGGCGTGTATAAGGTGTTATTTCTTTTAAATGTTTATCAAAATCTGAAAACGGAGCGTCTATCTTAGAAAAAACTGCATTAAGTATCCGTCCGTTAACAGCTATTAGATCTTCGTTAAAATCAGTTTCATCAAGCTCATCTCTGAGCAGTCGGATTATTTTATTAGAGATATCAATTTGTTTCTCCAATGGGTTTTCGCCAATGATAATACTTAATCCACGATTGATTACCTCATTTAAGAAGTGACTCAGTATTTTAGCTGCTTCGCTTTTTTCTACATATGTTTCTTTAACAAAAAATGCCTTCTGGTCAAGGGTTTCAAGTTTTGAGGCTATCAGTTGAGTAATTAACTTTTCATATAATCCTTGCTGCATCAGTTGAGGGTAAGTTTGTTTCGACTAAAATAGAGGAATTATATCAGAAAGAGACTTTGGCACAAATTTTAACTAGTTAAATTATATTTGTGGACCTAATTCCGAGCCTCATCATGTTCATCATCAACCTAACCTACATCGTCCCGCTTGAAGAGCTTGATAAGCATATGGCGGCTCATGTTCGCTATCTTAAAAAATATTATCGTAAAAATGTATTTGTCGCGTCGGGGCGGAAGGTGCCTCGGGAAGGTGGGATAATTCTGGCACTCGCTGAATCAGAGGATGAGGTTAACAAGATTATCAGCGAAGATCCATTTTACAAACTCAAACTTGCCGAATTTGAAATCACGCATTTTCTAACTTCACAGTATCATCCTGATCTTAAAACGTTGTTGAAAGGAAAGCAGGCTTCGGGGTAATAAGCAGAAAGTCCGGTATGTTCCCACACCGAGCTTTCAGACATTTAGAGGTGATATCATAAAAATCATATTTCTTCCAATGCCCACTTTATGTGCCCCATGTGGTGATTTGCATGCCAAACTGCAATCGCCAGGGCATCTTTTTGACTGAACCAAAGTTGTCTGGCCGGATGAAAGTAACTGATGTTTAGCTGCTCTTCTGTGAGTGATTTTGCCAGCAAGACATACCGCTGATGAATTCCTTCAAGGGCCAGGAGCGAACCGGAAACAGGGCCTGAAAGTGAGTCCGGCATAACCGACCAAGCGTTCATATCGATAAGCGTCATTTCTTTATAATCTGGTTCTGAGATCGCTTTTTTCATACGCAGATAATACAAATAATGGATATCAGCCACATGATGAACAATCTGCCTGATTGTCCAGCTGTCTTCGCGGTATCTCTTTTCCAGTTCATGCTCTGATAATTTTTCCACGAGTGCTCGATATTGCGATGGAATTGTCTCTATAATCCGGATAAAGGAATGCAATTGCTCCTCAGAATAATTTTCCTGTTTGATGAAAGGGCCAATTGGGAATTTACGATCTGTCATACAATTGTGCGTAAGTTTTTAATGATTGGGTTAGCCAGAAAAGGGGATCGTTTTCGGTTTCCAAAGGTAATGATCCTGTTTTTCTTTTCAATTTGTTGTCATGTTTAAATACAACTTTTATAACTGCATGGTTTATTAAAAACAAAAAGATTCCCAGCCAGCTGGCCGGGAATCTTCCGTTAACCTAACTCCATTAATCACTAAATTTATCCTGCCCCTAAATATTCAGTTGTCAGATTTTGGTCTGTTTCGCGGAGACGTCTTCGTGCAATCGGTATTTGAGCACCACAACTCATCAGGACCTTGCCGCAAGCAAGCCTTGATACGACGTGGTCGGGATTGATCATAAACGATTTATGTATACGAAGATAGCCGGCATCGAGGATCTTCTGCAGAGTCTTCATCGTCTTGGAAATTAGATACTTTTTCCCAAGGGTGGTGTGAACGTAAGTATAATTGCCTTCGCCTCGCATATGCGTGATTTCATGCGCTTCCAGGTAGAATACCCGCGTCGCCATGTGGACAGTAATTACGTTTCTGCGTTTTTTGCGCGTCCGGCGAACAGCACCGGGAAATGTATGATTTATAGTTGTAGTCATGTGTCTGATGGTTTTGAAAGGAGTGTTTGGGGGGCTGTCGGCTAACAGCAATCGGCTTACGAATGCTGGATGAAGCTTTTTTTGCCAGCCGAAGTTAATCCACCTTTTTTAGCTCCGTCACCGAAGTTGGTGTCCCTAACAAATCACTCTCAACGGATTTTACAACGCCGACACCCGGAGACGTCCACTCGCTGACGAGCCTCAGTTCATTGGATTGGTCCTGAAGCTCGCCGTTCATGAAGGTTTTGGTAATCAGTTCATAGCTGTATTCCCATTTACTGCAACTAAAAGTTCCTGCCGGGGTGGTCACGCTTTCAACTTTTTTCACGGCACCGTCTTCATAAGTAAGCACCGCGTCGATTTCGGTAGTAAATTCTTCCCCATCTTCTTCAAAAGCCAGGACCAGATTCAGCTTGATCGGCTCGCCTTTGAATGTCATTTTATTGCCAACTGCTGCGGTGTTTTCCAAAAGCTGGTACTGTGGAAATCCACTGATCTTAATGCTTTTTACCAAATCACTACCTTTAAATTCTTCCAAGAGGGTTGCGTAAGCAGCGGGTAAGGCGATCTCATTCGTCGTTACGCCGCCTTTACTGAATGATTTCATCATCAGCACCGTTTCGCTGCCGTCGCCGGAAATTTTATTCTCAATGTCAAAAACAGCAATTCCGGATGAGTCTCTGACATTTTTTACACGGGTGATCTGCGTGGCAACCGAACCGTCCTCGTCCTTGATTTGATAATTGTAAGTTTTTCCCTTGGTCGGGATAATGGCCGTTGGGTCGGTTTGAACACTGCCGTCGCCAACTACCTTGTCATCATCGTTACACGCAATCTGGGTGAAGGCTGTGGCTGCGATAAGCAGTGCGAATGCTGATTTTGTAGATAAAGAGAAGAGCGTTTTTAACTTTACTTGTTTTAACATGGCTAAATTGTATTTGAATTAAGTATTAAAAATTAAGGAAAAACATATAGAACGGTTAGCTTTATACGCTATTGAAAGGCGTGTGTGCGGTCGGCCTGGATCATCAGATGCAG
>Ga0247803_1002107_pt1 | contig 10134 bp, 5 predicted proteins | sample UWRJL014104B1_FD_180928 | JGI IMG/M metagenome (GOLD analysis project Ga0247803, IMG submission 180928) | Plant litter microbial communities from Arlington Agricultural Research Station in Wisconsin, United States - UWRJ-L014-104B-1 | ecosystem: Environmental > Terrestrial > Plant litter >... | reverse complement strand
AAGCAACCCAACCACCGACACCTGCTGGAACAGCAGCAGCGTCAGTGGCGTGAGCGCCAGCGTGACGACTGCCTGCTCGCGTGCCATCCGGCCGAGGCGGTGTCGCCAGGTGAGCGCCTGCCCGACCTCCGCCATCGCATCGGTCGCGAAAAGCGCCGCCACCGCAACGAAGCTGAGCCAGAAGCCGGCCTGCATCAGCGCCCACGGATCGACCGTCACCACCACGGCGCAGGCCAGCAGCCAGACGCAAGGCCACGGCCAGCGCCGACCGGCAATGCGCAACAGGGCCACGGTCGCGAGCATCCATACGGTGCGTTGCGACGGCACGCCCCAACCGCTGAAGAGCGCGTACATCGCCGCCAGCGCAACGCCACCGGTCAGGGCGGCCTTCTGGGCCGGCCAGCGCAGCATCAGGCGCGCGCTGCGGCGCCACAGCGCGCCGACGAGCAAGGCGGCCAGCCACGCGAACATGGTGATGTGCAGGCCCGAGATGGCCATCAGATGGGCGACGCCCGTGGCGCGGTAGACGTCCCAGTCGGCGCGGTCGATGGCACCTTGGTCCCCCGTCACCAGCGCGGCGATCACACCGGCCAGCCGCCGATCGGCCACGCGCTCGAAGATCGCATCGCGCACGGCCTCGCGGGCGCGCTCGATGGGGCGCTGCCAAGTGGTCGACAGGCGCTCCGGTGCCGCGTCACGCGTGCCGGTGCGGACGTAGCCTGTGGCCTGCACGCCCTGCTCCCACATTTGCAACTCCTGGTCGAAGCCATGCGGATTCAGGTTGCCATGCGGCGCCTTGAGGCGGACCGTCAGCCGCCAGCGCTCGCCGGCATGCAGTGGCTCGGGGCGACGCAAAGGCTGCAGCGCCGCGCCAGCCTCCTCCACGCCGCGGCCCCACAGCCCGGTGCCCTCGGCGTACCAGCCCAGCGCGATGCGGCTCGGCGCGCGCGGTGACGCCTGCTCGCTCGCGGGTTGATTCGCCCACCGCGCCGACTCGACGTCGAACCGAAAGCGCGTGCCGCTTTCATCGTGCTGCGGCATCTGGGCGACGACGCCGGTGACCTGCAGATCGCGGCCCTCGATCAACGTGTCGAGCGCCATGTCGGCATAGACGGCGGCGCGCCCGCCGGTGACCGCTGCACCGACCATGACGGTGCACACCAGCATCGCCGCGAGTCCGGACTTGCCGGCTTCTCGCCTGCGCCAGAGGGCGACCACGGCAACGCCTGCCGCGCAAGCCAGCGTCGCGTACTGCCCGAGCGACCACAGCGCCGCCTGCTGCAGTTGCAGCGCGGCACCCGCGATCAGACCGGCCATGGCGATGAACGGCGCCCAGCCGCTGAGGTCGTGCTGCGCCCTCAAGAAATCGCTCCCTGATCCATGCGACCGGCCCCCCTGTGCACGCCTGTCGTGGCGCGTTATTTGCTTCGCCGGTGGGCTAGTATGCGTCTCACCCGAGGCACCTTGCCGCTCCGAGAACAACTGATGTCCATTCACGCCGCACTTCACCACGTCACCCACTACAAGTACGACCGTCCGGTGCAGCTCGGCCCGCAGGTGGTTCGCCTGCGTCCGGCGCCGCACTGCCGCAGCAACGTCATCTCGTATTCCTTGCGCATCGAGCCCGAGCAGCACTTCGTCAACTGGCAGCAAGACCCGTTCGCCAACTACCAGGCCCGCCTGGTGTTCCCCGAGAAGACGACCGAATTCAAGGTCACGGTCGACCTCGTGGTCGAGATGGCGGTCTACAACCCCTTCGATTTCTTCCTCGAGCCGCAGGCCGAGAACTTCCCCTTCAAGTACACCGCCGAGCAGGCCGACGAACTGGCGCCCTACCTGGTCGTGGAGCCGGCAACGCCGCGGGTCCAGGCCTACCTCGACAAGATCGACCGCACCGAGAAGCGCAGCATCGACTTCCTGGTCGCCATCAACCAGCAGGTGCAGTCGGATGTCGACTACCTGATCCGCATGGAGCCCGGTGTGCAGACGCCGGAAGAGACGCTCACCAACGGCAGCGGCTCCTGCCGCGACTCGGGCTGGCTGCTGGTTCAGCTGTTGCGCCACATGGGCCTGGCCGCGCGCTTCGTCTCGGGCTACCTGATCCAGCTCACACCCGACGTGAAGGCGCTCGACGGCCCCAGCGGCACGACGGTCGACTTCACCGACCTGCACGCCTGGTGCGAGGTCTACCTGCCCGGCGCGGGCTGGGTCGGGCTCGATGCCACCTCGGGCCTGCTGGCCGGCGAAGGCCACATCCCGCTGGCCTGCACGCCCACGCCGTCGAGCGCCGCGCCGATCGAAGGCGTCGTGGATGACGCCGAGGTCGAGTTCGGCCACGAGATGGTCGTCACGCGCATCCACGAATCGCCGCGCGTCACCAAGCCCTACACCGACGAGCAGTGGGCCGAAGTGCTGGCCCTCGGCGACGCGGTCGACAAGCGACTGGCTGCCGGCGACGTGCGCCTGACCATGGGCGGCGAGCCGACCTATGTGGCCACCAGCGACCGCGACGCCGCCGAATGGAACACGGACGCGCTAGGCCCGACGAAGCGCGGCTACGCCACCGAACTCGTGCAGAAGCTGCGTGCCGAGTACGGTGACGGCGGCTTCCTGCACTTCGGGCAGGGCAAGTGGTACCCGGGCGAGCAATTGCCGCGCTGGGCGCTGTCGATCTTCTGGCGCGCCGATGGCCAGACGGTATGGCACAACCCCGAACTCTTCGCCGACGAGCGCGTGCCCACGCACTACACCAGCGAAGACGCGCGCCGCTTCACCACCGTGCTGGCGCATCGCCTCGGCCTGACCGAGCGCTACATGCAGCCCGGGTACGAAGACACCTATTACTACCTGTGGCGCGAACGCCGCCTGCCGGTCAACGTCGACCCCTTCGACTCGAAGCTCGACGACGAGATGGAACGCGTGCGCCTGCGCCGCGTGTTCACGCAGAAGCTCGACGCCGTCATCGGCTACATGCTGCCGATCGAGCCGAGCAACGCCGATGCCGACGCCCCCGCGCTCGAAGGGCCGGGCTGGAAGACGGGGCCGTGGTTCCTGCGCGACGACCGCATGTACCTGATCCCCGGCGACTCGCCCATGGGCTACCGCTTGCCGCTCGATTCGCAGCCGTGGGCCAGCAAGGGCGACTACCCCTACCTGGTCGACCGCGACCCGACCGCGCCGTTGGGCAGCCTGCCCGACTACACCGACTACCGTGCCCGCTATGCCGGCCTGCCGACCGGACCGAAGGACGACCTGGGCGCCGTGCCCTACGCCTTCGGCGCACCGCCGCAGACGCCAGCTGCCTTGCGCATGCAGGCACCCGGAACGGCGACGTCGACCAGTGCCACGACAGGCCCGGGCGCGGCTCCGGCGGACGGCACGGACCCCACCACGCCGCGCCAGCCACGCCGTGGCGAGTCGGCGTCCTGGATCACCCGCACCGCACTGTGCGTCGAAGTGCGCGACCCGCGCCGCGCCAACGGACCGGCCGCCGAGAAGGTCGGCAATTCGTCGGGCGTGCTCTACGTCTTCATGCCGCCGTTGCGCCGCCTCGAGGACTACCTCGACCTGGTCGCGGCGATCGAGGCCACGGCACAGCAGCTCGGCCTGCAGATCGTGATGGAAGGCTATCCGCCGCCACGCGATCCGCGCCTCAAGATGCTGGCCGTCACGCCGGACCCGGGCGTGATCGAGGTCAACATCCATCCGGCCAACAACTGGAAGGAACTGGTCGACCACACCGAGTTCCTCTACAACGCGGCTTTCGAGACGCGCCTGTCGGCAGAGAAGTTCATGACCGACGGCCGCCACACCGGCACCGGCGGCGGCAACCACTTCGTGATGGGCGGCGCCACGCCGAACGACAGCCCTTTCCTGCGCCGGCCCGAGCTGCTGGCCAGCCTGCTGCTGTACTGGCACAACCACCCGTCGCTGAGCTACCTGTTCTCGGGCATGTTCATCGGCCCGACGAGCCAGGCCCCGCGCGTCGACGAAGCCCGCAACGACCAGGTCTACGAGCTGGAGATCGCCCTCAAGGAAATCGCGAAGAACCGCGAGATCTACGGCGCCAACATGCCCGCCTGGCTGGTCGACCGCACACTGCGCAACATCCTGGTCGACGTGACCGGCAACACGCACCGCAGCGAGTTCTGCATCGACAAGCTGTATTCGCCCGACTCGTCCACCGGCCGCCTCGGTCTGCTGGAACTCCGCGCCTTCGAGATGCCGCCGCACGCCCGCATGAGCATCGCGCAGCAGCTGCTGCTGCGCGCCTTCATCGCGCGCTTCTGGGACGAGCCTTACAAGGCACCGGCCACCCGCTGGGGCACCGAGTTGCACGACCGCTTCCTGCTGCCGACCTTCGTGAAGATGGACTTCGAGGACGTCATCAGCGAGATGCGCCAAGCCGGCTTTCCCTTCGACCCCAACTGGTTCGCGCCGCACCTCGAATTCCGCTTCCCGCTGGTCGGGCAGGTGCAGGCGATGGGCGTCGAGCTGTCGCTGCGCAACGCGCTCGAGCCGTGGCACGTGATGGGCGAGGAAGGCTCTTCGGGCGGCACGGTGCGCTACGTCGACTCGTCGCTCGAGCGCATCGAGGTGCGCGTGACCGGCCTCAACGAGAGCCGCCACGTCATCACGGTCAACGGCAAGGTGCTGCCGCTGCAGCCCACCGGCACGGTCGGCGAGTTCGTCGCCGGCGTGCGCTACAAGGCCTGGAACCCGCCCTCGGCGCTGCACCCGAGCATCGACGCGCATGCGCCGCTGACCTTCGACATCGTCGACACCTGGATGAAGCGCTCGCTCGGCGGCTGCCAGTACTTCGTCGCCCACCCGGGAGGCCGCAACTACGACACCTTCCCGGTCAATGCCTACGAGGCCGAAAGCCGGCGCATGGCGCGCTTCACCCGCATGGGCCACACGCCGGGCTTGATGAAGGTGCCCCCGGCGACGATCGAGCTCGCGGGCAGCCGTGAATTCCCGTTCACGCTGGATCTCCGCCGATAGATGCGAGATGGCCGGACCCAGAGCGCTGCGGGATCAAAGGAGATGCGGCGTTGTGAGGCATTTCCCACGAGGCGCCGCGGGTGGCGCCTGACCGCGGTGTGACAATCGGCGCACCGTGGAACCGTTGAACGAATCGCTCTTTGGCGCGCAGGCGCTGGAATCACCCGCCGCCTTGGCTTCGGCGCTGGCGCCTGCCGCTGCGCCGGGTCATTTCGACGAGTTGCGCGGTGCGGCCACGCCCTCCTTGCAGCCGCGTCCGCCGCCCTCGCCTGCAGGCACGCCGCTGCACGACGCGGCACAGGCGCCACCGAACGCCGCACCCACTGTGCCTTCGGACACCCCAGAGGCGCGCGCCGAGTTGGCTCCGCCATGGCACAGCTTCTTCGATCATCTGGGCCAGGGTGGGTTCGCCGACTTGCCACGGCGCGCCGTCAGCCTCGAGCGCCAGATACGCGACAACGGTGTCACGTACAACGTCTACGCCGATGCCGACGGGCCGCAACGGCCTTGGTCGCTCGATCTGTTCCCACTGATCATTTCGCCGGAGAGCTGGTCGCAGATCGAGGCCGGCGTGCTCCAGAGGGTGCGCGTGCTCGACCGCGTGATGGCGGACGTCTACGGGCCGCAGCAACTGCTGGCCGAAGGCCTGCTCCCTGCGGCACTGGTCCGCGGCCACCCCGGGTACCTGCGGCCGATGCACGGCGTCAAGCCGCCCGGCGACACCTGGCTGCACATCACGGCCTTCGACCTGGCGCGGGGGCCTGACGGCAATTGGTGGGTGGTGTCGCAACGCACCCAGGCGCCTTCGGGACTGGGCTATCTGCTGGAGAACCGGCTGGCGATCTCGCGGCAGTTTCCGCAGGCCTTCGAGGAATTGCAGGTGCAGAGGCTGGCCGCCACCTACAGCGCGATGATGGAAGGCCTGCAACGCATGTGCCCGGCGGGCTCGCCGCCGCACATCGCACTGTTGACTCCGGGCCCGTACAACGAAACGTACTTCGAGCACGCCTACCTGGCGCGCTACCTGGGCATCACGCTGGTCGAAGGCAGCGACCTCACGGTGCGCGACCAGCGCGTGTACCTCAAGACCTTGCAGGGCCTGCGGCCGGTGCACGGGCTCATCAAGCGGCTCGACGACCAGTTTCTCGATCCGCTCGAGCTGCGTCCCGACTCCACGCTCGGCGTGCCTGGCCTGCTGCAGGCCATTCGCGCGGGCAACCTGCTGGTCGCCAACATGCCGGGCTCGGCCTTCCTCGAATCGCCCGCGCTGCTCGGCTTCCTGCCGGCGTTGGCGCGGCGCCTGATCGGCGAAAAGCTGCAGCTGCCGGCGCTGCCGACCTGGTGGTGCGGCGAACGCGCCGCGCTCGAGTCGGCACTGCCGCAACTGGGCGACTGCGCCATCAAGGCCACCTACCCGGGCTCCGAGTCGCACGCGAGCTTCGAGGCAGTGCTGGGCAGCCGCATGACCCGTCGCCAACTCGATGAATGGGCCGGCCGCATCGTTCGCCAAGGCGACGAGCACACGGTGCAAAGCTACCTGCCGCTGTCGCAGATGCCCACCTGGGCGCAGGACTTCGGCCGCGGCCACATCGCACCACGCGCGATGCTGCTTCGCGTGTTCGCGGTGAGCGATGGTGCGCAGTCGTGGCGCGTGCTGCCGGGAGGACTGGCGCGGTTGGCCGGTGCCGATGCGCAGATCGCGTCGATGCAGCGAGGCGGCAGCAGCGCCGACGTGTGGGTGCAGACGCACGGCGAGGTCGATCGGACCACGCTGCTCCAGCCGCATGCGACACCCGCCTCGCTGGCGCGGCATCGTGCGCCGGTCACCAGCCGCGCGGCCGAAAACATGTTCTGGCTGGGCCGCTACACCGAACGGGCCGAGAACGCGGTGCGCCTCGCGCGCCTCACGCTCGACCAGTTGGGTGGCGAAGATCCTTCGTCGCGCGCGTTGCTCGAATGGCTGCACGGCCTGGCGACGCGCAACGGTCTGATCTCTCCCGAGGTGCCGATCGGCAGCAAGTCGCGCCGCGTGTTCGAGCGAGCGCTGATCGCCGACCTGGGCAACGTCGCCACCGGTGCCAGCGTCGGCTACAACCTGCGCTGCGTGCGACAGGCCGCGGCCGCCGTGCGAGAGCGCCTGTCGCAAGACCACTGGAACCAGATCGTGCGCGCAGAGGCAGACTTCCTGCGTCGCGCTGCCGAGCAGGCCGGCGAGATGAACGAAGGCAGCTTCGCTGCCGGTGCCGCACTGCGCTCGCTCGAAGCCGCAAGCGCAGCACTGTCGTCCATGACCGGCGCGCAGACCGACCGGATGACGCGCGACGACGCCTGGCGCCTGCTCTCCATCGGCCGGCACATCGAGCGCCTGGCCTTCCTGTCGAGCGCACTGGCCGCAGGGTTCGAGGGCGGCTCGGTGCACGAGGTCGGCGGCTTCGAGGCGATGATTGCGCTGTTCGACAGCACCATCACCTTCCATGCACGCTACCAGCAGCGCCGCGACGTCGCCACGCTGGTCGACCTCCTGGTGCTCGACGGCGACAACCCGCGCTCGCTGGCCTGGGTCACCCAGACCTTGCGCGGCCGCATCGCCAAGCTGGCGGGCAGTGCGCCGGGCAAGCTCACCGCGCTGTCCTACGAGCTGCCTGATCCGGCAATGTGGACGCTGGAGCATCTGTGCGAAGTCGACGCCGAAGGCAAATACCCCGCGCTGGTTCAGCTCTTCGAATTCTGCGAAGTCGCCGCCTACCACGTGTCCGACGCCATCGGCACGCGCTATTTCACGCTCACCTCAGAGTCGGTGCGCTCGGTGGGAGTCTGACCATGCTGCTGCACGTCACGCACGAAACCCGCTACGACTACACGCCGCCGGTCGAGACGGCGCAGCACCTGGCGCATTTGAAGCCGCGCGAGACCGCGTCGCAGCGGCTGGTGAGCCACGCGTTGCGCATCGCGCCCGAACCTGCGCAGCGCAGCGAGTCGCCCGATGTCTACGGCAACACGCGCGCCTTCTTCGCGCTCGAATCGACGCACGACGAATTGGTGGTCACCGCCGAGAGCGTCGTCGAAACGTCCGAGCCGGTGTTGGCGCCGTCGATCGCACGGGAACTGCCATGGGAGACCGTGCGCGAGCGCTTTCGCTACAGCAAGGGCTCGCGCTTCGATGCGGCGTCGGACTTCGTCTTTCCATCTCGCTACGTGCCACGCCACGAAGATTTCGCCACTTACGCGCGCCCCAGTTTCGTGGCCGGACGACCGACCTTCGACGTCGCGATCGACCTGATGCAGCGCATGTACCGCGACTTCGACTACGACGCGGGCAGCACCGAGATCAGCACACCCGCCGTCGAGGCGCTGGCGCAGCGCAAGGGTGTCTGCCAGGATTTCGCGCACATCCTGATCGCCTGCTTTCGCACCATGGGCCTGCCTGCACGCTATGTGAGCGGCTACCTGCTCACGCAGCCGCCGCCGGGGCAGCCACGTTTGGTCGGTGCCGATGCCTCGCACGCGTGGGCGTCGATCTACCTGCCCGGCGCCGATGGCCCCGGCGACTGGGCCGACTTCGACCCGACCAACGGCCGCCAACCCGGCGAGGACTACGTGACGCTGGCGATCGGCCGCGACTATGCCGATGTCTCTCCGATGCGCGGCGTGCTGCACGGCGGGGCGCGCCACACGCTCGATGTGGGCGTCACGGTGCGGCCGATGGAAGAGCTGCGCGCTGCAGCAGCGGACTCGACAGCGCAGTCGCAGTCGCAGTCGCAGTCGCAGTCGCAGTCGCAGTCGCAGTCGCAGTCATCGTTCCGTACCTGAGACCAAGGACGCACGCGTCCGTTAACCTCGGAGACTTCCCAACCGGAGCCTTTCCATGAGCGTTTACGACAAGCTTTCCCAACTCGGCATTTCCCTTCCTCCTGTTGCCATGCCCGCCGCGGCTTACGTGCCTTTCGTGCGCACCGGCAATCTGGTGTTCGTATCGGGCCACATCGCCCGCAAGGACGGCAAGCCCTGGGTCGGTCAGTTCGGCGTCGACATCGACACCGAAGAAGGCAAGAAGGCAGCGCGTGCCATCGCCATCGATCTGCTCGGCACGTTGCACGCAGCGACCGGCGACCTCAACAAGATCACGCGCCTCGTCAAGGTGATGAGCCTGGTCAATTCCGCGTCCGGTTTCACTGAGCAGCACCTGGTCACCAACGGCGCCAGCGAGCTCTTCGCGGAAGTTTTCGGCGCCGAAAAAGGTGCGCATGCACGCAGCGCTTTCGGCGTCGCGCAGATCCCGATGGGCGCCTGTGTCGAGATCGAGTTGATCGCCGAAGTGGCCTGACGCCCGGGCAGGCGTCGACCATGCGCAAGCCGACCCATGCCATCCGCACGGTCGGCATCGATGCTGACGCGCTGACACTCACCTTGAGTGACGGCCGTGTGCTGCGCGAGCCCTTGAAACGACATGTCCGACTCGAGAAAGCCACACCCGCGCAGCGACTCCAGTGGGTGTTGGTCGACGAAGGCCACGGGCTTGATTGGCCTGCACTGTGGCCCGCCTCCGAAGAGGGCATGGTGAATGTCTACACCTTGTGCTGGGAGCAACTGCAGGACGAAGGCATCGCGGCGCTGAAAGCCGCCGCTTGGCAGTTCGACGCCTTGCCGTTGCGCGAGCAGCAGATCTCGGCGCTGTGGCGCCTCGAGGCCGACGTCAACAACGGCGGCTTCCTCCAGTTCTTCTGCAACTGGGGCGAAACGACGTGCCGCACGGCCATCGCTGCGCTCGCCGAGATCGGCGCGCTGAAGATGCATTTCCTCGTAAAACGAATGCGCGCCGTGCTGGACCGTCTCGAAGGATCACCACAGATTCAGGGGTTGATGGATCTCTATCAGCACCTGACGCCTGCCGAGCATGACGCGCTCGAAGCGCTCGACGAAGCGTTCTGGGCGTACCCCGACCGGCTGTCGAAGCTCGGGGTGCTGCATTACGGTCGGGCGTTTCCTTAGCGAGCCCGCGCGCTGTGTCAGCGGCGGCCTGCGCCGCCGCCGTTCGCCGGCACCCACAGCAGATCCGCGAACGCACGCCCTTTGGCGATGATGTGTTCGCGCATGGCTTGCGCTGCGCGCTCCGGATCGTTGTCGACAATG
>Ga0247803_1002106_pt1 | contig 10147 bp, 9 predicted proteins | sample UWRJL014104B1_FD_180928 | JGI IMG/M metagenome (GOLD analysis project Ga0247803, IMG submission 180928) | Plant litter microbial communities from Arlington Agricultural Research Station in Wisconsin, United States - UWRJ-L014-104B-1 | ecosystem: Environmental > Terrestrial > Plant litter >... | reverse complement strand
GTAACGTCGCCGACCCCGGTGCAGCCCATCGGCCAGGCCCTCGTCGTCGAGATGGGCGCCGAGCCGATCGTCGTCGCGGAGTCCGACCGCGCAGCCTACGCCGAGGCCATCGAGACGGCCACGAGCTTCTCGGCCGCGATCGTCGGCCAGGCCGTCGGAATCCTCAGCGAGCTCGGCATCGAGGCGCCGGGCCGGTTTCTCGGACCGCTCGTGCGCTCCTCGGTCGAGACCGCGCTGCAGGGCGTGTCCTCGTCGGAGCATCCGTTCCTCGAGTAGGCGCGCGCAGCATCCGCCCGGCGTCGTCTGCGCAATCCTGGGACGACCGCGCACCGGCGCCCCCGCCGCATTCGTCCCGACATGCCGCAGAAGCACGCGCCTGCCCGCGGGTAGCATCGATAGTCGGCCTTTCGCACGAAGGGCACCCAGCATCGAGGAGTCGCCCGTGTCCGTCACCGTTGTCGAGACGATCGCCGAGCTGCGCGCCGCGCTGGAGGGCCGCACCGTCGCACTCGTGCCGACGATGGGCGCCCTGCACGACGGACACCTCGCGCTCGTGAACCGGGCCGCCGAACTGGCCGACACCGTCGTCGTCTCCATCTTCGTGAACCCGCTGCAGTTCGGGCCGAACGAAGACCTCGACAAGTACCCGCGCACCCTCGCCGACGACCTCGCCAAGCTCGATGCTGCCGGGGTCGAGTTCGTCTTCGCGCCGCCCGTCGACGAGATGTACCCGACCGGCCCGAGCCAGACCCGCGTCACCGCCGGCCAGGTCGGCACGCTGTTCGAGGGCCGCTCCCGTCCCGGGCACTTCGACGGGATGCTCACCGTCGTCGCGAAGCTGCTCGGCATCGTGCGTCCCGCCTTCGTGCTGTTCGGGCAGAAGGACGCCCAGCAGGTGTTCCTCGTGCAGCGCATGGTCGCGGATCTCGACGTCGCCACCTCCGTCGAGGTCGTGCCGACGGTGCGCGAGGAGAGCGGGCTCGCCCTGTCGAGCCGCAACCGGTACCTCGACGAGCGCGAGAAGCGCGCCGCCCTCGCCCTGTCGACAGCGCTCGAGGCGGCGCAGTCCTCGGGCGATCGCGGCATCGACGCCGTGCTCGCCGCCGCCCAGTCGGTGCTCATGGGCGAGAACCTCGTGCGCCTCGACTACCTGAGCGTCGTGAATCCCGCCACCTTCCTCCCCGTCGACGACGACTACCGTGGCCGGGCACGCGTGCTCATCGCCGCCCGTGTCGGCGAGACCCGCCTGATCGACAACGAGCTCATCCACTTGGGCGGCTGAGCCCCCCGGTTACCATTGACCGTTGACCACCGCAGCGCCAGGAGACCCATTGACCGAGCACGACGCCGAACTGACCGCCAATGAGCTCGCCGAACAGAGCGAGCAGAGCGAACAGAAGCTGATCCGTCTCGCCAAGCGCGACCGGCTGCTGGCAGAGGGCGAGGCCTACCCGGTCGCCGTTCCGATCACGACGAGCATCGCCGCGGTGCGCGCCGAGTACGAGAACCTCGAGACCGACGCGACCACCGGCGACATCGTCGGTCTCGCCGGCCGCATCGTGCACGCCCGCAACACCGGCAAGCTCTGCTTCGCCAGCCTGCAGGCCGGCGACGGCCAGCGCATCCAGGCCATGGTCAGCCTCGGCGAGGTGGGCGAGGAGTCGCTGCAGCGCTGGAAGGACCTCGTCGACCTCGGCGACCATGTCTTCGTCTCGGGCGAGGTCATCTCCAGCCGCCGCGGCGAGCTGTCGATCATGGTGAAGGACTGGCAGATCGCCGCCAAGGCGATCCTGCCCCTGCCGAACCTGCACTCCGAGCTCAGCGACGAGGCGCGCGTGCGCAGCCGTTACCTCGACCTCATCGTGCGCGAGCAGGCCCGTTTCGTCGTCAAGGCCCGCGCCAAGGTCAACGCGAGCCTTCGTGACACGTTCGCCAAGTACGACTACCTCGAGGTCGAGACGCCGATGCTGCAGACCATGCACGGCGGAGCATCCGCCCGTCCCTTCGTCACCCACTCGAACGCCTTCGACACCGAGCTGTTCCTGCGCATCGCGCCCGAGCTGTTCCTCAAGCGCGCCGTCGTCGGCGGCCTCGACCGGGTGTTCGAGATCAACCGCAACTTCCGCAACGAGGGGGCCGACTCCACGCACTCGCCCGAGTTCGCCATGCTCGAGGCCTACCAGGCCTACGGCGACTACAACCAGATCGCCGACCTGACGCAGGAGATGATCCAGAACGCGGCCATCGCCGTGAGCGGGTCGACCACGGTGCAGTGGGCGGATGGCACGGCCTTCGACCTCGGCGGTGACTGGGACCGCATCTCGATGTACGAGTCGCTGTCCGAGGCATCCGGGATCTCGATCACCCCCGCGACGAGCCTCGACGACCTGAAGGCGCTGGCCGACAAGGAGGGTGTCGAGGTGCACCTGGCGAACCACGGCAAGTACGTGGAGGAGCTGTGGGAGCACTTCGTCAAGACCGACCTCATCCGCCCCACGTTCGTGATGGACTTCCCCATCGAGACGAGCCCGCTCGTGCGCGCGCACCGCAGCAAGGCCGGCGTGGTCGAGAAGTGGGACCTCTACATCCGCGGATTCGAGCTGGCGACCGGATACTCGGAGCTCGTCGACCCCGCCATCCAGCGCGAGCGCTTCGTCGAGCAGGCGCAGCTGGCCAGCAAGGGCGACCTCGAGGCCATGCGTCTCGACGAGGAGTTCCTGCGCGCGCTCGAGCACGGGATGCCGCCGTCGGGCGGAATGGGAATGGGCATCGACCGCCTGCTCATGGCGATCACCGGCCTGGGCATCCGCGAGACGATCCTCTTCCCGCTGGTCAAATAGCGCCGCTGGCTGAGTAGGTCGCGCGGCGACCGTATCGAAAACGCACCCCCAGTACGGGGGTGACTTCGGAATGACGCGTGAGTCGCGATGATCTATAGCGTTAGCCTGAAGCAATGTCGCTCCGTGGTCCCCTTGCTGCCGTCCTCTCGCTCGTTCTCGCGCTCGGCGCGGTAGGGCTCACGGCGACGCCCGCGTCCGCGGCGTCAGTGGCGGGCACCGTCGACTCTGGGCCGCGGGCCGATTACACGGATTTCGGGCCGATCTTCACCGACGGCGAGGACGCCGCGGTCGCAGACGTTCCCGGCGTGAACTACGAGATGTTCTTCTCCGAGACCCCCGGTTCGGTCAGCCCGGCGGTGGCGGTCGGTACCGTGATCGCGGTGACCAACGGCACGCCCCAGGTGCCTACCCCGACGACGCTGACCCACAGTTCGGCGGACCAGGTGTCGAGCTTCGTCATCCGCTCGCAGGGCGGAGTGCGGTTCAAGCTGGCGAGCTTCTATATGCAGGATGAGCAGGCCGCGGCGAGCACCTATACCGCGACGGCATATCGTGGCGGAGTCTCGGTCGGATCCGAGGTCTTCACGCTTCCCCAGTCGGGCACGTTCGCAAAGACCGTGGCTCTCGGTGCGAAGTTCGATGCAGTCGACGAAGTGAGGATCACCGCCGCGGGTGGCCGCGCGGGCGACTACCTCTATCAGAACAGTTTCAACCAGTTCGTCTTCGCCGACCCGGTCTACCCCACGACGCTGTCGGCGCTGAGCCTGAGCGCCGGCGCACTGGTGCCTGATTTCTCGGCGACGCAACCGTCGTACGCGCTCTCCGTGCCGAACTCGACGGGTTCGACGACGGTCACGCCGGCGACGACCGACCCGCTCGCCACTGTCACGGTCAATGGCGTATCGGTGTCCAGTGGATCCGTGTCGGGGAGCATCGCCCTCAACGTCGGGCCGAACGCCATCACCACTATCGTCACCGCCGGCGACGGCTCGTCCACGCGAACGTACGCGACCACCGTCACGCGCGCCGCCCCGCTCTCCAGCGACAACCGGCTGTCGGCCCTGTCGCTGTCGAGCGGCACACTCTCTCCGGCATTCGCCTCCGGCACGACCGGGTACACGGCGAGCGTCGCGAACGCGACGACGTCGCTCACGGTAACGCCGACGGTCGCGGACGGCACGGCCACCGTCACGGTGAACGGCGTCGCCACCACGAGCGGGAGTGTTTCCGGCTCCATCGCGCTCGCCGTCGGGTGGAACACGATCACGACCAGGGTGACGGCGCAGAACGGCACCCCGCTCGACTATACGGTCACTGTCCTCCGCGCCGGATCCGCGAATGCCGATCTCAGTGCGCTGTCGTTGTCGAACGGCACGCTCGCTCCGGCCTTCGCCTCAGGCACGACCTCGTACACGGCCAGTGTCAACAACGCGACGACGACACTCTCTGTCACACCGACCATCACAGATGCCACTGCCAGTGTGACGGTGAACGGCGTCGCGGTCGCGAGCGGCAACGCCTCGGGGGCGCTCGCGCTCAACGTCGGCGCCAACACCATCACGACCGAAGTCACCGCGCAGAACGGCACAACCACGAAGACGTACACCACTACCGTCACCCGGGCGGCGTCGAGCAACGCGAACCTCTCCGCCCTTGCGCTGTCGAGCGGCACGCTGAGTCCGGTCTTCAACGCGGCCACGACGGGGTACACCGCGTCCATCGCGGCGGGCGTGTCGTCGCTCACGATCACCCCGACCGTCGCCGCTTCCACGGCGAGCGTCACCGTGAACGGCGTGGCCGTCTCCAGCGGCGCGGCCTCGGGCGCGATCGCCATGAACCCCGGATCGAACACGATCACGGTCGTCGTCACCGCCCAGAACTCGGCGACGAAGACCTACACGGTCACGATCACGCGTGCGCTTCCGTCCGCCAACGCGGATCTGGCGGCACTGTCACTCTCCAGCGGCACGCTCAGCCCCGCGTTCGCCGGCGGCACGCTCTCGTACACGGCATCGGTCGGCAACGCGACCACCGCGCTGACGGTGACACCCACCGTCGCCGACGCCACTGCACGCGTCACCGTGAACGGTGTCACGACCACGAGCGGCAATTCATCCAGCGCCATCGCCCTGGCTGTCGGAGCGAACACGATCCAGATCCTCGTCACCGCGCAAGACGCGACCACGACCAGGACCTACACGATCACCGTGACGAGAGCCGGGTCGCCGATCAGCGATCTCTCCGCACTGGCCGTGTCGGATGGCACTCTCAGCCCGGCCTTCGCCCCCTCGACGTCGGGATACACGACGTCGATCCCCGCAGCGACGGCCTCGATAACGGTCACTCCGACCGTCGCAGAGCCGAACGCCACCGTGACGGTCGACGGGGAGGCCGTCGCGAGCGGCTCAGCATCCGACCCGGTCGCGATGGCCTCCGGCGCCAACACGGTCACCATCGTCGTCACCGCCCAGAACGGGTCCAAGAAGACCTACGAGATCACGGTGACGAAGGCCCTGCCGTCGACCGACGCCGACCTCGGCGCTCTCTCGCTCGCCGGCGCCTCTCTCGACCCCGCCTTCGCCGCCGGAACGACGTCGTACACCGCCCTGGTCGGCAACGCGACCACCTCGGTGACCGTCACCCCGACCGTCGCGGACGCAACGGCGACCGTCACGGTCGACGGCGTCGCCGCCACGAGCGGCGCCGCGTCCGACGCCATCGCACTCCCGGTCGGGACCACCGTCATCACGACGGTGGTGACGGCGCAGGACGGCACGACCACGAAGACCTACACGGTCACGGTCACCCGCCCCCCTTCCTCCGTCTCGACGCTGACCTCCCTCGCGCTGGCCGACGCCCCCATCTCGCCGGCGTTCGATCCGTCGATCACCGGCTACGCGGCATCCGTCGCCAGCTCGGTCTCGTCGGTGACGGTCGCGGCGACGTCGACCCCGACATCGACCCTCACGATCAACGGCGGTGCCGCCACGACCGTGCCGCTCGCGGTCGGAGCGAACACGATCACCGTCCGGGTCACCGCCCAGGACGGAAGCTCGACGACCGACTACGTCATCTCCGTCTCGCGGGCGTTCGTCGCCCCCGGATTCACGGATGCCGCGCTCGGCTCCATGCAGGTCGGCGTAGCGTTCGCCGACTCCGTCTCGGCGGTCGGCACCCCGGTCATCGCCTACGCGGTGACGAGCGGCGCGCTGCCGGCGGGCATCGCCCTCGACCCCGTGACCGGAGCGATCTCGGGAACGCCCACGACAGCCGGCGCCTACGATGTGACGATCTCCGCGACGAGCCCGTACGCGGCGGCGACCGCGCGCATCACAGGAACGGTGCTCGCCGCCCCGGTCGTACCGGTCGTGTCCGCCCCGATGATCGAGATCACGCCCGGCTTCACCGCCGGCACCCCGCTCACGCAGGCGACGCTCTCGGTCTCCGGCGCCAACCTCGTGCCCGGTTCCGACTACACGGTCGTGCTCTTCTCCGAACCCGTGGTGCTCGCCCGAGGAGTCATCGACGCGACCGGCACCCTGTCCTTCTCCACGAAGTTGCCCGCGGGCGTGGAGCCCGGTGCCCACCGGCTCGTCCTGACCGTCGTCGCACCGGACGGGTCGGTTGCCTCCGAAACCGTCTGGTTCACCGTGCTGAGCTCGGGGATCATCGGCGCCGTCTCGCTCGTCGAGGCCGTCCCCTATGCGGAGCCGGCTGCGGCCGGATCGCGAGTGCTCGCCTCAACCGGTGCCGACCGGTGGCTGGTCGCGAAGGGCTCGACGCTCGCGGCCCTCCTGCTCGCCGCCGGCATCGCGCTCGTGCTCGTCCGTCGACGTCGTTCGGGAGAGATCGGCTAACCCCGCGGCTTCAGCCGGACCCCCGGCAGCTCGGGCGCCGGTAGCGGTCGTCCGTCGTACCCGGCCACTCGCCCGAAGCGACCCTCGTCGTCGGCGCCACCGACGACATCCGTCTGCCACTCGGTTCTGAACCCCACGATCTCCTCGTGGGTCCGGCCGATGAAGTTCCACCACATGATGATGCTCTCGCCGAACGGCGTGCCGCCGATGAGCAGCAGACGCGCGCCCTGCGCGCCCGCCTCGAGACGCAGAACGCTCGACCCTGGCTCGCGGTAGGCGAGATGTGCCACGGGAACGTCGTCGCCGTCGACGTCGAGCGACCCCGCGTCGAGCAGCACGCCGTGTTCGAATCCGGCGTCGACCGGCAGCTCCACGGTGGCGGACGGCTCCAGGTCGATCTGGGCGCCGACGATCGGGCTGAACGCGGTCGCCGGGGAGATGCTGCCCAGCAGCGAGCCGAGGAACACGCGAACCGTCGCGGCGCCGAACGCCACCGCCGGCGGCGCGTAGTGCTCGAACGCGGGGGAGCCGTGGCGGGCGGCATCGGGCAGGGCGAGCCAGAGCTGCGCGCCGTGCAGCACGGTGGTCGCGGGGGTGGACACCTCCGAGTGCGCGATCCCGCCGCCGGCCGTCATGAGGTTCAACTCGCCGGGACGCACCGGCGCGTGGCTCCCGATGCTGTCGCGGTGGTCGATCTCTCCGGCGAAGAGCCAGCTCACCGTCTGCAGGCCGGTGTGCGGATGCGGCGGAACGACCATGCCACCGCGCTCGGTCACCACGTCAGGGCCGTAGTGGTCGACGAAGCACCACGCGCCGATCAACGAGCGGTGACGCTGCGGAAGCGTGCGCCGCACGCCCATCGCCCGCGGACCTCCGAGCGGCACGTCGCGCGGCTCGAGGATCTCGACGGCGCCGACCACGGGTGGCTCGGTGTCGATCACGAGCTCCGGAGGCTCTTTCTCGAGGTTGCTCATGCGATAAGCGTAAACTCTTGGGTCATGAGCGATCTCAAGCTTCCCGGTGAAGAAAAGAAGAAGAAGGAAACGTCGCTCGCCCGCGTCGCGATCTGGATCGCCGTCGGCGGCGTCGGCGCGTACACGCTCATCACCGGCATCGCCGGAATCATCGCCAAGGGTTGATCAGCGATGACCCGCCGCACCTCTCGCTGGATCATGACGGCCGCCCTGCTGGGAATCCTCATTGTGATCGCCGTTATCACCGTATTGCAGTAGTCGAAGCCCGTACTCTGTAACCGTGCTCGAAAACTTCTGGGCGAATGCCGCCTACTCCCTCGCACCGACCGTTCTGGTCGGACTCATCTTCTGGTTCATCATGCGAGCGATCATTCGAGCCGACCGCACCGAACGCAAGGTGTATTCCGAGATCGAGGTCGAGGAACGCGCCAAGTTCGAGGCAGAACGCGCAGCCGAGCAGTAACGGCCCTTTTCAGGAGAACCGATCTGGGGCTACCGTGAATCACGGCCTCAGCGAAAGGACGAATCATGGGTTTCTTCGACCGCCTGTTCGGATCGAGTTCCGACGACAACCAGCAGCCACGCGCCCAGGCTCCGCGCGCCGACTCGCGCACCGACGACGAGATCGCCGTCGAGCGATACCGCTACCTTCTGCGCACTGCACCGCCCGAGACTATCGAGAGCGTGCACCGCGAGGCCTTCTCCAAGCTGACGCCCGAACAGCGGGAGCTCCTCTTCACCGAGCTGAGCAAGAACGCACCCCAGGGTGACGCGCCGCGCTCGAGCGACGCGGCGGCACTCGCGACGTCGGCGACGCGGTCAGAGCTGCGCCAGCCGGGCACCATGGAACGCTCCATGGCAGGCGGCCCGGGAATGGGCTTCGGCGGCATGGTCGCCAGCTCACTGCTCGGCACGGTCGCCGGCTACGTCATCGGCTCGGCCCTCGTGAGCGCCTTCCTCCCCATGGACTCCGGAGCGACGGATGCCTCGGCCGACGGCTCGGGCTCTGACACCGGTGCCGACTCCGGCGCCGATGCCGGCAGCAGCGCTGACGGTGGCGGCGACTTCGGCGGCGGAGACTTCGGTGGAGGCGACTTCGGCGGAGGCTTCGACTTCTAGTCGCTCCGCTCGCCGTTACGCCCGAACCAGCAGCTCTCCGACTTCGCAGTCGAGCGCCTCGCACACCGCGACCAGCGTCGAGTAGCGGATGGCCTTTGCCCGGTCGTTCTTGAGCACCGACAGGTTGACGATGCTCACGCCGACGATCTCGCTCAGCCGGGTCAGGGTCATGTCGCGCTCGGCCAGCAACTCGTCGAGCCGACAGTGAATGCCCGTGGTCTCGTCGGCCACTAGACCAGGCCGTCGGTCTCGCGGGTGAGCCGCTCCCCATACTCGAACGCGCACGCGACGATGAGCAGCGCGAGCCCGAATCCGATCGGCGCGAGATCCGCCTGCACCGCCATCGGCCAGAAGCCGCCGATCTTCTCGTCACCCAGCAGTTCTGAGACGAGAAGAACGCGGCCGAACGAATCGAATCCGATGCTGAGGATGTTGCCGATCATCAGGGCGACCCCCGCTGTGATGAAGACGACGGTGAGCGACTTCTTGAAGGGCTTGGCTCGCAAGAGGCGCCAGGACAGGTACACGAAGGAGAGAGCCACCGTCGCGCTCGTCGCGATCGACAGCACCAGTCCCGAGTTGAGCAGGAAGAGAGCCGGATCGCTGAGGCCGGCCACCGAGACCGAAGCGCTCTCGTAGTCGCCCTCGAGGAGGTCGGCGGTCCCGGCATCCGCGGATCCCGGAAGCTTCCCCTCCACCAGCAGCGACCCGTTCCACACGCCGGACGTCAGCCGGGCGACGAGGCTCCCTATCCCGGTGACCAGCACTGCGGCCGCATACACGGACGACCCGACCAGGATGAGCCACATGGACAGACGGTCCCAGCGTCCCCACGGTGCAATGGCGGGGGTCTTCTCTCTCGTGCTCATGTTTCTCTCCACAACGCTTATCGATAACAACGACAATCGTTAACCTATGCGCCTGCCCCGCCGAGAGTCAACACCTTCTCTGGCAAATGAAGGAGATCGTCGCGGCGAGGGCGGCGGATCGGCGGAAACGTGTGGACAGGTGGTCGCATTTCCTTCATTTGGCGCGGTGGGGAAGGGCGGTGGATGTTCGGATGCCCGGGTTAACGGGGTGCGGACGTGGGGTTGCGGGGGTGTGGCTGTGGTGCGACACGCCCGGGATGTGGGTTGCTTTGCGGGGTGGGTGTGGCGCACGTAGAGTAATCACTCGTCACCCCAAAGGTGCGGAAAGCCGCAGAGCTTCCCGGCCTCAAGCAGGGGACTGAATCCCCATCGAAACCGACTGTGTTCATGTGACCGGTCTGGTGAGATGATTGGATGAGATTTCCGCCTCTGGCGTGGGGTCTATTGAGATGTTGTCCGGCTGTTCATTCGGCCGGCGGGTCGATTTG
>Ga0247803_1002105_pt1 | contig 10149 bp, 7 predicted proteins | sample UWRJL014104B1_FD_180928 | JGI IMG/M metagenome (GOLD analysis project Ga0247803, IMG submission 180928) | Plant litter microbial communities from Arlington Agricultural Research Station in Wisconsin, United States - UWRJ-L014-104B-1 | ecosystem: Environmental > Terrestrial > Plant litter >... | reverse complement strand
GGGCTTCGACCGCAGCGACCTGGACCTGCCCGGCCGGCAGGACGAGCTCGTGCGCGCCGTCGTCGCCGTCAACCCGCGCACCATCGTCGTGGTCAACTCGGGTTCCCCGGTGCTGCTGCCCTGGCGGGGCGACGTGCAGGCCATCCTGCTCACCTACTTCGGTGGCCAGGAATACGGCAACGCGCTGGCCGACATGCTCTTCGGCCAGGCCGAGCCCGGCGGGCGCCTGCCCACCACCTGGCCCAAGGAACTGACCGATGTGCCGGTGCTCGACGTCACCCCGGAGGACGGGATCCTGCGCTACGACGAGGGCATCCACATCGGCTACCGCGCCTGGCTGAAGGCCGACACCGAGCCGGCCTACGAGTTCGGCTTCGGGCTCGGCTACACCGAGTGGGAGCTGGGCGATCTCGCCGTCGCCCCGTCGGTCTCGGCCGACGCCGACGGCTGGCTCAGCCTCAGCGTCACCAACACCGGCGACCGGTTCGGCAAGCAGGTGGTGCAGGTGTACCTCAGCCGCACCGACAGCGTGATCGACCGGCCGGTGCGCTGGCTGGCCGGCTTCGCCGCGGTCGCGCTCGAAGCGGGCGCATCCGCCGCGCTCGAACTGGCGCTGCCCGCCCGTGCCTTCGCCAACTGGGACGAGGGCTGGCAGTACGAGGCCGGCGCGTTCACGGTGCACGTGGGCACCTCGGTCACCGACACCCCGCTCACCGGAACCGTGCAACTGATCTCCGCCCCGTAACCCCTTCCCCGCTCTCGCGAGGTCACGCACCTCGCGAGAGCGGCCCTGTGGCTGCCTCAGCGCGCTCAGGTGACCGTTTCCCCGCTTTCGCGAGAAGATCACCCCCGCGAGAGGAGCACTCCCGCAAGCGGAGCGATTTCGCGAGAGGCTCTCTCGCCAGGGCGACCGTGTGGCCGCCCAGCACGCTGAAGTGACCGTTTCCCCGCTCTCGCGAGATCAAGCACCTCGCGAGAGCGGCCGTGTGGCTGCCTCAGCGCGGTGAGGTGACCGTTTCACCGCTCTCGCGAGATCAAGCACCTCGCGAGAGCGGCCGTGTGGCTGCCTCAGCGCGGTGAGGTGACCGTTTCACCGCTCTCGCGAGATCACGCAGCTCGCGAGAGATTACTCGGGGAGGGCCGTGGCGGGGGCGGAGGCTGGGGCGGCTTCGGCGAGGAGGGTGCGGGCGGCGAGGCCGATGATGGCGCTGTAGGTGGGGTACGCGAACCGCACATGGGCCAGGGTCGCCACGTCCACGCCGGCGGCGATGGCCGTGGTCACCGACTGCACCACCTCGATCGCGTTCTCGCCCACCGCGTGGGCGCCCAGGATCAGCTCCCGGCGCCGGTCGGAGATCAGCATCAGGAAGCCGCGCTCCCGGTCGTCGATCACGGCCCGGTCCAGGCTCGCGTACGGCACCGTCGCGACGACGCAGAGCGGGTCACGGGCGCGAGCCTGCTCCTCGGTCAGCCCCACCCCGGCGTAGTCGGGGTCGGTGAACCCGCCGGCGGGCAGCAGGTGGTGCGGGGTGCGCCGGTTGGTGCCGAGCACGGCGTTCTCGGCCGCGGCCTCGCCCTCGAATTGTGCGGCCTGCACGAGCATGTCGCGGCCGTTCGCGTCACCGACGGCGAAGATGTGCGACACCTCGCTGCGGAAATACTGGTCAACGGGGATCGCGGAGCGCTGGATGGCCACGCCGGCGTTGGCCAGGCCCAGGTCGTCGACATCCGCCGGCCAGCCCGTGGCCATGATCACGGCGTCGAAGTGCCCGGCCACCGGCTCGCCGGCGACCCGCCAGGTGAGGGTGATCGAGCCGTCCGGCTGTTTCACCAGTGACTCCACGGTGTCGATGCCGGTCTGGACCTGGGTGCCCTGCTCACGGAATGCCGTGGTCACGCCCGCGGCGACGGCGGCGTCCGAGGCCATCAGGATCCGCGGCGCCACGTCGAGCAGGGTCACCCGCGACCCGAACGAGCTGAAGATGGTCACCAGCTGCGCGCCGGTGTTGCCGCCGCCGATCACCGCGAGGCGTTCGGGCAGGGCGGGCAGGGTGAGCACGTGCTCCGGCACCGTGGCCAGATCGGCCCCGGGGATCGGCAGCCGGCGCGAGTGACCGCCGACGCAGATCAGGATGTTGTCGGCGCTGAGGCGGCGTCCGCTCTCGAGCACCACGGTGTGCTGGTCGACGAACCGGGCGCGGCCCTCGAGCACCAGGTCGATGCCGGCGTCGCCGAACCGCTCCGCCTCCCGCTTGATCGCCCGCACCCGGTCGACGGACTCGGTGACCCTGGCGGCCGTGGTGCGCCAGTCGAACCTGGTGACGGCGGCCTCGATGCCGTAGGTCTCGGCGGTGCGCACCTCGCGCATCAGCCGGGCCGCCTTGGCGAGCGCCCGGGTGGGCACACAGCCGGTGTTCACGCAGGTGCCGCCGGTGCGGTCGGACTCGACCACCACGACCCTGGCGCCGAGTTCGGCCGCGCGGAGGGCGGCGGAGGTGCCGGCCGGGCCGGCGCCGATCACGAGCACGCCGTAGTGAGAGAGCGGCTCGGTCGAGATGTCGGGGCTAGCGGTCATGGGAACCTCCTGGCAGCAGAACGGATCACCGATCCTGCCAGCGGGTCCTGGGAACCAGCCCTGACCAGCACCGGCTACCGCCGCCGCTTCACCCCCTTGGCCGGTTTGCCCGCGCCGGACTTGGCCGCCCGGCCCGCCTTCCGCAGCGCACGCTGCTTGGCGTCCTCGACCTTCATCAGGGTGCGGGTTTCATCCAGGTCTCCGATCAACGGTCGCCACCAGGCGGCGGCGGGGTCGGCATCCACCAGGATCGTGCGCACCAGCAAGGTGAGCGGGATGGCGAGGATCGCCCCGATGGCGCCGAGCACGATGGCCCAGAACAGCACGGAGGCGAAGGTGAGCGACTGGCTCAGTGCCACCGCGTTGCCGACCACCCGGGGCTGCACGATCGACTGCACGACCGCGTTGACGATCGCGTAGATCACGATCACGGGCAGAGCGAGCTCCCACCCGCCGGTGAGGAACGCGAAGACCGTGGGTGGGACGATGGCGATGAAGTAGCCCACATTGGGGATGAAGCTGCAGAGGAACGACAGCAGCCCCCACAGGAACGCGCCCGGCACCCCGAGCAGGACCAGCGCCACCGCGTTCAGCGCCCCCTGCGCGATGCCCAGCAGCGTGGTCGCCACCATGTACCGCCGCACGCTGGAGGCGAAGTTCGTCAGGGCCTCGACCAGGGTCGGCCGGGCCGGCTGCAGCTGTTTGAGCATGGTCGGCAGGTAGCCGGCATCCGCCGCCATCAGGATCAGCATTGTGAGGACGATGACCAGGGCCACGGTGATGTTCGTGATGCTGCCGAAGATCCCGGAGACGAACGGCAGCAGGTTGCTCGGCTCGAAGCTCGCCTCGACGGCCTGCACCTGCGCGGTCCCGAAGCCGAGGCCGGCCAACCAGTCGGACACTGTTGCGCCGATGTCGCTGAGCTGGCTGGCGAACTGGGGCAGCAGGGCGGCGAACTGACCCAGGGCCAGGCCCAGGGCCGCGACGAACGCCGCCAGCACCACGAACACCGTCGCCACAACGGCTCCCGTGGCCATCCCCCGCGGAACACCGCGCCGTTCCAGGCTCCGGCGCACCGGGTGGGCGCAGATGGTGAGCACCAGCGCGAGCAGGATCGGCGACGCGATGCCGGCGATAGCGGCCAGCCCGAAGACGGCCACGGTGGCCCCGCCCAGGGCGACCAGGATCGACGTGGCCCGGTGGGCGGACACCGGCGGGGCCACGACCGCGAGGGTGTCCCCGCCCGGCGTGCCGGGCGAAACCGGCCGGGCGCCCACCGCGCCGGGTCTGGTCCTGGATCGGCGTCGCCACATGGGGTTCCTTCCGCATCAGTTCGCGTCAGGCACAGTGTCCTCCCCCGCGCCCCGCCGCGGCTTCACCCGTTTCGGGTGAGCCGGACGGGCTCCGGCCGGGTCGCCGCCGAGGCTCAGAGCCCGGGCAGGTGGCGGATGTTCGACCGCGCCATCTGCACGGCCTCACCGACCCCGCCGTTCAGCACGGTCTTCGACAGGGCCAGGGCGAAGCCCTTCACCTGCTTCGCGGTCACGTTCGGCGGCAGCGAAAGGGCCAGCGGGTCGGTGACGATGTCCACCAGGGCCGGCCCGTCGTGGGCGAAGGCCTCCGTCAGCGCCGCCCGCAGCATGCCGGGGTCCTCGACGCGCACCGCGAAGAACCCGAGCGCCGTCGCGACCGCGGCGTAGTCGACGGCCGGAACGTCGACGCCGAAGTCCGGATAGCCGTCGACGAACATCTCCAGCTTCACCAGGCCCAGGGTGGAGTTGTTGAAGACGACGACCTTCACCGGCAGCTTCTGCGCGGCGATCGTGATGAGTTCGCCGAGCAGCATGGCCAGGCCGCCGTCGCCGCTGATGGTCACCACCTGGCGGTCGGGGTAGGCGCTCTGGGCGCCGATCGCCTGCGGCACCGCGTTGGCCATCGACCCGTGCAGGTAGGAGCCGATCAGCCGGCGCCGCCCGTTCGGGGTGAGGTACCGGGCCTGCCACACGTTGCCCATGCCGGTGTCTGCGGTGACGATGGCGTCGTCCGCGACGAGCTCGTCGAGCATGGCGGCCGCGAACTCGGGGTGGATGGGCCGGCCGTGGTCGACATCCGTGTAGGTGCCGACGACCGAGGTGAGCAGCTTCTCGTGCTTCTTGAGGGTGCGCTCGAGGAAGGACCGGTCGGCCTTCTTGGTGACCAGGCCGGTGAGGGCGGCGAGCGTGGCCGTCACGTCGCCGTGCACCGGATGCGTGACGCTGGCCCGGCGGCCCAGGTGGGAGGGGTCGGTGTCGACCTGGGCGATGACCACCTTGTCGCCGTCGGGCAGGAATTGCTCGTACGGGAAGTCGGTGCCGAGCAGCAGCACCAGGTCGGCGTCGTGGATGCCGGCGTGCGCCGCCCCGTAGCCGAGCAGTCCGGTCATGCCCACATCGAACGGGTTGTCGTACTGGATCCACTCCTTGCCGCGCAGGCTGTGTCCCACCGGCGCCGCCACGAGGTCGGCGAAGGCGACGACCTCGTCGTGGGCGCCGGCCACCCCGGCCCCGGCGAAGATCGCCACGGTCTTCGCCCGGTTGATCGCGTCGGCCAGGGCGCGCACGTCGGCCGGCGCCGGCGTCACGGTGGGCCGGCCCGGCAGAACGAACCGGGGAACCTCGCCCGCGGCGGCGAGTTCGGCGACGTCACCGGGCAGGGTGACCACCGCGACACCGCCGAGGCCGACCGCGTGCCGCATGGCCGCGTTGACCACCTTGGGCGCCTGCTCGGCGGAGGAGATCAGCTCACGGTAGTTCGAGCACTCCACGAACAGCCGGTCGGGGTGGGTTTCCTGGAAGAAGCTGCTTCCGATCTGCCCGGTCGGGATGTGGCTGGCGATGGCCAGCACCGGCGCCCCGCTGCGGTGCGCGTCGTAGAGCCCGTTGATCAGGTGCAGGTTGCCCGGCCCGCAGCTGCCCGCGCACACGGCGAGACGCCCGGTGAGCTGGGCCTCGGCGCCGGCCGCGAACGCCGCGGCCTCCTCGTTGCGCACGTGCACCCAGTCGATGCCGCCCTTCGCGGCTCCGCCGGTGCGGCGCACGGCGTCGACGACGGGGTTGAGGCTGTCCCCCACGATGCCGTAGATGCGACGCACTCCGGCGTCGATGAGTTGGGCGATGAGCTGGTCTGCGACGGTCTGAGCCATCGGTCCAGTAAACCCCGGGGTCCCGCGCGGCGATGTCGCGTACGTGCACAATCAGCGAACTCACAGCGGCTCGTAACCGGGCGTTCGCCCACCGCCCACCCCGCTGCCTAAGCTTCAGGTATGAGCCTTCGCGACATTGCCCTGACGACCGCCGACGGGCAGACCGTCACCCTCGCCGACTACGCCGACCAGGTCGTGCTCATCGTGAACGTGGCCTCCAAGTGCGGTCTCACCGTGCAGTACGCCGCCCTCGAGGAGTTGCAGAAGACCTACGGCGACCGCGGCTTCACGGTGCTCGGTTTTCCCTGCAACCAGTTCAAGGGCCAGGAGCCGGGCAGCATGGAGGCGATCCTCGACTTTTGTTCCACCACGTACGGCGTCACCTTCCCGCTGTTCGACAAGATCGAGGTCAACGGCGCCGACCGGCATCCGCTCTACGCCGAGCTGACCGAGACGGCGGATGCCGACGGTGTCGCCGGCAATGTCGGCTGGAACTTCGAGAAGTTCGTGGTGACCCCCGCCGGAGCCGTGCACAGGTTCCGCCCGGCGACGGTGCCCGATGCGCCGGAGATCATCAGCGTGATCGAGTCCGCGCTGCCCGTTCCGGCTCCGGCGTAACGCCCGGTCAGACCCCCACGTCCCGCTGCCGCAGGGTGAGCGCCGCCAGGGCGCCCAGCACCAGCGCGGCCAGGTAGAACAGTGCCAGCGTCCAGCCATCCGTGCCGTTGGCCAGCGGGCTGTTGCCGAACGCGGCGTAGTACGGCGAGAGGTCGTGCAGCCACTCGAGGTCGGCGCTCTGGTTTGCGATGGCGTTGAACACGTAGCCGATCACGGCCACGGCCGCGCCGCCGCCGATGCCCCAGATGCGGCGTCCGGTGATCGCCCCACAGAGCAGGGCGGTGCTGCCGCAGACGAGCGCGAGACCGCCGAACAGCAGGCAGGTCTCGACCAGGTTGGCCACGTCGATGTCGAGTTCGGCCGGGCCGTTCCAGAACAGGATCACCACGAACGCGACGAGCGCCAGCGCCAGGATCTTGACCGTCAGCGCGGCGAAGCGTTGGGCGACCACCTCCACCCGGGTCACGGCGTGCGCAAGAGTGAGCTCCAGCTGGCCCGATTCCTCGTCGCCGCCGATCGCGGCCGCGCCCCAGCTGATGGCGGCGATGCTGATGAGCAGGAACCCCATCAGGCCGAAGAAGGTGGATTGGGTGTACCCGGCGCCGGTGTCGATCTGCTGGTAGTTGATGGTGCGGGTCAGTTCGGTCGGCAGGCTGTCGATGAGGTCCTGCATCTGCGAGTTGCCGCTCATGCTCGGGAAGATCGGCAGGTACAGGCTCAGTGCCGCGGTGAAGCCGACCGACCAGCCCACCAGGGAGCGCCAGCCGTCGACGAGCGACTTCGTGAACATCGGCAGTGCGGTGCGCCGCACCAGTGGGCGCTGCTGCGTCGTGAGGCGGGCCTGGGTCGCGGTCATCAGGGCGCCTCCGGGGCCGAGTACAGGCGCAGGACCGACTCCTCGAGATCCGGCTCCTCGATCACCAGGTCGGTGAGGGTGAGGGTGGCGATGGCCTGCACGAACGGGGTGATCACGCCGCTGAAGACGGCGGTGGCCTCGGCGCCGGTCGCCGTCGCCTGGCAGTCCAGGTCGGCCATGCCGGCCAGGTTGACCAGCCGGCCTTCCAGTTCCGCGGCGGTCACTCCGGTCGCGCTCATCCGGAGGTGACGGATCGCCGTGTCCCGCAGGGCCTCGACCCCCGCCACCGTGATGATGCGGCCGTCGCGCAGGATCGCGACCTCGTCGGCGGCCTGCTGGATCTCGCTGATGACGTGGGAGGAGAGGAACACGGTCTGGCCGGCGTCCCTGGCCTCGCTCACCAGGGCCAGGAATTCCTGTTGCATGAGCGGGTCCAGGCCGCTGGTCGGCTCGTCGAGCACCAGGAGGTCCGGCTGGTGCATGAACGCCTGCACGATGCCCAGTTTCTGTTTGTTGCCCTTGGAGAGGGTGCGCACCGTGCGGTCCAGGTCCAGGCCGAGCCGGTCGGCCAGCTCCTCGACCCGGCCGGTGCGCACCGGTCCGGAGATGTTGGCGTAGTGGCGGAGGAGCCGCCGGCCGGTGACCCGGCCCTCGAGGATCAACTCACCGGGCAGGAAGCCGATCCGGCGGCGGAGCTCGGGGCCGGCGTTGCGGGAATCGGTGCCGAGCAGCGTCGCCCGGCCGGCGGTGAGCCGGATCAGGTCGAGCAGCGCTCGCATGATGGTGGTCTTGCCGGCGCCGTTGGGCCCGATCACCCCGAAAACGCTGCCGCGGGGCACGGTGAAGCTCACCCCGTCGAGGGCGAGCGTGCTGCCGAATCTCTTGACCAGCTGCACTGCCTCGATGGCGGTATCGGAGGACATACGTATTGTCGTCACGGTGCCGAGCCTAGGCAGGCCGGTGCCGGGCCACAAGCGGGCCGGATGCGCCTGCACCGGTGTGCAGGCCAGGGACGGGGCCTTACTCGTGCGGTCGCGGGGCGCTGGTGCTGCCGCGAACGATCAGCCCGGGTGCGATGGCGGGAATCATCGCCGCCGCCTCGCCTCCGATCAGCTGGAGCAGGCGGTCGACGGCGAGGCGGCCGACCTGGTCGAAGTCCAGCCGGATGGTGGTGAGCCCCGGCTGGAAGTACGCGGCTTCGCTCATATCGTCGAAGCCCACGACGCTCACGTCGCCGGGCACCGACCGGCCCCGCTCGGAGAGGGCCTTCATGATGCCCAGCGCCATGGAGTCGTTCGCGGCGAGCACCGCGGTGATGGCCGGGTCCTCGGCGATCCGTAGGCCGGCGCGGTAGCCGGATTCGACGGTCCAGTCCGTTGTGGTGAACTCGGGGTTGACCGGGCGGTGCGCGGCGGCCAGTTCGGCCAGCCAGCCGGCGCGGCGTGCGTCCGACGCCGTCCAGCCGTGCGGACCGGCCACGTGCCAGACGGTCTCGTGGCCGAGGCCGAGCAGGTGCCGGGTGGCCAGCCGGGCGCCGAGCCCGTCATCCATCGTCACCGCGTGCGAACTGGCCGGGGCGCCCTGTTCGAATCGCACGATCGGCACGTCCAGGTCCAGCCCGTTGAGCACCGGGGCGGCCGCGGACATCGGCGCCAGCACCACGATGCCGTCGACCGAGTCGCCCAGCAGGGTGTCCAGGGCCGCCCGGATACTGCCGGGGTCGACGTCGGAGATGCTGACGAGGCTGGTGGCGTAGCCGTTTCGGCGTGCTTCCTCTGCCACACCGAACAGCACCATGGTCGACCCGTGCACCGGCAGGGAGTAGCTGAGCACTCCGAGGTTCATCGAGCGGTTCGTCGCGAGCGCCCGCGCCGCGGAATTCCGGTTGTACCGCAACTGGGTGATCGCCAGCTCCACCCGCTCGCGCACCTCGGGGCCCACGTTGCTGTGGCCGTTCACGACCCGCGACACGGTCTGTTGAGACACTCCGGCGAGCCGGGCCACGTCGATCATCCGCACGTTGCGGCTGGCCGGCTTGAGGCCTTCGCCTACCGCGAGCTCAGGGGAAGTCGACATTGGTCAAGAATACTCCACCGAGGTCACGGGAGCGCACTATCTGGGGAATCTTCCGACGACGTCGGCAGGGGCGAATGACGGGACTTATTCACGGTTCTATCAGGCAAAGTGGTCGCCAGGCAGCCCCGCGCAGCCTCGGGACCGTCGTGATAGTGCGCTAACATGACCGGCTGATAGTGCGCTAACATTCAACCGCGAGATCGCTATCGTGAAGCGCAACACAATGAAGGTGGACTGCTAAATGAGTTCTTTTGGACCCGAGCTCGAGGTGGCGATCGCGCGAGTGCGCGCGGACATCGCCCGGCTGCACGGTGAACTGACCGCGAACGGCCTGGTCGTCTGGACCGGCGGCAACGTGTCCGGCCGGGTGCCGGGTGCGGACCTGTTCGTGATCAAGCCGTCCGGGGTGGACTACGCCGACCTGGCGCCGGAGAACATGATTCTCTGCGACCTGGACGGCAATGTCATCCCGGAGACTCCCGGTGCTGACCGGTCGCCGTCCAGCGATACGGCCGCGCACGCGTATGTGTACCGGCACATGCCCGAGGTCGGCGGGGTGGTGCACACGCACTCGACCTTCGCCACCGCCTGGGCTGCCCGCGGCGAGGAGATCCCGTGTGTGATCACGGCGATGGCCGACGAGTTCGGGGGGCCGATCCCGGTGGGCCGGTTCGCGATCATCGGCGATGACACCATCGGCCAGGGCATCGTCGAGGCCCTCACCGGGCACCGCTCCCGCGCCGTTCTGATGCAGAACCACGGCCCGTTCACCATCGGCAAGGATGCCCGCGACGCGGTCAAGGCCGCCGTGATGGTCGAAGACGTCGCCCGCACCGTGCACCT
>Ga0247803_1002102_pt1 | contig 10158 bp, 11 predicted proteins | sample UWRJL014104B1_FD_180928 | JGI IMG/M metagenome (GOLD analysis project Ga0247803, IMG submission 180928) | Plant litter microbial communities from Arlington Agricultural Research Station in Wisconsin, United States - UWRJ-L014-104B-1 | ecosystem: Environmental > Terrestrial > Plant litter >... | reverse complement strand
TTGACCTTATATTTTCTATCGACTCTATACTTACCGCTGTGGGCATGACCAGCGGGCTTGAGGGGGCGCTTATAATAATGATTACGGCTGTAGTAATATCGGTAGGTATCATGATGCTGTTTGCCGTACCGGTGGGCAGTTTTGTAAATGCTAACCCATCCATACAAATACTGGGGCTTGCGTTCCTTATCCTCATCGGCTTTATGCTGATAACCGAGAGCATGCACTTAAGCGGCGCGCAGCTTAGCGGCCAGCACGTAGGCGAAGTACCTAAAGGCTACCTCTACTTTGCCATAGCTTTTTCGCTGGGCGTAGAGTTTCTAAACATGAAAATGCGAAAGAAAGTAGAAGCGTAAGAAGTCATCATGTCATAAAGTCTTAAAGTCAAAGGCTGTAAGAAACTCTCAGGCTTTATTACTTTATGACTTAAGAAATCATAAGGTAATAAAAGTATTAAAGTCAAAAGCTTTAAGCGACCCTTTAGGCTTTATGACCTTATGACTTTAAAAACTTTCGACTTACAAAAGCTTTCGACTATAAGAGCATTTTTCTGGCCTTCTCTAAATCTTCGGGCGTATCAATGCCAATGCCGGCATGGCTGGTTTGTACCATCTTAATTTTTTTGCCGTATTCTAAGTAGCGCAGCTGTTCCAGCTTTTCTGAGGCTTCCAGCTTTTGCATGGGCAGGTTATAAAAGTCCATCAGCGCGTGCTTACGGAACGCGTAAATACCTATGTGCCTCATATACTTTACCCCGGCCTCCTTATCCCTGGGATACGGAATAACCGAACGTGAAAAATACAGCGCGAAATTCTTCTGGTCGGTAATTACCTTAACATTGTTTGGGTTTTCTATATCGTCCCAGTCGGTTATGTGCATCATCAGCGAGGCAAGGTCAACCTCACGGGCAGTATCGCCCTTAAATACCTCCAGCACATCGGCCAGCGGTTCTTTATTGATAAAAGGTTCGTCGCCCTGCACGTTAACCACCACATCTACGTCCATGTGCTGCACGGCTTCAGCAATGCGGTCAGAACCGCTTTCATGTTCTTTAACGCTCATAATGGCCTTGCCGCCATTGGCAGTAATTTCGTTATAAATAATATCAGAATCAGTTACAACAAATACATCGTCAAACAGGCCTGTGCCCAGCGCAGCCTGGTAGGTACGGGTTATTACGGTTTTGCCGCCCAGGTCCTGCATTAATTTTGCAGGGAAACGGGTACTGGCGTACCGGGCGGGTATTACGGCTATTATTTTCATGGTTCTTTAACTTACCCCCGGCTCCTCTCCTGCGGAGAAGGGAGTAGCTTCACTCAAACGTGAGCAAGGTTTTAAGTATTATGATGTTATTATTTTGAGGTTTTTGCAACCAAACCCTACTCCCCCGCAGGCTGCACTATCGGACCGGTCCAGCCCATAATGCCGCCGCTAAGGTTATAGGCATTGGCAAAGCCCAGCTGGCCCATAATGTTGCAGGCATTGCCGCTGCGTGCGCCACTACGGCAGTACACATAGTAATTTTTAGTTTTATCAAGGCTTTCTATTTCATCAATAAACGCCTGGCCTTTATAAATGTCTATGTGTATGGCGCCGGGAATAATGCCGTCGTTCCATTCGGCGGCGGTGCGCACATCAAGTATTACGGCATCGGTATCATTCTGGGTGCCTTCCCACCATTGTTCCTGCGATAAGTTCATTTCTTCTGGTTTTGGATTTGCCGCAAAGGTATTACGCTTTTATAGAACAGCCAATAGCTTTTGTTTCTTTAACGGTTATCTCCTTGCCTTTAAGCAGGGCATCAACAGCATTTTCTACATACTTAACTTTAACCGCTTTGGCATCTTCATAGTTGTCGTCTATAGCGCCTATGTATTTCACTTCGTTGCCTTTAGCAGTTTTTTCAAGTATATATACATGCGGGGTTTTTGTAGCGCCATACTGCGGGAATATCTTTTGGCCTTCATCCATAAGATACGGAAAATCAAAGCCTTTTTCTTTAGCGCGCGCCTGCATGTTCTCAAAACTGTCATCGGCTACTTTGCCGGGGTCGTTTGGCTGAATGGCAATAACCGGGTAACCCTGCTTGGCATATTTTTTATTCAGGGCTATAATACGGTCTTCATAGGCCTGGGCATACGGGCAATGGTTGCAGGTAAACACTACGATATACCCTTTAGCCTTTTTAAAATCTTTAAGGCTTACTTTTTTGCCGTCTACATTCTTAAGGCTGAAATCGGTAGCGATGTCGCCCACTTTATAACCGCCGGCTACGGGTTCAGTGCCTTTAAAGGCAGCAAGCGCGCCTACGATAAGAAACAGTGATAAAAATTTTAATGCTTTCATTATGGTTTGATTTTATTTAAAGTTAATAAGTTCGTTTTCGAGTTCCTCAAAGGTAAACGACCGCTCGTAGAATTTGCGCTTACCCTTATTGTATATTACAGTGGCGGGTATGGCGCCGCTCCAGTCGGGGTTAACCTTAGGCAGCCAGGTATTCTGGTCGGGGTCGCGCATTAGTATCACCTTGCTTTGTAGTTTTTTCTTTTCTATAAATGGCAGCAGGCGGCTTTCGGCCATCTTAGGCATATCAAGGCTCACAAGGATTACCTTTACCTTATCTCCTTTATATTTCGCGTTTAGCTTTTCAAAGTTGGGCAGCTCCTGCACGCACGGTACGCACCAGGTAGCCCAAAAGTTAACCACATAAGTAGTGTCGTTCTTTTGGCTGAGGTAATAATTAAGCCCGTCCCACTCATACGCTTTTACGGCAGTCTTGCCATTGGTGTATATGTGTACCGGCCTGGGTTCGCCCTGCGTTGTTATATTGGCGAAAGCCATAACCATAAACACGGTAAAAATTGCCGCGCCGTAAATAAGCAGTTTCTTCATCCTATAAAATTATCGCATAATTTTCTTAAAAAAACACGGTTAAAAGCGTTAACAAAAAATTAACAGCACTAATTACCAACCGAACCAAACTTTGATTTACATTTGTATATACAAATATTGTAATTACAAATATTACAATAACAACGGCACCATGAAGATTGAGGAGATAATAAAAAGCCCGAATATGCCCCTGAGCAAACAGGTACTGATGAACCTGCTGTACACCGGTAACCTTGTGAGTGAAAAGGTGCAGGAGGTTATAAAAGGCTACGACCTCTCCCAGGAACAGTTTAATGTACTGCGCATACTGCGGGGGCAGAAAGGAAACCCCGCTAACATGCACGTTATACAGGAGCGCATGATTGCCAAGACAAGCAATACTACCCGCCTTGTAGACAAGCTGCTGCTAAAAGACCTGGTCAGCCGTACCGTGTGCCCGGGAAACCGACGCAAGATGGAAGTAAAAATTACCCAGAAGGGACTCGACCTGCTTAGCGAACTTGACCCCGCGGTAGAAGCGGCGGAACAGGCATTTGCCCAAAACCTTAATGATACAGAAATACACCAGCTGATAGCACTGCTGGAAAAATACCGAACTGTTTAAAATAGAGATACTACAAAATGACAAATTATATTGAAAGCCAGAAATGGCGCTATGCTGTTAAAAAATATGATGCCGTTAAAAAAGTTTCGGAGCAGGATGTAGCCCTGCTTAAAGAAGCCGTACAGCTTAGCATATCATCAGTAGGGTTACAGCCCTATAAAGTAGTTATTGCCGAAACGCAGGAAATAAAAGAACAACTTGCCGCCGGCGCCAGCGGAAACAACGCAAACCTGTTTAGGGATGCTTCGCACATTTTTATTTTTGCCATCGAAGTGAACCTGGGCGCTGAAAATGTGGAACACTATTTGCTTAACATCAGCGAACAGCGCGGCGTGCCCGTAGCATCTGTTGCCGGTTTTGGCGAATACATAAAAGGCTTTCTTGCCAAACTTACCGAAGAAGAAAAAAATACCTGGGCGGCTAAGCAGGCTTATATAGCGCTTGGCAACCTTATACACGCGGCCCCGCTGCTTAAAATAGATGCCACCCCTATGGAGGGTTTTAACGCGGATAAAATTAACGAAATACTGGGCCTTGGCGAAAAGGGCCTGAGCGCAGCGGTAATAGCTACTATAGGCTACCGCCATGAGGAGGATGCCCAACAGCACGCCAAAAAGGTGCGCAAGCCACAAGACGAATTATTTATAACACTTTAATAATAAATTTTCCATTAATCTTAAATTTAACAACAACATGAAAAACATGAAATCAATTGCAATTGCCCTTGTGGTAGCCTTTACTACGCTTACAGCGTCGGCACAAACCAAAAAAATCGATGCTTCTAAAAGTACTATTGCCTGGGTAGGTAAAAAAGTTACCGGCCAGCACAACGGTACGGTTAACTTTAAAGATGGCGCTCTTACTTTTAAAGGCGGCAAGCTAACCGGCGGTACGTTTAACATCGACATGACCTCTATCGTGGCTACCGACCTTAAGGCTGGCGAAGGCAAAGAAAAACTTGAGGGCCACCTTAAAGCGGATGATTTCTTTGGTACAGATAAATACCCTACTTCTACCCTTGTGTTTACATCGGTTAAAGAAAAATCTAAAAACGTTTATGTTGTAAACGCCGACCTTACCATTAAAGGCAAAACTGCCACGGTAGCATTTGAACTTACTACAGGCAAAAACGCTGCTTCTACCGCGTTTAACGTAGACAGGACAAAATACGGCATTACCTTTGGTTCTAAAAACTTCTTTGAAGGCATAGGCGACAAAGCCGTTTACGACGAGTTTGAACTTACAGTAAAACTGGTTTACTAATAATTTTAGGGTTTATAATTGAAAGGCCGCTTCTCGTTGAGGAGCGGTTTTTTTTATGGTTAAATACTATTTCATTCCTATCTCAATACCTTTAATTTTTTTATAAAGTTCCATCGCATAAATATCAGTCATCCCAGATATATAATCCAACACCCCCATTACCTTATTATATCTACCTTTTTTCAAGTAGCGAAATTGTTTCGGTATTAATTGAATAGCTTTTTCTTCAGATTTAGTTCTTTCACTTTTGTTTTTTAATAATGGAAATATAAAATGATTTAATAGTTCATACATCACATTATACCCCGCATTTTCTATTTCAACAACAGCTCTATTATTATAAATATATTTTAACGAGAATTTTATGATGTTCTGTAGCGCATCACAATCTTTCGCAATTATGTCGAATATTGACGTTTCAAATTCCCCTGCTAAAATCATTTTAAAATTTCCCTCATCCATGAAAATATCTTCACCCACTCTTATAAGAGTGTTTATGGCTTTAGCTCTTAAATAGCTAATTTTTTCATTTTTATCTTTTATAAGATTAAGATTATCTTTGACTTTTTGAACATCTTCAATATTTAAGCATTTGATTAATTCTAATAAAAGCTTAATACAATGTTTAGTATCAATAATACCTAAGCGTTGAGCATCTTCTAAATCTACGATGTGATAACAAACATCATCAGCAAATTCTACTAACCATACAAAAGGATGTCTTAAATATCCTAAATTAGGATTATTTCCATCCTTAATCATACCAGTTTTACTAGCCATTTTTTCAAAAATTTCTTTTTCAGATTGAAAAAAGCCAAATTTCTTCCTGTGAATTATAGATTTACTTCTTCCTAATGATTCACAAGGATACTTAGCAATTGAGGCTAATGTCGTGTACGTCAATTTTAATCCACCAATTGATTTTCCTGGCTGATGATTTGTAAGCACTCTAATTGCATTAGCGTTACCTTCAAAACTTATAAAATCAGAAAATTGCGCTTTGTCAAAATACTTCTCAAGGACACTTAAATTTTTTAAAAAGAAACTCGCTATTGCATCTTCACCTGAATGCCCGAAAGCAGGATTACCAATATCATGACACAAACATGCAGCAGCCAGAACATTTTTTAAATTATTTTTATAGAAACTCTGACTTTCAGGAGTTAAATCTTTCTGAGTATTGTAAATTCTCTTACCAATTAGGCTACCTAGTGACCTTGCTACAGATGACACTTCTAAAGAATGAGTCAATCGATTATGAACAAATACACTACCTGGCAGTGGAAAAACTTGCGTTTTGTTTTGTAGACGTCGAAAAGCTGAAGAAAATATAATTCTGTCAAAGTCTCGTTGAAATTCCGATCTTGGGTCTGCAATTCTGCTAGTATCTGAACTACCAATTCTTTCACTCGTATAGAGCTTATTCAAATCCATCATAATTATTTTTTTTATAAATTTAACAAATTTTAACATTTTTCCTATACCCATTACTAGGTATTTTTCAATCTTCAAATCTTTCAATTTTTCAATCTCCAAAACATTTCCCTCTTTGCAAATAATTAACTAATTTCGTACCGCATAAAAACTTAATACGAAATTTACAAGCTAATGAAATACGATATCATTGTTTTAGGCAGCGGGCCGGGCGGATATGTTACCGCAATACGCGCATCGCAACTGGGTTTTAAAGTAGCCATTGTAGAAAAAGAAAGCCTGGGCGGCATCTGCCTTAACTGGGGCTGCATCCCTACTAAAGCACTTTTAAAAAGCGCGCAGGTGTTTGACTACCTTAAGCACGCTTCAGACTACGGCCTTACCATAAATGAATTTGACAAGGATTTTGGCGCTGTTATAGGCCGCAGCCGCAACGTGGCCGGGGATATGAGCAAAGGCGTACAGTTCCTGATGAAAAAAAATAAGATTGAAGTAATATTCGGTACCGGTAAACTAAAGCCGGGCAAAAAAATAGACGTAACCGATAAAGACGGCAACGTAACCGAACTAAGCGCTGATAACATTATTATTGCTACAGGCGCACGCAGCCGCGAACTGCCTAACCTGCCACAGGACGGTAAAAAAGTAATAGGCTACCGCCAGGCCATGGTGCTTCCGGAGCAGCCTAAAAGCATGATAGTGGTAGGCTCGGGCGCTATAGGCGTAGAATTTGCGCACTTCTACAACTCTATGGGCACTAAAGTTACCATAGTAGAGTTTATGCCAAATGTAGTTCCCGTTGAAGACGAGGACATATCAAAACAATTTGAGCGTTCGCTTAAAAAAGCGGGTATTACCGTGATGACCAATGCTTCGGTAGAGAAGGTTGACACCTTGGGCGAAGGCGTAAAAGCCACCGTTAAAACCGCAAATGGCGAAGAGATACTTGAGGCCGATATTGTACTTTCGGCAGTGGGCATTAAATCGAACATTGAGAACATCGGCCTTGAAGAGGTGGGCATTGCTACCGACAGGGACAAGATACTGGTTAACCCATACTACGCGACTAACATACCGGGCTATTACGCCATAGGCGACGTGGTACCGGGCCAGGCGCTTGCACACGTGGCTTCGGCAGAGGGCATCCTTTGTGTGGAGAAACTTGCAGGCCTGCACGTAGAGCCGCTTGATTATGGCAACATACCGGGCTGTACGTATGCCACTCCGGAAATTGCTTCGGTAGGCTTAACCGAAAAAGCAGCAAGGGAAAAAGGCTACGATATTAAAGTGGGTAAATTTCCGTTCTCTGCTTCAGGTAAAGCTAAGGCATCCGGCGCTGCAGACGGTTTTGTAAAAGTAATTTTCGACGCTAAGTACGGCGAATGGCTGGGCTGCCACATGATAGGCGCCGGCGTTACCGATATGATTGCCGAGGCTGTTGTAGCCCGCAGGCTTGAGGCTACCGGCCATGAGATTATTAAGTCGGTACACCCCCACCCTACCATGAGCGAGGCCATTATGGAAGCCGCTGCTGCTGCGTATGACGAGGTGATACATATATAATTTTAGATTTCAGATTGTTGATTTCAGATTGGGCTTCATTCGGTTCTTCCATTTGCTTCGCCAATTCGGGTGTACCCTCGGGTCGACCGAAGCGCAGCGTAGTGGAGAAATCTCTTATTCGCCGAAAAATCAAATAATCATAAAATACTAATCCGCCCTGATACTTTCGGGGCGGATTTTTGTTTTAAAACCTGTTTATCGCTGTGTGAAATTTATTATAAAAAGATTTACCTTTATAAAAATAATCCGCGCACTTGTGTAACTTTAGGGCGATTAACAATTCTGTATGCTTGTAGATAAAATACCACCTATTGGTTACGTTTTCGGGAAAATAAAGTATGAGATGCTTTTTGTACTGATACTGGGTGTACTCATACATTTTATTACCGAATGGATTGACCCTTACCTGCCCGAAATGCCACTTACCATAGCCACGTTTTTAGGAACCGGTATATCAGTACTGTTGTCCTTTAAAATGAGCCAGAGCTACGACCGCTGGTGGGAAGCCCGTAAAATATGGGGTGCCATTGTAAACGACTCCCGCAGTTATGTATTGCAAATGCAGGCCTTTTTGCACAACCCCGAGTTACAGCCCCAGATAAAAACCATGGCCTACCGCCAGATAGCATGGAACTACGTATTAGGGCGTTCGCTTCGCGGCTTACCCCCGCTTGAAGATTGTAAAGGCCTCCTTAGCGACGAAGATATAAAAGCACTTGAAAGGCACACAAATAAAGCACTGGGAATACTGCAGCAAAATGCATTGCAAATAAGCGAGTTGCACAAACAGGGGGAAATATCTGATTATACACATGTGCAGTTTAACAACATATTTATACGCTTTTCAGACAACATGGGTATGGCCGAACGGATTAATAATACGGTGTTTCCGGTTACCTACAGGCTGTACCTGCACTTTACCATTTACCTGTTTGTAATTATACTGTCAATAGGCCTTAACAATGTAAAACTGGTTTACGAAATTCCGCTTTTATTGCTTACCTCTATGGTGTTTTTCCTGCTTGAAAAAACCGCTTACCACATGCAGGATCCATTTGAAAACCGCCCGAGCGATACCAATGTTACCACTATAGCCCGCGCTATCGAAATAAATATACGCCAGCTTTTAGGCGAAAACAAAGTTCCCAAACCTATGGAGAGGGACAGTTTTTACAGTATGTAGGTTTTAGATATATTTATACTACTATGTATAGCTTTGATAGCTATAATTATTCTTATAAATTTAGATGGCTTGGCAAAGAGATAGTTTCATCCAACCAAAAAATGAATGAATACCTCAAGTACATTGCAGCCCTGTTGGTTTACAATATTACCGTGTATGTTTGCAGAAGGTGTTGCAAAAAGGATTTGAGTCGCTGTTTTCTATAATTATAAAACTGGGCAGATACACCACGAAGGGTAATAGCAACGGCCACACCGGGGCTAAATTCTTCCTCAATTATTTCATTCCTTATTTCGTTGCCGTCAAAAAAACCATCATCTGTAAGTTCATACTCAGGATGTGGCAAAACATCTGTAGTAAATTCTGTAAGGTATAAGTTGGTTTCATTTTCAGGGTCATCATAGTAAAAGGCGACCTCAATATTATCACCCGAAAAACAACTAGTTAATATTGATTCTATACGATTTATACCATAAAAAAGCATTAATGACCCAAATGTTATAAGTTTGCCCTCAAACACTTATGATAAGGGTATAGCCAGCACCTATAAGTTTAACTGCTTTTTAGACCAATAAAAAAAGGCCGCATCATTTATTTATGATACGGCCTCTCTTGTTTTTGGGGAATCTTTAATTAATTATCGCAGCCGTTTAGAAGACAATACGTTTAGAAACCACGCCTTTATCGGTGGCAATTTCTACTATAAGTACCTGCTGCTGTACGCTTAGGTTGCCTGTAACAGTCTCGGAAGCGTTTATGCCACCCTGGTTGTGTAGTAACCTTCCGCGCACATCAAATACTTTTACGCTGCTCATAAGAGCTGTGCCGGTGTTGATGCTTATCGCGTTGCCTTGCTTAAACACAACTACACTGTTTGCATCAAGCACCGGGGTGTCAACACCCAGGGCCTGCGTTTGGTAATGTACCTCAAAGCGGCCTTCAAAGTTGCCTGCCTCTGTGGTAAACGTGTAGTCATATTCGCTCAGGTTGCGTATTACCCCTTCCTGAAGGTCTTTCAGGTAAATGGTTTGCCCTTGAGAGAATAGCCCGTCCGTGTGGTCGATGCTTATGGTGTACTGGCCTGCCGCAGGCGCGGTAAAGCCCATAGGTACCACATCGCTTGCTTCAAATTCCGGCCTTGCCTGTATGGCCAGCTTTTTATCAGCCGCAAGGGAGTACAGCGCAAGTTCGGCAGTATTGAATACTTTACTGTCATAAC
>Ga0247803_1002101_pt1 | contig 10162 bp, 9 predicted proteins | sample UWRJL014104B1_FD_180928 | JGI IMG/M metagenome (GOLD analysis project Ga0247803, IMG submission 180928) | Plant litter microbial communities from Arlington Agricultural Research Station in Wisconsin, United States - UWRJ-L014-104B-1 | ecosystem: Environmental > Terrestrial > Plant litter >... | reverse complement strand
CCGCCATCGGGAAGCTCGTCGACGGCGGCCCGCGCGATGCGTTCTTTCTGGCTCGCCGAGTGCGACTCGCGGTCGGCGACACCCTGTTCGATACCGAGTCTCTCGACGGGGATGGCGCCACCGTGTACCCGGCGGATGACGCCGCGGCGTTCGAGGGCGGTGAGGTCGCGTCGCACGGTCTCCGGAGTGACGGCGAGATCCCGGGCGAGTTCGGCAACCTCCACGCGACCGTGGGCGCGCGCGGTATCGAGGATCTGCTGGTGACGCTCCGGTGCGTACATCACAACCTCATCGTTCCGAACTCAAACAAAGACATCCAAACACGCTGGTGTTTGCTTTGCTTTATATAAGTCCGTTTGGGTCTGTGTGTCAACTTCGCCACGGCACTTTACCCGTTTCACGGAAATTCGGCTCTGGCTATCCCGCCCAGCGGCCGAACAGGCCGTGTCTCCAGGATGCCCATAAAACGGGTCGAGCAGACTCAGTGGGCAGCGGCGTCCCAGTTCGGGCCGGTTCCGACCTGCACTTCGAGCGGAACCTTCAGGTCGGCCGCGCCGCCCATCCGGGTGCGGACGATGTCGGTCAGCACCTCGAGTTCGCCGGTGGCGACTTCGAACACGAGCTCATCGTGGACCTGCAAGAGCAGGCGCGACGACAATTGCTTGCTCTCGAGGTCTTCTGCAACACCGAGCATGGCGATCTTGAGGATGTCGGCGGCCGATCCCTGGATCGGCGCGTTGAGCGCGGCGCGTTCGGCGTTCTCACGCAGCACACGATTCGACGAGGCGAGGTCACCGAACGGCCGCCGCCGGCCGAAGATCGTCTCGGTATAGCCGTCGATGCGTGCCTGCTCGACCACGTTGCGCAGGTACTCCCGCACAGCGCCGAAGCGCTCGAAGTAGTCGGTCATGAGCTTCCTGGCCTCGGACGACTCGATCCGCAACTGCTTCGACAGTCCGAAAGCGCTCAGCCCGTAGGCGAGCCCATACGACATCGCCTTGACCTTGGTGCGCATGATCGGTGTCACGTCGGCAGGTTCGACGTGGAAGATGCGCGCGCCGACGAATCGGTGCAGGTCTTCGCCGCCATTGAAGGCCTCGATGAGGCCCTCGTCACCAGAGAGGTGCGCCATAATGCGCATCTCGATCTGCGAGTAGTCTGCGGTGAGGAGAGTCTCGAATTCCGGCCCGCTCGTGAAGGCGGCGCGGATGCGGTGCCCCACCTCGGTCTTCACCGGGATGTTCTGCAGGTTCGGGTCGTTCGACGAGATGCGGCCGGTACTCGTGCCGGTCTGGTCGTAGGTCGTGTGCACCCGGTCGCCCGAATCGATCGAGGACTCGAGGGTCTGCACGATCTGGCGGAGCTTGGTCGCGTCACGATGCTGGAGCAGCAGGTCGAGGAACGGGTGCGGCGCTTTCTCCTGCAGGTCGGCGAGGGAGGCGGCATCCGTCGAGTAGCCGGTCTTGTTGGCCCGGGTCTTCGGCATTCCGAGCTCGTCGAACAGCACCTGCTGCAGCTGCTTGGGCGAGCCGAGGTTCACCTCGCGCCCGATCTCGGCGTAGGCACGCGCCGCGAGGTCACTCGAGGTCTCCCCCAGCTCGGCGTTCAGCGAGACGAGAGCCGGTTTGTCGAGGGTGATGCCGGTGAGCTCCATCGTGGCCATGACCGGGACGAGCGGCAGTTCGATCTCGTCGAGCACCTTGCGCGAGGTCGGCTCGAGCTTGTCGATCAGGTAGTCGGCGACACGCACGATGTACCAGGCCTCGGTCGCAACGCTGAGCGCGTCGGTCTCGGGCACGAGCTGGTTGGCATCAGGCTGCGGAAGAGTCTCACCGAGGAACCCGTAGACCTGGCCGGCGAGGTCGTCCGGCTTGCCGCCCGGCTTGATCAGCCAGGCCGCGATATTCGTGTCGAAGGCGAGGCCGCGCAGGTCGAGGCCCGCCCGGCGCAGTGCCTTCAACTGCTGCTTCGAGCCCTGCAGGTACTTCGGGGCATCGCTCACGAGCCACGACTCGAGCGCTGTGTAGTCGGGGCGACCGGATGCCCAGGGCACGTACGCCGATTCGTCGAGTGTCGAGAGACCGATCCCGGTGAGCTCAGCGCCCACGTGTTCGAGGCGTACGCCGAGCGGTTTGGTGCCGGAGGCCGAGACGGTGTCGAGCCACTTGGCGAGTTCTTCGTCGACGAGCGTGCGGACCACGGGGACCGGATTCTCCTCGACGACCGCGATGGGAGTACCGGTCGACGGGGTCTCGCCGTCGGACCCACCCTCGGCCTGCGCGATTTTGAGCACGCGCTCGAGCAGGGTGCGGAACTGCAGCTTGTCGAAGACTTCGCGCACGGCGGCTTCATTGATCGGCTTGCGCTCGAGATCACCGGGACCGACCGGCAGGTCGACGTCGGTGAGCAGGTGGTTGAGCTTGCGGTTGCGAACAGCGCGGTCCTTCTGCTCACGCAACTTCTCGCCCACCACTCCCTTGATCTCGTCGGCGTGGGCGAGTACCTCATCGAGGCTGCCGTACTGGGTGATCCACTTGACCGCTGTCTTCTCGCCGACCTTGTCGACACCGATGAGGTTGTCGCTGGTCTCACCGACGAGGGCGGCGACATCCGGATACTGGTGCGGCTCGATTCCGTAGCGTTCGAAGACGGTGTCCCGGTCATAGCGTTTGAGCTCGGAGACGCCGCGGGCGTTCGGGTAGAGCAGGGTCACGTCGTCGTTGATCATCTGGATCGCATCACGGTCACCAGAGACGACGAATACCTTGTAGCCGTCGGCCGCGCCACGAGTGGCGAGGGTCGCGAGAATGTCGTCGGCCTCGAAGTCTTCTTTCGAGATCGTGGTGATGTTCATCGCAGCCAGCGCCTCTTCGAGCAGGGGGATCTGGCCGATGAACTCGGGCGGCGTCTCGCCACGGGTGCCCTTGTATTCGGGGTACTCACGAGTGCGGAAGGAGTACCGCGAGATGTCGAAGGCCACGGCGAGGTGGGTCGGCTTCTCGTTCTTCAACAGGTTGAGCATCATCGAGATGAACCCGTGGATTGCGTTGGTGTGCTGCCCCTCGCGGTTCTGGAAACTGTCGACCGGCAAGGCGTAGAACGCCCGGAACGCCAGGGAATGACCATCGATTATGAGCAGAGTAGGCTTTTCGTTGTCCGACACGCAGCAAGCCTAGCCGCGCCCACCGGCATCAGTCACAGTCACTGCCAGCACCCGAATCCCTGTGGGGGAACACCATGACGATCTTTCCCGACAATCTCGCCCCGGAACTGGTCGAGAGGCTCATCTCCTCGGGCGGTGGCGATCTCGCGAAGAAGATGGGGATCGAGTTCCTCGAACTCTCGGCCGAGCTCTCGATCGCGCGGATGCCCGTTGCGGGCAACACGCAGGTCATCGGGCTGCTACATGGCGGCGCGCACGTGGTGCTCGGCGAGACCCTCGGCTCGGTATCGTCGGCGATCCACGCGGGAGGTGGCCGTTACGCCGTGGGAATCGAGATCAACGCGACTCACAGCAGGTCCGTGACGAGCGGATTCGTGACCGGCACCTGCACCGCGCTCGTACTCGGGCGTACCCTCGCGACCCACGAGATCGTCATGCGCGACGACGAGGGCCGTCGGCTGTCGACGGTGCGGATGACGAACATGCTCCGCGACCAGTAGCGCCACGGGAACCTCCTCCAGCGGCCACGCGCAGGCCAACGCTCAGGCGGGATAGCGGGCTTCCGGGTCCTGGCCGAGAGCGGCCCGCCCGCCATCGACCGGGATCACGGCTCCCGAGATAAACGCCGCCTCATCCGAGAGCAGGAAGACCACGGTCGCGGCGACATCCGCCGTCGAACCCACCCGGCCGAGCGGATGCAGCGCTGACAGCTCGGCGATCCTGGTCTCGCGCTCGTCGATCCCCAGTTCGGCGAGTTCGGCCTCGAGCCTGCCGGTGTAGATCGTTCCGAGAGCGAGGGCGTTGGCCCGGATATCGTCGGCGCCGTAGTCGACGGCAGTCGCCCGGGTGAGCCCTTCGATCGCCGACTTCGCGGTCGCGTAGGCGAGCGCTCCCGGTACTGCCCGCGAGCCCTGGTGTGAGGAGATGTTGATGATCGAGCCGCCGAGCCCACTCGCCCGCAGGAGATCGAGTGCGACCGCGGTTCCCACTATCGCCAGCCGCAGGTTGGCGTCGATCGCGGCGATGACCTGATCGGGCGACTCGTGCAGGAAGTCGTCCCGGAAAACCGCAGCGTTGTTGATCCAGCCGGAAACGGATCCCAGTTCAGCCGCCACCGCAGCCGCGCGGCGACAGTCGTCCGGATTTCCGGCATCGCCCACCACGGCCCGGATCCGGTCGTAGGCTGGCCGACTCGACGCCCAGCCGAGAGCGCTCTCTTCGCGGTCGAAGGCGACGGCGCCGTGGCCGGAGGCGACAATCGCCTCGACTATCGCGCGGCCGATGCCCCGGGCAGCGCCGGTGACCACGAACGACCTCAGGCGGTGTGCGGTGAGCGCATGGTCAACCGCCTCGGGCGCGGCGGCACCGGGCTCTCCGGAAGCAGGCGACTGTGACTCCACACCCCGATTGTGCGCCTCGACACCCTGCGGGACAAGGGCTGGACACCCACGACTCGAGTTCTATGGAACGGTCAGTGGTGCCGGGCGAAGTAGCCGGCAAGGCCCGCGGCCGGGCCATCGGCGAGGGCGATGAATGGTTGGGAGACGGGGTCACACGCGGTCCCCGCGGGCAGTGCCACCACGATCGGGAAGAGCGCCGGGCGATCGAGAGCGACGCCACCGGGCGATACCCACCGCCCTCCGGTCGCCCGCACGATGCACTCGCCGAGATAGGCCCCGAATCCGAACAAAACGTCGGCGACCTGTTCGACCGGAACGCCGGTTCCCCGCAGGCTGCCGATCACAGCATCCAGCCCGGCCAGGCTCGCTGCGGAGTAGTCGAGCGTCATTCCCTGCCCGGCTGCTTCGGCGACGAGATCAGCGGCGAAGAGCGGAGCGTTCCCCGGCTCGAGCGGGTACGCGAGTTGCAGGCGGAGCTCCGCCGGGGAGTCCGACATCCGGGTGCCTACTTCTTGGCGCTCAGCTGTTCGATGATGGCCTGGGCGACATCGTGCATGGTCAGTCTGCGGTCCATCGAGGCCTTCTGGATCCAACGGAATGCTTCGGGCTCGGTGAGGCCCATCTTCTCGTTGAGCAGGCCCTTGGCGCGGTCGACGAGCTTACGGGTCTCGAACCGCTCGACGAGGTCGGCGACCTCGGCTTCGAGGGTGATGATCTGCGTGTACCGGCTGAGAGCGATCTCGATGGCGGGGAGCAGGTCGTTCGGGGTGAACGGCTTGACCACGTAGGCGAGGGCGCCGGCTTCGCTTGCGCGCTCGACCAGTTCCTTCTGGCTGAACGCGGTCAGCAGTACGACCGGCGCGATGTGGTTCTTGGTGAGGCGTTCTGCCGCCGAGATGCCGTCGAGCTGGGGCATCTTGACGTCCATGATGACGAGGTCGGGGCGCAGCTCTGTGGCGAGAGCGACAGCGGTCTCGCCGTCGCCGGCCTCGCCGACTACCTCGAAGCCGTTGTCCCGGAGGATTTCGACGATATCCATGCGAATCAGCGACTCGTCTTCGGCTACGACTACGCGTCGGGGTGCATTGGGGGTTGATTCGGTGTCAGTCACGACTATGAGCCTACGGTATTGTTTTCCACGTTGGCGTGCGCCGGATTGGCGGAATGGCAGACGCGGAGCACTCAAAATGCTTTGTTCGTAAGGACGTGTGGGTTCAAGTCCCACATCCGGCACAAGAATCAGGAGAGTGTCGCCCCGGTGAGCCGGTGCGGCACTCGCGGTCAGGCAGAACTGCCCCCACTATCGGTGGGGGCTTTTTTGCGCGCCCACTCGAGTTCACAACTTCTACTCTTTTCCACAGATGTACGCCAGCCCCTCGCGGATGCCAGATCGTTCTGCATACTTATCAGTAGCGGTAATCAGAGCAGATCACTCACGAAGGGACTACAACTAATGGCATCACCAACAGCGTCCAGACTCCCCCGGGCAAGAATTCCCGGGCACACGCGGACACTACTCGTCACGTCGGCGGTTGCTGTGCTCTCGCTGGGCCTCAGCACTCTCGGCCAGCTACCCGCTCACTCCGACCCGGCTACCGGGCCCGCGCCGCTCACTCTGCAGGAACTTGCACCGGGTATCGGTGATTCGGCGAGGCTCACGGGCGACGTCGTCGTTGCCGGAAGGGCACTCTCGAATGCCGGTGAGCCGGTGGCTGCGGGCACGCCGGTCGTGCTGCAGGCGTGGCCGCCGAGCCGGGTACTCGCACCGCTCGCGGTGGGAGAGTCGGTCAAGCTGTCCCCGGTAGGTGGGGCCGTCACTCGTGTCGACGGATCCTTCGACCTGCGATTCTCCGATCCGGCGCTGCTCATTCCCTATGTCAACGAAACCGGGCTCGTCGATCTCGAAGTGACGATGACCATCGATGGTGTGCCGAGCGTGCAGGCGCTGAGCTACCCCGCACCCGCGGACATCGCCACCGCCGTCGGAGTGCCAGCCGAGAACCTGGCAGAACTCGAGCGTGCCGGTGCGCGGTCGACGAAGGCCGTGCAGCTGACTCGCGACGGTGGCCTGGCAACGACCGACGACGATGACGGGGGTGATGCGTCGGGCCTTGCGGATTCGACGCCCGGCCTTGATGCGGCTGCCCGCACCTCCGGTGACGGCAACTCCGACGTGGCTGACAAGACCTGTGTGAGCACGAAGATCGCGAACCTCGGCTCCAGGCAGACGATAGTCGGTCGTGCCTATACCGTGGCCGGGGCAAAGGCCACGCTGACGTTCACGACCGGTGCGAGCACCGAATTGGGGATCGGCTTCTCGGCAACCGGTACCAATGGCTCGTTCAAGGCCAACGGGACCTCGAGTATCCAGACCGAGTCTGTGACCGTCTTCCCTTCGTCGGCGGGTATCTCCGGCCGGATCTGGAAGACGGATTTCCACTTCGCGAAGTTCCGCATCATCTGCACGACGGGCTCGAACGCGCAGACGATGTACGAAGTGCGGGCAACAGCCCACGATGGCGGGGCGCAGGCGTCGATCCCGACCGGGCCGCCAACGGTCAAGTCCATCAATTGCAAGAAGTACAACTCCGGCTCGAACTTCACCAAGTCGACGACGAAGGCGACGGGTTTCAGCGGAGGGGTGGAGATCTCCTCCGCCATCGGGATCGACCTGTCCGCTAAAACCGGCTACTCGAAGAAAGCGGCGGTGAAGTTCGCCTTCTCGAAAGCGCTGCGCCTGTGCGGGACGAAGGGACTTCCCGCCGATAGCCCGGGCACGCTCGTCGCAAAGGAACTGTGAGGGCACGATGAGGAGAACACGGGCGCTGTGCTGCCTCGCCGGCGCTTCGTCGATGCTTCTCGCGGGGGTCGCCGTCACGGGCTGTACCGCCGCGCCCGGCGGCCCGGCCCTGTGGGGATCTGAGGGGAGGGACGCAGACACCCTGTGCAGTTCCGTCGCCCTGGGCGATCGGATGCTGGTGGCAGACGTACTCGAGGCGCCGGACGACACCGTGGTCGAAGTGCTTGCGGTCGAACCCGTGAACCCCCGGAACCTCCGCATCGCGGAGATTGCCATCGCCCCTCTCGAGGACGGGTCGGGGTCGATCGGAAACTCGTCCCTGCCGCCGACCGACGCGCTGACGGAGACCATCTGGAATGCGCGGGTGCCCGTCTCGGGCTACCAGCTGGCGGCGGGTGATCGGGCTGACGTATTGGTCGTGGCCGAGAGGACGACTGGCGATGAAGGCTCGATCGAGACCATCCGGATTCGCTACCGGGCCGGTGGAATCACCTGGGAGAAGTCGGCGAGCACGTTCTACCAGTTCCGTGAGACCTGCCTCGGCTGAATTCTCGGCGCGAACGCGAGTCCTCGTACTGGCGTTCGCGATCGGGACCATGATCGCTGCGGGCGCGACCCTCCCGATCGCCGGAACCGGAACCCACACCGGCACCGGCACCGGCACCGAATATGGTGACGAGGGTGGGACCGTGCGCCAACCGCCACCGGTTCCGATCGTCGCGCTGGTGAATCACTCGTCGAGCGATGATGCCCTCTTCCTCGGCCAGTTCTGCGGAGGCATCCTGGTGGCACCGCGCCGGGTGGTCACCGCTGCTCACTGCCTTCGAGACCGCTCCCCCGCGACTGTCGATGTCATCTCCGGCGTCAGTGACCTGTGCGCCGGCGAGATCGCCACTATGAGGCCGGCGGGCACGGCGGTACTTGCACGGGGACAACGCTCACCGGTCGTCACTGTCGATCCGCTTCGCCACAGCGGCGGCACCCTGGTCCTGCTCGAACTGGCCGAGCCGGTCAGGGTGGCACGAGGAGCCTGGGCAGCGGGAGCGGGTGCCGACCCGGTCGTCCCGGGAACCGCGGTGAGCGGCTGGGGTTGGGGACGGGATGCGATCTCCGGGGTTCCCGCGTGTGAACTGCGCCGGGTCGACCTGGTCTCCGTCGAGTCGGAACGGTGCGGTCGGATAGCTCGCGTGACCTTCGCGCGAGCGGGCAGCAGCACCGGTGCCGCCTCCCTGTGCGCGGTTCCCCGGGGGGAGCACAACACCTGCTCGGGCGACAGTGGCGGACCGGTTACCGCGCTGGACGCTCTCACCGGTCGGCCGAAGGTCATCGCCGTGACGATGTCGGGCGCGGGGTGTGGGCCGGCGAGCCTTGGGCTATCGATCATGCTCGAGGCCGGGCAGTTGGGGTGACGATGGCGAGACCACCCGGACACAGTACTGGCCCCTCACTTTCGCCGATGAGGGGCCAGTACCGGTTTGCTACAGCCAGGTCAGCGAACTTATAGTCCGGTGCTGGCTGAAGAAGTCATGCGCGGCTAGCGGCCACGCGGGTGGTGAACGATGAATGCATCCTGGGCGTCGGCGAGAGTGCCGAACGTGCCGAGCTTGCGGCCGAGACGAGTCGTCGCGGTGTAGCCTTCCTGCCAGCGGGCTTCGACCATGCCGACGAAGATTCCGCGAACACGGCCTACCCAGGCTGCGGGCTGGACTCCTTCAACCGATTCCCACTCGAGAGTGGAAGCACCCTCGGGACGTTCTGTCGGAGTCTCGACAGTTGGACGGCCCTGTGTTGCTGGACGGCTTTCGAGCATCACCATTGTGTTCCCCTTTTCCACGGATGTGCATCAATAACTATGTATATTGACTAGGAAAAGGCTACCCCCAGACGGGTTACACGATTCTGGGCCTTGCGGTCGTTGCCCCGGATGCGCTAGGGGTGGAGCTGATTGACCGGGGCCAATGATCATAAACCCAACGAGACCGAATGGATAGGCCCATCGTGTCACGGGATAAACGCACTATCTTGCATTCAGAAGACGCTCGACGGGGCGTGCCAGCCCGCGAGGGCAGCACGGCTCCCGCCCACACTGCGGAATACCTGCCGGGTGTCGTCAGTTCGAGCCGGTGCCCACACGCCGTCCGAACCACGGGGTGACGCCGGCCAGTCCCGGTGTCACCCCGGACCACTTCGCAGTGGTGCCGGAACGCCGAATGGCGAGCCGGATAACCGACTCGCCATTCTCAGGTCACTCTCGCGGGACGACCTACTGCGCGTACGCGGGCGCCACTGCGTTCCGCGCATCACCCACGCGGTGGACGCGCAGGTCGTTGGTCGAACCGGCGATCCCGGGAGGCGAACCCGAGATGACGACGACGACATCGCCGATCTCGGCCAGGCCCTCGCTCATGAGGACCTCATCGACCTGCAGGTACATCGCGTCGGTGTGGGTCACGCGGGGCACGAGGAACGACTCGATTCCCCAGGTGAGAGCCATCCGGCGACGGATGCCGGCGTCGGGCGTGAAGGCCTTCATCGGGATCTTGAACCGCAGGCGCGACATCCGGCGTGCGGAGTCACCCGACTCGGTGAAGACGCAGACGTAGCGTGCACCGACGAAGTCGGCGACCTCTGCGGCAGCGAGCGTGAGAGCGCCGCCCTGGGTGCGCGGCTTGGTGCCGAGCGCGGGAATACGCTCGAGGCCGTGCTCCTCGGTGGACTCGACGATGCGAGCCATGGTCTGGACGGTGATGACCGGGTACTCGCCGACGCTGGTCTCGCCGCTCAGCATCACTGCATCCG
>Ga0247803_1002100_pt1 | contig 10164 bp, 10 predicted proteins | sample UWRJL014104B1_FD_180928 | JGI IMG/M metagenome (GOLD analysis project Ga0247803, IMG submission 180928) | Plant litter microbial communities from Arlington Agricultural Research Station in Wisconsin, United States - UWRJ-L014-104B-1 | ecosystem: Environmental > Terrestrial > Plant litter >... | reverse complement strand
CCGCCCGAAATCCATCGAATTCCATTCACACTGCACGGCGACTTGACGAGGGGCACCCATACGAGAGACGATGACCAGAAGTTCCACCTCATCCTGTTTTGCCACAGCATGTATGGGATGAAACCGAAAACCAAGTACGTCGAACGAGCGCTGGAAATGCTTGATGACCAAAAAGGCGCAATGGTAGCAATTTTTCATCGCTACGGCTCTCTGTACCTTGACGGCTTAACGTGCCAGCGAACAGCTTCCTTCCCTACCGGAATTGTTCGTGTGGCTGATGATGACGAGGCTCTGGGGTGCTTTGCTGCTTTCATAGCGGGATTCGTCTTGGAAGATAAGAACCTTGACAAGGCTGTCCGATCGGAGTGGCGTAAAGTATGCCGTGCCTTGGGCCGTCGCGACGAATCCCACCCCGGAGACCTTTTTTTCAGCTCGCCCAACGTCATGATGGCATTTACCCAACACGCGACTACGTTGGCGGAATTGACGCTGAAAGTACCATTGAGGCACGAGGTTCGAACGGTCAAGAATCGGGAAGCTCGCCTCCAATGTCCCGCCTCCATAATCAGGCCTACAACAATTCGGGACGTCCAGAAGTGTGTCCAATGGGCTCTAGAACATGGGTTCAGCCTAACCGTCATCAGTGGAGGCCATACTGGCCACTGTCTCAGGGACAACGTCGTCGCGATCGACATGGGCGCCTTTGATCAAGTCCATATACTTACTACGGGGGAAGATGGAGCAGATTGTACTCTTGGTTCCGGTTCGTTGGTGGTCGCCGAAGCCGGCTGCAAGACGGGGGATATTATCAGCAAGACCATGGCAACGGACACGACAGTACCCTTAGGGTCCTACCCCAGCGTGGGTACGGGTTAGGGTTACAAGGCGGCATCGGGCATCTGGCTAGGCTGCGCGGGCTCGCAAGCGACGCCATTGTCGGTGCCGTAATGGTTAGCGTCAAATCTAGCGAGGTCCTCTGCATCGGCCGTGTACCAGGCCAATACAGGCCAGCCAAAGCTATATGCCCCAAGAACGAACACGATCTGTTATGGGCGATAAAAGGCGCCGGGACAAACTTCGGCATCGTCATCAGCGTGACGTTCGAGGCTTACCCGGCTCCGAGTTACTCGGTTCGAAAAAAGGTTCTCCCTTTGAGTGACAGCCTCCACGCACGGCAAAGACTCAGATACTTTGATAACTGTGTCGCCCAAAAGCTCCCCCGGAACTGTTCTGCGGACGTATTTCTGTATTGGGACCTCGACCAGCTGCAGCTTGGCGTGACTTTGTTTGAAGCCTCCACTTCCACGACTGCACTAGCCTCTGGAACTCTCACGACCATGCCCATAAATGAACTTTGGGGACCGGAAGACCATTGCAAGGTTGTGAACAGTGTCGGCTTATTCGAGATGGAGATGTACTTGTCCGAGATGCACGGTGGGCACAGCGGCGGCAAGACCTCCTCATTCAAACGATGTCTTTTCTTGAAGCACATCGGAGATCAGAAGATCGCCGACCGCTTGATAGCGGCCATTTGTACTCGTCCAACGCCGCTCTGCTATCTCCATTTGATCCATGGCGGCGGAGCGGTCGGCGACACCGCACGTGAGGTCACCGCTTTCGGCTGTCGAGACTGGGAGTTTGCCTGTGTGATCACCGGTGTCTGGTCCCGCAACCAAGATGATACCAAGGTGGCACAAGAAACTGTGCGGTGGGTCTACAAGATTATTGAAGACTTGTTGCCCTTGAGCTGCGGAGCGTACGGCGCCGACCTCGGGCCGGACCCAAGAGACGCCGCACTGGCAATCAAAGCTTTCGGACCGAATCTGCCACGCTTAAGCCGACTTAAATACAGCATCGACCCGCGCAACGTACTAGCGTACGCTTGCCCGCTCCCGAAAATACCGATGAAACCGGAGCTGATCATCCTTGTTACGGGCGAAAGTGGCGCCGGCAAAGACTATTGTGCCAACGTCTGGGTGTCAGTGTTCAATGAATATGCCCACAAAAGGCTCACAGCGCGGGCAGTCAGCATTAGCGACAAAACCAAGCGAGAATATGCGGAGGCGACCGGTGCCGATCTGAACCGCATACTTGGAGACCGGGCCTACAAGGAGGAACACAGGCCGAAATTAACGATATTTTTCGAGGACCAGGTGCGGAAACGACCTCAGCTGCCAGAGGAACATTTTCTGAGTATGGTGTACTCCGCCGTAGATGTAGATGTACTGTTTATCACCGGTATAAGAGACGAGGCGCCGGTCGCAGCTTTCTCGCATCTAGTACCAGACAGCAGGCTCCTCCAAGTTCACATCCAAGCTTCCAAACAGACGCGACAGACCCGTCGGGAGTTGTCTGGTTGTGACGATGATGGCGGCGAGAACAGCGAGTCAAATAGGATCGGCTATGACTACTACCCCAGTCTAGTCTTCGACAATGAGGCGACCGAGACCGAGACAGCAAGAAGATTTGCTGAAAAGTACCTACTTCCCTTCTTTCACGAGGATCTGCAGCGGCTGGCCATTATGGTTCGCCGAGTGCCCGACTTCCCACGCCCAGGTGTTGAGTTCCGCCACGTGCTCGCCATCTCCCAGCAGTCGGGTGGACTGAAGCTGTGCTCCTCTTTGTTGGAAACCCATTTCTCCGGTGACTGGGCTAAAGTTGATGCGATAGTGTCCTGTGAGGCTGGCAGCTTCCTATTTGCGTCGTCGTTGGCCTTGCGAGTCGGAGCGCCCCTATCGCTGATCCGCGAAGCCGGCAAACTTCCCCCACCCACTGTTTCCGTCACCAAGCCCTGTTCAAACATATCGACCTTGAGGTCTAACGACTCGAAAGAAAAGCGGATCGAGATGGAGTGTGACATGGTTTGCAAGGGTTCGTCAGTAGTGGTGGTGGACGATGTACTTTCTACAGGGAGGACACTTTGTGCAGTGCTGAAGCTATTAATTGAGGCTGAAGTCAGTACTAGAAACATCAGTGTATTGGTTGTGGCTGAGTTTCCATTTCACCGAGGACGGGAACTGCTGCGTAACTGTGGTTTTGGTGGAATACATATTCGAAGCCTTTTGGTATTTGGAGGCAGTTAGGGGAGAAAAGAAAGAAGGGATGTGGGATTTAAGGTCTCATGATAATGATAACATACGACGTGTAATCCGGTCCTCAGTGTCTGTTGGTTTTGGCTAGCCGCAGATGAACAAACTACCCTGGCATCTTTCTTGCATCTACTCCCAGCAACTGTCCGGCTCGTAAACCACTGCATGACATTAAAAACACGCCCCCTATTTTCGATTGATGAGATTCCAGAACTCCTCTCGATCCTTAACGTTTGACTGCATGCAGCCTTGCATACAGCTTGTTGTAGTGGTTGCGTTAGTCTGCTGGACTCCACGCATCACCATACAGAGATGGCTAGATTCCACAACAACAGCGACACCTTTCGGCTGGAGTATTTCAGAAAGGGCGGTAGCCACTTGCTTTGTGAGCCGTTCTTGCACCTGAAGCCGGCGGGAGAACATCTCAGCAATCCTAGCGAGCTTAGATAGCCCGATCACTCGCTGATTGGGGACGTAGCCGATGTGCATCTATCTGAACGTTAGCCCTCTACCGCAAACGTGGGGGATCTAGTTGCATACCTTTCCAGTGAAGGGTACGAGGTGGTGCTCGCAGAGTGAAAATATTTCGATATCCTTCACGATTACGAACTCTTCGTGGTTTTCGTGAAATACAGCGCTGTTCACGATCTCTTGCAGGTTCTCTTCGTACCCTTTCGTAAAGAAGAGAAAGGCTTTTGCGTAGCGACTGGGAGTATTCTGCAAGCCCTCGCGGTCTGGATCTTCGCCAACACACTCGAGTATTGTCCTCACGGCACTGGATAACTTCGCCAGCCGCTCTTCCTTCTCTTGCTCTGTCGCTCCCTTTCTCTTACTTGTTCCTTTGCCTGGGACTCGTCAGCCAAACTACGTGTATACAGGCACGCTACATACCAGGCCAGCTCAAACCGTCTAAGCCAATGGCGAGGAAACGTGTGTATGGAGATTGAGCTTGGCTCAGGGCCAATGTAGTTTTTGGGCAATGATCTCGATTGTCACCATCGAGGTCGATCTCGCTGTGGATTGCGTTGCACTTTTTGCACTGGTTCAGGACGTTCATGTTTGCAGTGACAAGAATATGGAGAATCTGATTCTTTCACAACCTGATCTTCCTCTCTACTTATAGTTCTCGTGCTCTGCAGCAGTGTTGGTGACGGCATGCCAAAAGCCGTTTAGTTGGATAACCTGCGCCGAAGTATGGCAGGTTTTACGGTCAAACCAGTGCGGGGACGGATTGATGTAACCCTCCTCCAGATTTGCTCCGTATTCTGCGTCTGGTATTCTTCCGTGCTACCTCTCTATTTCTTGTCCTTAGTGCTGGGCTGAGAAAGCGAGGTCTGGACTGTGAAAAGTGCAGTAGCAGTGACGATCCTTAGGGTGGAAATGTGAATGGTAGTGCAATTGTTTTCTTGGGTCCGTGAGGTAAGCTAGTAGGCCCCAAATTTCAAGCCCATAGGTCTCCGCCCAAGGCTGTTATACTTTCGCAGGCATGAGGTGCCGACTCCGCACGTCCAACTTCCTTTGAAGATAATAGCCTCTCTACTACCTACAATTACATAGACCATGCTTTATTATCCAATAAGACCATAGTATCTAGTACCATCGCATCTGAGATCAAGTGCAGCGATCGCTGTTTTATTTCAAATAAACAATATGGGAGTGAAGGACAGTAGTTTTCAACGGTGCAAGCACTCCTCCCCTCCCTCTCAAGATATCTGTCACATGCCAATCTTTGAGTAATTACAGCTTCTGTGTCATCACGCTACCTACCACTTTCTCCTTAACTTCAGGCGCCGCAACTCGTTGGTCGGATCCACCCAAGCTCCATTTCAGAGCGTAATCGAATCGTTGGAAACCGCATCCACAACGTCCTGATGGAGCGATGGATACATGAAAGTCGTCGTCTGTCCAATGGACATGAAGGATCTCTTTTTCGCCATGTCGATATGCAACGACTGTGTCCTGAGTAGTAGCAGCACAACCTAGTTGGACGGCTCCAGTGCTGTTGTTGGTTATGCCGAGAGAAGTATTCACGTGTTCAGTTATTAGGAGCACCAACCTCAACCACTAGTTTGTAAAAGACAGAGATTTGAAAGATGTGCTGGTGGGGATCAGTGGTGGCGCATTATTACTAGTTACATCTGTTGTTTCATTTGCCCAAGAACATTGTACACACGATTGATCAAACCGTGTCAGACCAACCTCCACTCCGCTGGTAAGTCCCCGCCCGAACTCAACATAACGCTATGGCGAACGTATGATGCAGTAATGTTACGCTAGAGATCTCTGGTAAGCGTTATAAACGTCGGTTAAGAAGAGTAGAACACACTTCCGCCATGAACTTCGGCAGTGAAACGTTCACAAGTACGTGAATGAGACAATCCTGGGATGACTTTGATCATTGGCAGATCTGAAACCTTAAGCCACTGTTGGATACATGCGTTTCTCGATGAGCACGTTTGGTGTCACAAAGTGGGGATGATTAACGTCTTGGCCAATGATCGGGCCATACAAAACGTACCTTAAGTTGCTTTCCCAATGATTTTGATCTGGAAAGCCTGCGAAGAAATAAACAACAAGATCTTGATGCATTAATGCAGCTCGATTCTAGCGCCAGTGCTAGTTTCTTAGTTGCGACAAGCTGCATCGGCGGCAGTCAAGCAACGCAAGTCGTACAGAGTCTTGCTTGGGCGAATGATGCAAGGGCCCTTCATCATCCTTACGCCTAACGCGTTCCGACGCTATGCTCCTTCAAGTGATTTCCATCTGTCAGAGGTAGCAAAGATCTGTTTGGGGTTTGGTTCAAGATCTTGCATTTCATGTGTGCTACAGTCCGTACAATGCTTGAAGAATGTACCCTGACGTGCGCTAATCGGTGGAATGCAACGTACTCTTCTTATAAATCAAAAGCATTGACAAAGAATTGCAATAGTCCTCTACTCGTAACCATCGGTTGTTCTCCTGTCTTTTGTGATAACGCTATTCGATATATTATGTCATGGCATCCGAATTCGTCGAGAAAAAATTGAACTACCGATTCAAAAGCCCTGATCTCCTCGACATGGCTCTGAAGGCGCCTCATAGCAGCGAGAGAGACGGGGTATCCGAGGATGGCAATAGGAGATTAGTCAAGATTGGATTGCACGCTGTGGATGTTGTGGCGGCACTTGTGGCGGCACAAGCTGGTGCAATTATGGATAATGCCACGTGGGGTATTTTTTCCTCCCTCGTCACTCGTTCGAGATACTGAATGTAATAGTGAGCTGTTTATTTCGACAGAGAAAGAGCCGTCAGGCAGTCTCGAAAAGGCTTGGGCTTGCCCCGTTCGTTGTCCAAAGTCCTCGACAGCAAGGCACAGAGCCTTCTCCGAGGGTACTATCCAACGCTTTGATGGCAATTATCGGCGCAGTCTGGCTTGATGCCGAGCGAAAGAACGAAAGTGTCTTAGTTGCTCGGGTACAGATCCTGGAGATTCTTAGCCAGATTAAAAAAGTCGTCGCAGATACAGGAGAGCATTCCCTTCAAACAACTAGGGAAGAACTTTCCCCAGTCACCATTGATGAAGACGGTGAGAACCATATTGCTACCACCAACGGATCGCTGAGCAGCCTCACGCCAAACGACCAGGAAACTGATCCCATAGGTCCTTTCGCGGACTACTGGTCCACGGAAATTGAATTCGTGGCTCCTCTAGAGGAGGAAACTGATGGAATCCAAGGCACGGAGGTAGACCCTGATCATGGTCTTCCGGTTGGAGGCCAGAGTAGGTTTTTGTACCCCCAGAAAATTGCAGTCCTTGCTAATTCCAGTAAGTCACTTCTCTGCAATCAAACATTGACATATTTCATATGTCTGATCCCTCCGATATGGTGATTTCGTGGCAAGTTGGAGAAGCTGAGCATTCAGGACAGAGTCTTCAATGGGAAGACGGTCAATCTCTCGGTCGCTATGGCACATCTTCTGTTGCGACTACACCGTACAGCGAAGTGGTGCCTACGAAGAAGCGACGGCTGCAAGAAGACGAAGATTTACCCAATGAGAGATCAGTGTACCACCGATTGCTCCAAGAAGAATTAGCGAAGCTAAACTGTAGCCAAAACTCAAGCAACCACGCTTCCGTCGCGCTTCTACAACACCCTCTTGTAGATGCATGGAGCAAAGATCTGACCTTGGCGAACCAGCCCCTGGCGAATCGGATGCAATGGCTATATCTAGTCATGGGGACTTGTCATTCACTCATCGACTTTAAAGCACACCTTCGAGCTGCACGAGACAGAGCGGAATCGCTTAATTTCATCAATTCAACTCTGAGCCCTGAAGAGAAATTTATGGAAATCTGTAAATTGGACGACAAAGAGGCCTTTTGTGTGCTTGCTAGACGGTATCATGCTGTCAAATTGTTCGAGATGGAGCATGCCTTACTCCAACAAGGTCACCACAATATCATAGTCGAAACTCAGGACACGCTTGCAAGGGGACAACGAGCTTCAAGGGGAAATCCAAACATGCGACATGAGGCAGCCTTAACTGACCGGATGCTAAACGTGGTAAAACCGGGCTTGGTGGAAGGTACCCCAGAGCACAAGCGACTTCGGGCAAAGCTTTCACGATTACGGCAACTAGTCAAGAGGTTGCGAGTATGGACTGAACACTATGGGTATGGGATCCTCGCGCTTCTCCCTTGTGGTCCAAGCTATTCAGAACTTGCTCTCACCGACAATATGTTAGTTCTCTACTTCTTCGAAAATGTAATTCTCTAACTCGCTTAGGTTACTAAAATGCCCAGAGCAGTTCTTAAAGACCTTTTCATTCCTTCTACGTGAAAAGCAGGGTCTCTATTTGGAGCGACTCAGCAAAGCCATTGAACCATCCCTTCACGCACTCATAGACGGAAGTTTGACGTTCACAGGACTTTTTCCCCTTGAACAAGTTCGCATAGAGACTCTCCAAAGTTTACCCAAAGGCTCGCTAGAGATTATCGAATGCCTGGAGGGACGCGCACCAAGCCGGCAAACTAGCATGGCCTTCCTATAGATAGTGTAACAGCTCTTTACGATTGACTTGTTTGCACGTAGTAGTTGTCTCCTCAGTAACCATGAATTATGTACGTTATGCAAGTCATAATAGTCCGGACTGAACCTCGACGCATACTTTCTAGTAATAGAACCATTTACTAACATGTAGTATAGCTTCAATTGTGGCTACGGGATTTGGCGAGGTCATAAAGTGCATGTACGCTTGCTCGTCCTAGCGCTTCTCCAATAGAGGCTAAAATAGCCGCCACACTAGCAGCAAGTTCTATCTGAGAGTTGTAGGCCCAAGATGGCCATAGTGAAAAAACCAAAGTAGACAGAAGTGGCAGAAATGCGCAGATAGAAGCTCGGTCTTGCCAGTATAATACGCTATTGGCATCCTTTTTCGTTACGTTTGTCAATTATGGACACATGAGAGGACTCCGCTGCAATTACGCGCAACGTCTGCGTTCCTGAAATGTGCAGTTTCGCTCGGTCCAATAATAATGGACGCTTGTAGCTAACATCTAGAAAAGCATCTTGCACAAGTGGAACCGGTTACTTAGTCGCCACTATTTCAACGCCATCATGTTGCTCTGAATAGTGCGTAATTCGCAATCTAGAGCCTGACCTGAAACAGAACTTTACTAGACCTGCGAAACCAAACTATCTAGAAGCAGTGTAGCGCTAAATGCAAACAGGGATCCAGGCAATGGTGATACCGGTGCCTTGGTTGATCGCGAGGGTTCCGATGCAGCTCGGAACGATTAGACGAGTTGCAGGGCGACACCGTTGCCTCGGAGCGCCTGCTTTTCCTGTTAAGCCTAGTCGGGTTTGAAGGGCTCCCAACAGCTTTCGAAGCCGGTTTTTCGCAAATTCCCGGATATTGTCAGGGCCCACTCCCCCGATTCTGGGGCCAAAACGCCATCCATCCCTCGCTCACCAAATGTACTCTTTGACAAACGCGCTCCTCCGGCAGTGGCATCGAAAGCTTGCTCTACCACGACAGCCTACAGCATCCTGGCACCGCGCCCGCCTGCGAGAAGAACTCTGGGAACGTCGCACCGCCGAAAATTCCCTCCGAAAGCTGAGCGAAACGTCTGACGTTCTCTTTTCCATCAGTCGAGCTCAGCACGATGGTTTTCCGATTCGAGTCCGACCCAAGTTTGCCTCTCGATACGTCCTGATATACGTGTACATGATTACGAAGTACACTTTACGTTGGAAGTTCTACCAGTTAACGGCTCGTCTTTGCGATGTCCCCAACTACTGCGAGGTACGCGAGGTGGTGAATCCAGGCAAGAATCACAAACTTGACGAGGTTGCTATTCGCCACAATATCAACGCAAAGGAATTCAAGCGAGTCAGCCACCAATTGCGACGTGTGTGGCCATTGCTGCCTTAACCGCAAGGCAACAGACACGGCATACCTAGATCCTACAGCGTGGTACTGTTTCAAGTCTCTCCGCTTCGTGTAACGATTGGTGCCTACAGAGGAATTGAGCGTATCCTCCAGCACAAAGAGCCTCAGGCAGGAATATTTACATATATAAAGTCCTGGTTGGGACGAACCGTATAGCTTGTATTGCTCTCCACTTCACTCTAGATTATGCTACTATCAAGACAAGCAAGCCCCTTGCCACTACGACCACGCACCGACCATCATGCCAGGCCGAGCAGCGAAACCTTTAACTGCCTTCGAGGCACAACCTCCTCAAATCAAAAAGCCCGTAGTTATCGGCATCTACGGAATCCCAGGATGTGGAAAGACTTTCCTTCTGAATCAGCTCAAGCAGACTTTTGAGCCGGAGTGGTTTAAGTTCTACGATGGTTCCCAGGTGATTGCGGCTGTTGTCCCTGGCGGTCTAAACTCCTTTCAGAAGCTAGAGGAGCAAGAGCAGATCCACTGGCGCGAGGTGGCCATCGAAAAAATTGGACAGGATTGTGCGGCCCGCGGAGGGGCCGCTGTTGTCGCTGGCCACTTCATGTTTTGGGCTGAAGGAGCAGTTGTAGGACGGCCTGTCTACACCAACAATGACATGGGAACGTACACGCACATACTCTAC
>Ga0247803_1002099_pt1 | contig 10167 bp, 10 predicted proteins | sample UWRJL014104B1_FD_180928 | JGI IMG/M metagenome (GOLD analysis project Ga0247803, IMG submission 180928) | Plant litter microbial communities from Arlington Agricultural Research Station in Wisconsin, United States - UWRJ-L014-104B-1 | ecosystem: Environmental > Terrestrial > Plant litter >... | reverse complement strand
TGGAAAGTTCCTGACGTCCAATTCAAGCCGACCACAAATATACCGATACAGTGCGTAGTTCGAATGATGAATGATCTTCAAAATTCGATTCCCCATAGAAATGGACCCCACAAACGTTCGGAAGGGCGTTTTACAAATTTGTCAACCGTTGCGAACGTCCGTGTGTTTGTTACCAGGTTCCATCGAGTCATAGACTTTGGCCCCAGGGAGTGAGATGTAAGCATTCTATAAGGGCGGCTCTCGTGCGAGAGCGTCTGAAGTAGCTGGTTATCTTCTGTATGGCTGCAGTAGCGTATTTCAAGGTAGTCTTTCCACGGAGATCGAGTCGTTAAGTCGTTGCGAGTGTGTGATTGTGAGTCGCAATGCATCAGCTTCGAGTCTAGCCATGAGTAGTCGCACCAAGGAAATGCGGCAAAGCTAAGACACCATCGGAGAGGCGAGGATCCGATGTCTGTCGACATAATTATGGCTAGGGTCTTCTGTATTTGGCCAAAACCTCGTCGCTAATGTTGTGTGTGCGAAAATCCTCTCCATTGGAGGATGTTTGTTCGGCCGGAGCTACACACCCTTCTAAATCACCCCTCTGAAAGACGCTTCTGTTGGAGGCGGGGCTTACCTCCAGTAACCGGTAAACTTGATCAAGCAAGTCTCGGGATGAGGTGCTGAACCAGGCGGACAGTGTCTACGTTCGCGGGGTCAGCGATCCCATCCAGCACTAGCGTACAGCAATAGCTGCAGGACCTCGCTTCGCGTGTTTCAAGATCCGGGTCCAGGACAATGAAATCGGCAGCAGATAGCAAAGTCTACGACTACGAAATCGGCAGTGGATAGCAAAGTCCGCGACAACGAACTTGGCAGTGGATAGCAACATCCGCGACGACGAAACCGGCAGTAGATAGCGAGGTCCGTGACGACAAACCGCAGCTGCTGTTCCTGTTCCAAGATCTCGAAGCCGAAGCAGCACAAGTCCGCACTATAAATACTGCAGAAGTGAATTAATGCAAAGAGTGATCTGCTCGCAACTAAATTCGTCGAATTGCAGGATGTCTTGCAAGAGCTTGTTGGTATCGTAGTGGAAGAGCGAAGAAGGTGTGTCCTACACAGTCAGCACGACAGATTCCAGTTCCACGTTCAACCTGCGCGCAGTCTTAAGCGCCGGGCGTAAATACCACGCTCATCGTTGGATTCTACGCCCGGCAGATCAGGCCTGCCACGCTTCTCTCTCCTTAGCCACCATGGGGCTTTTTGGACCCAGCCGCAAGGCTGCGAGCGTAGATTGGTCAACCGTAAAAGCAACGTACGGCGGCAGTCACGCAGCCGACATACGCCGGCATGCAAAGCCAGACGTGACATCCTTGAGTAGTATTACGCCTTCCAGGCGGTCGGGACACTCATATGACTGGACGAAGGGGTTCCAGCTATTCTCTCGAACGTGGAAGAGCGGTCAGCCACGATCCGATCGAGTGGTCCGAGCTTGTGAGGCTGAGGAGCGGAAATCGGACTCTCGGTCGCGACGAGGGCCTACGCTACTCAAGGCTGTTTTCAAGGCCACAGCCACCGTGGCTCATACGTACCATTGAGGAATATGCACTAGAATGGTGTCTCAATGGAATTGGCGGTATGTGTTGAGTGTGAATAGTCGAAATGCGGATGCACGAGCGAGCTCGCATTGTTTTGTCGATTAGGCGAGGGTCTCGAGCTGACGTTATTTTAAAGCTTTAGTTAAACGCGGGCGCTAAATCTAGCCGACGCACACGCCGATGGAGCATCGGCTCGCGCTTATTCTGCAAGTCATACGCGCGCTATCGCGGCTAAGGCCCTAGGGCTTAGGCGATAGACGCCTGGTATCCTTGCGCAAGCGCCGACGCGGGCGTTTGTCGTCAAGGGTCGACAAACGGCGTCTCTCGCGAGTATCGATGGGTTACACGACCGCCCCCAGGAGTCTACTGGGACTCAACGTGCATTTGGCGGGAGCCCAGCGCCATGAACAGAAGTTCCCAGCGAGCCTGATTCCTGTGGTCGATCGTTGCGCAACACTTTCAGGGACACAGACCGACTTGACATCGACCCACGAGCGAGCGGAGTCGTAGACCAAGTGAAAAGGAACTCGTACAGTAGCGAATACTGCGAAATCGGGGAAGATTGTAGGCAACAGAGCTACGAGTGGATCTGAGAGATGCGTTGCGAAATCTACGAGCTCCAGGCACCGTTCCCGAGTGGAATTGAGAAAACGTGTGGAACACGTGCGAGTGAGAAGTTTAATCGACGTAAGGTTCACGGGAAGAATCCTGCTGAGAGATCCTGAACGTCTTGCCCACCCCACCACAAGGTATGACAAGTCGGCGACTACGCGCAGAGTTCCTAGTCAGGTGCAGGACCTTGAAACGCTTTCGGGAGAGAAAGGGCAAACACTATATCCCGTGGATAGGGCGCTGATGCCCCGAGAATATCAGGCCTAACACATGAGCCGTTTCGGCCTCCATGATACCGGTACTGTTATTATTTCTGAGCTACGACGTACCGGGACATAGTAGCGAAGGGGGATCGTGTCCGAGACATGACAGTCGCGCGTGTGCGTGCTACGCCCCAAAGCAACAAGTGGAGATTGTCGATCTGGGGGTCGCCACTGAGCGGTGTCGTTGTCATTGTTGTTGAGGCAGGCACGGAGCAGCATCATGACACGGGCATGGTCATGATGGCTTCCGAAATGAAGAAGCTGACAGCCACATCGAACGAGGAAGTGACGTGGGTGCCCGGTGCAAGTCAACGGGCAGATACAAACGGCACGGGATGATTTGCGGCAGGCCACGGCTGCCCAATGAGGAGGCGGGGCGGGGACAGTGGCAGTCGAGCAGGGGTATTGGCTGCAGTGCGTGACGCAGCGGCCCAGCGGGGAGAGTTTTGAACCGCGAGAAGTGGTGGCCGAAGATGGAGCACGGCTGTCTCACTCGCCGACTGTTGGCTTGGATCTGTTGGCTGGGAGGGCCCTGGGATGCTGCCGGTAGGGAGCTGCAAGCCAGTGTCGATGTGACAGCCTTGGAGGAAATGGAGGGACGGACCGCCAATGCGAAGAGCAGGCCGTCCACACCCGCATCGTGCCAAAGTCATGTGCTATAGCACGGCTCTGAGACAGACTGCGCTGTCACTGCGCTCGGTGGGAGATGGGCGATGCAGCCTACGCAGCGTCAAGGCGACGCCGCCGCCGATGAGACGCCAATGCTGCTGCTGGCAGCGCTGCTGGGGGCTGGTAATGCATCTGCGGGGCACATGCGGATCCGGAACGGCGGGTTAGGCAGCATTGACACGGCTGGTCTGCTATACCGCAAGGGTGAGTCGACACACAAAGGCAAGTGGAGTGAGTGGAGTGAGTGGAGGTGGAGCCAACTGCACGTTGTGCCGCCGGACTGCGTTCAAGGCGCTCGGGCCGTGACGGGATAAGACTAGCGGATCAGCTCCGGCAAGCGGCGTTTGCTCCACTTCGCGTCGTGCTGCATCGCCGTCCGCTTTCATCAAGGCGCGGCGTCCCCTCGGCGCCTAACAGCTGGCGGTGCTGGCCGCAAGCGTGCAGGACGCACGACATTCCACGACACTGAGACCTTCCGTAACAGACGCCGGCGAGCCCCGCCGCTGAGCTGCTGCGGGGCACCCCAAAACGAACGCTAATATAACCAGCAGAGCATGCTACTGCGTCTAATTACTATTGAAAGACCGGGTGGGTGGCGACGACTGCCGTGCCGCTCTGCAGCGTAAAGCTGGCCACTCACACCCGACGCTCGGCGACCCTGGCGCTTAAACGACGGCGACCTGCACCGTCATGCATGCAGCATCACATCACATCTGCAAATTTACGCAGAAGCCAGGGGAGCCCTGCTCGACCCGCGGTGCTTGGCTGACGGCTGGACTGAGCGATCTCTAAGAGACTCTCCGCGCGGTTGCACAAAAAGACGTTGTGGCGACGGTTGCGGGTCGGGCGTAGCCTGTCAGACGCAGCCTTGCCGTCGTGGGCACATCATCCACGCCCCTGGTCGTCAGCTTCAGGGTCTACGGGCATGCAATAGTCCGACAAGATAGAGAGGAAAAATACAATCGAATTGATACCGCATCTATAGCCAATCGCCCCATGCAGACCATTGAGTCGCCTCAGGAGCCTGTCTATCATGTCCAGTGACCCCGGCGCCTCTACAACACCGGAGATGCACGTTTCCCGCTACAAATTATTACAACATTGCCTGTTTGGCCCCGCCGCGACATGTTGGGAACACAAAAACAGAAAGCCACGCTATGGCACCTCCAACGCCGCCGCCGGGAAATGAAACGTCCGCTCAACATGAATTCTTACACCCTCAGAAGCCATGTGGGCTTCCGAACGCGCTGTCTCGGAAAAGCTGCGGAGCCCGTGGGTCAAACTTTGCTTCGCTCGGGTGGTAGCGAGCGTGGTGGTCGAAGAGACTCTGAGCTGGCTCGTACATCTCTGGTCGTGGAGAGGGATAGTACGACTGCTGAGTGATGGGCCCTGCCTGCATCGGTGATCGTGTCAAAAGAGGGCCCTGGAGCTGATTGCGGCTAGTGCAGCCATCGTCCACATGTCTAAGCGGCGTCAGTAAAGCAGATTTCGACCCATGTAGCGGTTCTTCTCACCTTCGAAGCGTGTCTGATCGAGAGAAGCCCTTTCCACAGTGCGGGCACATATGGTCCTTCAGCTTGGCATGTACGCTCTTGTAATGACGATCCAAGTCCGCCTTTCGCTCGAACTGCCTGTTGCAATCTTCTTCCGGGCAGCTGTGGTCCTTCGCTCGCTCGGGATTGTGCCTTGCAAGGTGAGTCTTTTTGTTGTACAGTCTAACGAAACCGAGCCCACAAAGCTCGCAGTTGAACTTTGCACTTTCCGGAGACGTCCTGTTCTTTCGGCGCTTGTTGTGCCGGATCGTCTTCGTCTTGCCTCCCCGGGAGTCTGTCGCGTGCCCCTCTTGCGGCACCTGCTCTGAGAAGCGATCATCATAGCTCGACCCCATAATGGTAGTGTTGCTCGACATGGAGGGCGAGCCATAGGATGGATACGGGAACGCATTAGTAGTGGTGAGCTTGTTGGGTGCGACAGTGCCTTGTGGAGATGCGTCTTCCTCGGTGCTCCACCCTGATCCTGTTTCAAGCTTGACTTGCACAAAGCCATATTCAGAGCCTTCGGCCGAGTATACCGACATTTCCCGCTGTGATGACAACGAAGACCGGTGTGACCCTTGGTATTGCGGCCATGGAATGGGAGACCTCGATACCGGGTGGTCATATGCTCCGGAGGTCCAGGGATCGACGATAGGTTCTGGTATCATGGGTGATGTGCCGTGGGAATTATGCGACCAAGACTCGCTGGGTTGAGGCGATGGCGGGAAGAGGACCGGGTTAGAATGATAGTTGTAAAGACCTAATCCCTGGGGAGGGTGGTGTGAAGGTTCAACATCGTTTCTGGTTGGTACTGAGTATGTTGGTGAATGCAGTAGGGCGTTCGACTTCAATGCCTGTTGATATGGCGAATTGAACGGCGGCGTGGGCTGATTGCGCGACGACATGATAGTTGCAGTGGAACGAAGAACAGCGCACAAGAATAATGTAGAATGCGAGGCAACTATTGATAGGCGATAGTGAATGAGGTAGATGAAGAGGCAGATGGAGAGGTAGATGGAGAGGTAGATGGAGAGGTAGAGGATCTGGATGAGGATGGTTAGAAGTGAATGTGCAGGGCGTACAAGAGGAAATATATCTGACGGATGCATGCCCAGTGCAGCCTTAAAAATCCAGATAGAGATGTCGTTTGGCAGTGCTGCTGCGCAACCCAGACGATCGGTACAAAAGCATAAGGCAGATTCGGAGACCGTCCTAAACAGACCGCTTCCGCTGTGGCACGCTGGGGGGCTTCAGGCGCTTGCCGCCCCGCGCCTGTCGCCGCTCGCACATGGGGGCGTGTTTCGCAGAGCAGCATGCATCGACAGGGAAGCCAGGATGATGAGAGTGCATGGGGTCCCCCTGTTACGCTAAGTGGCGCACGAACGCTCCGCCCGAGCTCTCGGTAAGGCACTTGTGAGCAAGCGGCCCGAGGACAAATCAGACGGACGCCGCCGCCAGATTAGGCGCAGAGGGACAGCGAATGCGATCCCTGTGTATGAAGCCTGCTAACGAAGATTTTGTCTCAATGGACCATGGACGGGCTAGCTGCTAAAGTCGGTCAATCTTGATCCATTTGCTATTGCTTGACCCTGTGAGACACCAACAGCGCATCTGCATCGCGCCAATTTTAAATTCCCGTTGAGCAAAGACAGACATGATACATGATCTGCTTCTTTTTACCGGACTGAATCAGGTCAAGCTTGCTACTCTATGTCGCCCTTTGCGCGGACGGTTCGAAGCGCCGGCCATCAAGCGGCCGTGTTCGCCTCGCGTTCTGCTCGGAGCTGCGAGACGATGCTTGTGAGTTCGTCGACCTGTGCAGTGAGCTTGAGAACCAACGACTTTAGCTGGGTCTCGGCATCCGGTGCACCGCTCTGCGTCTGAGGCCGACTTGCTTGATGCGTTCTGCCTGGTGTCCGAGCATTTCCTTCCGCGGGAGCCTGGAAGCCTGCAAGTCCCCGTGCGGGCTGGATAGATGGCCGAAGACTCCTCCCATTCATGGTTGGGGTCTCGGGCCCGCTCAGAGACAGCGTGGACTTTCGGGAGATGACAAGCTCTTCGTATGCCCAGATAGCCCCTACAAACGGTAAATGGGTTGCTTTCAAGAGCACGATGCGTAGACTTCTGAGTCGATCCGAGGGAAAGACAAGCCGGAGTGGGCGAAGCAAGAGCGGGATCAAGTTCTGGGATATCTAATTAGCCCTGTATTGATCCACTCTATGCAGTGGTGCGTTGGAGGTTACTGAAGATGTGGGTATCGTTGGTGCCGTGTTGTGATTCTGCCTGAGCGGCGGATACCGCTGCCACAAAAAGGCGCTTCTTTCGGCCGCGACAAAATCACAACCGAGAGTAATGTCTCCAGGGAAGTGAGAGATATGCGCGTGAGTGATTGGTTGAGAGCCGCTTCACTGCAGTTTGGAGGCTATGTTGCCGAGAGCATCGTGGATGCCGGCGCTTAACGCCGTTTCAAGACGTCAAAAATAGACCAAGGGCAAACTCACCAATGGAGGAAGATAGTACGTCAAGCGATTTGATGACGATGCTTCAAGCACATATACCGAGTATCTGCGGGGGTACTGCGGTCAATCGAGGCTGCCGTAGATAGCCTGCGAGTTTACTCACATGAATAGGTATTCGTCGCGAGCATGATCTAGGATCTACAAAAGTCAGCTACGCACAGTACCAACAATTGCACACCGCAAGATGTCGAAGGTGGCTAGCGGAATTCGCTTGCCATCTGCGAAATGCGTTTCCATTCGCGAAATGCGTGGCCGTACGCGAAATGCGTTGCGGTGATGGTTGCGAGACTAGGGTGAGAACGAGGCTGCGGCTGGAAACGGGGCGGTGCTGCGCCCGAGTAGCGTTTCGCATCGTCGCTTCTTGGCTGCATTCCGCAATGGAAGCAAATGTCCAATCGCTTCTAGAATGCTTACTGGATAACTGAACGTACCTTGCTCAAGCTGTTTGACAGCAGGGAAATCAACGATGTTATGAGCAAAATATTGGTAAGTGCCACAAAGATCAACTGTCGAGCTGATCAGCAGACCGCGAGTGCATGCACATTGTGACCGCATACCATAACAGGCGGTCCAAAGTAGGGCGATCTGTTATTGATATTAGCCGATGGATGATACGATTCCTTGTGGACCTTACATCTCTTGAGCGACATCCTGCGTGGCGTGCTGTCAGCCACTTGGTTCAACATGGAGAGGCGGAGTGCCTTGTGCATCAACCGAAACACTACTTACGAATCCGAGATAGGAAGACTGCACTCAGTGTTAGCAACCTCGGGCTAAGAAGCCTCGCACAGCCGACTTACGCCAAAAAACACCTTGACCAAGATCCAGGACTGTTGTCATGTCAGCGAGGAGTGATACCTACGCCCCTATATTTAGGAGCGCGTTGCGGCGCGACACACCATTTCGCGAGGAGTGTATGTTCCTCTGGCCAGGAGTACGAAAGTCGTCAGAAAGCCTATTTCGGGGACGTTATCAGCTGAAAGCCGCTTCTGACACGCCGGATGCTCTGCCTACCGAGATACAAAATCACTACCAGTGACAGAAACTTGACGAAGTCTTTGGTCTGAACAGACAGAGTTTAGCATCGATCGAACAAACTTATCGAACCAATACTGACCATTTCTTTGAGACAAGGGATCTATTGACAGAGTTAGCCATTGTCCGGGTCAAAATAGGTCTAGGTGTTGCTGCTGCTGCTGCCGCGCCACAGTTGTCCTCAAGCAAAACGCAGCATCTCAATGATGCCAGGCAGCCTGAGAAATGCCTTGAAGCGTAAAGCTTCCCAAGCCGTGAAGACGGAAGGTCCCCTCATGATCTCTCAAACTTACCAATGTTCCGAAATAAGGATTTAGACTCAAAAGGGAGAAAATGCGGGGCACAAGAAAGACGGCTTCAAGACCCAGAACGTCGTAGGCGGTATCGATCATGCTGTTTGAAGCAGTGGAAAGGCCGACGATGCCTAACACCATCGTCAGTGATCATACTTTAGTAGTAGTGGACATGCACTGACGAAGCGCACAGAAGACCACCCCCAAAAGGACAATGCTCTGCGAATGTGTTAGACAAGCCCAGCATCAGCGAAGGAGTCATACAATGTCCCACGTCCACCAGAAGTCGGATGCATAAAAGCTCGTCTGGCCTGCATCGACCCACTCGCCGAACTCATCATAGGCGAAACCAGCAATCCACACGTACAGTAGAGCCTCGGGTACTGTAACATGAGAGAAGCTGCGGTGTATGAGAACTGCGTAATAGAGGCCTAAGAATATCATGAAGTAGAAGGTTTCGAAGATTTTCAGATATCGAGGTACCCGGAGTCGGCAGACTGTAGAGCAAGAGCTTGGATCAGTATATCAAATCCCGGACAGAGCCAGGAGAGAGCACTCGATCGGAAGGTAAAGGATTGCCCTCGGAATGGCAGACGTACATGGATCGGCTCTTCTACGGTTGTATAGTTTCGGGCATTTCACTGAGTGCAAGCTCAGCGATTCCCAAAAAACGATGTCACCCTAGAGAGTAAGAATAGTTCGGGTGGGGGGTCAGAGGTGCGTACCCTCCATAGACCGTTGATTATCTTTTGCACTGGTTTTTGCTTCAGGAACTTCTTGCTATTGGAGACGGCAGCAACTTCTAATGCGGTCAGATTCTCGTACTGGGCGGCAAAGTCACCGGAGCAAGCGATGGACGTCACAGCACCCGCTTCCACGCTGTCTGTCCCGAAATATGAAGATGTACGACCGGCTCCAAGGAGGGGTGTCTGATCGGATACGCGGGCGGATAACCCGTTTCCCTGCGCAGCGCCCTGGTCCTCTGTGTCTGAGCCTTGGCCACTCGGCGACGCAATTGGCGGTAGCTCATACAAGAGGAATTCAATGATCTCTCGGTCGGTCAAGTGGACCAAGAACTGCCACGCCACGAATTCACAGGCATATCCTCTAGCCTCGTTGACGCCAGGGTCATCGCTACTCTCCTCCTCGGCTGTGAAATGGGCCTTCAATGCTAGAAGCGCAATGACGATGGCGGGATGGTGGCATGTGTCGGCGAGGTACGAGGTCAAGGGAGTCAGGACGCGCCCTAGAGGAAGGACCCTGAGGTCTTCGAAAGTGTGTGGGACGGTGATGGCATCGGTCAGGTAGCTGGTTGTTCGTCAGCCAGTAACAAGCAGAGCCTGCGCGCACACGTTCCCAGGCCAGCGAGCACCTCGCATCCGAGACCATCTCCTCAAAGGCCGGACGCGAAACGCATTCGACGCGACTTACAAGGATAGCTTCCTGACGAGCGTTCCAAACTCGTCGTCGTCGGCAATCTGAGGGACCTCAGGGTGTTCGGCGGGCCACCGCGGCGTGGGGGGTTGCGACATCATGTGGAGATCGTCTCAATAGAAGCCATGGACCAGGTTAGACGCAAGCCAGCGATGCAGAGCGAGGCCATCTCTGCGCTTGAAGCTTGGTGGAGCCGTTTAAGGATTATGTAATGGCGCAATGACGGA
>Ga0247803_1002098_pt1 | contig 10167 bp, 10 predicted proteins | sample UWRJL014104B1_FD_180928 | JGI IMG/M metagenome (GOLD analysis project Ga0247803, IMG submission 180928) | Plant litter microbial communities from Arlington Agricultural Research Station in Wisconsin, United States - UWRJ-L014-104B-1 | ecosystem: Environmental > Terrestrial > Plant litter >... | reverse complement strand
CCTCTGGGTATCCGCAGCGTGTTGGTGTATATCATTGCTGCCAGGCTCGAGCAGAGGAGCTGATGGGCGGATGGCGGTCCCAAAAATTCGGGGTGTAAGCCATAAAGCTCCATTTTGACCAATTCGGTGTTTGGGGGCAGGGACGAAGGGTTGACGAGTTCGGCCAGATTCGTGGTTTTCGGGCCCTCGGATGGGTGACTAAGAAAATACGAGCGCCTTCGTATTCCGCACCGCCCCTCGCAGCCGGGTACTAGACCAGACACCTGAAGTGTTCTGAGGAGATTAGGCTTCCACAACCACCCTGCTCATCCACATTTCCCAACATGCCTCTTCAACCACCATGCGCAGTTCTTCCAATACCCATCGCTATCCCAAAAATCACATCCGCAACACGGCCATCAACTTTCAGCTACTACGGTCCAGTCCAGTCATCGCTTGTTTCCGAGGCGGCCCAATTTCTGGCTTCTACCACCGACGCGGACGAGCTAGAAGTCACATCTACGATCGCTTCTTTCATACAGGCCACACAAAATGACTGCATCGGCGAAGCGGAGGAAAAGGCGGCTTGCTGGCTCACAATCCGCATCACAAAGCCAAACGGTGCGTTCAAAGTCCCAAGATGGCATCAAGACGGACGCATGTTTTCCTGCGACTCAGGGCGCGAAGACGAGGTGCGGAGCAAGTATGCACTCTCATTACTTGGGCCGCGTACGCTTATGCTGCATCCCGATGCACAAGTGTTCAGCACCTATCAGCGAAGGGAAAAAGAGCACTATTGGTGGCATGGGATACCTGGTACGGCGCCCACGGCAGAAGATATAGAGAAGGCGGATAGCTCGTTGCGACATTGGCTAGCTGCTGAGTTCAAAGACACAAGTCGGGTTCGACTTGGCGACGGCGAGGTCGTTCGGTTTAGCTGGGGACGTGAAGATAGTCCTGTGCATTCAGAGCCAGATTTTGTATGCGACAGGGTGTTTGTGAGCGTGCTGTATGGTAGCGAGCCTGAATTACGGAGGATGTGTGAGTGGAGAAGTGTTGAGTATGAAAAATATGATTGGTAATGTGTCGAAGACGTATTTAGCACTTGTAAGATCTACCTAGCATATTAGTGAGGTGAAATCTATCAGTACATTTGTACATCGAAGAGTCAGTCACGTACTTCGCAGTAATTGTGCCGCTCCCAAGGACCTCTTCCAAAAGAAAATAAAAGAATGCTATTTGAGTTGTAATGTCCCTAGCTACCTAGACGATCAAGTGAAATTTCCCGCGGTCCTCTCCTTCAATGTTTCCAGGTCAATTGAACTGGTACACGCATTCTGCTCGGGCTATCCACAATTCCAAGACTAACACTAATCCGCCAATTCGTAAATCCACCAGCCGGCGACGGGTTGCAGCGAGTCTAGTACCGTGACATCGCCCACCACGGGTGTTACATCTTTGAACGTTGCTTCCGCAACCCCACTTCTAACCGAGTCTTTATGGTTATTGGTGGTGTCCGGCTTCTCTCCGCTGCTCGAGGCCGCAATCCCTACTAAGCCGGCGACCATTCTGGTCTTGAATTCATGTCCGTTGTCGTCGACCACGACCGGTACGGACACGTAAGCGTCGGGGATTTTGTCTGTGTCGACTTGATGAAACAACGTACCATCTAGATCACATCCCCGGTCGCTGCTCCAGGCAGGAATATCGGTCTGGGGCTTACGATACAACAGTTTGCCCTCGTCATCCCAAAAGCAAAAGGCCGTGATCCAGCCCGAGAGGGACGGGGAACCTGAGCCACCGTAGCGTCGGTCGGCGACCTTTGACCAGAACTCGACAACCTTAGGATCATCAACGTTCTCGAAAGACCGGATGAAGTAGTCAAGAACGGGGGAAAGCAAGAGGGAAAATTGTTTAGGCTCTTTGCCAAATTGAGGCAGCTTATCGAGGCGGCGGCGTATGTTGACCCAGTCCTCCTTTTCTCCCAGAAGGGTGACGGAGGGAATACCGCACATCAAAGACATGCTGTACGTAAAATACTTTTTCATCGAACCCATCATTATGATGGCGGCGGTGATTGTGTCGGTAGTAGTAGTGGTGGTGAAGCTTGGCATGATCCAGTTGTGGAGGTCTGAGTCAACCAGATGTTTGTCCATCTCATGGGTAAGCGACACGGCCAATCTACCCAAGTCGACAGTCTCGATAGTACCAACGTCGTAAACGACGAGCTTCTCCTGGTCTTTGTGGGCGACGAAGGAAGATCGAAGTTCTTCGGGGTGAGCGTTGATGTGGAAGCTAAGCTGGGTCAAGATGGAAAACCAGACATCCTCGGGCCGGATGGATAGGTGATGGTGATGGCTGTAGGCGTCGTAAACCGCCCGAACAAAGCCGTTCGAGGAGGCACAGATGTTGGCATTAGTCAAGTCGGTGAATGAAGACTGGACGATTCGCTTGCATCGACTAGACTCTGTGGGGCAAGAAGCCTGGAGCAGAGTATGAGCCGACGTTGCGGGTTTAGTCGACCATTCTCGGGCCGGGTGGCTAGCAGGACGCACGGTAGCCGGCATTACCTCTTTTTATGATAGAAGATAGAGGGGGACGAGCGAAGAAGATTGTGAGTAGCTCTGTAGAGCACACTGTAGAAGGTGGTGGTGGTGGTGTTGGGAGAACAGAATGGATGGATGACTAATTTATACTCGAGTTCTTCGTTGGAAATGGTTCTTGTGTTTGCATAAAGAATCCGCACAAGACACAGTAGAGTTTGTATACAATAAACGTGCTAGAACAAAAATAATTGAACAGTAAGAGATGTGCATTGTACGGTCAAAGCTTCCGAATGGATAACTTATACCACTAAAGAGATGAAGGCAAGTGTGGTGGTATCCTAGATTACCTGACTCACTACTGTGGTGTGGTACGTACCAGGCATAAATGATGTGCATGGTCCGCGCGTGACAGGGGTCTCTACCACAGCAAAAATCTACATTTGTCTACCGCCACGTTTGATAATTGCTAGGTCAGTAGCACAATAGAATCCGCTTGAAAAGCCCGTTTTATAACATATCATAAAGAAAATCTACGGTGTAAGCTAGTGCTCGCTAGAGAGAACTTTGCGGAAACCCCTGTCGTGCGGGGGCCATGTACAAAACTTATGCCTAGTACCACAAGAAAGTCGAATGAGCTCAACTGCAGAACAGTTTTGAACGATCCTCGGCAATCTTCATCATTGTTGGGCGGTATTGAAACTCTGGTTGTCAACCACAAGATGATCCACAGTTCAAATTCAACACGTGTAATGCTGCCTAAAGGCAAAAACAAAGTTCGTTACTGCCGGCATGATCTTTCTACTACATCCTGCATCGTCTATGGACATGTCCGCTCTCTTGCGGCTAAGCTTGTCTATCGGCGCGCCACAATCGTTTCAAACCAAGCCGATCGACAGGAACAGTATACGTGCGGCATCTTTTCTTTCAATATCGAAGGAGCATTCGCCTACCGACTGTTTTTAGAGATTGTCTTTCTGCGTCAATTGGACCGCCTAGAGTGCGTTGCCGAAGTCTCCACCCTGTGCGTTGACGTCAGCGCCCTTGTCTAGCAGCAGCTTTACTATCTGCTCGTGGCCTTCAACTGAAGCCGCCTCGAGTGCGTTGTCGAAGTATCTACCCTGCGTGTTGACGTCAGCGCCCTTGTCTAGCAGTGGCTTTACTACCTGCTCGTGGCCTCGAATTGAAGCCGCCTCGAGTGCGTTGCTGTAGTATCCACCCTGCGCGTTGACATCGGCGCCCTTGTCCAGTAGTAGCTTCACTATCTGCTCGTAGCCTGGAGCTGAAGCCGCCTGGAGTGCGTTGCTGTAGTATCCACCCTGCGAGTTGACATCGGCGCCCTTATCTAGCAGTAGCTTCACCATCTGCTCATAGCCTTCAACTGTAGCTGCTTGGAGTGCGTTGCTGTAGTATCCATCCTGCGCGTTGATGTCGGCGCCCTTGTCCAGTAGTAGCTTCACTATCTGCTCGTAGCCTCCTAATGAAGCTGCCTGGAGTGCGTTGCTGTAGTATCCACCCTGCGCGTTGACGTCGGCGCCCTTGTCTAGCAGCAGCTTCACTATCTGCTCGCGGCCTTGGATTGAAGCCGCCTGGAGTGCGTTGCTAAAGTCTCCACCCTGTGCTTGCGCGTTGACGTCGGCGCCCTTGTCTAGCAGTAGCTTCACCATCTGCTCGTGGCCTTCCAATGAAGCTGCCATGAGTGCGTTGATGCTGTACTGTTCACTCTGCGCGTTGACGTCAGCGCCCTTGTCCAGCAGCAGCTTCACCATTTTATGATGTCCATGTTCTGCCGCGATGTATAAAACATCTTGGTCATAGCTGTTCCTTTCTTTCAACGCCATCGCTAATTCTCCCGTTTGGCTCGGGAGCAGAACCTCTAATACATTCAACAATCCAAAATGTGCTGCAAGATGACAACCAGTACTGTCCTTGGGATAACGCTGACTATGATTATACCCATACGTAGAACATGAGAGTGCCTGTACAGCGCAAGACACTAATTTGTCGTGGGAAAGAAATGAGCAGGCTAGCCCACATATCTGATCTTCCACTGTTGACGCATGCTCACCCCAGTGCTTGGCAGCATAGTCTAAGAAACCATTTTCCTGAAGCCTCTTTTTGAACTCTTTGTCAGAGGAACAGCTGCCAGTTTTGAATATGCTGAATGACAAGTAGGTCAGGCATGTCGAGGCAATATGTAGTGGAGCGCCTGGATCCCACGAGTCTCGGATACGCTCGAAGTATTCTTGAGTGGTGTAATGGACAAGACGGATAATAGCGCTTTCTTGATCAACAACGACCAGTCCAGCACACACGGATAATAGGTCCTCGACATCAGGTATGTTCTCGGGATCGAGCTCCACCTCGTCCGGCTCTACTGCCAGAGCACAACACATCTCCATTGTGGTGAGCGGTCTTTTTGCATGCGTGATCCACGACAGTACTTTTTTGGCCAGCTCGTAATCCCCGCTTAGCTGGCCTTCTATGCGTTGGATGGCTTCCTTGTATGCTTCGTCGAGTGCGTCGGAGCCTTTAGTGAGCTTAGCTAGCATTAACTTCACATCCTTTGCCGTTCTCTTGTCTAGCAGCGAATCAGTGTGGAGGCGAGCGAGAAGAAACCTAAGAGCGCGTAAGTCTCCGTCACATCACAAGTTGGCCAGGAAGAGCATACATGCCGTCTACCGCCTCTATAATCTTTTCCTGGACAATCTCCTGTAGCGCAAGGTCGCGCTGAATACATCTCGGCAGTCGGTATATCTGGCCGGCCACGAACTTCCTCACATCCTCTTTGCTAGCCTGCACCTCTAGGTTCAGCTTTTCTTTGAACCAGTCCACAATCTCCGGAATGGGACGCGAGGTGGTCATTAGGCGAAGATCCTGTCCCGCTTGAAGATCGCGGAGTTTGGCCAGAAACTGGCTCCGAGTGCCGTCGCTGTCCTTGCATTCATCCAGAGCATCGACCACAATATGGACGATGGAATAACTTGCAAGTACATCTTGGAGTGTGCTGAAGACCTCATTAGGTGATGGTCTGGTTCCTTTGCTAGCATGCTGCTGGTGCAACCGTTCCACGGGTTCTACTAGCGATGGTCGAGCCTGCACGAGCTGCACGAGGATGGCTGCCAACATCCGGGAAACATCCTGCTCCTCCCGAGCCTTGTAGTTGCAGTACACATAAGCGACTCCATGTGAGTTGTTCTGCACTGATTTCAATAGATGGTCAATCGCGATGGCCGCTACCATAGTCTTGCCGGCTCCCGGGATTCCTGGGCAAAAGAGTGTTGCCTGGGGTTCGCTGAGCCACGTGGCCACCTCAGGCGCATCTAGAAACCATTGGCCTGTCCCCTCCTGTCTTCGCTGTATAATGTCAGATTGTTGGGCGGGGTAGTCTGTAGATGATATCCATTCTAGGAGCTTGCGATGCTCCGTGTTGTCTCCGCGTGCCCGAACGGAGTTAAGATCGGATTTGATGGCATGAGTGTCGTTTTTAATGGCGTGAGTGTCGTCTTTGATGGCGTGAGTGTCGTCTTTTATGGCTTGAGAGAGCTTGCTAGTACACGTAAGTAGTGCTTCTCTACAGTGCTGGCATAACGATTACAAGTGGTCCCTCTGTAAAGCGATCTCAACTAGCGATTTCAAACGCTCGATTCGACCCATTATACTATCCACCTCCTCTTTCTTGAACGTCCATGTGAGGATATCTCCAGCCTTCTTGAGTCGACTTCTATCTGTCATCTTAGACTGCAGCGTTTCTAGCGCTTGTTTGAACTGGTCGAGTGGCCCGTTCTCAACTGCGAGGGCTCGGACGGCGGTGTGCCACGACGTGTTGGCGCGTCCCTCCTCTAGGTGGAACCTTAGATTGAGGAGGAGACTTTGCAGGTTCGAGACCTCAACAGCGCACGTTGCGCGCTCTCTCGAAGCATCCTTGACGTCTGTTAGATATCCGACGACCTTGCTCGAGAGCTGAAGGATAGCGATAATGCTAGCAGTGGCACTAAGCGGGTCCATGTTGGGAAGAAGCCAACATGTATAGTAGATGCGTCTGAAGAAGCAGTGAGGTGAGAGAACGGTGACATTGTGGGCAGAGAAGCTGAAGGGAGAGCGTCAGGCTGAGGGGATGCGGCCGCAGCAAGGCTGAACGGCTTGCATGCGGTCCCGATTCTGCCACGTCACACCTTATCGATAAGGCCAAACTGTGGTATTGTTGGCGCTCATCCGCCGTTTGAGGCCGTGACAGAGCTTCTGGGGCTAGTGCATTTCTATGGTCTATAATATTGTTGCAACCATCTGGCCGTTAGCGGGATCGACAATACGGCAGTCGCTACCCACGGGTTGGAGTTAAAGCGAAAGTCGTTCATCTGAGCTCCAAGAACATCATTCCAAAGCAAGCTACTTCTGCCAAAGGTATTGTGAACGCTGCGCATCACTGGACTAAGGTTACGATGATTCTTCATACAGCGCCTCCGATAACTGGCTCAGGTGCAGCACTTCGCGGCAGCTCAGTCTCCCGACAGCTACGCAATACGGTGCTCACGACCGCTGTCACTTCTCGTATATTAGGCTGCTACATCACGTGTGGTAGAAGCCTAACCTCTCGCACCCTCATCTCCACTTTGTTCCAGTGTCCGCCAGACACCATCATCACGTGCCGCATCTGCCTGAACTTCAATACCCAGTATAAATACCCGATCTCCCTCGCTCTCATTTTCTTCTCCATCTTCTCTTTGCCATTATGGCTTTGATCTGATGTAGTATCTGTTCTTTCGCAGGGTAACACCTCGAACCCGTGGCGCATTAGCCATCTTCACCGTTACTGTATTTTTGGACTTAGTCCCGCGCTTCCTGAAGACTGTGTTGGATGGGACCGTGGGACATAGTGTCGCTCATATTGCACTTTTTTGGGCTGACGCGAATGTATCTTTTTCATTGATGACGCTGGCTCTGGCTGGCGCGTTGAAGAAGAAGACATGTGGAATAACGGGGGTGTGAATGTTGGTTGGAAGGAAGTTGGGGGCTGTCTTGTACATGTACGCTGGACTACGCGCCAGATTTGAGCTTATGATTTTCGGATTGTGGTGATTTGTGGGAAGAGAAGAGGAAATCGCCGAGTTAACCGACTTGCGTAAACTAATAGTTTAAATTCTATGTCTAAAAAGTGGATAAACCAAGAATCTCCTAACAAAATGCTTACAACCTGACCTTTCTAGCCCTTAGCCCCTCGACCTCTTCCCTAACTTCTACACTGGCTCTTTCTCCCTCCTCAATAGCCCCATCAATAAAGCTCCGCCAGCCAAGCGCCCAATCCGAATTCGCAAAGATGACATGCCCATGCCGCCCTCTCATATCATCCAAATGCTCACTTAGCAGTTTCGGCGGCGCAAAGAACCATGCTCCCTTTGCGAATTCATCCTTACTCCAATTGTGGAATACTAGGCGCTCAATTTGCACATTCTGTCCATCATAGTGCCCAGCATCGAACAGATTACTGACAGCCCTCTTCGTCCTATCCACATCGACTTCAGGATCCATATGTTTATTCTGACCGCCAAAACACACGACATGCGTATTACCCGCGGGTGTTGTGCCATCGCCGATCGCGTAGTGTAATTCGTTGTGTGGATACGTGATCCCTGTCCAGGACCGCAGGTCCTTGTTGCTGATCTCGGCGTGCACTTTGACAGTCTGGTTGACGTGGCCGATTACAATCGCTGCTTGTTTACCTGCAGGAAGAGGTGGGGTGAATTTGATATCCGACAATACGTTCAACGGGATTGTGCAGATTGCGCGGAGGGCGGAGTACGTGGTACCAGACCGTGCAGTGATCTGTACGCCAGATGGTGTAGATGAAATGTGTTGCACAGGCGTGTTGAAAGCGTACGATAAGCGTTGTGTTGCTAGTGCTTCGTCGAAGAAGCGGCGGGCAAAGGTAGATTGCCCATCCCGGAATTTCCAGGTTATGAGCATATCGAGCCAGCCTTGGTACGTGTAGCCACACATGGCCCACCAGTGCATGAATTCATGGAACGAAGTTGTTTCGAGGGTTCCGCCGCTGGCAAGTAATATTGAGGCTTCGAGGACGACGCGTTCCTGTGGCGATAGTGTGGTTGCGATTTCGTTGATGCGGTCGAGCGCGGAGAGGGAGTCTAGAGGGACGGAAGAGGGGACGTGGAAAGTGGTATGTGGGAGCGGGATTGTCTTGCGGCCATAAACGCCGTCGACGTTTGTGAATTTCTTGAGGGCGGAAGCGAGGAGTTCATCCTGATCTTGTATTAGTATGGTACATGAGTTTGAGCAGAGTCCGGTTCGCGTACTTCGTCGTCGTGGCTCATAGTAACACTGCCCTCCGGTGTGTTCAATTCAAAGTGCTTTACGCCCTTCTCAAAATCGAAACTCATCTCCACATCCTTTTCCATTCGGTACCTCATGATTTCGCGCCACGAATTCGACTGTCCCCAATGGACCCACGTACCACCCATTTCGAACGGGTAGCCACCGATGTTGGTTGACCATGATCGACCTCCAATTCGATCACGGCCCTCTAGAAGCAGGACTTTGAGCCCTTCGAGCGCGGCGTTGCGAGCAGCTGTTAAGCCGCAGTACCCAGCGCCAATCACGACGACATCGTACTCAACTTGTGAGCTGATGATGTTTGAGGACGGAGAGATGACGCCGAGGGATGGCACGCCGGGTTTCAGGCCGTCGGTAGGTGTCCAGGAGAAGCCGTCGCGGGAAGTCATATTGATGAGAGAATAGATCGCCAAGGAGACTGGAGGATCATAGGAGGGGTGATTTCAGAGAGAAACATCAGAGTACATAGCCAGGCATCTTATAGATTCCACAGTCAAGCGAGCATGACTGCAGTCGTCCAAAGATTGCTTTAATCTTCCGGTCTCCACTCGGGAGGGCTCGGGAGGAAGATTACGCATTCAGGTCGGCTGCATTACCACATATAGACAGTAAAGTGAGATTTGCTATGCGAAAAGATCTGTGTCCCTTACCTTATCGTAACTGTGGCCGTAAATAAACTCTCGTGCTCAAGCCATGCAAACAAGCAACCTCTCGCGAGCGGGGGTCTTGGCGACCGCATTCGGCTACTAAAGTGAGAAACACCAAACCTATGTTTTCAGGTCGCGTAGCCAGCTAAACAAATATGGGGAATCTTCGCTAGAGGTTCGACAGATGATAGGCGATGCTAAGCCTGTTCGCACGCTATTAGTAAATGCAATGCTGAATCGCCTGCTATCTCACAGCCGTGCTCTGGCCGTCCCCACTACGGCGCGGAACCCTCGCGTAGCCAAGTCTTGAAGATAGGGATCTTGTCGACCGCATTCGGCTGTTAAAGTGAGAAAACCCGATCCTATGCTTGCGGGTCGCCTTGCAAATCCAAAACTCGGCTAAACAGATATGGGGATCCTTAACTGTACGTTCAACAGGTGATAAGCGATGCTGAATCTGTTTGCACGGCTGATAACTGCTTGATCGCCTGCTACCCCACCACCATGCTCCAGCCGCGGCGCGGAACCCGTGCGCACAACGGAACACACGAGGTACCGCCGATTGCCCGACACTACGACCAGGGCATTTTCTCACTTTACCGTCCGAATCAGGCAAGGGGCGATGCTGGCCGACAACATCTAGACGCGTG
>Ga0247803_1002097_pt1 | contig 10167 bp, 7 predicted proteins | sample UWRJL014104B1_FD_180928 | JGI IMG/M metagenome (GOLD analysis project Ga0247803, IMG submission 180928) | Plant litter microbial communities from Arlington Agricultural Research Station in Wisconsin, United States - UWRJ-L014-104B-1 | ecosystem: Environmental > Terrestrial > Plant litter >... | reverse complement strand
GCTGGACGGCAAGGGCGAAACCCAGCTGGCCCGCGCCACCGCCGACGGCGTGCGTGAGCCTCTGAACCGTCGCGCCACCATCGGCATCAACTTCTAAGAACCCAAGGGGTCCGGCTCACCCCGGACCCCGACGGCCTTCGAAGCCAAGACGATAAAGACACTACGAGCCGCCGGTTCAGCGAAAGCAGAACCGGCGGTTTCGCGTTCCGGTCGCCCTCGACAGAACCTTCGACAGAAATCGTCAGGGGGCCAACGGTCGAAACATCCACGGTTCGCCTTGCAATGCCTTGGCCGCGCGTCATAGGAATACGCGCCGGCGTGCGGCAAAGAGAGAATCCCCCGCCCTTGCTCGCCATATGCGACCCCCACCCCCAAGAAACGGTCGGCGCCCTTGGCCAACAACCCCAGGCTGCGCGCCTGGAGGGTCGTCGCTTCCTGATCGTCACTGCCCCATTCGGATCCTTTGGCAGGGTCCTGGCGACGGAACTGCGCAATCAGGGCGCCCATGTCGATCGGATGCTCTTCAACGCTGGCGACCAACTGTATTGGCGCGGTCCGGCTATCCGCTTCAAGCAACCCCTGACCGCCTGGGAACCCCGTCTCCTGGCGATGGCCAGCGACTATTCCGATATCGTCGTCTTCGGCGAGGGCGGCGGATACAATCAGGCGGTGCTGCGCAATACCGCCCGGATGAACGCACGGGTCTGGGTGCTTGAGAACGGCTATTTCCGCCCCAACTGGGTGACGCTGGAACGCAATGGCGTCAATGCGTCCAGCCTGCTGCCCCGCCAGGCGTCGGCCTATGGCGCGCCTGCGCCGTCCACGCCGCTCATGCGCCCGGTAGGACGCATCCTGCCGCACCACGTCGCCAACATCAGTTGGCATCACCTTATCCAGCTGCCCGGTCGCTTGCTGTACCCGAAGTACGTCGCACCCTTCACCCAGCCGCCGTGGCTTCAATGCGCCGGTCATATCCGGCGCTATATCGGCCTGGCCTTCCAGCCCCGCTCGCGCTGCGACGCCGCGACGATCGCCGCGCGTGGCCCCTTCTTTCTGGCCTGCCTTCAGAGAGAGGGCGACGCCCAGTTGCTGCGTTACTCGCGGTTCGCCGACAACACGGCTTTCCTGGCCGAAGTGATGTCCAGCTTTGCCGCAAATGCGCCCCAGGACGCCCGCCTGGTCGTCAAGAACCATCCGCTCGATCCCGGCCTGCTCGACCTGGGCCAGGTCACGCGGATCCTGGCCGGCGAGCACGGGCTGACCGACCGGGTGGATTTCATCGACGGCGGCAATCTGGCCCAGCTTTGCCGCGCATCGCGCGGCATGGTGGTCAACAACTCAAGCGCCGCGCTTTCGGCCCTGGGCTTTCACACCCCGGTCAAGGTTTTGGGCGAGGCCTTCTTCAACTTCGAGGGCCTGACCGATCAGCAGGACCTGTCGGACTTCTGGCGGACGCCCCAGGGGCCGGACGAGGCCCTGTTCACACGCTTCCGCGCCCATGTGATCGCGCGCAGCCAGATCAACGGCAATTTCCACGAGCCCAAGGCCAAGGTCCCAACGGCGCAGGCCCTGGTCGAGGTATTCGCAGGTCGACGCGGCGATCTTTGAAACCGCCCGGCCTTCCCGACCGTATGTGAGACAGCGGAACCTCCGCTCACAGGCTGCCGGAGCTCGCCGATGTCGATACGCACCCTTGTTCGCCTGACGGTCACACTGGCGCTGGTCGCCGCCTGCTCTCAGGCGGAGACCCCTGCCTCGGCCGGATCCCCCCCCCAGGCCGCCGACAGTGGGCGGCGCGAGGTCGCAGTCTTCGCCGGCGGCTGCTTCTGGTCCACGGAGGCCAATTTCGAGCATATGCCCGGCGTCGTGTCGGCCGTGTCGGGCTTCGCCGGCGGTCGCGTCGCCAACCCCAGCTACGAACAGGTGGTGCGCGGCGGCACCGGCCATGTCGAGGCCGTACAGGTCACCTTCGACCCGGCTCGTATCAGCTATCGCCAGCTCGTCGATCGGTTCTGGCGCACCATCGACCCGACCGATCCGGACGGCCAGTTCTGTGACAAGGGTCCGTCCTACGCCACCGCCGTCTTCGCCTCTGCGGCCCAGCGACCAGCCGCCGAGGCGTCACGTCAGGCAGCCGTGCAGGCTCTTGGGCAGCGCAGATTTGTCACGCCCGTCCGTGACTCCGCCAGATTCTGGCCTGCCGAGGCCTATCATCAGGATTTCGCCTTCAGGAACCCCACTCGATATAGTGGATACACAAGATTCTGCGGCCGGTCGGCCCGTCTGCGACAAGTCTGGGGCGGTTAACCTTACTGCAACGCTTGGAAAATGTTGCACTGCGATCACAGTTTTCGCCTCTCATACAGCTGTCACATACTTGTCGCCACACGGCGTTCAATCTCCCCTAGAGGGAGCCTCTACTCAGTCATCAATCGCGCGTCGGCATTGCTCCTCCCGGGCAGCGCGCGGTCCAGAGAGGGGATACTCTGAATGCTGCTTCGCAACCTCGCCTACGGCGCGTCCGCCGCTGCGCTCCTGCTTTCCGCCACTGCGGTCCACGCCCAGGAAACCACCGGCGCCATCCGCGGCCGCATCACCGATGAAACCGGAGCCGCCGTCGCCGGCGCCTCGGTCGTCGTCCGGCACGCGCCCACGGGCACCTCGGCGACCACCGTCGCCGACAGCGCCGGCTTCTACATCGCCCGCGGTCTGCGCGTCGGCGGCCCCTACACCATCACCGCGACGGGCCCCAGCGGCTCCAACTCGGTCGAGCTGGGCGCCATCGGCCTGGCCGACGCAGCCAACGCCAACGTCACGATCCTGAGCGATAGCGACGCCTCGACCGTCGAGGACGTCGTCGTCCTGGCAGGCCGTCGCCTGACCAACGAGTTCGGCGCCGGATCGGCGACCAACTATGGCGAAGACACCATCCAGTCCCTGCCCTCGATCAGCCGCGACCTGAAGGATGTGGCCCGTCTCGACCCCTTCGCGACCATCGACCCTTCCAATGAAGACGCCCTGTCGTTCGCCGGCACCAACACCCGCTTGAACCAGCTGACCGTCGACGGCATTCGCCAGAACGACGAGTTCGGCCTGAACGGCAACGGCTATCCCACCCAGCGCTCGCCGATCTCGCTCGACGCCGTCGAGGCCGTCAACGTGTCGGCCGCGCCGTTCAGCGTCATCAACAACGGCTTCATCGGCGGCGCGATCAACGCCGTCACCAAGTCGGGCACCAATACCTTCAGCGGTTCGGCCTTCTACGAATACAGCGACGACAGCATGCTCGGCGATCGCTACCGCGGCTATGACAACCGCGTGCGCATCGACGGCGCGGCCAACCCCGGCTTCGGCTACCGCAACCTGATCCCCTACGAACGCACGTTCGAAGAGAAGACCTGGGGCGCGACCCTGGGCGGTCCGATCATCAAGGACACCCTGTTCTTCTTCCTGTCCTACGAGAAGTTCGAGAGCGAGTTCTCGCTGGACGAGGGCCCGACGGACTCGGGCTTCACGACCCAGATCCCCCGCATCACGCCCGGCGCCATCGAAACCTTCCGCGCCGGAGCCCTGGCCCAGTACGGTTACGACACCGGCTCGTTCGTCACGGTGGCTCCGCCGGTCAACGACGAGAAGATGCTCGCCAAGATCGACTGGAACATCAACGACAACCACCGCCTGGCGGTGACCTTCCAGGAAACCACCGGCACGTCGTTCAACGGCAGCTCGACCTCGGCCTTCCCGAACGGCGACTCGCTGAGCCAGCCGCGCATCGGCCTGGAATCGACCCAGTGGATCAAGGACGAGCGCCTGACCACCTACAACGCCCAGCTGAACTCGCAGTGGACGAACAACTTCTCGACCGAACTGCGCATCGCCTACAAGGAAACCGAGACGGACTCGCGTCCGGTCGGCGGCCTGTCGGTCGGTCAGGTCACGGTCAACGTGGCTGACCTGCCGGGCGTCCTGCCCGGCACCGGCACGCCCCAGATCCAGTTCGGCGCCGACAACTTCCGCCACGACAACTATCTGTACAGCGAAGTCTGGGGCGAGGAGCTGATCGCTCGCTACAGCGTCGGCTCACACGACATCCTGGCCGGCGTCCGCGCCGAGCAGCGCGAGTTCCTGAACGTGTTCGTGTCGCAATCCCTGGGGTCGTGGAGCTTCCAGAGCTACGCCGACTTCCTCAGCGGCACGATCTCGGGCGCCAACCTGTTCATCCGCGGCGCAGTCGATCCGAACGGCGGCCCGGTGCCGGCGACCTTGGGCACGGCCCGCAACGGCGCCACCGAGTTCGGCTATGACCTCTACTCGGCCTACCTCGAAGACAACTGGCAGCTGACCGACGACCTGCGCCTGAGCTATGGCCTGCGCTACGAGTGGTTCGGTCAGGACGACAAGCCCACCCTGAACGCTAACTTCGTCTCGCGTCAGGGCTTCGACAACACCTCGAACCTGGACGGCCGCGACCTGTTCCTGCCGCGTCTGGGCTTCAACTGGACGCCGGGCGACTTCACCGTCTCGGGCGGCATCGGTCGCTTCTCGACGATCGGCACCAACGTCCAGGTCGGCAACACCTTTGGCAACGACGGCGCCCGTATCACCAACTCGGTGTGCACCGGCACGGTCACGGGCGTCACCGACCTGACCCAGGTTCCGGCCGGCCTGAACTGCACCTTCACCCCGGGCAACGGCAACGTCGTCGCCCTGGATCCGAACTTCGAAGTCCCCAGCGCCTGGAAATACAACTTGACGGTGGCTCGCGACTTCCGCTTGCCGCTGATCGAAGACTTCCGCCTCCAGGGCGACCTGCTCTACAACCAGTTCGAAAACGCCCTCTACTACACCGACCTGCGCGCCGAGCAGATCGGCACAGCGCCTGACGGCCGTCCGGTCTATGGCCGCTCGACCACGGGCGTCACCGGCGCGAACGTCTTCGACCTGCTGCTGACCAACCTCAACGACGGCGGCTATTCGGCCTCGGCGGCAATCTCGGCCCGCAAGACCTGGTACGACGGTCCGTTCGAGGGCCTGGATGCTGTCGCCAGCTACACCTACACGGAAGCCGAAGACGGCAACCCGATGACCTCGTCGCAGCCCGACTCGTCCTACGTCCGGTTCGCCTCGACCGACCACAACAACCCGGTCCTGGCCACCTCGGACTACGAGATCCGCCATCGGTTCTCGGTCAACCTCCACTATGCGCGTGACTTCTTCGGCGACAACGAGACGTCGATCAACATGTTCGCACAGCGGCGTTCGGGCCTGCCCTTCTCCTACGTCTATCAGGGCAGCCGCACCGGCAACCTGGACAACGACTTCGGCAACGCTGTGCCGCAGTCCTACTCGGGCGCCCTGGGCACCTCGAACCAGCTGTTCTATGTGCCCCAGACCGATGCTTCGGGCCTGGTCACCGCCACCAGCGATCCCCGCATCACCTATACGGGCATCGATCTGGACGCGTTCAACGCCTTCCTGAACAACACCGGCCTGATCAAATACGCTGGCTCGGCGGCTCCGCGGAACGCCTTCCGTTCGGCCTCGGTCACCACGGTGGACCTGCGACTGTCGCAAGAAATCCCGGTCGCCTTCGTCCCGACCGGCAAGGTCAAGCTGTACTTCGACGTCGAGAACTTCGGCAACCTGCTGAACCCGGCGTGGGGCGTGACCGAGCAGTATCCCTTCTACAAGGGTGTCGGCACGGTGGTCCTGAACTGCCAGACGGCGGGCGTCGCCTCGTCGTGCGCGGCTCCGGGCGCAGTGTTCAACTACTCCGCCCTGCAGACGCCGAACGCGGCTTCGGGCCTGAACACCGACCAGAACCTGGCCGGAGAAGCGCGTCGTCCTCAACAGGTCCTGCCGGCCTCGACCTGGCAGATCAAGATGGGCGTCCGCTTCCAGTTCTAATCGAAGCACACCCTAAATCACGACAGGAGAGGGGCGGTCCGGCGACGGGCCGCCCCTGTTCATGTCCGGCCCGCGCGGCCGTGCAGGTTGAACCAGCGCCCCCGCATGGCTATCTGCGCGGGCTGACTTGCAAAGGACCTCCACCGCCCATGACGCATCCGATCCCCGCCGAATGGGCCCCGCACCGCGCGATGTGGGTGGGTTGGCCCAGCCATGCGGAGTGGTGGTTCGACGAACTGGCCGCCGCCAAGGACGAGGTCGAGGCCCTGGTCCGCGCCCTGGCCGGTCCGGGCCGCGAAAACGTCAAGCTGATGGTCGGCAACGACGAGACCCTGCCCGACGCCCGCGCACGGTTCGAGGGTGTCGCCAACGTCGAGGTCATCGCCGGCCGGTTCGGCGATGTCTGGCTGCGCGACACCGGCCCGATCTTCGGCGCAGGGTCAAAGACGGCCGCGGCCTTCCGCTTCAACGGCTGGGGCGGCAAGTACGACATGCCCGGCGATGACGAGGTGGCCGACCAGATCGCCGCCGCCGCCGGCGTCACGCCCACCCGCAACGACTTCATCCTGGAAGGCGGCGCCCTGGACCACGACGGGATCGGCACCATCCTGACGACCGGCCAGTGTCTGTTGAACAGGAATCGCAACGCCGGCTGGACCGCCGCCGCCGCAGAGGCCGCCTTGGCCGAGGCCCTGGGCGCGCGCAAGGTGGTGTGGCTGGGCGACGGTCTGCTGAACGACCACACCGACGGCCATGTCGACAACCTGGCCCGCTTCGTCGCGCCCGGCGTCGTGGCCCTGCCCATTCCGTTCGGCCGCAAGGACCCGAACGCAGAGGCCTATCACGCCGCCGCTGACGCCATCCGCGCCGCAACCGATGCGGACGGCAAGCCCCTGACCATCCTGCCCATCCCCTCGCCCGGCGTGGTGCTGGACGAGGACGAACGCCCGATCCCCGCCAGCCACATGAACTTCCTGATCGCCAACGGCGCGGTCGTAGTGCCGACCTACGGCAATGACATGGCGGCGCGCCTGGCCTGCGAGGCCCTGGCCACTGTCTTCCCCGACCGCGAGATCATCCCCCTGCCGTCCAACGCCATCCTGACCGGCGGCGGGTCCTTCCACTGCATCTCACAGCAGGAGCCGGCATAATGGCACGCACGATTTCAGTCGCCGCGCTTCAGACCGCCTACGGCGAGGATATGACGGCGAATATCGCCAAGACCGCCGACCTGGTCCGACAGGCCGCGTCCAAGGGGGCGCAGGTCATCCTGCCGTCCGAGTTGTTCCAGGGGCCGTATTTCTGCGTCAGCCAGGAAGAGCACTGGTTCGCCACCGCCTATCCCTGGCGCGAGCACCCGGCGGTGATCGCCATGGCCGAGGTCGCCAAGGACCTGGGCGTCGCCATCCCCGTCTCGATCTTCGAGCGCGAGGGGCCCCATTACTACAACTCGCTGGTCATGCTGGACGCCGACGGATCGCCCCTGGGCGTCTATCGCAAGAGCCATATTCCCGACGGGCCCGGCTATCAGGAGAAATACTATTTCCGGCCCGGCGACACCGGCTTCAAGGTCTGGTCCACCCGCTTCGGCAGGGTCGGGGTCGGCATCTGCTGGGACCAGTGGTTCCCGGAGACGGCGCGAGCCATGGCCCTGATGGGCGCAGACGTCCTGATGTATCCGACCGCCATCGGATCGGAGCCCCATGACGCCGACCTCGACACCGCCGAGCCGTGGCGTCGGGCGATGCAGGGCCACGCCGTGTCCAACGTCATCCCGGTCGTCGCCGCCAACCGGATCGGCCATGAGCAGGTGACGCCGCAGGGCCAGGACTTCTATGGCCACTCCTTCATCGCCGACCATCGCGGCGACCTGGTAGAGCGCTTCGGCGCCGAGGACGAGGGCGCGCTGGTGCACACGTTCGACCTGGACCATGTGGACCGCTACCGCGCGGCCTGGGGCTTCTTCCGCGACCGCCGCACGGACCTGTACGGCTCGCTGACCGGGCCTCGGCCGGCAGTCTAGTTACGGCGCTAGCGCTCGGCTCGCCCCTTGGTCCGATCTTTGATCGGCCGGAGGACAGGCTCCGCCTCGCTGCCTGAGCGCGAAGGGGCGCGCGTGTCAGCCCAGTCGACGATTGCGATAGACGACATTGCCCGTGGCGTGGTCGCCGTCGTCCAAGCTGGAGCCGAACGGGTAGCCGCGATCATCGCCGCAGTATCGCCGGCCGCCCTCACGTGACCCGACCACGACAAGGCGCGGCCTGAGCCAGGAGGCGCCAGAGAAGGTGTTGTCGGACACCACATTGTCGGACGGCGTCTGATGGCGGATCACGCCGTCCTCGCCGCAGTTCCGGTACAGGAAGACCCCGCCCTGGCCGTTCAGGGCGAAGCGGTTGGCCATGATGGTGTTGGCGGCCGAGCCATCGACCGCGATGATCTCGCGCGCCGTGCGGACATCGAAGCGCACGCCGGTGATTTCGGCCTGGCGGCTTTCGGCATCCAGATAGACCGCCACGGAATCCGAGCGTCCGATGAACCGTCCGCCGGTGACCTTGGTCTGGGTCACGCCCGGCCCGACATAGAGGGGGATCGAGCCATTGGCGGCGAAGGTGACCCCGGTCAGGTCGATGCGCGTCGGCGCCGCGTCCTGAGCCGCGCGGGTGTGGCCGGCCGTGCGCGAGGAATCGCGAAGATCGGCCATGCTGCGCCCGGCGCCCATACCCCAGATCCGGACTGAGCCGTGGACGGTGCAGTTGCGGATGGCGATGTCGGTCGGGCGGCTGAAGCGGCTCCCTTCACGCCGCGACCAGATGGCTACGGTCGGGGCGCGGCTGCTGCGGGCCACGCCGGGGCGGCCAATGGCTCCGCCGCCGCAGTCCAGACCGGCGCCCGAAGCCTCCGAACCCTCGATCAGCACGCGGCGGGTGACGGCCCGTCTGTTCAGGGCCGCGCGACAGGTCAGGCGATAGGGGGTGTCGGCGGCGTCGGGCGCTGCGGTCAGTGCCGTGATCTCGGCAGGCGTGCAGGCCCGGCCGGCGGGCAGGTCCGACGTCCCATTCCCCACAAGGATGGCCAGCGCCAGGCCCAGCATCAGGGCGTCGGCAGGGCCAGGGCGGCGCGTTCGGCGGCGCATCCCGGATGGGTCAGGCCGGTGGCGCGGACGGCGGCGATCTCGCTGCGTGCGACTAACAGGTCAGCCTGGAAGGCCGGGGTGGCGGCGATGGCGTCGAAGGTGGCGCGGCCCGCCGCCTCACCCGCGGCCGCGTCGGCCGGGTAATGCATGGCGCAGACGACGCGGCTGAGCGCGATCTGGTGGCCGATCTCGCGCACCGCCTCGGCGCGGTCAGGCTGGGCGGCCGCCAGAACTCCGGCATAGGCAGCGCCGACCGCCGCGCTGCCCGAAGGGTAGGACGAGCTGGCGCGACTGGCGGCGCTCAGGCGCTGGCAGGCCGGGCGCGAGGGATCGACGGCGACCGGGCGGGGGCGCGGATCGCGGGCCTTGACCTGCTCCGTCACCGTGTCTGCGTCGGCCATGACCCGCTTAAAGATGGCCACCAGCCGGGGCGTGGGCGCTTCCGCAGACCGCATCCCCAGAGCGCAGTCGAAATGCTGCAGGGCCAGACCGGGCGACAGTTCGGCGTGGGCGGTGGCCAGGAGCCAGCGGTCCGACCCCTCCAGCGCGCGATAACGGTCCGATAGGGCGCGGTCCGCCGCCTGTTCGGGCGAGCCGTCAGGCGCCGGCGCCGGCACAGACGCCGACAGGCGCGACAGCTCGGCAGGGGTCAGATAGCCGGACAGGTCCGTGCCGCCATTGGCTCCGGCCCTGGTTACAGACCCTTGAGTGGCGCAGGCCGACGTGGACGCCAGCAGGGCCGCGAGACCGGCGAACGCCATCCGGCGATCCGCCGACGGCTTCACTGGCCGGCGCTCCAGCTCAATTGCACCGAGGTCTCGTCGTTCTCGGTCGGAGAGGCCACGACCTGCACATTGGCGCCACTGGCTTCCTTGGCGGCGCCGTATGCGCGGGCCGCACCCTGGTTCATCTCCATGACCGGCGCCATGCCCTCGGCCTCGGCGCGCTGCCGATAGAAGGCGACGACCTGTTCGGGCGCCGCGTCGGTCTTGAAGGTGACCAGTCCGCCCGGCCCCGCCGGTCCCGCCGCCAGGGTCGGATCGCCCTCGATCTGAGCGCCGGGATAGACCGCCGCAAACGCCGGAGCGCCCGGCGCGACGGACGTCGCCGTCGCCGAGGCGGGCGTG
>Ga0247803_1002096_pt1 | contig 10168 bp, 14 predicted proteins | sample UWRJL014104B1_FD_180928 | JGI IMG/M metagenome (GOLD analysis project Ga0247803, IMG submission 180928) | Plant litter microbial communities from Arlington Agricultural Research Station in Wisconsin, United States - UWRJ-L014-104B-1 | ecosystem: Environmental > Terrestrial > Plant litter >... | reverse complement strand
ATGGGTGGTAGGTTGGCGGGCAAGGGGGGGTGGAATGGCGTGGATGGTGCGGCGGTGGTATTATACGGACAGGCTACAGGCAAGAGGCGCAGGCAGGCGGGCGGGTGGTGGTAAGACAGGCAGGACGCAAAGGCAGGAGAAGCTGCTACAAGTGCGGCTCAGCGTGGTTTTGAGGAGCAGGAGGGAGAGTGAGCGGACGCGCCCAAGCTTTTGGCGAGGGCCTGGTCAGCAGAGCCGGGTCCCACAACGGAGCGAGTTGGTAGCGGTTGGCGATGGGTCGAAGGGGAATGGCGTCGATGTCAGAGCAACGAGAGTCGCAGCAGGAGCGCCGGGCCCTGAGGGCAGGTGCGCAGTTAAAGCGGCAGCAGCGACCTTTGCTCCCATTGGCCGCGCCCGCCCCATCGAAGACGACGAAGAATTCTAGCGCCGCGCTAGCCCGCACCCCTGCTGAAACGGTGCTCAAAAAGGTGGAGCGCCTCGCCACCCGCCCGAGCCTTTCGAGCAGCACCACCGTCGCAGTGTGTTGGGCGGCTTCGCTGCACATGTGCGGTTTGCTGTGCATCGCAAACGTCCGCCCGTTCGACCGCCGGGGACGACGCTACCGTTGACACGCGCAAGACTGAACGACTGAATGACATGTCCGGGCCCTCTTGTGTCGTCGGGGCCGTAATCACAGCAATTACCATCTGCAGGCCCCCCCCCTCCACCCCCCGACGCGCTGATTCGGACAAGCCCCAAAGTTACGCCCGGGTGCCGTGAGTACGCTATTCCCCTCTAGCAGACCAGATGCAAAATACAGCATGCAGCATGCAGCTTCCGCTCTGATATGTCCAACACGCTGCGCGGACGGTGTCTGTGTTGTGTCTTGTCTTGTCTTTGTCAGGGAAGGCGACGGTCGGCAAGACACGGCCTCTCCTGGCCATGTACGAAAGCGCTGCTGTCTCTCTCTCGGTCTCGGAGCAGCTCCGTCGTCGTCGTGCCGCAAACGGGACGGCCGCGTCAAAGGCAGGCCGCAACCCGTCTTTGTCGCGACGCAGCGGCACAAGAGCACCATGGCAGCGACAAGAACGGACCGCGTGCGGGCGATGATGCCATCGGCTCCTGCTGAGGTGCAGCAGGTGCAGGAGGTGCAGCCTCAGGGCGCAATCGGCATGCAGCACCCCGCTAGATGGTCGAATTGCGTGACACGAGGCCCGCCGCTGCCCCCATAGGCCGCCGCGGTCCACCAACGCTCCAGCCAGCGCCTCCTTGCCGCGGACTGTGCCAATTGCAGCGCCTTCCATGCTCCTTCTACGCCCCCGCTGCGCGCTCTGCGCCCCGTGCTGGCCGCTCTCACGACTCTTCGCCCTACCGCTGGGGTCGTGGCACGCGAGTCTTGTTCAGTCCTCGTCTTGGCCTGAGGTGGTCGGACGCAGTCAGCTGCGACGACCCATTCGCTGAAGCGCACGGTAATTAGCCCAACCTGCTCAACACCACCGCAGATCCACTCCACAAAGATGCCGGCGCGGCGCCATGTCAACCACGAACCGAGTGTTGAGCGTGTCGCCCGCCCGCCATCGGTTAGTCATGGCCGCCGCCGCCGCCGTCGCTCATTGCCCATCACTCATCGCCCATCGCTCAGCGCTCAGCGCTCAGCAAGCTGCCATCCACAGCCGGGCGCAGAAAAGAGGGGGCGACCCGCATCTGAGCTGCTGACGTTTCACTTGCTAAGAGGTTAGCCCCTGTTCCGCTCGCGTCGCCCGTGCGCCGCCTTCCATGCACAGAAAAGTCGAAAGCTCTTCTAGAAGCTTGCCGCTTTCGTATTGGGCCACACGGCGCTTACGTCGATCGTCTTAATCATCTTATCTGTTGCTCTCGCACCCCAGCACCAACACCGCCGTCAGACTTTTACATGCCATAGCGCGTTATTTTGGGCTCTATTCGCCTCCTCCGGCATCCATTGTCCCATTCGGATCCATGAGGCTGAACGAGACATCGTATGTAGCCTGCCCCTGCCCACACGAGGCGCCACAGGATGCACCGGCGAAAAAAAAGACGGAAATTTCTGCGTTCACGCCCGCCTCCTTGACATGACGCCAAAGTGGAGTCTTCAACCTCATGCGCTGCCAATACTGTACGATTCTCCCGCTCACCGCCTCGTGCGATCGCTTTTAGCCGCATGCCAGATCTCATTCTACCTTTGCGCACGCGCCACTTCAATAATGCTCCCAACTTTTCGGAAACACAGGAGTTGCCTCATGAATTGTATTGCGCGGCATCCACACGGCGCAAACCCCTTCTGCGGCTTGTCCACCGCATCCTACCTAACCTGCAACCAGAATATCGGGTGCAATGCTTTCGCCCATGTAACCAACCCGCCTCTGAGGCCATTGCTCCGAAGAACACGTCGCTCGCTATCTGTGGAGCGGGTAGCCGCGCTTGCCAGAGGGATGAAACGTGACAGGTGGACCGCTCTCATTTCACGATAGTGGAGAGATGGACTCTGGACCTGAACTAGAGTTCAGAGTCAGGTGCTTGAAGGTCAATGCCTTGAAACACGTGGAGCATGGTTTATGCTGTTGCCAACTCGCTATCCATAGATCGCCATGAGCCTCGCGATGGAAACCAACTTATACCAACACCACCAAGTGTACACCAGTCTCGCATTCCAATGGGTAATCCCTGTCTGCACACAGAAAGGATGTGAAAGTGGAGTCTCAAATGTAGGACTCACTGCTCTTCCTTTGTTTCGCTCTCTATTCGGTTACCAGCCCGTGTTTCCACGGCAGCGATGTCGAGGTCCCACCCAACGTTTCTCAGATCCGCTTCGTGTGCATCAAACATCTGCTGCGTCTTCTCAAGGGTCGCTCTGAGCTCAGCCAGCGGGTCGCCTGATGTGTCATCCCGCAGCTTACTGTCCGACACGCCTGTTCCTTCCCTTTGAGCGAGCAACAATGCCTGCGTCCACGCCTTCAGCTGGTCGACCGGAGTACAACCTTGCTTCAAAACGATCACGGCATCAAAGTGAGCCTTCCAGATGATGTACGCCTCATCCTCGAAGACGCGCATCAGATCGGACAATTTAATGGCACGCATCTCCAGCGATCCTGTCTGCCCGTGGCGAAGTCCTACAAGGCTGACTAGTGTGCCCATTTTCACGCCGATCTTGCAATGTCCGATGATGTTGTCGTCGGCCCAGCGCAGTACGCCGTCTCGCTCGAAGACGCGCTCCTTCTTGGAAACTTCGGCTGGAGAGAGAACGCGACCGGACTGCAGGATGTTGCTAATCACAATGTTTGCCCGCTGACGGTTAAGGCAGCGCATGCTGACGGATTTGACAGCAGCGTAGTTTGTTGCCAGATGAATTGATAACAGACCAATCAGTGTCGACCAAGTTGCGATCGGAGAAGATATCCAGGAGACCACAACACTACCAGCCTATATTGCATCAATCAGCAGAGCCACTCACTCAACTCGAAGCAGACCAAATGGTTGGTAAGCCCGCTATCGGACATGCAGTATCGGTCCCTAGACAGTATTTGAACACACTCACCAACATTCCTAATAAGGAGACCACCGTCTCTTGGCTCGAGTCTTTCTGCAAATAAAATCAGCGTTGAGCTTATCGGACATGTGCCGCACGTGTCGGAATAGATGAGCTCTGCAAGCTGCCGACATCCATATGAATACCAATCACGCAAAACCCACCACTCAACAAACGGCCTGAGCGACTTACCGCATTCAGTTCTCCCAGGTTCCCACGCTTCGCAAAGTGTGCCGATAAGCTCGCCTTTGCGCTACCCGCACATACCCCACACAGCGATCGGAGCACACTCGAGAACGACAATATCAAAACTCTCGCTGCTTTGGGGAAGGCGGGTGACAGGCAGTCCAGGATCATCGCAGTGTCGTTGAATATGTCTGCGGCAAGCCGATACATCTTGCACTCCGGCTCGAGCGATGTACCGAGCTTGTGCGCGAAGAGAATAGTCGCTATCCTTCCCATGGACTCTTGTAGCACCGAGAGTAGCAGTGCAGCCGTAGGCGATGCCGATGCGTCTCCAACGCCGACACCTGTTACTCGCGTCAGCCAGGCATGCCACAAAGTCACCATCTGCCTCGCTAGGCGACCGCCGATCCGTCCTACACGCGAGACGGAAGAATTGCTCAGTCGATCCATCAGGCGAGTGTGACTAACATGATCATGCGTGATTAATCTATTCCAGCGGGACGGAACCGCAACCGTGGTAACGCTGGAAACGCATTGACATCATTGCAGTGTATATAGTGAAGCGCATTTGTGGGTAGATGAATCAATAGAAGGTATAGACATACCTTCGAGGACCGCACGGGATGAGAGCATACCGGCTATTGAGGAGGAGAAGGCTTGGAGCGAGTCCTGAGGATGGTGTATCAGTACAAAGTTGGCGTGTGGGCCGGTGATAGAGCGGCATCGACTTACGTAGATCTGGTACCTGATGATCAAGTTAATCAATAGTGCTCAATGACATGTGCCACGCTTTCGGTTGACATCCGAAACGACTCCACATCTGCTTGCGGACGGGCGAGGACGATGTCGACATACTGTATGTAATCGTCTGTGACGCTCTGTGGATACCCGGCGGGAAGGAAGACATCGAGCAGCTGCTGAGCGTAACTTTTGCTCTCTTTCGGTAGCTACCGCGTTGTTTAGTGACAACCTCGATGCTACCTCGGACGGACTGTCCACGTACTATTACGTCAACTCGACCACCTCCGTGCGCACCGGCGCTCTCGACATATGTCGACGTGATGTTCCCCGCTTCATCACGCTCGACGAGCTCCAGCATTTTCGACATATTCAGTGCGGTGGTGTAGATGAATTGGACCTCCCGCACTGTAGTATGGCGATGGAGGTTGAACTTTAGCGTAGACCCGTTTCCCGATCTACACTAGCGCCAATATAGGCATCCCATCTTCACAGCGTTCCAGAGACAACAATTCCATCGTCTCTCCAGCAACTCCACCACAAACCTGAAAGCAGCGACCAAAACACACTGTTTGTGCCGCTTTAACCCACATCGCACTCGATTCAATACCTCTCTACCCAGCGTATAACACAGCTACTGCAAAATCAGTACATTGGATGGTCTCGCAATATGCACTTCATCTACATATTTGTCCCCGCTACCGATGCACACACCACGTCCTCTCTGTGCACTCTCTGGTTTAATCTATTCGTAAAATAAAAAAGCCACACACAAACAAGAAGCATTTTCTCTCTAGCTGCCTCGCCGGCAGGCCCCTACAGAGTGCGCCGGCATTGGCGCAGCGGGATCGCGCTCGTGCTGCTGCTGCTGCTGCTTCCCGTCGCCGCAGCTTGGCATGCGCACCGATCTGACTGTGCTGTATATACACTCCGTCTTTGTGCGACGTTTATATGCGGATGTTTGAGATGAGGGGAAGGCTTGCGAGGTATGTGCTGCGCTGCATTGGTGGTTCATTGAGTTGGGGGCCTGCTGCATGCGGGCGGGTTTCTTGTGCTGCAGGGATCCATCCACAACCGACCGCGGGATCGAATCCGAGCGAATGGAGAAGGCGCCCATTACTCTTCAAGGTATGGTGCGAAGGACAGAATAGATTGAATTGGATTGGAGTGGCGTTGTGTGTGAGGCGGGAAGATGAGGTGAGACGGGCAGCGAGCGGGTATGCAGGCAACGGACAATGAGGGTATGCGGGGTTCTGCGCTGATGCGTTGAAATAGATGCATGGCGGTTCGGAGTACCGTCCGAGTGTGAGTATTCTTGCATTCGTGCATAAGGGAGGACCATCGATTTCCGCTGCTATTCGTGTCGAGCTTGATCGGAAAATGGTGCTGTGGGACACCGGGAAAGTGGGCGATACCTACATTTCGATGTTTTACATTGTCGGTCACACAGCACGTAAGACATGATCGAGGCTACGAGCGCTTCCCCGGATGGGGACTTGAGCAAGTGGATCCAGCTGAGGGCCTTTGAAGGCTGGACTCTGATTCACAATCGCTGGTTCACATGAATGCCACTCAGGTGAAAACGTCGCAAACGAACGTGAGACCTTCTGCTAAAGATTCGGTCCCAAAAGTTATACACTGGCTTCCGCCTTCAAATAGGGACCCTTGCGAAGCATTGGTCTTCGAAACCAGACGGAATACGTACTTGACCCAACAAACGTGAAAGAGAAATCGCACCCAGAGAAACAATGACATAGCTATGTCGTGGAACTGGACGAAGGGTGGCACCTGCATCTTTCGCTTTGAAATCATTTCAAGAGATAGTCGCTCTGGAAGATGGTCACAAGGCTCTCACGTATGAAACTCACACGCTGCGATTAAACATCATGGGTGGAATCTACCACTGCGTAAGTGTGTTAAAAAGGCTGGCGTTTACCACTCTTACAATGAATAGGCAACAAGGGAAGGAAGGGCAGTCACTACTACCGTAATTGCCCCGGTGCCGGCGTGCACATGCATATCGTCCCATCATGGCACTAGTCGCTCCTAATCACCATTATTCTTGTCGTTCGACCTTCAGAAATTCACCTTGGAGTATCTCCTCACTTAACGTCTCCAGCGGCGATACATCACCCGACTTGCGGTGCTTCTCTCTCCTCACTTTGCACAGCCATTGGCTCATATACATATAGCGAATTCACGGTCATGACCGCGTCGCAAGTCAGCACCATCTCTTTGGTTACTTACGTCGCCGCCGACGAGACTGTGCCGAGAGCCTTGGTGGCAGCGCGCTGGTGTGGAATTCTTCGCATCGTCCATGCATTGGGAATCGGACGATTCCCTCCTGCCATTCGGTCATTACCGTTTCTTCGGATTTGAACACTGCTTAACTATGCGCACGTCATGCATTGCGTGCGAACGTCTTCAAAACTACCATTCTTATCCTATCTCACATCGGAGAGACCATGCTCTGCCAGGTTATCCACCATCCTAGCTTCTCTCCGACTAAACAGTTCTCGGTCGACTTGGTGCCAGCCCCTAGTATGATATTTTACAGTGCACAGCGCACCAAAGTACAAATTGAGTCTTCTTCCGGGCGCATCATCCAGTACAACACAAACCTCTTGCTACTGCATCGGGCTCACTCCGCTCCGGAGAACATCACCAGACAGCAAGATCGTCAACTCAACGCAGACGTCTCCGACTATCGACGGCAAGCGTCACATTCGAAGGAAAATCTCCGGCACTAAGCACGGGAACCTCAACCGGCAAACTTCCGAGCTCGCTTCGCAAGCAAGAATGTGGGGAAATGGACCTTGTTTATTTCATACCCCCAGCAAAGTGGACGTGCCAAGACAATCTACGATAAACAACGGCCTGTCTCGATTGGACGGGTCGTATCAAACGAAACATAATGGTCGTACTGATTGGAAGGGATGGTAAATGTCCGTCTTGAACAATCTTGCGGCGCTTTACAGGATCAAATGGCCATGTACAGGAAAAGAGAATGATATAGGCAGGACGGCTACCAGGTTAAACAGGAAGGAGATATGAATCTGGAAGGTGATCAGATAACATATGTAGGTAGATAGGTGCTACTTGAAGGCCTGGTTCGAGTAGGCTATTTTCGACTTCTATCCAAAGGTCAGTGTCAATCAACTCCATCACTGCTTCTTCACCTACTCTACCTTCACCATGAAGTTCGCTGTCCTTCTCGTTGCGGCAACGTACGCCTCCACTGCTACCGCAGCCATCACCTGGACTCTTCAAAGGGCCTCAGCTCCGACCTCTGACCAAAACGATGCCTACGGCAAAATCGATGCCGCCATGAAAAAGGTGCGCAGCCCCGGAATACGAAACCCGCTTCCTTGACTTGCTAATCAACAACCACCTCCAGGCCGTCGCACGCTATAGCAAATTCTCCGACGCCAACAAAGTAATCCGCGTCTACTACGCCCCGGGCGTTCCCACCGCCGAAGCCAACTACAACGGTGATCTACGCTTCGGATCGAACCGAGCATACATGACGGAGCGCACGGCTATGCACGAGATCAGCCATACGCTGGGTGTAGGCCAGACGGCGGCGTTTGATCGCAAATGTGCGGCGGGCGATTGGAAGACGGCACTACCGTTGTTGAGGTCATTTGATGGTGCAAATGCGAAGATTAGCTGTGGTGGGTCGCATTTTTGGCCGTATGGGTTGAATTACGAGACTGAGTGGAGTGAGACGAATGGCGATAGACATGTTAAGATGGTGGAGGCCATGCTTACCGATGGTATGTAGAGGGCAGGGTGCTGTCTGGACGAGGATGTCGTGGAAAGTTTTTTTGTGTCGATGCCTGTGCCTTCAACTTCAATTACCCTGCTTGTTGATTGTCCCTCTTTTCCATTTTTGTCTTGAGTCGCTCTTCACCTTCTCGCAACAACACCGCTTCATCGTCCTGCGAAACGCCGCTCACGATACCTTCTTTTCGAAACGCCAACCTCTCCACGTCATCGATACGGAACATCATCATAGGCGCCCACTCCTCGCCTGCAGGCTGAAGAGGGTTATCGACAGCGCAATGCGGCAAGCAGTCTAGCTCATAACGAGTCAAACCAAGCACCTTCGTCCCCGTCACATTCATATGATTCACCCACATCTCCTCACCCTTCGGCATCGTGAACTCGACATCCGGCTGTCTATTCCGCTGAACCCAATTCTTCCAGTCGGCTTTCCACTGCGCCATCTCCCGTTTCCGCGCCGCCTCCGCATCGCGGGCCTCTTTTTTCAAGCGTCGCTCCGTTGCTTTCACAGCCTTGGTCACATCTTCAGCAGCCTTCTTCTCCTCCCTCTTTTCCCTCTCGAGCTCCCTTGCAAGTCTCCTAGCATCAGCTTTTGCCATCTTATCCTCTTCCCGAAGAGCTTTCTTCTGTTCTGGTGAGAGTTCAGGCGGGATCGTTTCGATCCTGAACTTCTTGGCCGGGAAGAAGGACGTTATGCACGCTTGTTGTGCCTTGCGCTTGGTACTCTGCGTAGGTGAGAAGGAATAGTGTGAGGACGCGTACGAAGGACCGGCTCTTGTGGGTGTGCATGGATTGGCTCTCGTGGACGACGATGGTACGTCCTTGGAGCTACCTGCTTGGTTCGAAATCGTGGGTTGAGCATCGTGTGATGGTGAGGCGGGCGAACGTTGCTGTACCTGAACAGCCTTGTTGGCGGTGAGGGGTACATCGACCGTCAAATCGATAACCTCGATTTTGGCCTTTCCCTTCCCTTTGGAGGAGATCTGTTCCGACATTGTGGACATGTGACGGTAGCGCAGTGTGGTACTTCTGGTATCGAACAAGTGAAGACAATATATAACCGGTTTGTTCCTGGCTAAGGTGGCCTGGAGTCTGAAATGCGAGGCTGTAGACAGTGGAGAGGCTGGTAGGGTCAGCTGTTGTCGGGATCGGCCCGCACCTTGGGGGCTGGGTTTCGCTTGAGTTTGCTTCTTGCGGGGTGTCGGAAGCGAAACCATACATGCATCACGTTCTAAATAAAGACGAGCCCCCACGATAACCTCAGGGTTGCCCATCCCAGGCACCACAGCTTCTCTATGGTTTCATGTCGTCCGCAACATGTACCAATATCCAGATATCAAGAGAAGAACGAGGAAAGTGGCCTTTGCTAGGCTTTCCACTTTGACAAGCCTTCCAATTCTCCGAAGTCCGACATCAGTTGGAATCAAGACCGTCTTGTGCGACTGATCTGTGTCGTTTGTTTGGTAGTAGGGTGTCTGCAGATCCTCGGTCACAGGTGTAGATCTACACGATAGCGCGAGCTAGAAGGGTGTTTGCCCGTTTTTGTAGAGACTGTTTGGCTGCACGGCACCTATATCGAATAGGCGCTTGACCGCGTCGATGTTGCCCTTCATTGTAGCATAATGAAGAAGCATTCGTCCTTGGTCGTTCGGCGCCCTTTGATCGAAGCCCTTATGGTATATAAGAAAGTAGATCAGACGCACATGGCCACTCGCAGTGGCGTAATGAAGCAAGCTGCAACCTGAGTAGTCCTGAAATGCCATATTGGAAACTCGAGCTTGCGACATGAGGTACTCAACGACCATGGTGTTACCTCTTTAACTGCAAAGTGAAGTATTGGCTTTCCGTGGACGTCTCGTAAGATATATGGGGACACCGAGTCCAACTGCATTCTCGACGTACAAATATTCTACTCTCTGAGTGTACACCTCATTT